>Ga0137427_10000817_pt1 | contig 14954 bp, 18 predicted proteins | sample EasRivERMZT700_2_FD_102309 | JGI IMG/M metagenome (GOLD analysis project Ga0137427, IMG submission 102309) | Soil microbial communities from meander-bound floodplain in the East River, Colorado, USA - East River MetaG ERMZT700_2 | ecosystem: Environmental > Terrestrial > Soil > Floodplain ...
GGCAGGATGGCGGGCGGCGTCTCCACGTGCTCGTCCATCAGCGTGAGCATGTGCGAGGGCTGGTGTCGCCGGATGGTGTCGGCGATCGCGGCGTAAGACGAGATCAACAGGCGCGTCATGTCCAAACCAAAACGAAGGGCGGGCGGAATAGCAAGCGCTCCCGCCGCCGCGAACCCGCTTATACCCCCGTTGCTCTTATACCGTACCCAGGTATAGTTATAGAATGGCTGATTCGAAGCTACTTTCACGCCTCTCCAGGGTGGAAGGACAGGTCCGTGGGCTCTCCGCCATGCTCAAGGACGGCCGTGCCTGTTTCGATGTCGTGGCGCAGATTCGCGCGGCGCGGGCGGGACTTGCAGGCGTCGAGCAGATCGTCCTCGCCGATCATCTCAAGCTTTGCGTGGAACAGGCGATCGAATCGGGCGATTCCGAAGATCGGCGCAAGAAGTTGGACGAGCTGATCGCCATCATCGAGAAGTCGGTGTCCTAAACCGACAGCCGTTTGAATCGTTCGAGGTAGAGCGCCTGCGCTTCGGGCACCGGCAGCGGATTGAGCCGCGGCGGCGTGACGCCGCGCGGGATCCCGAAGAACTTGCGCGCCTCGGCGATCGTGAACCCGGCCAGTTGCGTCGCCTCGAAATAGGCCGACATCTTGTCCGCCCGCTTGATCAGCGCGACGTCCTCCGCGGCCATGTCCGGCGGCAGCCCGAAGCGGATATGAATCGCCCGCGTGAGTCTCAGCTCGAGCGCCTTGTAGTCGAGCCCGACCGCCGCCTTGAACGGGCTGATCAAGTCGCCGATCACATATTCCGCGGCATCGTGCAGCAGCGCCGCGAGACGCAGCGGCCGCGGACCCTTGGGCCGCAGCTCGCCGACCAGGCGCTCGACGACGATCGAGTGCTGCGCCACCGAGAACGGGGTCTCGCCCTTGGTCTGGCCGTTCCAGCGTGCGACACGCGCCAAACCATGGGCGATGTCCTCGATTTCGATGTCGAGCGGTGAGGGATCCAGGAGGTCGAGTCTCCGTCCGCTCAACATCCGCTGCCAGGCGCGGGCAGGAGCATCGCGCTTCATTCGGTCCCTGATGTCCGCACGAGTCCGGCCGATCGCCGGACTCCATCACATTCGCATCAACCCCAGCAATTGTCAGGGACCGTCCCCGTCCACCCGGATGCGAATTTGCCCGCCGCGAAGGATCGTCCGATAATGGCGCCAGGCAGCGAGACACCATGTCGATCGCCAAGATCCTTGTTCCTGTGACCGGTGGACCACGCGATGCGACGGTCGTGGCCAATGCCGTTGCCGCCGCGCGCCCGTTCAATGCCCATATCGTCGCCTTCTTTGTGCGGCCCGACCTGAGCGAAACGCTCGCGTTCTTCACCGATGGCGTCTCGGGCGTGGTGGTGGAGGAGGTTGTGAGGGCGACCCAGGACGCCGGCGATGAAGCGGCCAAACGCATCGAGGCGACGATTGCTTCGGCCTGTAGTGCAGCCGGCGTCGAACGCTTGCGCCATCCGGTACGGTCCGATCATGTCACGCTCTCCCTGCGCGAGGTGACGGGCAGCTTCGGCGATCAGCTGACCGCAGCCGCGCGCCTCGCCGACCTCATCGTGTTCGGCCCCTTGCGTGAAGGCGATCAGGCCGGCCTTGCCGAAGCCTTCGTCCAGGTGCTCGTCGAGACCGACAAGCCGGTGCTGCGCACGACCGACCAGGCGCCCGCGAGTTTCGCACGGCGTATCGCCATCGGCTGGGACGGCAGGAGCGCCGCCGCCCAGGCGATGAGCGCTGCGATCCCCTATCTCCAGCGGGCGGACAGCGTCGAGGTCTTGAGCGTGCAGCGGGCCCCGCTGCGTACCAACGCCACGGACGGGGTGAAGGACTATCTCAAATTGCACGGTGTTGCGTCGTCCGAACGCCTGATCGACGCCGGCGCGAAGCGCATCGGACAGGTTCTGCTCGACGCCGCTTCGGAGGGCGGTGCCGATCTGCTGGTCGTCGGCGGCTATGGGCGAGGGCGCCTGCGCGAGAGCCTGATCGGCGGCGTCACGCGCCATGTGATCGCGCATGCCGGGATCGCCGTCTTCATGGTGCATTAATCCCTCAAAACTGCCCGAGAAATGGGCAGCAATGGAAGGCCCCGAAAACGGCCTGTTTAGGACTGGGCTGCTATGGGGTAGCGGCAGTCACCTCCGGCTCGTCATGCCAGCGCCCAACAATGCAGCGAAGCCATCGATCGCTCTCGCGGTTTTAGGACGCTGGGCTTTCATCGCCTCGCTCGCGGCGGGCCTCGTCATCGGTGTCGCAGTCCTGCCGATTGCGGCCAATCAAATCGTGGGGGCGGTCGCGATCTTCGGCGCTCTTCTGATCGCGGCAGCATCGGCGCTCAGGGCGACGCGGGCCGAGACCCAGGTCGAAGGACTGCAGCTGAAGCTGCTCGATGAGCGGAGCTATCACGCCTTTGTCGATGGTTCGGTCGAAGGATTCTTCCGCACCACGCGTGACGGGCGCTATCTTATCGCCAATCCGGCGCTCGCCCGCATCTACGGCTACGACTCCGTCGAGCAGCTCAAGAGCGAGCTGACCAACATCTCCGGCTCGCTCTATGTCGATCCGGACCGCCGCAACGAATTCCATGAGCTGATGACGTCGCAACAGGTCGTGCGCGACTTCGTCTCGCAGATCCGCCGCCGCGATGGGACCCTCATCTGGATCGCCGAAGACGCGCGCACCGTTACCGACGACGACGGCCAGTTTCTTTTCTATGAGGGCACGGTCGAGGACATCACCGAGAAGCGCCAGTCCGAAGAGGCGACGCGTCAGGCTCTGCGCGAAACGCAGGAGGCCGCGCGCCAGAAGGGCGCCTTCCTCGCCGCCATGAGCCATGAGCTGAAGACACCGCTGAACGCGGTGATCGGTTTCTCCGATCTCATGCGCCAGGAATTGTTCGGCCCGATCCAAAATGAGCGCTATCGCTCCTATGTCGGCGACGTGCACGAAAACGGCCTCAGGCTGCTCGCCATGATCAACAGCATTCTCGATTTCTCCCGCATCGAAGGCGGTCTCCTGGACCTCGATGAGAGGATCATCGGCGTGGCCGATGCCGTCGATGCCGCGCGCGACGAGCTCACCGCAAGCGGCAGGGCGATCGCTTCGATCCAGGTTCAGGTGCCGCCTGACCTGCCGACGCTGCGCGCCGATCCCAAGCGCCTGCACCAGATCCTGACGCATCTTCTCTCCAACGCGGCAAAATTCACCTCGCGGAACGGGCGCATCGAGATAACGGCGAAGACGGTCGGCGACGGCGGCTTGACGCTCGTCATCCGCGACACCGGCATCGGCATGGCGTCCTCGCTGATCCGCGGCGCGCTCGAGCCGTTCAAGCAGCTCGATGCCGGACTGGAACGCCGCTTCGAGGGGCTGGGGCTTGGCCTGCCGCTGGCGAACGCGCTGATGCGCCTGCACGGCGGCAGCCTCGCCATCAACAGTGAGCCCGGAAAAGGCACCACGGTAAGCCTGAATTTCCCGCGCGAGCGGACGGTCGCCCAGGCCGCAGCGCCGGCTGCATAAGCGTCTCGCGCAGACGTGCTCCTTGCGCTAAACCCTCGCCCATGACCGCGACGGGCCGCTCTTCGCTGGTGCTGTTCTCCGGCGGGCAGGATTCCACGACAATTCTTGCCTGGGCGCTGGACCGTTTCGATTCCGTCGAGACCGTGGGCTTTTCGTATGGCCAAAGACATTCCGTGGAGTTGGAGGCGCGGCCGCGCATCCTCGAACGGTTCAAGCGCGACTTTGCGCCCTGGCGCAGCCGGCTCGGTTCGGATCATGTCCTGAGCCTCGACGTGTTTTCCCAGATCGGCGGCTCGGCGCTGACCGACGACATCGCCATCGAAATGCGCGCGCAAGGATTGCCCACGACCTTCGTCCCGGGCCGCAATCTGATGTTCCTCACGGCTGCCGCTGCACTCGGCTACCGGCGTGGCATTCGCGATCTTGTCGGCGGCATGTGCGAGACCGATTACTCCGGCTATCCCGATTGCCGCAGCGCGACCATGACGGCGATGGAGCAGGCGCTCGAGCTCGGTTTCGCGGAAGCTTTCGTCATCCACACGCCGCTGATGTTCATCGACAAGGCGGAAACCTGGCGTCTCGCCGAACGCCTCGGCGGCCGCGCCCTCACCGAACTGATCGTGGAGGAAACTGTCACCTGCTATCGCGGCGACCGCACGCATCGCCACGATTGGGGCTACGGCTGCGGCGAGTGCCCCGCGTGTTCGCTGCGCGAGGCGGGCTATGCACGCTATCGCGAGACCGCCGCATGACCTACTCGGTGAAGGAGATCTATTACACGCTGCAGGGCGAGGGCGCGCAGACCGGACGCGCCGCTGTGTTCCTGCGTTTCGCCGGATGCAATCTCTGGACCGGACGCGAAGAGGATCGCGCTCACGCCACCTGCAAATTCTGCGATACCGATTTCGTCGGCACCGATGGACCCGGCGGCGGCAAGTTCGCGACCGCCGATGCATTGGCCGATGCCGTGGCGTCCAGATGGCCGACAGGCGAGGGCCCCCGGCGCGCTTCGCGCGCCAGCGAATTAGTGGGCGGCGAAGCCGCCCAACCCTACGTCGTCTGCACCGGAGGCGAGCCGCTGTTGCAGATCGATGCCGCGCTGATCGACGCGCTGCACGCGCGCGGATTCGAGATCGGCATCGAGACCAACGGTACGCTGATGCCGCCCTCAGGCATCGATTGGATCTGCGTCAGTCCCAAGGCCGACGCCGATTTCGTGCTCAAGCGCGGCGACGAATTGAAGCTCGTCTTTCCGCAAGACGGTGCGGAGCCCGAGCGGTTCACCGGTCTCGATTTCCGCCATTTTTTCCTGCAGCCGATGGATGGTCCGTCGCGCGCCGCCAACACAGAAGCGGCCACCGCTTATTGCCTCGCCCATCCCCAATGGCGGCTTTCCTTGCAAACTCATAAGCTTATCGGAATTCCTTGACGTGGGATCAGAGTACGTCTAACGCCACCCGCCATGATCGAGATCACCCAGCAATTCGGCTTCGACGCCGCGCATTACCTGGAGGACGCGCCGCTCGGCGCCAACCGACGCCTGCACGGCCACAGTTTCTATGCCGAAGTGACGCTGAAGGGCGAACCCGATCCGTCGAAGGGCTGGGTGCGCGATTTCACCGACGTGAATGCGGCGATCGCCGACATCCGTGCGCAGCTCGATCATCAAGTGCTGAACGACATCGCCGCGATCGGTGCGCCGACGCTGGAAAATCTCGCGCGCTACGTCTATCGCGAAGCGAAGCGGCGCTTGCCGGAAGTGTGCCGCGTAAGGCTTTCGCGTCCCTCCGTCGGCCAGTCCTGCGTCTACGAGGAAGGCTGATGGCTGAGCGCAAGACGCGATTGCAGCTCGGCCGCGCCGTCGCGATTCCGGACTCACCCGAGAAGGCGGTGCTTGATGCCGTCCCCAATCCGCACGCCGATACCGATTACGTCGTACGTTTCACCGCGCCGGAATTCACCACGCTCTGTCCGATCACCGGCCAGCCGGATTTTGCGCATTTCGTCATCGACTATGCGCCGGGCCGGCAGCTTCTCGAATCCAAGTCGCTGAAGCTGTTCCTGGCGAGCTTCCGCAACACGGCTGCGTTCCACGAAGATTGCACTGTCAACATCGGCAAGCGGGTGGTCTCGGCCATCAAGCCCAAATACCTCCGTATCGCCGGGTTCTGGTATCCGCGCGGCGGCATCCCGATCGACGTCTTCTGGCAGACGGGCCGACTGCCCAAGGATGTCTGGCTGCCCGATCTCGAAGTCGAGCCCTATCGCGGCCGGGGCTGATCCTTCGAGGCCGCACTTCGTGCGGCACCTCAGGATGACGTCATGGTGAGGCGCGCCTCGAACCAAGCGCGAGCCGCTGGACCTCCTTGTACCGATAGCAATTGACCGTGTGGTCGTTGACCATCCCGACCGCTTGCGCAAATGCATAGACGATCACCGGCCCGACAAACTTGAAGCCACGCTGCTTCAAATCCTTCGAGAGCTTCTCGCTCATCTCGGTCTTTGCCGGGATGTCGCCCAGCCCGCGGAAGCGATTGACCTTCGGTTTGCCATCGACATGCTTCCAGATGAATTCTGAAAATCCGCCCGGCTCTTTCTCCATGATGTCGAGCCAGACTTGCGCGCCCGAGATCGCGGCGTCGATCTTCGCGTTGCTCCGGATGATGCCGGCATTTTCCATCAAGTGTGCACGTTCCCGCTTTCCGTAGCGCGCGATCTTCGCGGGATCGAAATTGTCGAACGCTTTGCGGAAATTCTCCCGCTTGCGCAGGATCGTGATCCACGACAGCCCGGCCTGGAAGCCGTCGAGCACGAGCTTTTCATAGAGCGCGCGGTCGTCATATTCCGGCACGCCCCATTCGTCGTCGTGGTAGGCGCAATAGAGTTCGTCTTCGCTCGGCCAGGGGCAACGCTGAACGGATTTCTGCTTCACCGTCTCCGCCCACCCTTGCGCGTGCGCTTCTTCCCTTTGGCCTTCGGGGCCTTCCTGGGGGCAGATTTCCGCGCCGCTGCTTTCTTTACAGTCTTAGCCTTCCGCGATTTCGCTTTCGTGGCGGCCGGCTTTGCCGGTCCCATCGGCAGGAACACGGCCTCGATCTTGTTGCCGTCCAGATCGCGCGCGAACGCGCCGTAATAGTTCGGCGTGTATTCCGGACGCGGGCCGGGGGCGCCTTCGTCCTTGCCGCCCGCAGACATCGCCGCGGCATGGAATGCGTTCACGGCAGACCTGCTGTTTGCCGAGAAGGCGACATGCGTGCCGTTCCCGCCGCTCGGGCTGCTCTGATCGTGCGGCAGCTGCACCCAGAACTGCGGCATCGTGAGACCGTAGGCGATTCCATATGGCAGCACTTCCATCACGCGCCTGAAGCCGAGTTTCGAGAGGACCACGTCGTAGAACCGCGCGGCACGTTCGACATCGGCGACCCCAATGGACACGTGATGCAGCATGGTCGGCTCCCGAGAACGATGGATGGCCTTTCAGCGTAGCGAAAGACTCTTCACGCCTGCAACCATGACGGCCGGTGCAAACTCACTTTTCGTCCCATCGCGGTGATGTCGTCACCGGCATTGCCGGCTTCTTCAACCCGGTCGAGTCTGACCAGCGCGAGCGCCCGTCCCGCCGCGCCGGTGGCCAGCGTGCCGACCTCGCGACCCGACGCTTCCAATTTCGTCCCCGGCGCCGGCAGATCGCCGTCTATCTCCGCGATCAGGAACCGCCGCCGCGCACTCGCACGATGCTTCATGCGCGAGGTGACCTCCTGGCCGACATAGCAGCCCTTCCGGAAATCGACTCCTGCCAAATCCTCGAACCCGGCGTCGAGCGCGAACACCGTATCGGGCGGCAGGTCGCCGCTGTCGGGAACACCGAGGCGAAGAAGGTGGCCGCGATAGTCGCCCGGCTCAGCCCCGGCAATCGCGCTTTGCAGCCGGTCGAGGGGACCGATCAGCCGCAATCCGAGAGCAGGCAGGCGAGGGTCGGGGAACACCGCGACGGCGGCATCGCCTGTGGCCTGCGGCTTCTCGTTCCACAGCGCCGCGACCTTCAGTTCGCCAGCGAGAGCGATATCGACCTTCGCGCGCAACCGGTAGAAGGTCAGGCGCTTGATGAGATCGGCTGCGCGGACCGCGGCGCAGTCCAACTGGAACCCGTCCTCATGATCGACGACGAAGAATTCGAACAGGATCTTGCCCTGCGGCGTCAGCAGCGCGGCATAGATGCCCCGGGCCGGGACGCATTGCTCCATGTCGTTGCTGACCAGCCCTTGAAGGAAGGAGCGCGCTTCGGCCCCCTTGACCGAAATGATGGAACGGTTCTCGAGAAGCGACGCGTATGCCATGAAACTCCGCTCTTGCTACTGGGCTGAATGTTTGGCCCATCATGCCACAATTCAAGCTCTTCGATCGGCCGCATGACGCTGAAGGTCCTCACTGTGTTGGCGGGAGCGCCGGTCGGCGGCGCCGAGACCTTTTTCGTGTCGCTCACGGCCGCGCTGGCAAACGCGGGGCTCGATATGCGCTCCGTCCTGAAGGCGAACGCTCACCGCGAAGCCGCCCTCGCGGGGCAGGGCGTCATGTACGCCACGGCGCCGTTCCAGTCGTTTCTCGACTTCTCCACCGGAGCGACTCTGCGCCGGATGGCCCACGATTTCCGACCCGATGTGGTTCTCGCCTTTGCGGGGCGCGCCGCTTCGTTCCTGCCGCGCGGTCCTCATGTGCGCATCGGACGCCTGGGCGGCTACTACAACCTCGATAACTTCCGCCAGTGCGACGAGCTTGTGTGCAACGCGCCCGATCTGGTGCGCTATGTGACCAATGGCGGCTGGCCTCAGGAGCGCGTGTCGCTGATCCCGAATTTTCCCGCACTCGCCGATGGACCCAAACTCGATCGCGCAGCGTTCGACACGCCCGAGGACGCCCCGCTTGCGCTCGCGCTCGGACGTCTCCACCCGGCCAAAGGGCTCGACACCCTCATCCGGGCCGCCGCGTCCCTACCGGGGCTTTTCGTATGGATCGCCGGCGAGGGGCCCGAGCGCGAGAATTTGCAGCGTCTGACACAGGATTTCGGCCTCGGTCCGCGCATACGATTCCTCGGCTGGCGCAACGACCGCGCGTCCCTGTTCAAGACCGCCGATGTCTGCGTCTACCCTTCGCGCGAAGAGCCTTTCGGCAATGTCGTCGTGGAAGCGTGGGCGTGCGGGACGCCGCTGGTCACGGCCGCGAGCACCGGTCCGCGCTGGCTGGTCAGAGACGGCGAGGACGCGCTGATGATTCCGGTCGATGACGTTCAAGCCCTGGCCGCCGGAATCGGCAGGCTCCTCGCATCGCCCGCGTTGCGCGCCTCGCTCGCGGCTGCGGGCCGGCGCCGCGTGGCGGAGGATTTCTCCGAGCCTGCGATCGTCGCGCGCTATATCGACCTGTTCAAGCGCGTAACGGGAAAAACACACTGATGTGCGGCATTGCGGGTTTCATGCTGAGCGATCGCACCCTGCCGCCGCGCGAGGTGTTGGACACGCTTCAGCAAGCGCTTTCCCACCGCGGCCCCGACGGTGTGAAGCGTCACGTCGAAGAGGGACTCGGCCTCGTGCACACCAGGCTCGCCATCATCGATCTTCAGACCGGAGACCAGCCTTTGTACGGACCGAGCGGGACGGTGCTCATCGCCAATGGCGAGATCTACAATTATGTCGAGCTGAAGCGGAATTTTCCCCCCGACAAATTCGTCACCAGCTCGGATTGCGAATTGCCGCTGATGACCTATGCGAGCCAGGGCGCCGATTTCGCCAGGCCCTTGCGCGGCATGTACGCCATCGCGCTTGCCGATCCCGCCGCCGGCGCCCTGTATCTGACGCGCGATCCCTTCGGCATCAAGCCGCTCTACTACGCCGAATGTCCCGGCGGCATCCTGTTCGCCTCCGAACCCGAGGCGATCCTGAAGACGGGCCTCGTTGCGCGGACCATCTCGCCGAAGGTCGCGACCGAGCTGCTCCAGCTGCAATTCACCACCGGCGACCGCACGATCTTTCCCGGCATTCGCCGCGTCGCGCCGGGCGAGACGCTCACCCTGCGCAAGGGACACGTCGCCGAACGCCAGCGGATACCGGCGCTGCTGCCGGGACCGCAACTGATCCTCAATGAGGATGAAGCTTTGGCGCTGCTCGAGGCCGCACTCATGGACAGCGTCATGGTCCATCAGCGTTCCGATGTGCCCTACGGCATGTTCCTTTCCGGCGGGATCGATTCATCCGCGCTGCTCGCCTGCATGGCGAGGCTGAACGATCGTCCCGTCAAAGCCTTCACCGCCGGGTTCCCGGGCTCACAGGCCCGCGACGAACGCGAGCATGCACGGACGGTCGCGCAAGCCGTCGGCGCCGAGCACATCGAGATCGAAGTCACCGAAAGCGATTTCTGGACCTCCATGCCCGCGATTGCCGCCACGATGGACGATCCGGCGGCGGACTACGCCACGTTGCCGACCTATCTCCTCGCCAAGGAGGCCGTGCGGCATCTGAAGGTGGTGCTCTGCGGCGAGGGCGGCGACGAGTTGTTCGCCGGCTACGGGCGCTACCGCAGCGCACTCAGGCCGCGCTGGTTCGGCGGCCGCCAGATGCGCCGTCGCGGAAGTCTCGACGGGCTCGGCATTCTGCGCGACGCCTCCGGCTGGCGTCAGGGCCTCGACGAGGGCGAGGCGCGCATCGCGGCGGAGGGCGGCAGCCGGCTCCAACAGGCCCAGGCGCTCGACTGCGCCGACTGGCTGCCCAACGATCTCCTGCTCAAAGTCGATCGCTGTCTGATGGCGCACGGTCTCGAAGGGCGGACACCGTTCCTTGACCCGAAAGTTGCCGAGTTGGCTTTCCGTTTGCCTGATGCGCTCAAGATCAGGAAGGGGATGGGCAAGTACATCCTGCGCAAATGGCTCGCCCGCGCGTTGCCTGCGGCCGATGCGTTTTCGCGCAAGCGCGGCTTCACCGTGCCGGTCGCGGAATGGATCGCGAAACGGGCATCTGCCCTCGCGCCGCTGCTCGCGCGCTCGGAGGGCATCGCGCAGATCTGCCACCCCGACAAGGTCGAGGCCCTGTTCCGCGCGTTCGGCAACAAGGCGAGCAAGCAGAACGGCGCCGCTTGCTGGCAGCTGCTGTTCTACGCCTTGTGGCATCGGAGTCATGTCGAAGGCCGGACGTCCGCGGGCGACATCATGACCGTGCTGGAGGCGCGATGACGGAGCGTTTCGATCTCGTGATCCGCGGCGGCTTATGCGCGACGCCGTCGGGTCTTGTGTCCGCCGATATCGGGGTGCGCGCGAACCGTATCGCCGAAGTGGGTGCGCTCGCCGGCGCGTCGGCCGCGGAGGTTTTTGACGCACGCGATCTCCATGTGCTCCCCGGGATCATCGACACCCATGTCCACTTCCGCGAGCCGGGACATTTCGAAAAAGAGGACATGGAAACCGGGTCAACCGCCGCGCTGCTCGGCGGGGTGACCTCAGTCTTCGAAATGCCCAACACGAATCCGCCGACCACAACGCGCGCGCTGATCGAGGACAAGCTTGCGCGCGCGGCGAACCGCATGCGCTGCGACCACGCCTTCTATGTCGGCGCATCGAGCGAGAACATCGGCGCGCTGTCGGAGTTGGAGCGTCTGCCCGGCGTGGCCGGCGTCAAGGCCTTCCTGGGGTCATCGACGGGCACGCTCCTGCTGGACAAGGAAGAAGCGATCTCCAACGCACTGAGATCGGGACTCCGGCGCATGGCCGTCCATTCCGAGGACGAAGCGCGCCTGAAGGAGCGCAGCAAGCTCGCCATGCCCGGCGATCCGCGCACGCATCCGCTCTGGCGCGACGCGGAAACCGCGCGCCGGTCCACGGAGCGCGTGCTGAAGCTCGCGCGCGCCGCTGGACGGCGCCTGCACATCCTCCATGCCAGCACGGCGGATGAGATGCCGCTCCTCACCGAATCCCGCGACATCGCGACCGTTGAAACCGCCGTGCCGCATCTGACGCTGGTCGCGCCCGACTGCTACGAGCGGCTCGGCACGTATGCGCAGATGAATCCGCCGATCCGCGATGAGCCGCACCGCGCTGCGCTCTGGCACGCGATCGCCGAGGGTTTGATCGATGTCGTCGGGTCGGACCACGCGCCGCACACGCGTGCGGAGAAGGATGGGCTCTATCCGCAGACGCCCTCCGGGCTGCCGGGCGTGCAGACCCTGGTCACGATCATGCTCGACCATTTGAACGCCGGCCGGCTGACGCTCGAACGCCTGGTCGATCTCACGAGCACCGGTCCGGCGCGGGTGTTCGGCATTGCCGGGAAGGGGCGGATTGCCTGCGGCTACGACGCCGATTTCACCATCGTCGATCTCAAGGCGAAGCGGCGCATCGAGAATCGCTGGATCGCGTCGCGCTGCGGCTGGACGCCCTATGACGGCCTGGAAACGGTGGGCTGGCCGGTGGCCACGATCCTGCGCGGCTCAATCGTTATGCGCGATGGCGCAATTCAGGGCACGCCGCAAGGGCGGAAGCTGCGGTTCCTTGAGACGTTGGAGACTACTGGAGCCTGAATTCACCGCGGTAGTATTTCATCTCCGACGGCTCGATGATCCCGCTGGCAGCAACCCACACCGAGTGCAGCTTGCCGTCGAGCTCCGACTGCCAGAAATGGAGAAACGCATTCAGCTTGGGGAATTTCGGGCACAGATCGTATTCCTGCCAGACATAAGCCTGGAGCAAAGACGGATGATCGGGCCGGCGGTAGAGGATCTCGGCCGTCGTCAGCCGGTAGCCATTCAAGATCTCAGACAGATTGCTCATGTCGATTCTCGTGTCATAACGTTAGCAGTAAATCCTTTCGGCTTTGCAAAGTTCCTGCCGCCAGTTCCATCCCTTGGATTTCATGCATCAATCGGGACGAAAGTGTGACCGCCGCATAGTCGCGAGTTGAAAGTTCCGCATGGCACCGGCCCTCAGGAACTTTCAAATTCACCACTGAAATCGTCCAAACTTGTTGCAAATTTTGGATTTGTCGATATCGGCCAACCTTGACGAACGCGCGCAATCCGGCTGGGTTGCGCGGGTGAGCCGACGACTCGCATCACGGTTGCGCACCTAGCCTTCGCGCCGGCCGGAAGGATACGCAGCGAATGTATTATCTGTTTCTTTTCAGCGGTGGTTTCCTCATCGGCCTCGTCGTCGCGATTCCTGTGGGCCCGGTCAATTTGATCTGCATCCGGCGAACGCTCTCCTACGGAGCGCTCAGCGGATTCCTCTCGGGGTTGGGCGGTGCTCTGGGCGACGGCGTCTTCGCCGCGGTCACGGCGTTCGGCCTGACCGCAATCTCCCAATTGATCGAAGGCTATTCGAAGCCGTTGCAGCTGCTGGGCGGAATCATGCTGCTTGGATTCGGACTGACGGTCTTCAGGACCGACGTGTCGGTGCTGCGCGATGCGGAAGGTGCGCCCGTGCGCGACAGGCCGCCGTCACCGCTCAGGACGATGCTTTCGACCTTCGCGCTGACCATCGCCAATCCCGCGACCCTCTTCGGCTTCGCGGCGCTGTTCGCGGGCTTCGGAAGCCTGGCCGGAGAACGAACGACGTTCCTCCACGCCGGCATCACGGTGCTCGGCGTCATGGCCGGCTCGACGAGCTGGTGGTTCATGCTCACTACCTTTGTCGGCATCTTTCACGGCCACATCGACACGGGTGTGATGCGCACGATCAACCACGTCTTCGGTGTGCTGGTCAGCGCGTCGGGCGCCTTCGTGCTCGGTAATCTCGTGTTCGGCATGACCTGACCGCGTCAGTCCGGCAGGTCTCCGAGCACGTGCCTACTGTCGTCGATGATGCGGCGCGTCTCGCTCCAGAGCCCATAATCGTCCAGCGCCGAGAACGGAACCCAGCGCGCTTCCGCGGCGTCCGATCCTGCGCGAAGCTCGCCGGCGACGACCCGCGCCGCGAAATCGATCAGCACATAGTGGCGCGTCACCGCCCCCGACTCGTCGCGCGCGATAAGATCGACAGTGTCGACCAGGCCCGCGATCTCAACGGTGAGACCGGTCTCCTCGAGGACTTCGCGCACGATCGCATCGTGCAGGGACTCGCCCCATTCGAGATGGCCGCCGGGGATGCTCCATTGGCCTTGCCGGGGCGCCTTACCGCGCCGGATCAGGACGACCTCGTGCCTGTCGTTCCAGATGACCGCGCCCACGCCCAAGACGGGCGATCGCGATGCGCCGGGGATTTCCTCCGTCATGCGCCCATTCTGCACGGCCCAAGGGGTGAAATCACCCGCCCCCGGGGGCCGGGTTCCAAGCTTCCTTATTCGGAACTTTGCGGCTAAGAAGGTCGCGAAGCGACGAGGAGATTACCATGCGCTCAAGGATGATCATGGCGGTTGCGGTTATGAGCTTGGCCGGTTTTGCGCTCGCAAGCTGCGGACAAGAGCAAGCCAGCAACACGCCTGCGGAGGCCCCCGCCGCGGGCGCACCCCCTGCTGGAGCAACGGCCGACATGTCCCCTGAAGGCAACCAGAAATTCCTTGCGGACAACAAAGCGAAGGAGGGCGTCACGACGACGGCCTCGGGCTTGCAGTATCGCGTGATCAAGCCGGGGGCAGGCGCCTCGCCGACCGCGAACGACGTGGTGAAGGTGACCTACAAAGGCTGGTTGATCGACGGCACCGTGTTCGACGAGACACCGCCCGGTCAGACCGCGGAGTTCCCTGCAGGCGCGCTGATTCCCGGCTGGGTCGAAGCCCTGCAGCTGATGAAGGAAGGCGACGAGTGGGAGATCGTGCTCCCCTCCGAGCTCGGCTACGGCGCGAGTGGCGCCGGCGGCGTGATCCCGCCGAACCAGACGCTGGTCTTCAACATGGCGCTCCTGGGCGTGCAGAAGCAGTAGCGTCTACGGAAGTACCTTCCCCGGATTGAGGATGTTGTTCGGATCGAGCGTGCGCTTCAGCGCGCGCATGACTCCGATTTCGGCCTCGCTCTTGTAGCTCAGGATGGCTTGGTTCTTGGCGAGGCCGAGACCGTGTTCGGCGGAGATGGAGCCGCCCAATCTCGCGGCCTGTTCCTGCACGGCATGTTCGAGTGCGGAGCGTGCGGCGCGCAACCCGGCCTCGTCGCCCGGCGCCTTGATCGCATAGTGCAGATTCCCGTCGCCGATATGGCCGAACGGATAGGAGCGTGCGCTCGCAAGCACGGAGCGGATGGCCGCATCCGCTGCGTCCAGGAACGCGCCGATACGCGACGGCTGCACGGAGATGTCGTTGGCGATCGTCGCCCCGTCAGCCCGGTGGGCATCGGGCAGCGTCTCGCGCAATTTCCACAGTGCTTGCCGGTCGCGCGCGGTCTTGGCGAACGCCGCGTCGCTCACGGCGCCTTCTTCCATCGCC
>Ga0137427_10000819_pt1 | contig 14923 bp, 13 predicted proteins | sample EasRivERMZT700_2_FD_102309 | JGI IMG/M metagenome (GOLD analysis project Ga0137427, IMG submission 102309) | Soil microbial communities from meander-bound floodplain in the East River, Colorado, USA - East River MetaG ERMZT700_2 | ecosystem: Environmental > Terrestrial > Soil > Floodplain ...
ACGCTCGGCGGCGATATCACGGGCGAGGACGTGCGCATCTTCGTCGCGGACACCGGACCCGGCGTGTCGCCGGAGCTGATGCCGTCGGCGTTCGAGCGCTTCTCGGCCAAGGGCGTGGCGGTCACGCGCGCGGGCGCGGGGCTCGGTCTTGCCCTCGTCAACCGCTTCATCGAGCTGCATCACGGTTGGGTGGAGCTGGAATCGGAGCCGGGCCACGGCACACGCGTGACCTGCCACTTGCCGCGCCGCGCCCCGGCCCAGAGGCAAAGCGCCGGATAGGTGCCTATTCCGCGGCGGCGGCGCGCGCGGCGTTTCTCGTCAGCGACGCGATCACCATGTCGGTCGGCATGATGTCGCCGAACTTGAGATAAAAGGCGATCAGAGAGGCGTTGTGGAGCGCGTCGTTCTCCGCCGCGTTGGCATCGGTCACCATGATGGTCTTGAAGTTGCGCATCATGGCGTCGCGCGCGGTCGACTCGCAGCAGATGTTGGTGACGGTGCCGGTGATGATGACGGTGTCGATGGCACGGGCCCTCAGGACCGCTTCGAGGTTCGAGGCGCCCTGGATGAAGGCGGAGAACCGCGTCTTCTGAACCTTGAGATCCTCGGGCTCCACGTCGAGCGCCGCCCAGAGCTCATAGCCCTTGGTGCCCGGCGCCATGGCAGCGACCCGTCTCGTGGTGCGCTCGGGGCCGTCCATCTCGTCCCGCACCGACCAACTCTGCATGGACTCGGGCGTCGCCGCGTTCTGGATCCAGACCACGGTGCCGCCGGTGCGGCGCACGGTCTCGGCTAGGCGATTGACGTTGGGGACGATCTCGATCGCTTCCTCGCACAGCGCGTGCGCGACGCCCTTCATCATGAAGCCGTTTTGCAGGTCGACGACGATGAGCGCGGTTTTCGTGGGATCGAGGTTGTCGAATATGTGCTCGCGGCCGCGGCTCTTGACCACGTCGTCGATGACGGATTGTGGGATGGAGACTTTGTGCATGAGGGCCTCCCGAGGTCATCGCGAGCCAAGAGAGTGAAGACGCCACATACGAGGAGTCAATCGCCGCGCGGACGCGCGACGGATGGATGGCCCGATCAAGTCGGGCCATGACAAAAATAGGGCGTTAGTGTTGGCTCTTGGGTGTTCGCACGATGAGGCCGTCGAGGGCCGGCGTCACCTTGATCTGGCAGGACAGGCGGCTGTTGGGTTTGAGCTCTATGGCGAAATCCAGCATCTGCTCTTCCATGTCCTGGCGCTTGGGCAGTTTCGCCAGCCACTCAGGATCGACATAGACGTGACAGGTGGCGCAGGCACAGGCGCCGCCGCAATCCGCATCGATGCCCGGAACACGGTTCTTGACCGCGCCCTCCATCACCGTCCAGCCGGCGGGCACCTCGACGGTCCGTTCCTTGCCGCTGTGGTCGATATAGGTGATTTTCGGCATCAGGCGTCCCTAAGATCGGCAAAAAAACGCCTCCCGAAAGGGAGGTCATCGGCTGTGACTTAGAGATACGCTCCGCCCTCTGCAAGCCCGTACCGGCCCTTCGCCAAGCTCGGGATGAAGGGTGCTGTCAACCCAGGGACCGCGCCGGAATGGAAGGGTCCGCGAGCCGTTCGGGTGTTACGCGGGCGCGGGCCGCGATCAGTCTCCGCCCTGCGATATATTCGGGCGCGGCGTTCACCGCCTCTACCGCGGCGACGACACCCTCGCGGAGGTGGAACGCGGCGAATTTGCGGGACGCGGGATCGCCGCGCATCACGACCAGATCGTCCGGCTTGGCCAGGCCCGCGATCTGGAGCTTCAAATCATATTGATCGGACCAGAACCACGGGACCTCGTGATACGCCGAGGGCCGCCCCACCATGCCGAGTGCCGCATGCTTGGCCTGGTCGATCGCGTTCTGGACCGATTCCAGCCGCACCCGGCCGCCCGCGAAAGCGGGATGATTGGTGCAGTCGCCGGCGGCGAAGATGTCGGGGTCCGATGTCACGGCGTATTCGTCGACCACGATGCCGTTGTTGCACTGGAGACCGGCGTCGGCCGCGATCTCCTGGTTGGGAACGATGCCGACGCCGATGAGGACGACATCGGCCGCGACATTGCCCGCGTTGGTCACCACGCCCGTGACCGAGGATGACCCCTCGAACGCCTGCGCGGTGGCGTTGAGGAGGAACTTCACGCCCGCGCTGCGGTGGGCTTGTTCGTAGAACGCGGACATAGGCGGGGTGACCGCGCGCACCATGACGCGGTCCGCTGCCTCGATGACGGTGACGTCCACGCCGCGTTTGACCGCGACGGCCGCAACCTCGAGGCCGATATAGCCGCCGCCGACGACGGCAAGCCGCACGCCGGGCGCGAGGTGCGCCCGGATGGCGTCCACGTCGGCGATGCCGCGCAGATAGTGCACCCCGGCAAGGCCGGCGCCGCGCAGGGGGAGCGTGCGCACGCGCGCGCCGGTCGCGAGCAACAACCGGTCATATGGCAGATCGGAGCCGTCTTCGAGATGGACGCGCTTCGCGGCGCGGTCGATCTTCACGGCGCGCCGGCCGAGAACCATCGTGCACTGCGATTCGACGTAGAACGATTCCGGCCGGAGAAACAAACGGTCGCGCGCGAAATCGCCGGAGAGATAGGCCTTCGACAAGGGCGGCCGTTGATAAGGCGGAAACGGTTCGTCGCCTATAAGCGTGAGTGCGCCGGCATAGGCTTCGGCCCGGAGCGTCGCCACCGCCTGGGCGGCCGCCTGTCCGGCGCCGATGATCACAATTTTATTCACCCTATTGCGGCCTCATTTATCTGGCATCGGCGGGTAACATGCGAAAAGAACGGGCGCAATCGCCTCGGCCCGCGTTGAGCCACCCGAATGCGCGAGCTAAAAGGGGCAAGTGGCGGGATTCGAGACGATCGTGACGCTGGCCGATGAAACCGCGACCGCGGAGCTGGGTGCGCGGATTGCCCGCGGGCTCCAGCCCGGGGACGCCGTGTTGCTCAGGGGCGAGTTGGGCGCTGGAAAGACCACGCTTGCGCGAGCGATCCTGCGCGCGCTCGGCGTCGAAGGCCACGTGCCGAGCCCGACCTTCACGCTGGTCCAGAATTATCAGGCAGGGGATTTGACCGTGTCCCACTTCGATCTCTACCGGATCGAGAACCCGCGCGAACTGGCGGAGCTCGGGATGGACGACGCCCTAGACGACGGCGCGGCGCTGGTCGAGTGGCCGGAGCGGGGTTTCCCGGCGCGCCTGGCCGCGGACGCGCTCACCGTCACCCTGACGCATAGCGGCGCGAACGCGCGGGAAGCGCGCATCGCCGGGCCGCCGCGCTGGCAGACCCTGATCGCCGGAGCCGCGGCATGAATTTCGCGACCGATGCCAGACGCGAGGCCATGGCCGTGTTCCTCGCGGAGGCGGGCTGGGGCACGGCCGAGCTCAAGCCACTGCCCGGCGATGCATCGACGCGCCGCTACATCCGCCTGCACAAGGACAGCCGGACCGCGATGCTGATGGATCAGCCGCAAAACGCCGAAGCACCGACGGCCGGCCCCGACGCCACGCCGGAGGCACGCCGCGCGCTCGGCTACAACGCGCTGGCGCGGCTGGCCGGCGCCGATTGCGGCCGCTTCGTCGCGACCGCGCGCTATCTCAAGAGCTGCGGTCTCGGCGCCCCGGACATCCTCGCCGCCGACGTGGCGCAGGGCTTCCTCGTCCTCGAAGATATGGGCGATGATCTTTACACGGATGTTATCGCCAAGGGCGGCAACGAGCGGGGGATGTACCAAGCCGCGATCGAGGCGCTGGCGCGGCTTCACGCCCGGCCCGCGCCGGCGGTGTTGACAGCGGACAAGCCGCTGTTTCTCTATGACGAGACGGCTATGCTTGCGGAGGTCGAGCTCCTCACCGAATGGTTCCTGCCGCTGGCGCTCAAACGCCCGGCGGGGTCCGATCTGGCGGACGAGCACCGCGCGCTGTGGCTGGACGTGTTGCACGACGCCAATGGCGCGCGGGTTTTCGTCCATCGCGATTTCCATGCGCAGAACCTGCTGTGGCGCAGCGATCAGGACGGACTGGCGCGCGTCGGCATCGTCGATTTCCAGGACGCCTTGGCCGGTGCGCCCGCTTACGATGTGGTCTCGCTGCTCGAAGATGCGCGCCGCGACGTCGCGCCCGAATTGGCGGCCGCGATGACGGAGGCCTATATCGCGGCGAGCCGGGGCGAGGGCGTGGCGCTGGATCGGGCGCATTTCCACTTGACCGCCGCAGTGCTGGCCGCGCAGCGCAATGCGAAGATCATCGGCATCTTCGCGCGGCTCTTCAAACGCGACAACAAACCGCGCTATCTCGCCCATTTGCCGAGGGTCTGGCGCTACATGGAGGCCGACCTGCAACATCCCGCGCTGGCGAAGCTGAGATCATGGTATGACCGCCATGTCCCGAAAGAAGCGCGCGCCATACGAGCCGAACACTCATGACTCTTCCGAAGAAGGCTATGATCCTGGCCGCCGGGCTGGGGACACGCATGGCGCCCTTGACCACGACGCGCCCGAAGCCGCTGATCGAGCTGAACGGCAAGGCGCTGATCGACTATGCGATCGACCGCTTCGTCCAGCACGGGGTCAATCTCATCGTCGTCAACGTGCACTACCTCGCCGACCAGCTTGTGGCGCATCTGAAGAAGCGCAAGGACGTCGAAATCCGCATCTGCGATGAACGCGATGCGATTCTCGACACCGGAGGCGCCATCGCCAAGGCGATGCCGCTCTTCGAAGGCGAGCCGTTCTTCACGCACAATTCGGATTCGCTGTGGGTCGAAGGCATGGGGTCGGCGCTCGCGCGCATGCGCCAGCGCTGGAATCCCGACACAATGGATGCGCTGATGCTGCTGGCGCCCACCGCCACAGCCATCGGCTTCGACGGGCGCGGCGATTTCGAAATGGACTCGCTGGGTGGATTGAAGCGGCGCGAAGAGATGTCGCTCGCACCGTTCGTGTGGACCGGCGTGCAGATCGTGCATCCCCGCCTGTTCGACAGTGCGCCCAAGAGCGGGCGGTTCTCGATCAATCCGCTGTGGGACCGCGCCATCGAGAAAGGCCGGCTGTTCGGCCTGCGTCTCGACGGGGTGTGGATCCACGTCGGTTCGCCGCAAGCACTGGAAGAAGCGGAAGGCTTTCTGCGCGATCTCGCGCAGACGCCCTGATGGGAGCCGGCGAGCCCCGCGTCTTCACGATCCCATCCGGCATAGATTTCGCGCGCGCCCTCACCGAAGGCGTCATCGAACGCTGCGGCCGCGATCCGCTGATCCTGTCCGACGCGCTGCTGCTGGTGCCGACGCGGCGCGCAGCGAGAGGCCTCAAGGATGCGTTCGCCGAAGCCTTGGGCGGTGCGGCGCTGTTGCCGCGGATCTGGGCGCTCGGCGATGTCGATGACGAAGAGGTGACGTTCGACCCGGGCGATGACTTGGCCGTTCCGGCGATCACGCCGCTGAGGCGCCGGCTTCTGCTCGCGACGTTGGTGCAGCGCTGGGGTGAGGGACGCGGCGCTCCCCTGCCCTTCGTGCAGGCGATGACGCATGCCGGAGAGCTCGCGCATTTCCTCGATGAAGCCATCACGCAAGGCTGCGACCTCTCCAAGCTCAAGACGCTCGCGCCCGATGAGCTCGCAGCGCATTGGCAGGACGTGCTGACGTTCCTGACCATCGTCGTCGACGCATGGCCCAAGCAGCTCGCGGCCGAGGGCCGGGTCGAGCCTGCCGTACAGCGCGACCAGAGACTGCGCGCACTGGCCGCCGCATTGGCCGCAGCGCCACCGGCGGCACCGGTGATCGCAGCAGGCTCCACCGGCTCGATCCCCGCGACGGCGGAGCTGCTGAAAACCATCGCGCAGCTGCCTTCGGGCGCGGTGGTGCTGCCGGGTCTCGATACCGATCTCGACGGCGAGGCCTGGGACGGACTCGACGCGGGCCATGCGCAGTTCGGCCTGCGCCAGCTGCTCGCGCATCTGGGTGTCGAGCGCGCGGATGTCGCGCCGTGGTCGCCCCTGCCCGGCGATCACGGCGAACGCGCCGCACGGGTGCGATTCATCTCCGAAGCGCTGCGTCCGCCGCCGGCAACGGATGCGTGGCGCGACCTGATCGAGAACGCGGGGGCTGCGTTCGCGAGCGCGCTCAAAGGCCTCGCGATCGTCGAAACGCAGAACCCACGCGAGGAAGCGCTGGTGATCGCGATTGCGCTCCGCGAGGCGCTGGAGATGCCCGGCCGCAGGGCGGCGCTGGTGACGCCGGACCGCGGCCTCGCACGGCGGGTTGCGGCAGAGCTCACACGATGGGGAATCGCGATCGATGATTCCGCCGGCCAGAAGCTGTCATGCGCGCCGCCCGGTGCATTTCTGGCGCTGCTCGCGCGTGCCGCGGCGGAGGACTTTCCACCGGTCGCGCTGCTCTCGCTGTTGAAGCATCCGCTGGCGGCCGGCGGGGACTCGCGGGCGCAGTTCCGCCGGTGGGTGCGCAGACTGGAACTGAGATATTTGCGCGGGCTTCGGCCGGGACGCGGCCTCGAAGGGATCGCGGCGCGGCTGACCGGCGATACGGACGCCGACCTCAAGGAGTGGTTCGCGAAGCTGCGAGCCATTCTCGAGCCGCTTTCGGCGGCGATGACGACGAAGAACGCGCCGCTGGGTGACCTCGTCCGCGCGCACGCGAGAGCGGCGGAGGGCCTTGCCGCGACGGATGGGGAAAAGGGCGCGGCCGCGCTCTGGCGCGGAGAGGCGGGCGAGGCGGCGGCAAACCTGATCGTCGAACTGATCCGCGACGGCGATGGGATCGCGCTGGCCCAAGGGCGCCATTACGCCGAGCTGTTCTTCGATCTCGCCGAAGGACGCGCCGTGCGCCCGCGCTACAACCGGGAGAAGCGGCTCGCGATCCTGGGACCGCTGGAAGCGCGGCTGTTGGATTTCGATCTCGTCGTGCTCGGCGGTCTCAACGAAGGCACCTGGCCGCGAGAGGCCGCGACCGATCCGTGGCTGTCGCGGCCGATGCGCGTGAAGCTCGGCCTGGAACCGCCGGAGCGGCGCACGGGTCTTGCCGCGCATGATTTCGCGACGCTGGCGGCGGCACGGTCCGTGCTGCTGACGCGCGCGCTGAAGGATTCGGGCGCGCCGACCGTCGCATCGCGCTGGGTGCTGCGCGTCCAGCACCTGGCGAAGGGACTGGGGCTCGGGGACGCGCTTGCCGCGCGGAACGATCTGCTCGCGTGGGCGCGGGCGATCGACCGGCGCGAGGACGCGGCCCGCGCGCAACGTCCCGCTCCGGCGCCGCCTGTCGCCCTGCGTCCCCGGCAGCTCTCGGTGACCCAGATCGAAACCTGGCTGCGTGATCCCTACGCGATCTATGCGCGCCACGTGCTGCGTTTGAAGCGGCTCGATCCGCTCGATCCCGAACCGGGACCGCGGGAACGCGGCATTGCCATCCATAATGCGCTCGAGGCGTTTCTGAGTGCGTATCCCGATGTGCTGCCCGACGACGCGCTGCAGCGGTTACTGCAAGCAGGCGAGGACGCGTTTGCCGCTGCCGGTGCATCTCCCGCCGTGCTGGCGCTGTGGCGGCCGCGGTTCGAGCGCGCGGCGCGCTGGTTCCTGTCGTACCAGGGGAAACGGCGCGGGGAGATTGCGCGGTCGATCGCCGAGGTGAGCGGCAAGATCGAGCTGCCCGGCGTCGCCGGGCCGTTCACGTTGATCGGGCGCGCCGACCGGATCGATTTCTTTGCCGACGGCAGTGCGGCCATCATCGACTACAAGACGGGAGGCGTGCCGACCGACAAGCAGATCAATGCGCTGCTGGCGCCGCAACTGCCGCTCGAGGCCGCGATGCTCATGGCCGGCGGCTTTGCAGGCGCGAGCGCTTCGCGCGTGCGCGAGTTCGTGCATATCAAGCTCTCCGGCAGCGATCCGCCGGGCGAAGCGTTCACCGCCAAGTCCGACGCCACTGTGAAGGCGGCGGAGGCCCAGGCCCGGCTCATCAATCTTATCGCGCATTACGACGACGAACGGAGGGGCTACCGCTCGCGCGAGATGCCGGAGCGGGTCACGGACAAAGGCGACTACGACCATCTGGCGCGGGTGGCCGAATGGTCGCGCGTGGAGGACGACGAATGAGCGCGGGAGAGATGCCGGCGCTCGCCACCGATCCAGGCGTCTCGGCCTGGGTGTCGGCCAACGCGGGCGCGGGCAAGACCCATGTGCTCACCGATCGCGTGACGCGGCTGCTGCTCGACGGCGCGTATCCTGCGCGCATCCTGTGCCTCACCTACACCAAGGCGGCGGCAGCCGAGATGTCCTCGCGGCTTTTCGCGCGGCTCGGTGAGTGGGCTCTGCTTGCCGACGATACTCTGAGGGAGAAGCTGACGGCGATCGGCGCGGGCGCACCCGATGCCGATACGCTGAGGCTGGCGCGGAGGCTGTTCGCGCAAGCGCTCGAGACGCCGGGCGGACTCAAAATCCAGACCATCCACTCGTTCTGCCAAATGGTGCTGTCGCGCTTTCCCGTCGAAGCCGGGGTGTCGCCGCGTTTCACCGTGCTGGACGAGCGCAGCGCCGCCGAGCTGATGCGCGCGGCGCGTCACGCGGTGCTGGAGCGCGCAGGCGCGGGCGAGCCGCCGCTCAAGGATGCCGTTGCCGTGCTGGCGGCGCGCGCGGCGGACGGGCGCTTCGGCGAAATCCTCGACCTCGCCATCGGGCAGTCGGACAGGCTGCGGCGGCTGACCGGCAGCGACACGAAGCGGTTCTTCGCGCATCTGCGCCGAACTCTCGACATCGGTACAAACGAGGACGAGAGCTCGGTTCTGACGCGCTTCTGTGCCGAGCTCGGCGGCGAGCGCGCGGACTGCGAGCGGATCGCGCAATGGCTGCTCAACGGATCGACGAACGACATGAAAGCAGGTGCTCTGCTCGACGAATTTCTCAAGTCTGGCATGTCGGCGGAGCGCTTCATGCAGCTGCGCGCGGTGTTCTACACCGACGGGAACGCGTTGCGGGCGAGCCTGGTGACCAAGGGCACCGCAACCGCGAGCCCGGCACTCGCGGCGCGGCTGCAAGAGCTGTGCGCCAAGGTGGAGCGGGTGGAACAGCGCCGGAGGGCGGCGATCACGGCATCGCTGACCGAGTCGGTGGTCACCGTCGCGCTCGCCGTGCTCGGCGAATACGGGCGGATGAAGCGCGAGCGCGCGGTGCTCGACTACGACGATCTGATCCTCGCGACCATCGCGTTGCTGGAAAAGAGCGATGCCGCGCTCTGGGTTCTCTACAAACTCGACGGCGGGCTCGACCATATCCTGGTCGACGAAGCGCAAGACACGAGCCCGCAGCAGTGGAGCATCGTCGTCAAGCTGGCGGAGGAATTCTTCGCCGGGAAGGGCGCGCGCGAACACGCGCGGCCGCGCACGCTGTTCGCCGTCGGCGACGAGAAGCAATCGATCTTCAGCTTCCAGGGCGCCGATCCCGAAGGGTTCGGACGCCACCTCAAGCTGTTCAAGGCGCGCGCGCTGGAGGCAGACCTGCCGTTCGCCGATCTCAGGCCGACGGTCTCACGGCGGAGCACGACGAGCGTGCTCGATTTCGTCGACACCGTGTTCGCGAGGGACGCCGCGCGCGACGGGCTGACGTCCTCGGGCGACCCGATCCGGCACGATCCGTATCGCAAAGAGCTTGGCCGGGTCGAGATCTGGCCGGCGGTGAAAGCGGACAAGACGCCGGAGCGCGATCTGTGGCGCCCGGTCGATGAACCGTCGATGCAGAGCGCGCCGATGATGCTTGCGGCAAAAATCGCCAGGCGCATCCGGGGCTGGCTCAATGCCGGCGCGACCTTGCCGGAGAGCGGAAAGCCGATCCGGCCGGGCGACATCATGATCCTGGTGCGCCGGCGCAACGAATTCGCGCGCGAGATGATCCGCAAGCTGATGGAGTACGCCGTGCCGGTCGCCGGCGCCGACCGCATGGTGCTGATGGATCAGATCGCCATCGCCGACCTGGTTGCGCTGGGCCGTTTCGCGCTGCTGCCGGACGACGATCTCACGCTGGCGGCGCTGCTGAAATCGCCGCTGGTGGGGCTTTCGGAAGACGAGCTGCTCAGTCTCGCCGCCGGTCGCGAGGGCCGGCTGTGGAATGCGTTCTGGGCACGGCGGGACGAACGGCCCGAGTTCGCGCGAGCCTACGCGTTCCTGGCCGACATGCGCGCGCAGGCGGATTTCGTGGCGCCGTTCGAGTTTTACTCGCGGGCATTGTCGAAGGGGCTGCGGCGGCAATTGGTGGCGCGGCTGGGCGCTGAGGCCGCCGACGCGATCGACGAATTCCTCTCGCTCGCGCTTGCCTATGAGAGCGCGCATCCGCCCTCTCTCGAGGGGTTCCTCGACTGGTTCGAGAAGGGCGCCTCCGAGGTCAAGCGCGACATGGAGCAGGGCGCGGGCGCGGTGCGCGTGATGACGGTGCACGGCGCCAAGGGGCTGGAGGCCAACATCGTGATCCTTCCCGATACCGCGCAGATCGCCGAACAGGAACGGCGCGCTGGCCTTCTTTATACGGAGGATTGCGTCTTCTTCGGCGTGAACAACTCGCTCAATACGCCCGCGATCGAGGCGGCGAAGGCCGAAGCCGCGCGGCGCGAGATGCGCGAGTACCGCCGCCTGCTCTACGTGGCGACGACGCGCGCGCGCGAATGGCTGATCCTGACCGGCTACGAGACGCGAAACGGACCGCGGCCGGAATCCTGGCATCAGCTGATCCGCGATGCGCGGGCGCCGTCTTGGCGCGAGGAGGAGATCGACGGGGAAACCGTGCTCACGATCGGCGCGGCGTTGTCCGGCGCCGGCGTGCGGGGGACTGAGGTTGAGAGCGAGGCAGGGTTAGTGCCCGCGTTTCTCTCGCGGACGGCGGCGACCGAGCCCGAGCCGCGCATCATGAGGCCGTCCGACGCCGTGGGCGCGCATCAGCCGGCGCCGGTTTCACCTATCGAGGAGGACGGCGCGCGCTTCCGGCGTGGGCTGTTGATCCATGCGCTGCTGGCGCATCTGCCGGGCGTTGCCGAAACCGAGCGCGAAAGCCGTGCCCTGGCCTATCTGAGGCGCGAAGGCATCGCGGCCGCCGATGCGAAGGAGATCGTCGCGGAGTGCTTCGGCGTTCTGCACGACGCGGAGTTCGCCGCCCTGTTCACGCCGCAAAGCCGCGCCGAGGTGGGCGTTACCGCGCTCCTGCCGGAGCTTGGGAGTGTGCGCGTCAGCGGGCAGATCGACCGCCTGGCGGTGACCGACGACGCGGTGCTGATCGCCGACTTCAAGACCAACCGGCCGCCACCCGCGACGGCGGTTGAGACGCCGACGATCTATCTGGCGCAGATGGCGCTCTATCGCGCGGCGTTGGCGCGGATCTATCCGGGCAAGCGGATCGAATGCGCCCTGATCTGGACGGTGGGGCCCCGGCTGATGAAGCTGCCGGCGGCTCTGCTGGATGCCGAGCTGGCAAAGATCGGACGCCGATAGGCCCGATTGCCGGGCCCGGCCCGGATGTCCACATTTAGGCCGGAAACCGCGGCTTGACCGCAAGGGATGGCATTCCTAGATATTAGACCCAGCACCACGCCAAGAGGATGTTCATGGCCCCCGTCAAAGTCACCGATCAAAGCTTCCAGTCCGACGTGCTCGATTCGAAGACGCCGGTCATGGTCGATTTCTGGGCGGAGTGGTGCGGGCCCTGCCGCCAGATCGCGCCAGCGCTGGAAGAGCTCGCCACGGAGTATGAGGGCAAGCTGACGGTGGCCAAGGTCAATATCGACGAGAATCCGCAAGTACCGACCAAATACGGCGTGCGCGGCATTCCGACCCTGATGATCTTCCAGAACGGCCAAGTTGCGGCGACCAAGGTCGGCGCGCTGCCCAAGACGAAGATCAAAGAGTGGATCGACGCGTCGATCTGACAGGGAAATCGGAAGTTCGCGTAGTGCTGCCTATCCCAGAATTTGCGGGACAGCGAGCCTAAGCGCTTCGCGGTCCCTGGCGCTGAAACTTCCAAGCGTTCGGATTACGAGATTCTGTTCGAGCGTGGCGAAGACCGGCTTAACCGCAGAAGGTTTGAGCAGGCCCGCTTGCGTCCAATCCTTAACCCAAACCTCGCCGGCATTTGTGACGGGATGAAGTTGGGAAGTTACGGCCATCACCACGATATCCGGCCGCGAGCGATTGTAAGCCCCGTTAACGTCGTCTGACTGGTGAACGGAAAGGGCACCAGGACTACATCGCCGAAGTCATAGGGCATCGTATACGTCGTCGTCTGGGTTTTCCCAAACTTTGGCGAAGGCCGGCTCGCTGGCAGCCGCAGCGGCTCGTGTAAGCATGCGCTCTTGCTCGCGCGCGGCGATGAAGTCCACAAAGTCCTCTACTTCGACGATTCGGTCGGGCGGCAGCGCCTTGATTTTTTCGATCAACGATTGCGGGTCAGCCGACATGAGGATCTCCTTCCAGCCGCTTGCGAAGGTCATCCCAGCTGATGGCAGTGGTTGAGTCGCGCGCATGTTCAGAGAGGCGCCGTTCGATTTCCGCGACCTGCGCTTCGGTGAGCGGCGGCAGGGATTGCGGGTCCGCCGCGACGCTGTCCCAGAGATCCTCCGCGAGCTGAATACGCTCCGCCGGGCTCAATTTGAACAGGTCTTCCAATTTGATGTTCATTGCCGACGCTTTCCGTGCGCGCTTTGGGCAATTTTCACAGAACCGCTGCATCAGAGCAAGCGCAGACCTTCTCAGCCGTTTTCGCGTAGCACTTTGCCGGCGAGATAGAGCGAGCCGCAGATGAGGATTCGCGGCGGACCGTCGTCTTCGCGCGCGCGCGCCCAGGCTGCGACCTGAAGCATGGCGTCGTTGAGGTCGTCGGACGGAGAGGCTTCGAGACCCGCCGCGCGTGCGGCATCGTAGAGCGTGCCGGCGCCGAGGCTCGCGGCCTCACCCGGAATCGCGACCGTGGTCACATGACGCGCCAACCCGCGGAACGGCAGGAAGTAACCCACCGCGTCCTTCGTCCTGAGCATGCCGCAGATGAGATAGAGCGGGCGCGAGACGCGGTCCTCGAGGTCGGCGATGCTTTGCGCCACGGCGGCTCCGCCATGCGGGTTGTGTCCGCCGTCAAGCCAGACCTCGGCACCTTTCGGCGCTGCATCGACCAGGGGACCGCGCACGAGGCGCTGCAAACGGCCCGGCCACTCGACGTTCTTCAAGCCCCATTCGATGCCCTGGTCGCGGCCCCAGCGCCCGCCGATCCGCCGTAGCGCCGCAATGGCGAGCGCGGCGTTGGCGATCTGGTGCCGGCCGACGAGCTTGGGCATCGGCAGATCGAGCAAACCCTCCGTATCCTGATAAACCATGCGGCCGTGCTCGGCGTGGGCGCCGTAGTCCTCGCCATGGACATAGAGGCCCGCCCCCAATTGATCGGCGCGCCGCGTGATCACCTCTTTCGCTTCGTCGGATTGCTGACCGACGATACAGGGCCGGCCGGGCTTGATGATGCCCGCCTTCTCGGCGGCGATCGCCGCCAGCGTGTCGCCGAGGAAATCCTGATGATCGAGCGCGACCGGCGCGATGCAGACCGCGGCCGGGTCGGCGATCACGTTGGTCGCATCGAAGCGTCCGCCCAGGCCCACTTCGAGCACGAGGACGTCGGCCTCGTGGCGCGAGAAGGCGAGGAACGCGGCTGCCGTCGTAATCTCGAAGAAGGTGATCGGCTGATCGCGATTGGCACGCTCGCACTCTTCCAGGATCGCGGTCAGATCGTCATCGGGGATGAGGCGGCCCGCGACGCGGATGCGCTCGTGAAAGCGCACCAGATGGGGCGAGGTGTAGACATGGACGCGATAGCCCGAGCCCTCCAGCATGGCGCGCAGATAGGCGCAGACCGAGCCCTTGCCGTTGGTGCCGGCGACATGGATGGTCGGCGGCATTTTGCGTTCGGGATGGCCGAGATCGGCCAGCAAACGCTGGATGCGATCCAGCACCAGGTCGATGCGCTTGGGGTGAAGCGCGAGCAGCCGTTCGAGGACGGCATCGCTCGGCGCGTGCGTGTCGCTCATGCTAGGGGGCTGCGAATTTCGCGTCGTGATCGAGACCGTTCGCCTGACCGTTGCCATGGGCGCGGTTTGGGGCGGGACGCTTGGTCAGCAATCGCACGATGCGCGACAACGTCTCCTTCAGATGATGGCGGTGGACGATCATGTCGATCATGCCGTGGTCGAGCAGATATTCGGCGCGCTGGAAGCCTTCCGGCAGACGCTCGCGGATGGTCTGCTCGATCACGCGCGGACCGGAGAAACCGATGAGCGCGCCCGGCTCGGCGATCTGGACGTCGCCGAGCATGGCGTAGGAGGCCGACACGCCGCCGGTGGTCGGATCGGTCAGTACGACGATATAGGGAAGCCCGGCGTCGTTCAGCATGTTCACGCCGACCGTGGTGCGCGGCATCTGCATCAGCGAGAGGATGCCTTCCTGCATGCGCGCGCCGCCGGAGGAGACGATGACGATGAACGGACGCTTCTCGTCGACCGCGGTCTGCATGGCGGCGACAAGCGCCGCGCCCGTGGCCAAGCCCAGCGAGCCGCCCATGAACTCGAAGCTCTGCACCGCGATGACGACCGGCATGCCGTCAAGCAACCCGCGCGCCGCGAGCAGCGCATCGGTTTGCGCGGTCCGGGTGCGGTATTCCTTGAGGCGGTCGGAATAGCGCTTGTCGTCGCGGAAGCGCAGGGGGTCCTGCAACACCTCAGGGTTCGGCAGAAGCTCATGCGTACCCCCGTCGAACAATTTCGCAAAACGGTCCCTCGCGCCGACGCGCATGTGATGGCCGCATTGCGGACACACGCTGTCCGCCGCGACCAGGTCGCGATGGAAGATCATCTCGCCACAGCCGGTGCATTTG
>Ga0137427_10000821_pt1 | contig 14904 bp, 15 predicted proteins | sample EasRivERMZT700_2_FD_102309 | JGI IMG/M metagenome (GOLD analysis project Ga0137427, IMG submission 102309) | Soil microbial communities from meander-bound floodplain in the East River, Colorado, USA - East River MetaG ERMZT700_2 | ecosystem: Environmental > Terrestrial > Soil > Floodplain ...
GCCTTGCAGAAGATTTTCTTCGCTCCAACGCCGTCGCGCCAATCGGCAGGCGAAGCGTTTATCGGTAGGCTCCTTCGGCGCAAAGATGACCGAGAACCAGTCTCAGGCCCCGAGGTAGCACAGGCGCAAATGGCTGCGTTCCGCGAGTGGGATCAGATTACGGGAGAGCGCTTCGCGGTACTGAAGGCGATTCACCAACCCACCCTTGTAGTCAACGGTGTTCACGACGAAATGATTGCCGTCCGCAATTCTTATTGGCTCAGTGAGAATCTGCCAAATGCCGTACTCTTGACGTATCCAGATTCCGGACATGGTTCTCTTTTTCAGTTCCACGAGTCCTTCACTCGTCACGCGGCGGCGTTTCTCGATTCGGATTCTGCGTTTGCGCCCTACTGAGTCGACCAGAAGCGAAAGAAGCCTCGGCGAGAAGTATCTGAATGAGGAGCACGAAGAAGACGACATCCGCCAACCGGCGAAACCCATTAGGGAGAAGATACATGCCAAAGATGCGTGCAGTGCAGGTGAGCAAGCCAGGTGGACTGTTTGAGATGGTCGAGCGAGAGATCCCGGAGCCGGGACCGCGACAGATACGCGTCAAAGTGCAGGCCTGCGGAGTCTGTCATAGCGATTCACTGACAAAAGAAGGACATTGGCCGGGTATCGCGTATCCGCGCGTGCCGGGACACGAGATCGCCGGCGTTATCGATGCCGTCGGTTCCGAGGCGCCGCACTGGAAGCCCGGACAACGTGTCGGTATCGGATGGCTCGGGTCGTATTGCGGATACTGCGAGTCGTGCCGTCGCGGCAGCTTCGTTACATGTGCGAACCAGCGGATCACCGGCATCACGATGGACGGTGGATACCAGGATTATGTGTTGGCGCCGTTCGAGGCGCTCGCGTCGATTCCGGACGAGATCAGTCCCGTCGAAGCCGGTCCGTTGATGTGCGCCGGCATCACGACTTTCAACTCGTTGCGCAACAGCGGGGCCCGCGGGGGAGACACCGTCGCGATTCTCGGAATCGGCGGCTTAGGACACCTTGCGGTGCAGTTTGCATCGAAGATGGGCTTGCGCACAATCGCTATTGCTCGCGGCAAAGACAAGGAGGCGTTTGCAAAGCAACTCGGCGCTCACCACTACATCGACAGCACGGGCGGCGACCCGGCCGCGGATTTGCAGAAGCTTGGAGGCGCGAAGATTATCCTCGCAACTGCCACAAGCGCACAGGCCATGGCCGCGACTATCGGCGGCCTTTCGCCGGACGGACGATTGGTCGTGCTCGGCGCCGATTTCACGCCGATGCAACTCATTACCGCCGGACTAATCAGTGGGCGCACGGGAATTTATGGTTGGCCCTCGGGATCGTCGATCGATTCCGAAGACACAATGAAGTTCTCGGCCATGACTGGCGTACGTCCGATGACCGAGACTTTTCCGCTTGAAAAAGCACAGGAAGCGTACGACCGCATGATGAGCAACAAGGCCCGGTTCCGAGTCGTGATTACGATGGGGAACCACGCCACGCTCTAGTCGGCTGGCATTCCGCTATTGGGTAAACACATTGAAGATGGATACAGATTTACAGAATGCGCATCGGCTTTTTCCGTGGGCGGTCGTATGGGACGATCACGAAGTCTCCGATAATTATGCTTCCCTGATTCCGGATCTGGACTCGCCGCGCGTGAAACGTTTCCGCAACGGCGCGCTGCCTGCCGCGTATCAGGCGTAATTCAATGCGTGATGAGCTAGATGTGAACCCGGCGTGAATTAACCGTAACAACGGACGGGTCCGTGAGGCGTGGTGAACTAACGAATGTTGATCGCTTGTATGGCTCGAAACATCTGGGGTTGATTCGCTTGAAGTGCGACAACGGCAATGTTGTTGCCGCTCATGGCGATAATCGGGTAAGAAGCTTGCTGTCGGGTTCCTAGAATTTTCATCGACCGCGTCGTTGAATCGAAAAGACCCCACTTCACCATCGATGACGGGTTCACATCATCCCATGCGATCAACAGTCGGTTGCCCGAAACGGCAACAGCATGGGCGTGCTTGGCAAGCTTCTGGGCTGAATCGAATACGGCCGGCTTGCTGAACGACGCGCCACGATCCACAGATGACGCCATCCGTCGGATCTGTAACGAGCCCACGGACACTGGCGAAATTTACCGTCTGCTGCGCGAGGGCCGTTTGAAGCAAAATGAGGATGACTGGAAAGACCCACCAAATACGTTTTGTGCTTTGCATGAAGTCCTCATTTGAATGAGTGATTGCCCAGAATGCCTGGCACTCACGATCAGAATCCTAGGAGGCCGGGACGCCTTTGACAATGCGGCGAATTGTCGCAGACGGCTGACTTGGCGGATCACCTGAGAATTCACGCAGTCCCTTTCGACAAACGGCCCATAACGAAAATAGGGATTTGCCGTCCGCTTCGACGAATGGCGCATCTCTCGCAAAGTGATGGATTCATAAACACTGCGGCGTTCATGGGAGGAATCCGTAATAATGCGTGTTCGCTCCATACGAATCCGAGAAAGAAGCATGCCAGTCAGATTCTTGAAACGGTTTATCCTCACCACAATGGCTTTCAGTCTGTCGTGCACTAACAATACCCCTGATGGTGTTCGGGAGTAGTGGCTGCTGCGGACGCCGCCCTCGCGGTCGTTAAAATGGCTTTGCACACTGCCGATCCTGAAGGGAATCGGTTCGCTCGAACACTTCGGCGCACCTACGACCAGATTTACGATGGCCGCAACACGGGTCGGTATTCGTGGGAAAAACTACAGAAGACCGAGAAAACCCACTTCGGGTCGCTGATCGAGATCAATCTCCAGAGAGAATTCAGAACCGAATTTGAAGACGGCATTCAGTTGGATTACCGCATTGCGGGTGTCGAGGTCGACTGCAAGTGGTCGCGCATGGACGGTAAGAAGGACGGTGAATGGATGCTCCCACCAGAAGCCGTGGGCCAAATTTGCCTTCTGGTAACAGGTAGCGACGATCTTTCGATTTGGAGCGCTGGGCTGATCCGCGCTGTCGATTCGTTGTTGAGTGCTTCAAGCAACCGCGATGCGAAAAAGCGACTGAACGCGGAGGGCCGAATGTCCGTCCAATGGATTTGGAGAAACGCGCTCCTGCCGGAGAACGTGTTGCTGCGGACTGACCCAACTATCGTGAAAGGCATCATGGCCTTGCGCAGCGGACAGAAGCGAGTGGATGAGTTGTTTCGACGCATTCCCAATCGAGTCATCGGCCGCGGAGTCGTTGCGACCGTAGCTCAGCAGGACGATTACATGAAGCGTGTTCGGGACAGCGGAGGCTCGCGCGAATATCTCAGGCCTGAGGGCATCGTCATTTTTGGGGATTACCAGACACATCGAACCTACGCCGAAGGTCTCGGTTTGCCAACGATCGGTGACGGCGATTCCATAAGCGCACGGCTTATCATGGTTGATGGCCCAACTGACGGAGCTGTAAAAATCCGTGAAACATGGTACCGGCTATGTGCTGAAGGCGAAGAACCAACCAAACCCGCGCCGAAGCTTCCCAAGCTGAAAGGCACATAAGCGGACCTAAATCGTCCACACAATCCCACAAAATGTTTTTGCAGTCTTTCCGGCCCAGGATTGAGAGGACATCATGACCAAACTCACTTCAGTTGAAATATGTGCCGGGGCCGGCGGGCAGGCGTTGGGTCTGGAACAGGCGGGTTTCCAACACGAAGCTCTAATCGAAATCGACAAACACTGTTGTGCCACTCTGCGTTTCAATCGTCCGAAATGGAATGTCATTCAGGGCGATGTCAGCCAATTTGACGGACGCCCGTACAGCGGCGTCGATCTTCTTGCAGGCGGCGTTCCCTGTCCGCCCTTTTCCGTAGCCGGCAAACAACTAGGACAAGCTGACGAACGCAACCTTTTCCCTGAAGCTATCCGATTGGTTTACGAAATACGCCCGAAGGCGGTTCTGCTTGAGAACGTTAAGGGGTTGAAGGAAAGTGCATTTGATGACTATCGGAATTCGATCTCCAAAGCCATCAAGAGGCTTGGGTACAAAGCGGATTGGAAACTTCTGAATGCTTCCGACTACGGAGTTTCCCAACTCCGGCCGCGGTTGCTATTCGTGGCAGTACGCGATGACCTTGCGGAGGAATTTGTTTGGCCAGACGCTGCAGAAAGGGCGCCCATGACAGTGGGCGAAAAACTCTACGACCTGATCTCGGCGCGCGGATGGAGAGGTGCGGCGTCTTGGCGGAAAGGTGCGAACACGATCGCGCCAACTGTCGTCGGTGGATCCCATAAGCACGGTGGGCCAGATTTGGGACCAACTCGAGCCCGACAGGCGTGGGCGTTACTTGGCGTTGACGGCCTTGGTATAGCGGATGAGGCACCTGCCCCTGACTTCGTTGGAATGCCACGGATAACAGTCCGAATGGTGGCCCGTATTCAGGGATTCCCCGACTCATGGCAACTCGCCGGGGGGAAAACGGCAGCCTATCGGCAAGTCGGTAATGCGTTCCCGCCACCGGTCGCCCGGGCCGTCGGCCAACAACTGTTTCAGTGTCTAGCGCAGCGCGAAGTCCAATACGCCACCTGACAAATCCTGAAACACTTTTGGTTAACCGACGGATTTGCTACCTTGCTGATCCGTGACTGATACCATTTCAAAGAAGCGCCGCAGCGATAACATGCGGCGCATTCGGAGCAAAGACATGAGCCCGGAACTCCAGGTCCGGCGTCTTCTGCACGCCCTCGGTTATCGCTATCGTCTCCACCGTAAGAGCTTGCCTGGACATCCTGACATCATTTTTACGAGATTGAAAAAGATCATCTTCGTTCATGGTTGTTTCTGGCATCAGCATTCCGATTCCGCGTGTAAGGTCACACGCGTTCCAAAGTCCCGCTTAGAGTACTGGGGACCCAAGCTCGCCCGGAACAAACAGAGAGATGCAGACAGCATAACGTTGCTGTCGCAGATGGGCTGGAACGTTCTGGTTGTGTGGGAGTGCCAAACTGTGGATGAGTCTAGACTCACCTCTAAACTGGTCGCATTTCTTAAAGGTTGAAGCGAATGCAGGAGGGCCCCTTAATTTGCCTGCAGCTCGAGAAACGCAGATCTCTTTAGGACTTAAGCGGTTTCATGATTGCGACTTGAATTGTTCTTAAATTACACCAACGGTTTGTTAAAGGCAGAAGTCAGTACGCTGGTGGATACTTCGATAGTTTGCGCTGCAGAGATCGGCGATGAATGCCAAGAAGCTTTGCCGCCTGCGAGATGTTTCCTTCGCAATCGGAAAGAACCCGCTGGATGTGTTCCCACTCGACTCTCGCCAGCGAAGGCACTTTAGTTGGCGTGTGCTTTTCGCTCGAGCCGGTATCCAGCTCCGTATAAGCATCGAGGATCTGTTCGGCATCTGCCGGCTTCGCGATGTAATGATCCGCGCCGAGTTTGAGTGCCTGCATAGCAGTTGAGATGCTTGCATAGCCCGTGAGCATCATGATCGTGATCGTAGGATCAATCTTCTTGATCGCTTGAATCAGATCCAGGCCACTGAGATTGGGCATTTTCAGATCAAGCAGAACAAGATCGGGACTCACACTGGTGACGAGTTGCAGACTTTGCTCTTCAGTACTTGCTTCATGCGCTTCGCAACCCCGATCTCGAAATGCACGGCAAAGGCGATTTCGAAATACCTGATCGTCATCGACAACGACGATTACGGGACGATCGGTCGTAACTTCTTTAGGATTGGACATGTTGCGTACCCGGCAGTTCGAGGATCGCCGAACATCCACAATCGGGCTTCGACTCGAATGACAACTGCCCCCCGACGGTTTGCGCGAACAAATGTGTCAGGAACGCTCCCAGTCCCATACCTTGTCCGGCTGCCTTGGTCGTGAAGAATGGTTCGGCAACACGTTCGAGGACCTCAGGACTCATTCCAATTCCTTCGTCACGAACGACAAAACGGACTCGCCCATTGGTCGCGTCCATGGCCCTTAATACAACCGGTTTGCCATCAGGACTCGCATCAAGGGCATTCTTCGTCAGGCTGGCCAGCGCTTCCACCGCAGCGCGAATTGGAATCCGACACGTGATTGCGTCCGCGCCGTGGACGTCGATACGGATTCGATTGTGATCCGCCGGAAACCGCTGCTGGACCTGTGTCAGGAGGTCCTGAACCGAGATCTGTTTTGGAGCTTCTCCGAATGGGTCGGCTCCTTGCGCGCCCATGCGTTCCAGAATCAATCGACAGCGTTCGACCTGCGACCGGATGAGTATTGCGTCCTCCTTTAGCCGCTTATGCTGCAAGTGATTGCTTGCTTCGTACTCCATCTCTTTCGCCGTTACCGCAATCGTTGCCAATGGAGTCGCGATTTCGTGAGCGGCACCGGCGGACAGCGTTACGAGTGACGCCAGGCGGTCATTTCGGGCCAGGCGCTTTTCCATTAAAAGGATTTCCCGTTCCTTCTGACGCGACTCCGAGGAAAGCTTTCCAACAAAAAAGCTGATCAGCAGGGCCGCGGCCGCAAACGCCAGCCACATACCGAACAGATGCAGAGAGAACTCACCGGGCGGCGCATGTTGCTGGAAGGCAGGAACGTCGCGAGAAATCCAGAACAACATGCCGAAAGATACGGTCGAGATCATTCCCAATGCCCATGTCCACAACTTGCGTAACACGACCGCTGAAAACGTGATCTGCACGAGGTAGAGGAGGCTGAATGGATTCGACGGACCGCCGCTTAGTGCAAGAATGACCGTGAGACATAACGTATCGAGAGCAAACAAGGCGCCGACTAAATGTTCGGCGCTCTCGTTGAGCTGTTCTTTCTTTAAGCCGAGGAGCCAATTGCTAAAGGCCTGGAACAGGATGGCGGGTCCGACAACCAGGGAGGCATGGTGATTTGGAGACCCAGCTGAAGTGCGGCAATGATCGCAATTTCGCCCGCTATGAAACCGTATCTTAGGCGGACCACCCATCGCAGCGCGAGATGACGAGCAGTCTCACCGCTAACGCGAATATCCGCCTCGGACTCCGCCCTCCACAAGCCCGCTTCGTATTTCTTAACCTTTGGTTGACCGACGATCACGAGTGCCATTTTACAACCCACACTCGATCAAGGCCTGCGACAAATTGCCGCATTTCTGCATCTCAAGGTATTCCAACCGCGGCGTTTCTCGCGCCCGACGGCAGCCCGATTGGCGCTACGAACGCCGGCGAACTGGCGTCCTCTTCCATGCTCGGACCCAGTCAGATTCTTACTCTACTGCGGGATGTGGTCGAACATCGGCGGGTTGGGACCAGCACGTTACGCGAACCACGTTCCCGCAATCACGGTGGCCACTCGATCATCGGGATGGATATGAGCTTGAATTGTGGTCTTGGGGGGAACCGTCAATTGGATCGTGTACAAACCGGCTTTGTTCGGGTCACCCTTCAGCACACGAGTTTGAATGCCGCTTACTCCAGAGGTTCCCGCTCCGGCTCCGCTTGGTGTGACGGCTTCGATCTCCGTTGGAGTCAAACGTTGGCCCGGATTCATTTCCTGTGCTTTGCCAATGGCAATAACAAGCAGCATCACGCCAACGACTGTCAACACTCTCAACCTGGTTTTCATAATATTCCTATTCAATTTGAGTCACGTTAAAGGCGCGCATCGATCCAGTTCTCGATGGCCTGGCCTGTTCCCCAATCCTTGTAATAGATGCTCGTTCCATCTTTGGTCGTTTAGGTATTGGCCATATTGTTCCTCCAAAATCAGTTCGATCACGCGTCACTCATGCGACTTTTTCCAGATGTCCGCCGAATTGGTAACGCATCGCCGAGAGCAATTTGTCCTGGAAATCCGAACGGCCGCGTGAACTGAAGCGTGCATACAGCGCGGCGGAGAGAACGGGCACCGGCACAGCTTCGTCAATGGCGGCCTTGATCGTCCACCGTCCTTCACCCGAATCGGAGACGTTACCGGTGAATGTTGCGAGATTCGGATCCTCGACCAGTGCAGCTGCCGTCAAATCCAGCAGCCAGGAAGCAATCACGCTGCCGCGCCGCCACACTTCCGCGACATCACGCAGATTGAAGTCGTACTGGTAATGTTCCGGATTGCGCAAGGGAGTGGTCTCGGCGTCGACCGCGTGCTGTTGCTTGCCTGCGTTAGCCTCACGCAGTATGCCTAACCCCTCAGCGTAAGCAGCCATCACGCCGTATTCGATACCGTTATGGATCATTTTGACGAAATGGCCGGCACCGTTCGGGCCGCAGTGCAAGTAGCCCCGCTCGGCCGTGACGCCGATCTCTTCGCGCCCAGGCGTGCGAGAGATCGCGCCCATACCGGGCGATAGCGTCGCAAAAATGGGATCGAGGTGTTTGATCGCCTCGGTCGCTCCTCCAATCATCATGCAGTAGCCCCGCTCCAGACCCCAAACGCCGCCGCTCGTGCCGACGTCTACGTAGTGAATTTGTCGGGATGCCAGCTCCTTTGCTCGCCGAATGTCGTCGATGTAGTAGGAATTGCCTCCGTCAATCAGGATGTCCCCTGGCTCAAGATCCCGGACGACGCTGGCGATCATCTCGTCCACTATTGCTGCCGGCACCATCAGCCAGACTGCACGCGGCTTCTTCAGCTTGCTCACGAGGTCCGTCAGTGAGGTCGCCGCCACGGCCTTCTCTCTGGCCAGTTCTTCCACCGGCTTCGGGGACCTATTGAAGACCACGCACTCGTGACCTCCCTTAAGAAGCCGCCGAACCATGTTGGAGCCCATTCTTCCAAGACCAACCATTCCTACTTGCATACACGACTCCTTTTCCTTTTCTCGAACGTACGGAGGCGCGTCAAGAAACCGGGCCCACTCACGACGCCTCCTTGAGCCTCCGGTAATAACGGATCAGTTGATTCGTTGAAGTGCCATGGCCGAGATTGAGTGCAGCTTTCCGCTCGCCGCTTGATGTTCGCTCGCACGGGTGCCGGAAGCAGTTCTCTCAATCTCTTGACGTTGCCCCTCCAAAGAATGACGTCGACAGCGAAGCAATGGTCTCTGGAGTTCAGAGGAGCCGTACTTTCATAGCAAGACCTTGCCAAGCGTCTAGCTGACCTTCTGAAGAACATCACATTTCGACGCGATGACCGTCATGAGATCCTTCCAGGATTTTGCAAACGCCATGGCTCCTTCGTTCTGGTCGTAAGCAGTGCTGTTCCTGATGGCGTGATCGAAGATCGTAGGGTTGGATGTCAGTCCGGTAACGGAGAATTCCTTGATGTACCGCTCAAGCGTGCCGCTATCCAGCAGGTCGCGCGTTATGTTGTCGAGCCATAGGCTCTGTCCCAAATTACGGAGCAGTTGAATTGCTTTCGTGGGATTGCCCTCCAACCTGTTCCTACAGTTTGCATGCTGACCGGCGGATCCATCTTCAGGCTACTTAGCGACACTGCAGGAAAACAAGTCGAAGAACTACGGGGCTCCAGTCAACATGTGGCAGGACGGTTGATGTTGTCCCTCGCGGCAGATCGGGAAACTCGAGCGCGCCGTCAGGCGCTCCCGCCGGATCCAACACAACAACCGGAAAGATAAGCATAAGCATCATCAGGGCGTAAGGTAGTGCATGAACAAAAACACCCCTTGACGGAATGACGGCAAGATAACCGGCGACTTGAAACAGTTTTGTGGCGAGATCGTAAATTGACCGAGAATGTCGTGCAGCGAGCTACGGCTTTGCACTTGCAAACCGTTATTCACTCTGAATTCACGAGGAATTAAAAGTGGTAGTGGCAAATAGATCTAATGAGCAAGAAAAGGCACACAGTCGCGCGTTCCGACGACAAACCGGCGCCATGGTGCGCCAGATGCAACCTGCGAGTTGCGCCGTACGAGCCGGCGGTTGTCCGTTTGGGGCACCAGCTATTCCATCGCCTCTGCCTCGAACGACTAGAGTTCCTCACGCCGCACTCAAAGTCGGAAGCCAGAACAATTATGTAAATCTCGATCCATCTCATTTGGGCTCTGCCGTCGTCATCTTGATCGGCGTTGATCGAAAGTGAATTGGGCAACATTCCTGGCGGAGTTCATTCAAAGACCACTGGCTACAGGCTCACTGATCCCCAGTTCTTCTTATCTGGCAAAAATGATCGTTCAGCAGGCGGGCTTGTCCGACACGGATACAGTCATCGAGTACGGGCCGGGAACCGGTGTATTTACCGACTACATACTGCGGGAGTTGGGCCAACAATCCAAATTCGCAGCAATTGAAATCAACCCACGTCTGGCCGCGACTTTCAGGACCGTGCACCCGAATGTTCGATTATTCGAAGACTCGGTGGAGAATGTGCGGGCTATCTGTGATTCGATGCAGGTGGAGACAGTGGATTGCGTTATTTCGGGCTTGCCCTGGGCGTTCTTTTCGAAATCAACGCAAGTAGCAGTCCTGGATCAGATGATGCGAGTGCTGAGACCGGGCGGGCGATTTGTTACGTTCGGGTACTGGCAGAGCCTGGCGCTGCCGGCTGGTCGAAATCTGGCTGCTTTGCTACCGACTTATTTCACGACCGTTTCCCGTAGTCCCACCGTCTGGCTAAACGTCCCACCTGCCTTTGTGTATCGCTGCCAGCGCTGAAAAATGACGAGTTCATGAATTAGGTATGACGACGAGTGCGGGCGGCTGAAGCTAAGCAAATATTTTTTAACGGTTCATTCATCGGAGAGTAAGAAACGTTTCAGATGCTCGTAGGCCCTCTCACGTTCTCTCATTCACACGGGCTGCCGCAATGGCGCCCGTTCTTTTTTGGGGAGATGAAAAGGGATTGATCTAGTTGGCCAAATGACTGCGGCGCGTCCCTTCGCCGCGAATCATAAACAGGATCATCTCGGCAATGTTAGTAGCGTGGTCCCCCACGCGCTCCAGATGTTTAGCGATAAAGATGAGTTTCAGGCAGCGGGGCACATTGTTGGGATCTTCCATCATATAGATGAGAAGTTCGCGGAAGATCTGTTCATTGAGGTCGTCGATCTCCTGGTCGCCCTCAATGACTTTCAACGCCGCCGAATCGTCCGAGGATACGAGAGCGTCGAGGCTCAGCGATAGGTTGCGTTGCACAAGCTGCGCCATGATCTGCAGTGCGGACACCCACTCGACGCGGGGTTCAAGTAGCAATTCGTTGACACGCTCCGCGATGTTGACTGCAATGTCTCCGATGCGCTCGATGTCCCTGACGATCTTGAATGCCGTTGTAACAATGCGCAAGTCGCCGGCCAGTGGATGTTGCAACGCAAAGATCTCGTGGCACAGCCGATCGACATCCACTTCCAACTGGTCCAGCGTCTCGTCACGCAGGATGACCTCCCGGGCAATGCTTGAACGGCCCTCGGTCAACGCTCGAATCGAGTCCGCGATCATCTGCTGCGCGTGATAACCCATCAGCAGGATCATATCCTTCAACAGACGCAGCTTCCGGTCGTACTGCTTGTTTGTGTGAGCGCGTTGCAACATGACTGGTTCTTTGCGGCGCGCGAGACCAGGAGGGACTTATCCCAGATTGTCCATTGGTTGATAGACGTGGGGGTTTCGAAATTATGAATAACTTATGAATTCGTCGCAGTCGGGGGAATTTCGAAAATTGGAATTTGAAAACGAGTAAAGGCCCTTACTGATTTCACCGTTCTTTCTCGCCTTAGTGGAAAAGGGCCTTTGCACCAAAAGGCCGTCGAACTTGCGAAACGACGGTTCCACTCGGCCATACATCCTTGCGGGATTGGGAAACCTGAGGTCGCGAAGCGCGCAAGCAGTGACGTTTGCGGGGCCGTCGCCAACCGTAATCGTCCAGCAGCCCGATCTCATCGACAACGGCGTATCGCTGGGGTTTGGCGGCGGTGTCAGAATCCCCGCAGGCCGGTATTTTTCCCTCCGGCCTGATATTCGGTGGTACAGCTCCAGCATCCGATCCCGAAGCAATCTGAGCCTTATTCAAACGTCGGTTACCGTCGGCTTCAACCCAGCGCCGTGAGACGCGGTTTAGAAAAACTTCACCGAGTAGGTGACGCGAACTCCGCGGCCGATTTCCGGCGCTAGATCCTTAATAAAGGATATGTGGTTACGATAGAGCCGGTCACCCAGGTTGAATGCGTTGAACGCGATGTGATGTGACATGTGCTGCGTCGGAATCGTATACGAGGCGTTGAGGTTGAACACGGTGTACCCGGCGGTCGGATCCTCCAGTGTAAACACACGGCTTTGATTGCGAGCCATCACCAGTTCGGGTTTGATGCTGAATCCTTTGTATTGGCCTTCTATGCCAATGCGGCCGCGTGCGGGTGGAATACGGGGCAGCGGCGTTGTTGACGACTTCAGTTCGGCATTAACGTAATCGAATCCCAGATCCAGCCACACGTTTGGATGGACTCCCGCCTTGAAATCGAGTTCCGTTCCGCTGTAGCGGGAGTTTCCCTGACTGTAGATTGCTTCGTTGAAGCCGTCGATTTCTTCACCCGTCAGAAAGAGGAAAACGTAATTCCTCAAATCATAGTAAAAGAAGCTCGCCTCCGTTCTGAAGCGCTCGGAGCTATGTCTGACAGAGACATCGATCCCGTCGCTGCTTTCGTTTTCCAGGTCGGTATCTCCGACTTCAAAAGCGAGGTTACCGGGATGGGGACCGTTGTTGTAAAGCTCTTCCAGCGCGGGAGCCCGGTAGGAATGGGTGTAGTTTGTTACGAATGCGCCGCCCTTCCAGGTCGGGATGTGGATGCCGGCCGCTCCGGAGAACCCGGTGAATGAGGTGTCCGTCGCGCCGACGGGCGTGTAGCGTGTGCTTTCGATCCTGCCTCCAAACTGGAGCTTGAATCTCTCGAAGGAAACTTCTTCCAGTCCGAAGACAGCGTTGACGTTGGCTTTTACCGGTGGCGCAATCGCCTCTGCTCCGGCGGTGGCATAATCGCGATGCATGCCGTAGAACCCGATGGTTCCCGTCAGTCGATTCGTGCGCTTTTGATCGAGATTGAATTCGTAGGTGTATTGCTTGTTGTTGAACGTCGTCGCGACCTCGACAGGATCCTCAACGAAATTCAACTCCTTGTGATTCCAACCGCTATAGTTGAAATTGAAACGGATGCCGCCGATGTTTCCGGCGTTTCGAACGCCGCCGGATATGCGAGCGTTCCGGCGGAAAAAGTCCAACCGCACAATCTCTTCCGGGTCGGCCTCCTCGAGAGGAATTCCGTAGATGCCGTCCTCGTGGGTGTACCCGAAGCTGGTAAATGCGTTGTCGCCGAACCAGCCAACACCGGCTCCGCCGCTGCTCAACCGTGAACCCGAATTGACGATCGTTTCGCCCCCGCCGGCTTTGTAATCGCGCGTCTTTTGATTTCCGCCATTACCCCAAAGCAACCAGTTGTTCACACCGTACTCGAAACCGGCGCTCGCCGCACCGTTAGCGTTATTGCTTCCGCCGGTACCGGTCAAATAACCGCGAAGACCCGCCTGAGACGTTTCCCTCATTTGGTAGTGCCGGGAGACTGCATTCACGACTCCGCCAATCGCATTACTGCCATAGAGAAGGGTAGCTGGCCCTTTAACCACCTCGAGACGCTCAATGCTCATCACATCGATCGGCTCTCCGTGATCTCCGGATTGTGATGAAAGCGTGCCGGTACGGACGCCGTCCTGCATGATCAGGACGCGATCTCCATCGAAACCACGAATGACAGGACGTGACGTGCCTGGACCGAAGCTCCGTTTTGCGACGCCGGGCTGGTTATCCAGGACTTCACCTACAGAAGCCGCACTCTTCTCTGCAAGTTGGAAGGAATCCAGCGTATTGACGATTTGAAATGACTCGAACGCCGTTTGTTCCCGCCCGGTTGCAGTAACCGTAACCTCCGCCGTGATTCCCGAAATCTTCAGCTTGAAGTCCGCCGCCGCGGTCTGGCCCTCCGTAACGGTGATGGTCTGCAACAGCGAACTCAGTCCGGGACTGCTTGCGACGAGATCGTAAGTGCCCACCGGTACGTTCTTGAATTCGAATGTTCCACTCTCATCGGTCTCGACAGAGCGTCGAAGCTGCGAAATCACGATGGTGACGTGGTGCAGAGACAGCTCCCTGTCGGCCAGTGTGACCATGCCTTTGATACCGCCCGTACTTTGCGAAAACGCAAGTGGAGCGGCGAACAGGCAGATGATGGCGATGAGAAAGATGGATAGCTTCATATATTGTGGTCTCCGTGTCCGGATTCTATGGAGTGCTCCGCGTTTCACTCACACATAACCAACGAATGGTCGGTCTGATCCGATAACCGGCAGTTGGTAGCAGCTCAATAACATCGCTCCGGAGGCTAAAGCCGTGCAGCCCACGAGAATTCGGGCTGGGCCGGCGGCAGTGAATATTCGACCGCTCGTCAGCCCTAAACATGCAGTGGTTGAAATGCTGTTGCCTGACTCCGGAAGTTGAGGTTCATCTCTTGGGCGTGGGCCGAAATCCTGAAATCCGGCGGGGTCGAAAGAAACGCGTTGAAGCATTGCATCGGCAAGGTGCCAGGGGAATGGCCATCATCCTCTCTGTACTGATGATGTTAGCGGTCATGATCTATCTGTTCGGTTCCGGCCATGAGGCACATCCGACTTCAGACCATTCACCGGTTATTCCCGACCGTTAATTGGCGATTTCGACTGAATTCGGCTCAGCCATTTGTCTGGGAACGGCGCGCGGCATAAAATGCGACCCGTGGCTTCATCCCTCGTCAACCTGCTCGGATTCACAATGGGCGCCATCCTCTATGCCATGTTGCTTTGGATGGTGCTGCGCTCAAGCTCCGACAGACTCTCGATGTTGACTGGAGTGCTTGGCCTGTTCTGGAACATCGGCGCATTTTCGGGTTACGGCCTGTATACGATCGGCCTGATTGGTCCGTCCCCTCTCC
>Ga0137427_10000823_pt1 | contig 14893 bp, 15 predicted proteins | sample EasRivERMZT700_2_FD_102309 | JGI IMG/M metagenome (GOLD analysis project Ga0137427, IMG submission 102309) | Soil microbial communities from meander-bound floodplain in the East River, Colorado, USA - East River MetaG ERMZT700_2 | ecosystem: Environmental > Terrestrial > Soil > Floodplain ...
AAGGAAGATTACGGGACGCTCTCGCGCGCCGACGCCTTGGTCTTTCCCGATGCGCATCCCGGCAATCCGGTCCAGGCGCTCAGAAGCCTCAATCCCGCGATCACGGTCGAGAACGGCCGCAAGACCGTCGATGCGTCGCTCGATCTCTACAATCCCGCCAACGGCTACAACCCGAACGGCGCCTCGAATTATTCGCAAGCCTTCATCACCAGCTACTACCGTGCGCAATCCGCCAAGATGAACGAGCTGATCCAAAAGGTGCAGGCGACCCAGGCCCGCATCGCGAAAGGCGAGTATGCCTACGAGGACGACGACCTGATTTTCCTCCCCGGCGGAAACGCCGTGATTGCGCATGCCGCGCCGAAGCTCGTCCCCGACATGATCTCCACCAGGAAGCCGGCGAAGCTCATACGCAACGACGGCAGCGTGGTCACGCAGATCGTCACCAGCGTGATGGTGCCGGATGAAGACCTCGCGGCGAGCGCGCGGTCCTTCGACGGCACGGCGGTGCACAGATTGTCGACGTTCATGAGCTCGGTCGCGATCCGCTCCCGGGATTCGCTCACCGACATCGACTATTGCTCGACGATCAACTCCACGACCTGCGCGGTGGTCTCGATCGAGGCGCCGTCGCTGTTCATGGCGATGGGCGGATACAAGTTCATCCGCGATCACGAGATCATGTACGAACGCTCGGCCGCGAAGGACAAGGATTTCGTCGTCATCGAAGGCGCGCTGCACGGCTACGATGCGTGCAAGCGCTGCGAGACGACCCCGGGCCAATACGGCAATTCGACCAGGAACATGTTCGACTACATCAGGGACTGGACCAACGCCCGGTTCAAATAGCGCGAGCGGGAGCGCCTGCTCCCGCGGTCGTGAAGGCCGCCTCCCTGGGTTGCAGTTGTGACGGCTGCTATCGTTTTGATTAAATTGACCAATAGGGAGGGTCGTTATGCCCAAGTCTTTGACTCGCGTCGCAGCGCTTCTTTCCTGTGCGATGTTTCCCTTCTTGCCGGGATCGGCGGCATCACAGGAAGCGCCGCCCGACCGGATGCATATCGACTGCCAGAACCGTTTCGCTGTGATCTTCCCGAGTCCGCACATGACGAGGGATATCATGTACATGACGCACACGGGAGCGTCGGTTCCCGCGAAGCAGTTCTATGTCGAACGGGGTGCAGACCGCTTTATTGTCACCACGGTCCATTTCCCGAGCGGACCCGCGGTGAATGAGGCGATCGTCGAACACGCGGCGGCAAACCTGCGCGGCAGGGGCGAGGTTCGGTTCCAAGCGGCCGCCAATTACGATCCGGGAATGCCGGGCCGTCAGCTCAATATCTTTCAACCGAATGGCCGCCAGTTGCGGGCGTCGGTCTACATGGCCGACGGCTACCTGACCATTACGGAAGCTGAGGCTGCCGCCGGAGACTTCAACGCCCTGCAATTCGAGCAATCGATCACGCTGATCAATGGCGAGGGCGTCGATCGTGATGCCAATGCGAACGCGCCGCCGCGCAGGTTCGAGTGCCGCCGGTAGCTGGCCCCCTCCCAGGCTGGTCCGGGGCATGACTTTCGGCCGGTTGGCTTGTATTCTGCCCCCGCTTCGCACGGCCACCCCCGGCTGTTCTCGATTAGGCCCTTTTTTGAGGAGGATCCCCGATGGAACGCAAGAAAGCGTCTGATTTCCCGCAAGAGCTGCTCGACCTGTTCGACGAATACGTGCACGGCGGGATCAGCCGCCGCGACTTCATCGACGGCGCGCAGAAATTCGCCGTCGGCGGCCTGACCGCGACCGCGCTGTTCGAGATGCTGAAGCCGAACTACGCCCTGGCGATGCAGGTCCAGCCCAATGACCCCACGATCAAGGTCGAGAAGGTCAGCATCAATTCCCCGCAGGGCAACGGGAAGATCGACGGCTACCTGGTGAAACCCGCGAACGCGCCTGCGAGAGCGCCGGTCGTGATCGTGATCCATGAGAACCGCGGCCGCAATCCGTACATCGAAGACGTGACTCGCCGGTTCGCGAAGGCCGGCTTCATCGCAATGTCGCCCGATGGCCTCACCTCGCTCGGCGGCTATCCCGGCGACGACGAGAGGGGCGGAACGATGTTCAGCCAGGTCGACGGCGCCAAGATGCGCGAAGACCTGTACCAGGCGGCGGAATGGCTGCGGACCCAGCCCTTCAGCACCGGCAAGCTCGGCTCGGTCGGCTTCTGCTTCGGCGGCGGTGTGACCAACCAGCTCGCGGTGCGGATGGGCGCCAATCTCGCGGCCGGTGTCCCCTATTATGGCGGCCAGCCCGGCGAGGCCGACGTTGCCAAGATCAAGGCGCCGATCAGCGCGCAAAACGGCGAAGCCGATCCGCGCATCACGGGCGGCTCGGCGGCCTATGCTGCGGCTCTGACCAAGGCCGGCGTGCCGAACGAGAACCACATCTACAAGGCCGCCCAGCACGGCTTCCACAACGACACGACGCCGCGTTACGACGAAGCGGCGGCGAAGGAAGCCTGGACCCACACGCTCAACTGGTTCAACAAATATCTGAAGGCCTGAGCAGGGTTCGAAACGGTTAAGAAGAACGGCTGCAGTCTCGCGACTGCGGCCGTTCTTGTTTACGAATGGTGCGGGTGTTTCCGCTACTATCGCTTCGGCTGCCCAGGGAGTCGCAATGTCCAAATTCGGTTCAAGATGCGCGACGGCCGGGCTGATATGCGCCGGCATGGCGGTCTTCCCGCTGCTTGGCGCCTGGGCCGCGAGCGCGCCTCAAGCGATCCCGGACTTCTCGTCCAACGGTTCCTCGTGGGCGGGCTATGTCGGCAAGCTCCCGCCGACCGAGGAACACGCCCGCACCTTCAACGATTACACCTCGCCTGCGAGCGGCCCCGGCCCGGTCACCGAGGATCCGTACCATCCCTTCGTCAACAACGAGGTGGCGAGGGTCACCGGCAAGCAGCCGACATTCCGTGTGGCCAATACCGACAATCCCAATCTCAAGCCTTGGGTGGTCGAGGAGCTGAAAAAGGCCAACGCGCGGGCGCTCTCGGGTGCCGCCGCCTATTCGCGCGAAGCGCGCTGCTGGGCCACCGGCGTGCCCGCGTTCCACCTCAATCCCGGCGCGATGTACGTCGTCCAGACGCCGAGCGAGGTTCTGCTGTTCCTGGCCGGCCGCGTGCGGCGCATCCATCTGAACGTGCCGCATTCGGCGAACCCGAAGCCCTCATGGTACGGCGAATCGGTCGGCACCTATGAGAACGGCGACACGCTCGTGGTCGACACCATCGGCTTCAACGACAAGACCTATGTCGACTCCTATCGCACCCCGCACACGACCCAGCTCCATGTGGTCGAGCGGTTCAAGCTGATCAACGGCGGCGACACGCTCGAACTGTCCTTCCGGGTCGAAGACCCCGGCGCTTTCAACGCGCCCTGGACCGGCACGCGCAACCGCCAGCGCGTAAAACGGGGACCGCTCGAGCCCGACGCCATCTGCGCCGAGGACAGCGAAAACTATTTCAATCTGGATATCGAACCGATCCCGACCGCGGAACGTCCGGATTTCTGATGATGAGCAACGAAGGCTCTGAAAGGCTCGAAAAGAAGGACCTTCCGCTTACTCCGGCACAGAGAGCTGAGTTGGATCGTCGCTTGGATGCTTATGAGGCGGACAAGAACAGCGGCCGGCCAGCGGCCGATGTCATAGCAGGCATTCGCCACAAACTACGACGGCAGTAGTCTTGCGGCCCGTCATCAAAAAGAAAAGGGCCGGAGCGATCTGCTCCGGCCCCTTTTGCATCAAGTCAAACCGTCAGTTCGGATACGCGCCTCGGTTCACCGTCTGGCCCTTGTGATAGATCGCACTGATCCGCCGCGTGTTGGTGATGTTGTCGAGCGGATTGGCGTCGAGCACGATGAAATCCGCGCTCTTGCCCTGTTGCAGCGCTCCCTGATTGGTCAGCCGCATGAACTCCGCCGCGCGGCTGGTCGATGCGGTGATCACCTGCATCGGCGTCATGCCGGCAACCACCATGTTCTCCATCTCCCGGTGCGGCTCCCACGGAATGTTGCCGTCCGTGCCGAGAACGATGCGCGTGTTGGCATCGTTCATCCGCTTCAAATTGCGAGCCTGGATCCCGTAGGCTTGCGCCTGCTTGGCGTTGTCGACATTGCCCTTCTGGGCCTCGGCAAACTCCTCGGCCGGGAGCTTTCCCTGAAGGAACGAAAGATCCGTCGGAACGCCGCGCCCCGGCAGGTTCGGATTGAGCACCAGATTCGGCTTCGCCCTGACCAGAGTCATGAACTCGTCATCCACATCGCGATCGCGAACGCCGTGCGCGAACGCATCGACGTTGGCCCTGAGCAGCCCCTTGCCGTCTTCGAGGTTGAAGATGTGCGCGGTGACGCGGATATTGGCTTTGTGCGCCTCATCAATGATCGCGCCATATTGTGCGGGAGTCAGTTTTGGGACGGTGCCTTCGCGGTCGTCGACCCAGATCTTGATGATGTCCACGCGCTTGCCTGCGTTTTCCTTCACCGCGTCGCGGGCTTCCTTTTCATTCGCGACCCAGTACGCGGCTTGCTCGCGGCCCTTCTCGACGCCCGTGATGCCGCGACCGGCGCTCAGGATTTTCGCCTGTCCCGCCACATCCTGGCTCCGCTGCTTCAGCGACGTGTCCTTGGTTTCCGTACCCATGCTCATCGCTGCGCTCACGCCCCAATAGGCGCGCCGTTTCATATCGCGCACATTCTTGGCTGTGTCGTCCGGGGCATGGATATGCGTGTCGATGATCATCGGCATGACGGTCTTGCCGGCGAGGTTGACGCGCGCTGCGCCCGCGGGCACCTGGACGTTGGCGCCGACCGCCTGGATCGTGTTGCCGTTCACGACGATGGTGCCCTTCTCGATCGCCGGGCTGCCGTCGCCCACGATGATCCGGGCTCCCTCATAGGCGGTGACCGGCGCCTGGCCGATCGCCGGGACTGACATTCCGGCAACAACGGCAGCAGCGGTTGCTGCCGCGATTGTGAACATACTGATCCTGCGCATCGGTTCCTCCACCGTGAATTGGGAGCGCAATCTAGCGAGTCTCGGGGGCCAGGGGGAGGGGACAGGGCCCCCCCGGCTCTTCAGCAGGACGTGAACGGCCTGGCCCGGGAATGGCCGGTGTCAGGCCTCGCCCCGGACCAGCATGCGGTCCCCGATCACCATCATGTCCACCGGGGTGGTCTGCCAGAACCGCACCGCGTCCTCAGGCGTCTCCACCAGGGGCTCGCCCCCGATATTGAGGCTGGTGTTCAGCAGCATCGGCACGTTGGTCAGGCGGTCGAACCGCGCGACCAGGTCGTAGATCGGCGCATTGCCCGACGGGGTGACCGTCTGGAGCCGGGCCGAGCCGTCGACGTGGCTGATGGCCGGGACCAGGTCGGGGTCCAGAACGCGGGCGGTGAACAGCATGAACGGGCTCTCGCGGTCGAAGTCGAACCACTCCGCGGCGCGCTCGGCCAGCACGATGGGGGCAAAGGGGCGGAACCACTCGCGCTTCTTGATCTCGCGGTTGATCCTGTCGCGCATGGCCGGGTTGCGCGGATCGGCCAGGATGGACCGGTTGCCCAGCGCCCGCGGCCCGAACTCGGAGCGGCCCTGGTACCAGCCGATGACCTTTCCGGCGGCAAGGGCGGAAGCGACCTCATCGGGATCGAGCGGTCTTCCGACGCGGGGGGACTCGTAGCGCCGGCCGAGAAACACGATCTCCTCGGGTTCGTAATTGACCCGCTTCTCGTCCATCATCGTGTGCGCCACGAACAGCCCGGCGCCGATCGCGGTGCCGTCGTCACCGCAGGCGGGGAACAGGCTCAGGCGCTCGAACTTCGTGCGCTTCAGAACCGCGGAATTGGCGTTGCAATTGTAGAACGAGCCGCCACTCAGGCAGAGATTGCCGTTCGCGTAAGCCGCCGTCTTGCGCTGAAGCTCGTTCGCCGCCTTGATGATCGTCTCCTCGAACACGTATTGCAGCGAGGCCGCGATATCCATCGCCCGCCGGGAATCGCTTTCCTGTTTCGAGAGCCCGACCGAAGGCGGCAGGCCGGACAATTCCGACCACATGAGCTCGATGAAGCGGTCGTCGTCGGGCTGGAACCGCCGCTCGTAGAACGATTCGCCATAGCGCGCGCAGTGCTCCACCGCCATCGGCAACGGCTTGCCATACGACGCCAGCCCCATCGTGGTGCCCGATTTGAACAGGCCGTCGCCCAGACCCAGTTTCTCCGTGAACAGGGAATAGGTGTTGCCGATCATCAGTCCGGGGCAGTAGAGCGGATGAAGCTCGGCGCCCATGCCGTACGCGAAGAGCGAGCACGCCTCCGGGCGATGCGCGCTCGCGTCCAGGCTGAAGCACGCCGCCTCGTTGAAATTGCTCGTGTAGAACGCCGAGGCGCAATGCGCCAAGTGATGCTGCACGAAGATCGCCGCCTGCTGGCGTCCGCCGATACCGGCCTTGAAGTCCAGCGTCATCACGCGCGGCGGATGGTCCCATAGATTGTGGCGGACTTCCTCGCCGTTGAGTCTGAAGATCTTGATGTAATTGTCGGGCGCGTAATTGTAGGTCGAAAACGCGATGACATCGACGTCCGACAGCTTGCACCCCGCGATGTCGAGCACATAGTCGAGCTCGGCCTTGCCGATTCCGGTGTCCTTCTTCTTGCGCGACAGGCGTTCGCGCGAGATCGCGGCGACCAGGCGCCCGTTTTTGATGATCGCGGCCGCCCCGTCATGGCCGAGATTGAGTCCGAGAACGATCGCCATCGCGCTGTGTGCCTGCCCCGCCTGCCCCAAAAACAGCCTGCCCCAGAAGTGGGTCGAATTTACACCGGAACCCCGGTCTTGGCGCTACGCCTGATCGCGGATCGTCATTCCCACCATCGCCGCACGCGGAAGCTCAGAACGCGATGTTTCCGATGGGCCTTGGCCCAATGCAGCACTGCTGTCGAACCCGTCCAGTCCAGTCCGCTGACGGTTATCGTTGCCCCAAACCAGCCGAACTCTCCCCAGCGGCGGTCGAAAACGAGACAATCCGACTGCGTGAAGAATTCCCGCACCGAGAAGATCGTCTCATCGGCGGCGATATCGACACGCCGGAGCAGGTCCTTTCGGATCGCGAGCACGAAACCCTGCGTGTCGGCGGCCTCATTGCGATCGAGCAGGCAGAACAATTCCGGACCGCGCCGCCGTTCGAATGAGACGGCTCGGCTCGGTGCCCAGATTTCGTTCGCGACGAACGTGACCTTGCCTTTGAGGTTCGTGTCCTCGAGATATTTCGACGTCCATGTCCGATTGTTTTTCTCGTTCCAGGGCAGCCGGCCAAAGGACAGCCAATTGTCGTGGTCTCCGGCTTGGCGGGGGCGGATGACCGCTTCCGTCTGAATGCCGGACATGACCGCATTCAGCGGCTTCATGATATTGGACCAGTTCTCCCAGGCAAACAGCGGACGGGAGAAGCGCCGCTCCACCACCACACAGACGCGATAGGCTTCGAACAGGCGAAAGGCATAGAGCCGTTCGAGCAGGCGGCCGGGGAGTCGTTGCGAGCGCCGCGCGCGGTCCTGCTCGTTGCGCAGAAATTTCTGGTCGTGCGGATGCATGAACCAGGGGGCAAGCGGCCCCTCCAGCGATCCGTGCTCCAGCGCCTTGATCTGCTCCAGCAGTTCGTCAAAGGATCGGCAGACAACGCTGGTCTCGCGAAAGTCGGGCGTGTAGCCCTCCACGACGACGCCATAGTTCGCGGATGCTCGATCGACGCACACCGCCACATAGCAAAAGTCGCCTGCGATCGACAGCACGATGGGCAGATGCGCATCCCAGAACGCGCTTATGTCCGCTTCCGTGGCGGCATCGGCGTCCTCGATTTCAAGTTTCTCCCACGCGTTCCACGCGTACGCCGATCCGCTCGTTCCCGCGTAGTCCGCCGAGGTGAGGAACCACACCTGCTCACCCTCGCGCACGCAGTTCTCGACGTGCTCGAGGAACGAACGCAGCGAGGCGGGAATCGACGGATAACGGCTGTCGATGGCCGCAGGCAGTGGGTGCCGCTGATCGGTCACCCCAACCACCCATCCGAGCGCACGGAGGGCATCGATGGCGGTATTGGCGCTATCGCTGAGCATGGTCTTCGCTTACCGGTCCGTCTCCACTATGGCCCGACTGTGTTGAAAAATTCTGATGCTCAGAAATCGGGCGTAACATCCTGCGGAATGGGCAGGACGTCATAGTGGTAGAACGTCTCGTTGTTCTCCGCACAGCTGGTCTCTTCGAGCGGGCCGTTGTCGGTGGCGGACCATGCCCCGCCGCTGCAAAGGCAGCACGCCAGGAGTGCGAGCGCGATTCGCTGAGCCGCCATGGACCCTCCCATAACGAGTCTACCGGCCGATATAGCCGTATTTGGCGGTGCTGCCGGTGCCGGTGCGAACCGCCGCGAGCCCGTCTGAGACCGAGAACAGATCTGCGAACGCGAACTGGGGTGCGATGACCGTCTTCCCCTGGGTGTCGATATAGCCGTATTTGCCGGTCTCTTCGTCGCCGACGCGCACCGCCGCGAGACCGCCGGAGAACGAATCCGCGAAGTCGAATGTGGGCGCGATGACCATCGTGCCCTGCTTGTCGATGAAGCCGTATTTGTCGCCGACGCGAACATCGGCGAGTCCGTCGGAGAACGGAAACGCGCCCTCGAATCGCGGCGCGATGACGACCTGGCCTTGCTTGTCGATATAGCCGTCCTTGCCGGTGATGAAGTCGCCGACGCGAACCGCCGCGAGACCGTCCGAGAACGAACCCCCGGAGGCAAATTGCAGCGGGATGACGATCTTGCCCTGTTTGTCGATGTAGCCGAACTTGCGGTCGCTGCCCACGACCGCAAGCCCGTCGCGGAACGAGCCCGCGGTATCGAACTGGGCTTCGATCGCAAGCATCCCTTGCTTGTCGATGAAGCCCCATTTGCCTTCGAGAAATTCGCCGATCCGGACCGCCGCGAGCCCGTCGGAGAACGAGAACAGGTCCACGATGTCGAGCTGCGGCTCGATGACGAATGCGCCGCCCTTGTCGATGTACCCGATCGTGCTTCCGGTGCCGACCGCAGCCACGCCTTCGGAGAAGGGGTTTGCGAAATCGAACCGCGGAGCAATCACGGTCTGACCCTGCGTGTCGATGTAGCCGTATTTGGCCCCGATGCGCACCGCGGCGAGACCTTCGGAGAACTGCGCGGCTTCGTCGAACCGCGCATCGATGACCATGCGGCCGGTCCGCTCCGTCACGCCGCGTTCCGCGCTGCCGGCAGAATTCTGCGCCGGCTGATCGCAGGCAGCGAGCAGCAAGGCTGCGAACAGAAGCGTGTGGCGCATGGAGGGGGCCCCTATGACAAACGGGCGGGCCAACCGGCCCGCCCGCTGTAACTCATCGCGTCTTCAGACGGCGAACTTACCTCAGGTCAGCCCGCTGCTTCAGCGCAGTGATGTCGGCCTCGGTACGAACCGTCATCACCGCCATCTGGTTGGCGCGATAGACGGGCGTCACGATCTTGGTGCGGCCGCTGCGCTCATCGACGAAGATGTGCCGGTTTTCCGTGCCGCGGACCGGGAACTCGAACAGGGTCCACTTGTTCCCTGCCGGGTCGTATTTGAACAGCCGGTCGTTGGTCCAGAGGTTGCCCCAGACATTGTGCTGGCTGTCGACGTGGAGGTGATAGCCCTGCATCGTCTTGTCCGGGAAGTTCACGATCGTCGCCTGGTTCGTGTTGGTGTCGATACGGCCAAGGCTGGCGCCCCAAGAATTGCTGGTCCACAGGATGTCAGCATTCTTGTCCGTGCCCATACGACGCGGGCCTTGTGCCCACGGATACGGGTTGCCGGTGGCGATGTCGGTCACCTTCATGTAGGCGTCGACTTCTTGCGGCGTGAGGAAGTCGCGGATTCTCCGGTTTTCCGGGAGAACGACTTCGGTCACCTGTCCGGTCACGGGGTCGGCCTTGCCGATCGTGTCGAACGCCATCTGCGCCCACCAGCCATTGCCGTTCCGGTCGCCGGCTGCGCCATAGGTGTTGGCTGCGCCGTTCGGCCGGACCGGGTTCTTGGACTTGAACTCGGTGAACTCGATGGTCTTCGGGTTGAACCGCAGAACGCCGCGCTGTGCGGACGCCCAGATCATGCCCTTGCCGTCGACGTCGACGGTCACGGCGCCGCCAAGCGGGGCCATGCCTTCGGGCGTCGGGTACACATTCACGGCTCCGGTCTTCGGATCGACCTTGCCGAGGCTGCGACGGCCGGGATTCACGTCGAACCAGAGGTTGCCCTCTTGATCGCGCGCGATGCCGTGTGTCGAGGCGGCGCGGCCGCTTCCGTCCGCACGCGGGACTTTGCGGTACGTCACTTGACCGGTGGTCTTGTCGACCTTGCCGACCGTAACCAAGCTGTTGGTGGCGTTCGACGTGAACCACGGGTTGCCGTCGAAATCCATCGCGCTGTCATGGATGAGCAGGCCGGCCTTGGAAGGCGTGCCCATCGCCCAGTTCGTGCCGTCGTTGTCCAACGTGGCCGGACCCGGGAGGAAGCGGGCGCCGGCGTCGGGAACGCGCTCGACATCATAGAGCTGCCAGACGACGCGGGCGGCTTCGCCCGACGGACGCGGACGCTCGACGATCTTCGGCGCGCCGCTGTTCGGCCCGCGCACTTTCGCGAGATAGGCCGAGAGGCGCTTCTGGTTCATCTGCATGATCTGGTTCGCGGGACGGTCCTGCGGCAGTCCGCCGCCGATGACCTTCATCAGATCGATGACGCGGCTCCAGCCGGTCTCGTCGAACTTGAATTGCAGGATGTAGCTCGGGACGTGGCAGCCGTTGCAGTTGTTGTTGAGGATCTGCTTCATGTGCACGTCTTCGGCGTTCTCCTCGGGGAGAGCAGCCATCACCAGTTCGCCCGGCAATTGCTTCCAGCGCGTCTCGGGATCGGTGATCGTCCGAAGCGCCAGGTTCTGCCGCTTGTTGGCCGCCAGGTCGACTTCCATCTTGTTCTGCTCGAAGCCGAGCGCCTGCGCCCAGACATTGTACTTTCCGGCCGGCATTGGCGGGAAATAATAATTGCCGTCCGCGTCCGTGTAGACGCTGGTGGTGATGGTCGATCCGATCATCTTCGCGGAGACCGTGACACCGTCGAGCTTCTGGCCCGCCGCTGCTGTGATCGATCCGCTCAACTGTTGGTCGGCGGCATACGACGTCGACGCGATCATCGCGGCGGCCGTCGCCAAGAGCATGCTGCGCATTCTGGTCATTTCTTATTCTCCCGTCGTTGATTTTATCGGTTCGCCGGTTGGGCGACCGCAGGGACCTTTACGCAATACGTCAATTATCGCCGCCGCCGGCTCCTTTTCCTGCTCCCTTTGCGGCTGGTGGGGGAGGCGCGACTACAGGAAGGATCTTGATGTAGGCAATCACGTCGCCGATCTGGTTGTCGTTCAGCGAGTATTTCCAGCCCGGCATCTTCACGAGGCCGTTCTGGATCACCGTCTTCATGAGGGCGTCGTCACCGTTGGCCGATGCCTTGTTGAGCAGCGGACCATATGTCTGCGAACCTGGATTCTGCGGCAGATGGCAGATGTTGCAGTTCTGCGTGATGATCATCCGCCCGCGCGCTTGCGCCGGCGTGAGATTCGTCTGGGCAGATGCAATCAGGGGAACGACGGCCGCGACGGCCAAAGGAAATAGGAGCAACGCAACCTTGCGCATGGTGAGACTCCTCCCGAGTTTTCTGAAGCCTATTCCTTGAGGGGCTTCAGGGGAAGGGTTTTTCTAGCAGTAGTCGCAGGAAACCCCAGCGAAACTGCCCCACCGCGGCACGACCGCCCATGCTGCTCTGCACCATTTATCGGGTAAATAATGCGCTATCCGCCCGGTTTGCGCTGGGTTGTGAGATGGGCCGGCCTTATACTCGAATCGAGCCGGTCCGCGTGATGGTTGCAGGCGCCGGAGGCTAGGAGATCCCCAATGTTCAAAATGTCCAGACTGAGCACCGTGTTGGCCGTGTCTGTAAGCGCGTTGATCCCGCTGGCCGCCCAGACCGCCCCCGCGCCGGCGCTTCCCGAAGGCCCGGGCAAGCAGCTGGTCGAGACGGTCTGCTCCCAGTGCCACAACCTCAATCAGATCCGGAACAGCTCCGGCTACACCAAGGAGCATTGGGCCGAGTTGATCGGCAACATGGCAGACCTCTCCGGCTCGCCCAAGCAGCGCGACGAGATTGTCAGCTACTTGGCCACCAACTTCCCGCCGAACGACCGCCGCAAGCCGACCCAGGCCATGGGCGACCTGAAGATCAATTTCCAGACCTGGAAGGTTCCCACCCTCGGCCAGCGCACGCGCGATCCGGTGGAGACGGCGGACGGCATGATCTGGTGGAACGGGCAGTTCGGCAACGTCGTCGGACGGCTCAATCCCAAGACCGGCGAGATGAAAGAGATCGCGCTCCCGGCCGGCGCCAAGCCCCACAGCGTCACCCCCGACGCGCAGGGCAACATCTGGTACACCGGCAACGCCAACGGCACGATTGGCCGGATCGATGCCAAGACCTTGGAAATCAAGGTCTATCCGATGCCAGATCCGATGGCGATCGACCCGCACACGGCCGAGTTCGCCCCCGACGGCACGATGATCTTCTCGCTGCAGAACTCGCAGATGATCGGACGCCTCGTTCCCTCGACCGGAATCGTCACGCTGATCAAGCTCGGCAACATGCCCGAGAAGAACCCCTACGGCGTCAAGTTCGACAGGGCCGGCATGGCCTGGGTCGCGTGCGCCGAGAGCAATTGCATCATCAGGGTCGATCCCAAGACCATGGCGATGCAGGAATTCAAGCTGCCCGAGGGCTCCAGGGTGCGCCGCGCCGCGTTCACCAGCGACGGCATGCTGTGGTACGGCAACGATGGCCTCGGCACGGTCGGCCGGCTGGACACCAAGACCGGCGCGACCAAGGAATGGCCGTCGCCGAGCGGGCCGATGTCGGCGCCCTACGGGTTTGAGGTCGTCAACGACATCATCTGGTACAACGAATCCGGCAAGCGGCCGGACATGCTCGTGCGCTTCGATCCTAAGACGGAGAAGTTCCAGAGCTGGCCGATTCCGTCCGGCAACGTCTACTCGGGCATCGTCCGCCACATGCGGGCGACGCGCAACGGCGATCTCCTGATCCACCAGAGCGCCACCAACCGCATCATGCGGGTGAGCGTTTCCAAGTAGCGCTTCGAGGCGCGGATAGCCGCCCGCAGCGAATGGCGAGTGGCGAATAGCGAATAGGGAACAGAATTTGCTGTTTCCCCCACTCGCTATTCGCTACTCGCTACTCGCCTCTTCACCGCCCTGACAAAAAACCTCCGCCAAATGTCGATCAGGCCTTTCGCCGTTCGTCGTCTCATCGGAGGCTGGCGGCCAGCGCCGGCCAAAACACAGGAGACGAACGATGCGCGTGATGGTGATCGTGAAGGCGAGCAAGGACTCCGAAGCCGGCATCATGCCGGGCCAGAAGCTGCTCGAGGACATGGGCAAGTACAACGAACAGCTGGTGAAGGCGGGGATCATGCTCGCGGGCGACGGCCTGCACCCGACCTCCAAGGCCAAGCGCGTGCGGTTCTCCGGCGACAAGCGCGCCGTCATCGACGGCCCGTTCTCCGAGACCAAGGAGCTGATCGCCGGCTACTGGATCTGGCAGGTGCGCTCGATGGAAGAGGCGGTCGAATGGGTCCGCCGCGCCCCGAGCCCGCATCCCGGCAGCGAGACCGAGATCGAAATCCGCCCCGTGTTCGAGGCCGAGGATTTCGGCAAGGAGTTCACGCCCGAGCTCCGCGCCCAGGAAGATCGCATCCGCGCCGAGATCGAGCGGAAGAAGTCCTAGCAACCCCTGACGGACACCAGCAGGAGACAAACATGCGTGTGATGATCATCGTGAGGGCGAACAGGAATTCCGAGGCCGGCCACATGCCGGGGCCGGACGTGCTCGCTCAAATGCAGAAATTCAACGACGAGGTGGCCGCGGCCGGCGTGCTGGTCGGCATGGGCGGCTTGCAGCCGAGCGCGAACGGCAAGCGGGTAAAGGCCTCGGGGGGCAAGCGGATGATCCTCGATGGGCCCTTCGCCGAGACGAAGGAGCTGATCGCGGGCTACGCGATCTGGGAAGTCGCCTCCATGGACGAGGCGATGGAATGGGTCGCGCGTTTTCCGGACACCGGCGAGGACGACGAGATCGAGATCCGCCCGATGTACGACCACGGACCGTGCGGCCACAGGGCCGAGACCGCCCACGCAGCGAAGCCGATCGCCGCGGAGTGAGAACCGGGGCTTCCCGTCCTCGCTGAGTTCGGTATGTTCGCCCCGGGCAAACATCGGTGAGACAGTGCTTTCCGGGCTGAAGAACGCATGGCGCACGGGGAAGCTCGAGCTTCCCCTGGGAAAAGCGTGGTTCCGGGTGATCGGTCGAGCCGTGGAGCCGGTCACCTGGGAAGGGTGGGGCGCTTTCTACGTGATCTTCACCTGGATCATCGGCGGCGCGTATTACCTGGCACCGGACGGGACCCGCTGGGTCTGCAGATCGACGTGCCGGTTCTCCTCGCTCTCGGACTTTTTGTGTTTTGCGCTCTGATCTGCATCCTGAAAACCGACTACTCGCGCAAGCGCGAGTAGCGAGTAGCCCAACCCTATTCGCTACTCGCCATTCGCCATTCGCCTTGAATCACTTCCCCTCTTGAGCGCGTTTGAGCGTGGCGATATCGAGCTTCTTCATCTGCAGCATCGCCTTCATCATGCGGTCCGATTGAGCCGGCGTCGCATCGCGCCACATGTTGGGCCATTCGGCGGGTGCGATCTGCCAG
>Ga0137427_10000824_pt1 | contig 14893 bp, 17 predicted proteins | sample EasRivERMZT700_2_FD_102309 | JGI IMG/M metagenome (GOLD analysis project Ga0137427, IMG submission 102309) | Soil microbial communities from meander-bound floodplain in the East River, Colorado, USA - East River MetaG ERMZT700_2 | ecosystem: Environmental > Terrestrial > Soil > Floodplain ...
GACGTCGTTGCGGGCCTGTGGCTGCGCGCCACTCGCATACCGAGCCATCCAAGGTTGGAGCGCCACCGTTGCTGCGCCTGCGCCGATTTTGCTGAAGAACTGCCGTCGGGTTGAACCCATGAAATCCTCCTGGAGGAGTATTAATCCGGGAGGGAGGGAGATTTCGCAAGGGTTTTTTTGTGCAGGGGGCCAGATGCCTCGTTCAGCCTATCCGCGATAGATGCTATCATAATGCTAGCAGGGGGCGCGGATGCCAAACATTCTGGTACGTGATGTTGACAAAACCACAATCAGGAAACTGAAGGCACGTGCCGCAGAGAATGGCCGATCATTACAAAGCGAGCTCAAAGACATTCTCGAACGAAGTGCGGCAGAGACGACAAATAGCGAACTATACAAAAGGGCGGTCGAGTTGAGTAAGCGCTTTGATGGCCGAGGTTTCACGGATAGCGTCGAACTGATTCGGGAAGACCGCAAGCGATGAAGGATTACATTGTCGATGCCAGCGTGGTTTCAAAATGGTTGTTGACCGAATCCGATAGCGACCGTGCCCGACTCTTGATCGCTGCGGACTGTCGCCTCAGAGCCCCCGATCTCATCGCGCCTGAATTCACCAGTGTAATGTTGAAACGGGTTGTTCGTCGGGAACTCAGTATCCAGGAAGGCAATGAGTTGTTGCGCCGATTCATTACCGACTATCTGGATGTTCGCGTGCGAGTCGTGCAATCCAGACTGGTAGCGGAATACGCCTTGCGAATCGCGCACAGCGAAAAACAAAGTGTGTACGACAGTCTGTATGTCGCTCTTGCTGTTCAGGCCCGATGTCAGCTCATCACTGCAGATGATCGGCTCGCGAACGCCATCAGAGATCCGCAGCTGCGAAAGCACGTCATTGCTTTGAGCGATCCACGGTTGGAGCTTTAGATCATCGCGCGCTTGCTTACACAGTCTGTGATCGGGTCTTGACCAGTTCGGCTTCGGAAGCCTGAGTCCGCTGTTCATCCTGGCACAGGCACATGAAGTCGATTCCAGGTTGAAGCGACTCGCGCCAGGCTGTCAGTTCGGCCGGATCCGACACTCCAAACTGTTCAATCGTCTTCACAAAGGTATCGACGAAGAGTTTGTAGTGACTCCGTGTCAGACCGAATCTGAGATGCCTCGTTGTCAGTTCTTTCATACTGTTGCGTGCGCCGGCGGAGCTGGAACGAAATTCGAGAAGTGTATGGATGGACTGGTTCAGCAGGTTGTACTGACGCTCCATGTCGATAGACTCGAAGTGACCTCGGAGATCGCCTGCTGATTCAAAAAAGTTTCCATAGAAGCTTCTGAAAAACTCGCGCAAACGCTGGACGTTGGCCTGAAGACGGAGATAGCTGGCTGTGGCGATTTTCCTGTGGCGCTCGTCAGGTTCGACTTCGATCTCGGCAATAAGGTTCCGGACGTCAGTCATCGACGGCCACCGTTCTGCGGGGTCCTGCCGCAACATGCGCGACACTACGCCGGAGAATTCCGGGGATCGCTTCGTCCATGCGCCCTTTCCGGATTCCAGATAAGCAAACAATTCGGGTTTGTCCACCATATCGCGCGGATGCACGACGCGCGGAATCTTCGATCCACTCAACAGCTCCCTGGCGATCAGTCCAAGCGAATATTGATCCGATAGAAGACTGGGTGGGCGTCCAAAAAATCGTTCGGGAGTCATGTAAGCCAAAGATTCCCTATCGACGAGAAAGTTGCCTGTGATCTCACCCTCTTCGCGCAACACATTCGTGAAATCGATGGGAGATATGCGAGCAATCCCGGATTCATCCATCAGAATGTCGGATAAGCACAATTCTCCACGCCGCCACCCTCGCCGGTGCGCTTCCTCTATGGCGCTGGCCAGTTCAAGGAGAATGGACTTTACCTGGGGCAGTGGCAGTCCGCCCGCGTTTCTCCAGGTGAAGTTGCTGAGGCGTTCGCCGGTGATGAACTCCGAAATCAGACATTCGGGAGCCTCGTCCATAAAGTGATCCAAAACCTTGATGAAGGCGGGGCTGGCGAGGTGAAAAGCGCGCATTACGCCGTCGATGAAGGCACGCCTCGCCCAGTCATCGAGCTCGGATGCCACCAGGGCTTTGACGACGACTTGTCGCTTCATGTGCTTCCGCTCAGCACGGTAAACGACCGAGAGTTTGCCTGTAGCGAGTTCGTCGGTAATGACGTATCGGTCGCTAAGACGCGACTCCACCTTGGCTCTCAAACTCCCTCGCCGTCCTTCGCTCACCGTTGACTGCGAGCCGAAATGCTCGACGATTTCGAGGCAGATTTTTTGAATGGCGACCTTTTGTTCCGATTCCTCCAGAGATGCGAGGGGCCTCTCGGGGTCCCAGGCTGCCTGTATGCCGGCAAGGTCGCTGTACACGTAAAGACTTGCTGAAATCGGCACCCAGCGAATGGAAACGTCTCCCCTCGCAGCTTCAGCCAAAAACGCCGCCATTTCGACTTTGGTGATGAACTCGGATTTCAGAAAGTTGTCGGTAACGAGCAACAGTCCGATGCGCGCGTTCTGTAACGCGCTGTCTATATTCTTCGACCAGTCTTCACCTGCTTCGATGTCGGCGTCGGTCCACACGCCAATGATGCCGCGCTCACATGCAGGCGCGAGCATTCCCTCGAATGCGTCTCTCCAATGTTTATCTTCACGGGCATAACTGATGAAGACATTGCGGCGATTCGGTTTGCTCATGCAGACACCTCCATGAGAGGGGCTGGTCAGCTTGGGCGCAGTCTCTCGCACGACCGCGCCCTTTTCAAGTTTTTACGTTGCAGCAGCGGCCTTCCGGACGCTGGCGGGATTTTGCGAAATCAGTTCGCGCGCGATCTTTTCCGCGCGGTTCAAGCCATCCGTCGACAATCGATATCGGCGCAAACGCCGCCTTCCGGTCGCAACGACCATTCCGCTTGCCGCATGACGCTTCAGGTTACTATCGACGCGAAGCACTTCCAGGTCTGAGTCACGTAGTCCATTCATGATATCGCTTCCCGCGACCGCTTCGTTTCGCCGGTAATGGCGTTGACCCAGAAGGATGAGCAAGACGGCGTCGTCCACCTTTGGCGCAACCCGAAGCGAAACGGTCCGTTCCGAAATCTGCATGATGCGATCCAGTTCGAGCTTTTCTGACACCGAGGACGGCTTCAGTTCTTCTTTGATCGGGGGTGACGTTTCTATCGGGGGTGGCGTTTCTAAAGACAGCGATCCAATCATCCGAGCAAACGCCTGGACCTGTATTTGTACAGCATCCGCGGGTCCGGTGGCCTCGAATGTGTTCTCGCCTACCTTAATTTTGACGCTTAATTCACTCATCATCGCCCTTTCGCTGCTCTATTTGTTGCGAACGTGCAAGGATTTGGGAAATATGTACACAGTTGGATATATCTCGTCATACAGGCCGACTATCCGATCAAGTGTGCCTGCAAAACCGACATTCTGTGCTTAGCCGACATCTTATGCTTTCGCTCTTTGTAAATCTATGTCGGTTTATCCACGTATTGTCTCGCCATGTTCAGCGTACTTTTTGGTGTAATGTCATAGATCCGAAGGCGTTCTGCATAGATGGTTTGCCGGGCTGCTATATCCGTTCTATTTGTGGGCAGAGCAGTCATGCGAAGAATTCAATGCAACTGTTGGGCTCATATTTCCGCCCCAGAAGCGATTTGTGCTCCTCATATTGTGGTTTATGTCGATTCTGAAACTATCTAAGTAAAGAATGACGGATTTGCGCTCATCGAGCGCCGCACAAGAGGGTATTCTGATTTCACATGCCCCCGATTATTAACGCGCAGGAAATATCGAAGCGATTTGGCGCCGATCCTCTATTGGAAAACATTTCGTTTACGGTGAACGCCGGAGATCGCATCGGGCTGATTGGCCCTAACGGTTCCGGTAAGTCCACGCTGCTTCAAATCCTCTCCGGCCGCCTCGATCCCGATCATGGACATGTTGCCATTCGAAGGCGGACTCGGGTCGCCTTTGTCGGCCAACATTCGGAGTTCGCTCCCGGAATCACGATTCGACGCTTCATTGAAGAGGCTATGGAGCGTGCTTCAATCCCTGAAGCGGACAGGGTATCGATATTCGCTGAGACTCTTGGGCGTGCAGGCCTCATGGACGTCGAAATGGAAGCCAGTGCGCTTTCCGGCGGATGGCGCAAACGTCTGGCGATTGTGGAGGGTCTGGTTCAGCAGGCGGATGTCCTATTGCTCGACGAGCCCACCAATCATCTCGATCTGGCAGGTATCAAGTGGCTTGAAGCCATTCTCGAAACGTCCGCTTTCGCCTCCGTGGTCGTGAGTCATGATCGATATCTTCTCGAAGCATTCGCCAGCGAAGTTGTCGAGCTGAGTCGCGCATATGCCGAAGGGTTGTTGCGCGTGGAGGGAACCTACGGCCGGTTTCTGGAGGCAAAAGAGGCCTATCTGCAGGCTCAGGGTCAAAGACAGGAGTCTCTCGCCAACCGCGTCAGGAATGAAATGGAATGGCTGCGCCGTGGTGCCAAGGCCCGATCGTCGAAGGCCAAAGCTCGCATTGATAAGGCAAACGAACTGATCGGCGAACTTGCCGACGTGAGGGCACGAAGCCGCACCGATTCGGTGCAGATCGATTTTTCCGCCACGAATCGGCGCACCAAACAGCTCGTCGAGATGAGGGCCCTGACGTATGCCATCGAAGGGCGAACCCTTTTCCAGAACCTGGAGTTTTCACTGAAGGCCGGAATGCGCGTCGGACTCGTTGGGCCGAACGGCAGCGGAAAAACCACGCTTTTGCGTTTGTTGAGAGGTGAACTCATGCCGGCTTCCGGCGCGATCCGGACGGCCGAGCATTTGCGTATCGTTTACTTCGATCAGAAGAGGCAGCTTGATCCCGACGTCACGCTCCGACGGGCGCTTGCGCCGGATGGCGATTCGGTTCTGTATCAGGATCGGCTGATTCACGTTGCATCCTGGGCCGCACGGTTTTTATTCGACAGCGAAGACCTGAATCAACCCGTAGGGAAACTGTCGGGCGGCGAAAGGGCACGGGTTTTGATCGCTCAATTGATGCTGCAGTCTGCGGACGTGCTGCTGCTCGACGAGCCCACCAACGATCTGGACATACCGACGCTGGACATCCTCGAGGAAAGCCTGCTCGAGTATCCCGGTGCGCTCGTTCTCGTCACGCACGATCGTTTCATGATGGATCGAATCGCTACGATCGTTCTGGGTCTGGACGGACTTGGCCGCTGGGGCCAGTTCGCGGATTACTCGCAATGGGAAGAATGGCAACGGATGCGATTGATCGAAGAGACCACGCCACGGGCGACCGCCGTGGATTCGAGACCGGCAACGCCACGCCGGAAGCTCTCATATCACGAGGCTAGAGAGTACGAAGCCATTGAGTCCCGCATTGCGGCCGCAGAAGAAGACCTTCGAGCGCGAAAAGCGGAACTCGAAGATCCTGCAATTGCGAGCAACGCGTCACGTCTTGTTGAACTGACTGAACAGATCCAGGCGGCAGAGCAAACCGTAGATGCTTTATACGCGCGCTGGAGCGAACTGGAATCCAAAATCTAACAGCCGTCATACAAGATTGATCGCCCGCTTCACTTCGCTCTGGAACCAGGCAACGCCTTGCTCGTGCTTTGGCGACAGGCAGCCCGTTTCGAATACGCCGGCATCGAGGTTGCGCTGCACGGCCTCGCAGATCGCCTTGTCCTCGAACGTCGTGGTTTCGGAGGCTTTGATGGTGCGTTCCACGACTGCGGGCTCGACTCCCTCCGGGAAGAGGTAAAGATAGTCGAGTCGTGTCGCCGTCGCAGAGAGCGGCCAGATCCGCTCCATGAGCACACCGTCGGCATAAACATTCACGCTGAGGCAGGGCCACATCCACGCCCACAATCCGCTGACGGGCGAGTCGTCGCGCCGAGGTGCCAGATAGAAAACGCAAGGCGGCGATACGTCTATTTCGAACTTCGTGGAGTCAATCGCCGAATTCAGAAAAGGATGGATCTGAGGAATGTGATACGCCTCCAGGAAGTTTTCGGCGTAGGTCTTCCAGTTACAAAGGAGGTCATGAGAAGTCGTTTTGGCGAAGCGGAAATCCTCGAGAGGGATGTGCTTTGCGCGCGCATCCAGCGGTGCGATCAATTTCGACAGCGGCACCGCGTCGCGGTCCAGATTAATGAACACAAAGCCACGCCAAGTTTCACATCGCAATGACAGGAGTGCGTATTCGCGAGGATCGAAGCCCTCGGCGGCGCCGAAATCACGCGCGCCAATGAGCCTTCCGTCGAACGAATAGCGCCAGCCGTGATACATGCAGACGAAATTACCCTCGCATTTGCCACGCCCGTCATTGGCGAGCGGGCCGGCCCGATGCCTGCAGACGTTGTGGAAAGCTCGGATGGCGTGGTTCTCCCCGCGAACAACGATCAGCGGATAGCCTGCGGCAGTAACGGCAAGATACTCGCCCGTCTCCTGCAACTGGCTTGCGTGCGCTACGAGTAACCAGGAGCGGGCAAAGATTTGTCGCCTCTCCGTATCGTATAGGTCGCCGTCGCGATAAATCCTTGCGGGAAGCGTTTTCCATGCGATTTGTTTCATGGCCTATTCTAGCCTTTTGGTTGCGAAGCCTTCAGCCAGGACTGAATCCGGCAATGTGGCTGAGAGTGGCGCGCCTTGACGCGCGGCGCCCAGAAAGGTGCCGGCTTTTTCGGGTGGGAGTGCAATGAAATACGGCTTCCCGCGATGTGTCACCAGCACCGGTTCGCCGTCATGCGCCATTTGCTGATACCGACTGTTGTGCTTGAACTCACGAAGGGTCACTTTCTTCATGTTGCTCATTATGAGCTAGGATGTACCGACTTCTCAAAAACCGGAGGTACCGATGTTTACATCCCTGTTCCTAGGATCGCTTCTGCTACTTCAAGCCAGTCCCGCGCCCCGAACCGTTCGCTACGAGGCAACCATCAACACCGTTAAATATGTTTTCGGTCCTGCGGATCCGGTTGCCAGGATTCGTTCCGGCGATATTGTTGAAACGAACACGCTGGATGCGGCAGGCGGTGCGTTCAAGAAAAAGGGCGACACGTTGAGCATGATGAAGGCGCCGAATCCGTTGACAGGGCCCTTCTTTGTCGAGGGGGCGCAGCCGGGCGATACATTGGTCGTGAAATTCCTCGACCTTCAAGTGGACGGAACTGTGGGATGGGGTGCCAACGCGCCTGGTTTCGGAACGCTGAACTCCACCTCGCACACGCCGATGATCAGCCCGGACGTTCCGGAAAATATCTGGTTCTACGACATCGACAAGGCATCGAATACCGCGACGTTCAAAGCGAACTATTCGAACTTCACCATGAAAATCCCGATGAAGCCTTTCCTCGGCTGCGTTGGCGTTGCGCCTCCGGGTGGCGAATCCAGAATGTCGATCACACCGGGTGAATGGGGCGGGAATATGGATGCCTCGGAAGCCAGCGTCGGTCATACGCTTTACTTACCCGTGAGCGTGGCCGGCGCGATGCTGTATGTCGGCGATGGACACGCGGCGCAAGGAGATGGCGAAGTCGCCGGAACCGCGATCGAAGTGGCCATGCGCGTGCGGATACAGGTCGAGGTCGTGAAAGGACAGGCCATTACCTGGCCGCGATTCGAGACCGCAGATTCCTTGATGGCTGTGGGGGCCACGCGTCCGCTCGACGACTCGCTTCGCGTCGCCTTTTCCGAACTCGTAAAGTGGATCGAGAAGGATTACGGCCTGCATCGACTCGATGCATACGAGCTTCTTTCGAAGGTCGCACGAATCCATTTGACCGAAATGGTGGATCCCAATTATGTGATCATTGCCATCATCGACAAGAAGTTCCTGCCGCCAAAGCTGAGTCGTTAACACGGGCTTCAGGGTGTGTTGCCGAATGTTCCAGCCGCTAACGCGGCTGGAACGTTCCGAAGGTCTATGGGATTCGCAGACGGGTAATCTCGGTATTGACGTAGCTCACCGAACCATCCAACAACGCCTGGCGAGTGACTTTACCTGAGCGAACACCATTGATGAGATTCAGAGGCGCGTAAAGCTGGATGAAGGAGTTGGCCGGCAGTTCAATGAGCAACAGCTTGATGCCGTGAATTCCCGGAACATCTCCAAGCGTTGCGGCGTAATCGAGCAACGCCGGAATCAGGCGTGAGTCCGCCAGCGCACCCACCACTTTCATGCGGTCGATCGCGATGGGCTGGCCCGCCGGATGTTCCTCTTCCTGACTGGAGTTCAGCAGGACTTCAAGGTAGAGCTTGCCTCGAAACGTTTCGTTCGTGAGTGCACGCACTCCTCCAGGCGTTTCATGCGCGAGTCGAACCAGTCGAAGTTTGGTTTCTTCGGGAATATGCGAAAGGGGTCCGCTGAGCCATTTGGCGGCCTCTTCGTGAATGCGCGTGTCGGAAGGTCGAGCCTGACTCAAGCCAAGGGCCAGGAAAACGGCGAGCGCGATATCAACCATGGAAGTTACTTGGTTTTGATAAGTTCGATGCTCTTTAACGAGATCGTATGATGGCCATCGATCGTGTTGAGTTGGCCGCTGGCCCTTACCTGCTTATTCACGAATGGAAGCAGCCCTTTGTTATCGAGCTTCGCATAGGTGCCGATCACCCAATAGACGCTGCCATCGGCAGTCTTGATGCCTGCCGGCATTCCTTTGCTGATGCAAAGGTAGCTGCAGTCTGCATGATTCGCCGCGAAGTTCCCTGGCCTCCCGCCTTGATCGATTTCGTATTGCATCCGACGTCAATCAACTCCCCCACGATCGTGCGATCTTCCACCACAGGTCGCGCTTCCGTGAGGACCGTGAATGCGATGACAAAACCAAATATGAGAGCGATCGTCGAGCCAGCGTGTCTCCGCATTGAAGCATCTCCTTTGCAGTTACAGATTGAAGCGAAGTATAGCGCGTCTGACGGGCGGGCTCAAAACTTCAGAGGAATTCGGGGGTCAGGCGCGTAAAGCTGATAAAACAAGCGCCTGACCCCGAAGCCACCTTACTGATGCGGAGGCGGGGCTGATTTAACCCCGCCTGGTTGATACCATGTGGATATATCTTAGCGTGTCACCTCGCCGGTATTTCCAGCCTCTGCCCGACTTCAAGGCTGCCGGGATTCTTCAATATGTCTTTGTTCTCATTGAAGATCTGCATGTAGTCGTGTGAGTTTCCGTAGAACCGCTTGCTGATTGACGAAAGCGTATCTCCCGACTGAACGACGTATGAGTGGGCTTCAGCTTCAGCGGAAATATCGGGAGTCATCGGCTTTTCACGAGGTATTGCGGTTTCAGCCTCGGGAATCGTTGGCGCAACTTCCGTCTCAGGAGCAGTTGGCTTTGCCTTCTCCGGTTCGGCTTTCTCCGGTTCGACGAATACAGTGGTTGGTGAGCTTGGCTGCACCAGAGACGAATCGACCTTAATATCCGCCTCGATGTCATCCATTCTGGGATTGATCCGCTTGATTTCATCCCAAACCTTGTTGGATGCCTCTACCGACGGGGCCGTTGCGTTCAGAATCAATTTGCCATCCCGACCCGCCAAATTCGAAATCTGAACTCCGTGAGTTCTGGCAGAGTCAATCACCGGTTGATACTTGGTCCGCAACGCTTCGAACGAAGCCTTGTGTCCCATGTTTACTTGTTCCTTGGCCTTCGCGGTTTGCTCCGCCAAACCTCTGTCGTCGCGTCCCGCACGAACAGACGAACGTGACGCTCCGTACCAGATCAAGCCGAGCACACCGGCGAGAAGGAACAATGGCAACAGCCAACCCAGCGAACTCCTGTGCCGTTCGTAGCCTGCGGCCGAATAAGTTTCTTCAGTTGGCGCGTGGGTTACGGGGCGCGAGGCCCTGTAGGTTTCCTCAGGAGACTCACGCAAAGTTACTTCGGGCATTGCCGCCGAGAAGTTGCTTCTCTGGCTGGACAAGAGAGCTGCAAGGCCACTGGCGTCCAGGCCTCTCGATAGTTTTATTTTCTTGAGCGCGCCGAATATGACGGGCGCGAGGAAACCCATCAACATCGAGACTGATCTTCCCGACAGTCCTGATGCTTTCCCAACATTCCCGGTCAATGAGGAGAGTCCCCCTATACCGAGTACCGATTGAAGAACTCCTGAACCCATATCGCTGGAAGAGCCCCTTCCGAACATGGATCCGAGATTGGACGAGATTCCATCGTCCGAATCATCGACGGCATTTGCCAGTCGGCGCGCGCCTTCCGGGGTTGAGGTTGAGTTGTCGAGTCCAGACAAAATGTTTGGAATCGCCGCGTTGATCCCCAACTCGGTTCGATCTCTGCTTTCCCCCAGTGCTGAGGAAAGTCTGTTTTTGACATCACCCGTCAGATAACCCTGAATGTTATCGACGAGGTTTAGAGAATTTCCTGCCATGATTGCCTTCCTTAAACTACGCGATCAGAACGCTACGTGGCGTTCCGCGATTTGTATGCTTTACTAATTTGGACCACTCGTTGCGAGATGTGATAGCAGGCTCTGGAGTACGGTTGAGATGGAGAGGGTTTTTTCTAATCTGGACCAGTAAACCTTCCGAGGAAAAAGGTGTCTGTCTCCGACTTTCTGTCAGCGCCCGTAGAAATACCTGCTTAACGGCGACGACCGGCTTTGCCCAACAAATCGGAAATGTCGGGTCTGACACCAATTAATTCGGGGTCAGGCACGTAAACTGATAAAGCAAGTGCCAGACCCCGAATTAATTGGCTGTCTGACCCTGAATTTTTCCCGCATTTCCGATTTGTTGGGCAAAGCCGCGACGACCCATCAATCGATGTCGAGGATCAGCATGCCGTCCTCAACATCGAAGCGGGCGCCGGCGTTGCGGGCGGCTTCTTCGAGAGCTTTGCGCACGATGGTCTTTTCGTCGGGACCATTTTGAAGACGACGCAATAGACCTTCGCCGGTGCGTGTGCCGATCGCAAATGTGAGTTTCAAACCGCGGCGGTTGAATGTGACCTTACGGCCGTCCGGAGTCGTGACCTTAAGGCCTTTCATGTACGCGTCGACATAGTTGATGCCGACACCCGAACCGTCATGCTTTCGGATCGAAAGATGTTTCTCGGCCTCCGGGTTCTCAGGTCCGAGCGTGACTTTCATTCAATACCTCTCTGAACTTTCGAATGTGCGCCGGCGTAGATCCGCAGCAGCCCCCAATAATGCGAGCGCCCGCGGCGAGTAGATCGGAGATTCCTTCGGCCATTTCTTCCGGCGTTTCCCGGTAGACGACCTTCATGTTTTCGAGCGTTGGAAGGCCTGCGTTCGGCTGAGCCATGATCGGTAGACCCGAAATCGAACGATAGCGCCGCGCGGTGTCCGCAGCGAACCACATGTCGATACCCGTCCCACAATTCAAAGCCAGGATGTCGCAACCATTCTCGACCATGAATTCAGCGGCCATCTCAGGACTGGTTCCCATCATCGTGCGGACTTCATCGCCGGAGTGCATTTTGTCGAAAGCCATCGATCCGATGACGCATTTCACGCCAGCCGCTTTTGCCGCTTGGATGGCGATGCCGAGTTCGTCGAGTGAGGTCTGTGTTTCAACGATGATCGCGTCCACTCCACCTTCGACAAGCGCGAGAGCCTGCTCGGCGAAAGCCTTCTCGACGAGAGCTACTTCGATGTCTCCGTAAGGTTCCATCAATCCACCGAATGGACCGATGTCTCCCAAAACCCAACCTTCTTTATCGCCGAACGCCTGTCTTGCGATTCGTGCTCCGGCATGATTGATCTCGACGGTTCGCGCGCCCTCATCATGCCGGTCGAGCATGATGCGAGATCCGCCAAAGGTGTTCGTAATGATGCAGTCCGAACCTGCTTCAACATAGGCTCGCTGGATTTTGAGAACTTTCTCCGGCGTATCGATGTTCCAGGCTTCGCCGCAACCACCAGGTTCGAGACCGGCGTATTGCAGTTGAGTTCCCATGGCGCCGTCGCCGAGGAGTACGCGTCGCGCTATCGCTTCAAGGAGCGTCACGTTGTTCTTCTCCGAAAACTACAATTCGGCATCTGGCAGGGCGTACACGGGTTTGGCGTGGTCTGCGCGTCATAACGGACGACCGCTAAGAGTGAATTCCTGGGGTTCAACATTCCGGAAGGAAGCATCTCCATTTCAGGTTGAAGGGGTGCAATCAATGAAAACAGTGTGAACTGCTCTTCGAACGGAATTCCACCGGTCCCCGGACGTTGATGAGCGCCGAGGTCTGAAGCCAGTTTCTCGACGACAGCTGCAGCGTAACGGTCGAGAAAGTACGCTTCATCGACTTTTCCTGCATCCCAAAGCTGTTGCACTTCCGCATCGACCGCCTTACCGGCCGTTATGCCGGTGACGAGTTTGCCGGACGCCTCAACACAATATGTTCGAGGTGTGCAATGCCGTTCGTACCAGTCGGCTGCCTGTTCCGCCCGTGCCCGAACGTCACCTTCGAGCAGCTTTCCCCATGGATAACCGAGCAAGCGGGCGTATTCGCGCTCTTCGACCATCATTGAAGCACCTCAGCCCCGATCGGAACAAACTGGCATCCCTCTACAAAGAAATCGAAAAACCTCTCATGTGTTTCCAGTTCGATGTGTTCAACCCGCTTTGCAAGTGTCTCAAGCTCGCGTCGCTTCGTCTGAGAAATCAGCACGCGGGCCGCGCCCTCCAGCGCGGCGTTACCGACGCGAAAGATCTTTTCGTTGGGAATGGAGGGGATCAGTCCGATTCGTTTCGCGGCTTGCACATCCAGATGGAGTGCGAACCCTCCTGCGAGATAGAACCGATCGATGTTTTCCAATTCGATGCCGAACACGTCCGCCACTATTCGCAGACCGGCGACGTTCGCGCCTTTGGCCTGCGCCAGTTCGTTCACGTCCGACTCGGTAAAGTAGACGTCGGGTTCGGATACACCGAATCTCCCGCCGGTTTCCCCGAGAAACCGGCCCTGCGCATTCATGCGTTCGGTGCGAAGAAGCTCGGACATCAAGTCAACGAGGCCTGAGCCGCAGATCCCTTGCGGCGGCGCTGTGCCGATGACTTCGATGAATACCGTCCCGTCGTCCTTTATGGCAACGCGCTCGATTGCGCCATCCAGCGCAGGCATTCCACAAAGAACGCCTCCGCCTTCAAATGCCGGTCCGGCCGGACAGGAAGCAGCAACAATGCGATCACGATTGCCCATGATGATTTCGGTGTTGGTTCCCACATCCATCAGAACGGACACCTCATCGCGTTCCGCCAATCCTGTCGCGAGCAGGCAGGCTGCGGCATCCGCACCGACGTGGCTTCCCAGCAAAGGCATGCCATACACCGGAGCATCAGGATTTATAGGCAGCCGCAAAAGCCGAGCCTTCGATGTGATTGCTGTCGTAGCGCGTGTACCACTGCGGAACTCGTGTTCGGTCAGAGAACGATAAGGCTTCTGACCGATGGAATAGACATCCAGTCCGAAGAAGAGATCACGCATGGTCGTATTCGCTGCGATGGTCATCTCGTGAATACTCTCTGCCGGCACGGAAAAACGCTCGATGGCGTGGGTGAGATATCCGAGAAGCGTCCGCTGAAGGAGACGACCTTTGTGATGCGTGTCGTAATGGATCCGGGCCATAATATCCGAACCGCCGAAGCGCTGAGGGTTTTCGAACGATTGCGTCGCAACAGCCTGTCCCGTTGCGAGATCGTACAGTCGTAGCGCAATCGTTGTGGTACCGATATCCATTGCGATCCCGTATCCCGACGAAACCACCGGATCGAGGACGATGGGCAGGTCCGGAAGGCCAGTCACATCTTCAACGATGCGCATCGCACCCCGACGCATCGTGTGGCAGCGCACTATTCCTTCGCCGGCAATGGTGCTTCGACAAGCCAGACGGAAACTTTCGCCGAGATGTTCTTCTTCGGAAGTTCGAGGAGACAGGAATTCGTCACCGGATTCGATTTCGACGATGCACTCGCGGCATTTCCCCTGCTTTACGCAAGAGGTCGGGACCTGGACTCCGATGGTTTCAGCGCATTCGAACAATGACGCACCGGTGGCGACGAACGCCTTCTGGCGATCGATGTACAACTCGCTCACTGCGCGCGCGCCTCTTTCCGCGCAGCAACCAGCCGCTTGAACAATTCGACGGCGCCTGCTGCATCCGCGGCGTAGCCATCGGCGCCGATCTCGTTCGCAAACTTTTGCGTGACGGGAGCGCCACCGCACGCGATTTTTACGTCGATACCCTTGCTGCGGACAGCATCGACGACCGTTTTCATGTAAATCATGGTGGTCGTCAGCAGAGCGCTCATCCCGATGATATCGGCGTCGTTGTCCGTGGCGGCGCGGATGAACTCATCGGCGCTCGTATCAGTCCCAAGATTGACGATCGTGAAACCCGCGCCTTCTGCCATCATGCCAACCAGATTCTTGCCGATGTCATGAAGGTCGCCTTTCACGGTTCCCATCACAACCGTGCCTTGGCTTCCCGCGTCTTTTTTCTGTGTGAGTAAGGGGCGTAGAACTTCCATTCCCGCCTTCATCGCGCGAGCTGCGAGCAAGACCTCGGGAACAAAAATGCGGTTATATTTGAAATCTTCTCCCACCACGCGCATGCCGGCGATCAGCCCGTCCTCGAGCACTTCCTCGGCGGTAAGGCCCGCCGCGATGGCCTCCTCGGTCATGGCTCTCACTTCCTTGTGTTTCCCCTCGAAGAGCAGTTGGTTCATCACCGCGTAATCGATAACGCGGGGCTCATTCGAATGTGGGGAGTCTAACGTCTTTGTCATTGGCTGTTCTTTCGAAAAGATTGCGTATTTCGCTGTGGATTCTGGGTTCCAGGGGCTCGAGATCGTAGTTGGAAATGCACTCGTCGATCAC
>Ga0137427_10000827_pt1 | contig 14860 bp, 19 predicted proteins | sample EasRivERMZT700_2_FD_102309 | JGI IMG/M metagenome (GOLD analysis project Ga0137427, IMG submission 102309) | Soil microbial communities from meander-bound floodplain in the East River, Colorado, USA - East River MetaG ERMZT700_2 | ecosystem: Environmental > Terrestrial > Soil > Floodplain ...
CGGCGCGAAACGACGCAAGGAATCGCTAGCGACTGTTTTTTTGTGTAGGTGAACGAAACAAAACCAGGAACGAAAACGATGGAAGCCAAAAAGAAAACGCAAAATCTCAGTGTTGAATATCGATCGATATCGTCGCTGATTCCCTATCTGCGAAATGCTCGCACGCATTCGCCAGAACAAATTCAACAAATCATCGCTGCAATTAAAGAATTCGGCTGGACGAATCCGGTGCTAATTGGCGAGGACGGCGGCATTCTGGCGGGACATGGCCGCATCGAAGCCGCGCTGCAAATGGGGCTGGCCGAGGCGCCGTGCATTCAATTGTCCCATCTTACCGCCGCCCAGCGCCGGGCCTACATCATCGCCGACAATCAGCTGGCGTTGCGCGCCGGCTGGGATGAGGAATTGCTTAAGTTGGAGTTGTCCGAACTGGACGCGATGGGCTTCGACTTGCCGCTGATTGGTTTCTCGGATAAGGAGCTTGAGGATTTCTTGCACGTACCATTGCCGCTTGATGGGATGCCGGAACTACCCAGCGCGGGGCGATCGCCATTTCAACAAATGACTTTTACGTTGCACGATAGCCAAGCCGAGCGGGTGGTCGCGGCGATGGCGATCGCGGCCGCGATGGGGCCTTACGGCGATTCGCCGAATGAGAACAGCAACGGGAATGCGCTCGGGCGTATCTGTGAAAAGTTCCTGGCTAGTCATGGTAACCGCTAAGTCGCTTTTTGTTGCGCCGATAAGTTCGGCGGACGCCAACGTCTTGGTGCGGCGCGTGCATTACAGCGGGAAGGTCGTAAACAATAGCCAGCTGCATTTGGGCGTTTTTCTTGACGGCCGCCTTGAGGGGGTTATGCAATTCGGCCCTTCCCTGGATAAGCGCAAGCTGCAAGGCTTGGTGTCCGCGACAGCCTGGAATGGTTTTATAGAATTAAATCGGATGGCGTTTAGCGAGCGCTTGCCGCGCAATAGTGAGAGCCGCGCGATCGGCGTGGCGATGCGGCTTATACGTAAGCATTATCCGCACATTGAATGGGTCATCTCATTTTCCGATGCTACCCAATGCGGTGACGGCGCCATCTATCGGGCGTCAGGATTCGTGCTAACCGCGATAAGGCGGAATAACGCGGTTTGGGCCGCTCCGGACAAGACTACTTTTTCCAGGGTGTCATTGACCGATAACCATAGCCCGGGCGAAAAACAGAGAGCGCTGACCGTAAGCAAGACGACCCTTACCAAAGGGCCGCGTATTGTTCATGAGCTATCGACGCGCACCGGCAATCTAAGCAACGCCACCGCTGGTTTGAACAACGGGGGCGCGTCAATGAAGGCTTATAAGGCAATGGGCTTTCGACCGCTCGAAGGGTTCCAACTGCGCTATGTGTATTTTATAAATGCGGCCGCGCGCGAACGGTTAACCGCGCCGGTGCTTCCGTTCTCTATAATTGATGAGTTTGGCGCGCGCATGTACCGTGGCAAACGCCCGAAAGACACATCGCGTCCGAAGCGGGCAGAGGCCGACGTCCAGTCGGAACAGCGGGGGTTCGACACCCACCCGGACGCTCCAATATGCGACAAGGCGACGTCATGAACAACTTCGCCCTAGCTCGTCTCAGCTTTATTCATAGTCGCGCCGCATGGCGCTTATTCCAGCGTTCTGCAGAAATGGCCAGGGCCTAAACATCATGGGCGCTCGCGTCACACTTTCCGAATTGGCTCGGCGTTTGGGGCAGCAAAAAAGCTATATCCACAAACTAAAAACGCGAGGTGTTCTGCCGTTCGACGAGTTGGGATTAATTGATGAAGATGTCGCTCGGCAATCGATCGAGCAGAATAAAGACCCGGGCAAGGAATATATGGCCGAGGTGAATCAGCGGCAGCGCGAAGGAAGCGGCAACAGCGAAAGCGCGCCGCCGGCGGATGATGCCGATAAGATGCGGGCCCCGAGCAATAACCTCAGCTATATGCGCGCAAAGACCATGCGTGAGGCCTTCAACGCGAAGATTGCTGAGCTCGAATACAAGGAGCGCAAGGGCGAGCTGCGGGATGCGCAAACGGTGCGCAAGTCAATCACCGATGCGGCGGTGATCATACGCTCGGCGATCGAAAGAATTCCGGACAAATTGGCGAGCCGGGTAGCGGCGGAAAGTGATGTCGATCGCTGCCATCAATTGTTAACGGAAGAATGCGATCAATTGCTATCTGAGTTAACCGCGCTTTGCGATCGCATGGCCGAAGGGAGCGCGTAGTGGGCGCAACCGATCCTCGGTTATGGGATGCGGAGCTTGATGGCGCGGCGCTTGTTTGGGCGGCGTTCGCCGATGGATTTCGCCCGGCGCCGCGCGTTACCGTTTCGGAATGGGCGGATCTATATAGGCGCTTGCCATCGAAGGGAGCGGCGGAGCCGGGGCAATGGCGAACCTCGCGGGTGCCCCAGCTTCGCGAGATTATGGATGTGTTGTCGCCCATGCATCCGGCGCGCCGCATCGCCTTCATGAAGTCCGTTCAATGCGGGGGCACTGAAGCCGGGAACAATTGGGTCGGCTCAGTCCTGGATACGCAAAAAGCGCCCATGCTAGTTGTTCTGCCGACGATTGAAGTGGCGGAAAGATGGAGTAAACAACGGCTGGCGTCGATGATCGAAGACACGCCAAGATTGAAAGCGAGAGTGCGGCCGTCGCGAGAAAGGGATAGTGGCAATACCACGCTCCTAAAGGAGTTCCCGGGCGGCGTCCTGATCATCGCGGGGGCCAATAGTAGCGCAAGCCTTAGCTCGATGCCGATCCGATACTTGATGCTAGACGAGGTGGACAGATATCCCGTCGAAATCGAGAACGAGGGGGACCCGGTTCAGCTTGCCGAGGGGCGCACTACTACTTTCGCACGGCACAAGATATTTCTAATAAGCACGCCAACGACCGAGAGCCTTTCGCGCATTAACCGCGAATACGAGGCCTCCGATCAACGGCGCTATTACGTGCCGTGCCCGCATTGCAATCACTATCAATATTTGGTTTGGGACAATATGACCTGGGTGGCGGGTCGGCCGGATGGCGCACGCTACATTTGCATCGACTGCGGCGTGCTTATTGACGAACATCATAAGACCGTCATGCTCGCTCGGGGCGAATGGAGGGCGACATTTCCGGGGCGGTTGGTGGTCGGCTTTCATATCAATGCAATCTATACACCGCTCGGTCTCGGTAAGTCGTGGGCTGAGCTTGCGAAGGAATTCGAAGACGCGGGCAGCGACGCAATAAAGCATAAGACGTTTAAAAATCTAAGGCTCGGCGAAGTCAGCAAAGATCCAAACGAAAAGCTAGATTCTCAGGAATTGAACGAACGCGCGGAGGCGCGCGCAGTGCGAACGATTCCGCGCGGGTGCTTATTGCTTACCGCCGGAATCGATGTGCAAAAAGACCGCTGGGCGGTCATTGTTCTGGGATGGGGGCGCGGCTCTCAGTGCTGGGTAATTGATTGGTTCGAGTTGCCCGGCGATCCTACGAATCCGGCCGATTGGCTGATGCTCGAAAAGCGCGTGCTTGAACCCATGGGGAACAGCTGCGGCGTGCCGATGCGTGTAGAGCGGGTCGCCGTGGATTCGGGATACTTACAGGATGACGTGCTGCACTTTACGCGCAATCGCCAAGCGCGCGGATGGTTCGCGGTGAAGGGCTCGAAGGACATCGGCAAGCCGATTATTACGCGCGCCTCGCGAGTGGATTTTACATGGCGGGGGCGCACGATCAAGGCGGGCGCGGAGCAATGGCAGGTCGGCGGGTATGCGGCTAAGGAGTGGATTTTCGCTCGACTGGTAGCGGATCGCGAACGATTGCCTGAGGATCGGCTTGTGCGCTTTCCGGGCGAGCTTGGCGAGGTGTTTTATGAACAGCTTACCGCCGAAGTATTCGACGAAGTGCGCCGGCGATTCGTTAAAATTCGCACCCGGAATGAGGCGCTGGATACGTTTGTGTATGGCGTCGCGGCCGCTTGGCATCCACTGCTGCGCATGCATACATGGCAAGAGCCGCGCTGGGCCCAACGCGAGGCCATCATGGAGCCGGCGACAAGAGATCTCTTTGCGGTAACCGCGCCGGCGCCAGTGGCGCGTCCCGTTACGCCTGGCGCTCCGCTATCCCTGGATGAAATGATCCGGCGGGCAAAGCAGAAGGAACAAGCGTGATTTGCCCTTTATGCATTTTTGCGCCACATCAATGAATGGAGTCAGGGCCAAATGTCGGAAGATTTTGTGCAACGATTGTTGAACGTGATCGGACAAACGCCGCGCGATGGATGGGAAACCCGGGTGCGGGAGGAATTCGGCGGAACGACGCATTACTTCCCGCGCCGCTCGCCTCAGCCTACTGAGCAGGTGCGCGAATTGATGCGGGCCGGCATTGCCGAGCGCACGGCCCGTTTGAAAGTGCGCGGGCGCTAGGCGGCTGACTCATTAGGCATGACTTCGGATAAGCCGACCACATAAGCTGAGTATGGTTCGACGCCGTCGGCGGCGCATAGGCGCGCGAGTTCTGTTTTAGCTTCGCCCCGGCTATGGAACCAATAAGACATTTGACAGACGTATTTTCCACTTTCGAGATGGTCAATACTGATTTGCTGCGGGGCGTGTTGTACGGCCGCGTAGGTTTTCATAATGGCCTCCTTGTATTGCGCTAAGAATTGCTCGACCTGATAACCCTTCAGAGGGATAGGTAGCGGGCGCTAGTGGTGGTTGGCAACTTGTGACGTATTGGTTCCTCGCTTCGCCCGTCGCCCTATCTTCAAACAGAAGAGTTCCCAAAAAGCGGGATGCATCGCCCGATCGCCCGCTTCATATTGCCGCCACACTCTATCGGTCGTGTGAATGAGCGCGGCGGCCGCCCGGCCGGTAAGTTCTGCCGCTTCGCGCGTCTGGCGAATCATCGCGGGCGTCGGCGATTCAATTACCGGCGTGGCGTTTTTCATTGCGCATCCCGTAATTCTAAACGGCGCTCCACACGGCTTAGGCGCGCGTTCAAGTCATCCAGGCCGGCGCTATGTCTGACCACATCGCCGTATACCGCATGGCCATGACTTTCGATACTGGCTAGGCGCTGGATGATGTTGTCTTGCCCACGTCTCAACTCGGCTACTTCCGAGCGTAGCGCCTTTAGATGTTCGAGCATTAAATTTTCGATGTTTTCGGTCATTTTGGTTTCCCTTGTTGGCTTCATCAATGGAAGAAGTATAGGCGCATTGCGCCTATACTACAAGTGTTTTTTCGAGAAAAACTCAATGACTTTAACTTATCCAACCTGCCGTTTTTGAGTAGAAACGGCAAACCGCCTGGGCGCAATATCGCCGCCTATGCAAGGCATATCTTCATTCTTACGCGCCGGCGACACTTGGGCTTGGCGCGACTCCTATCCCGACTTTAAAGCCAGTGATGGCTGGGTTTTGACGTACAGCCTAGTCAATGCAAGCCTAAAGATTGACCTACCTGGGGGCGGCATTACCGCCGATGGCGTCGATTTCGCGGTGACTGTCGCCGCGATAACGACCGCTGGATATGCGCCGGGCGACTATACGCAGGTGGCGAAAGTCACTAAAAGCGGCGCGGTCCATACGGTAGGCAGCAGCGATCTTAAAATCCTACCGAATCTCTCGGCCGTAACTGATACGCGCAGTCATGCGCGAAAAGTGCTTGAGGCGATTGAAGCAGTCCTTGAGCGCCGCGCGACGCTTGATCAAGAAAGTTACACCATCGGCATTCGATCATTAGCGCGCACGCCGATTCCTGAGCTGATTAAATTGCGCGATCGCTACCGGCAGGAAGTTAATGCGGAGAAAGCCGCCGAGGCGATCGGTAAAGGTTTGGCGCCATCGGGCCGCATTCAGGTGCGATTCTAATGCGCTGGCGCGAACGTCTTGCCGCATTCTTTCGCCGCAAGCCGGCGGGCAGGTTGGATGTTCCTCAAGCGATTCAGCGCGCGCTGGCGATGGCCGAAACACCGGCCCATGTCAGCAGCTGGTCGCGGCATACGCGCACCATCAATCATGATTTGCAAAGCGGCCTATCCGTCGCTATCTCCCGATCGCGCGGCTTGGCGCGTAATAACGATTACGCCAAGCGATTCTTAACGCTCCTTAAAACCAACGTTCTCGGGCCGGCCGGTTTGCGCCTGCAAATGCGTTTGAAAAAGCGCAGTGGAGAGCCGAACGACGAACCCAACGATGCGCTGGAAAACGCGTGGCTAGCGTGGGGCAAGCGCGGCGTTTGCGAGGTCACTGGTCAATTGACTTGGAAGGATTGCGAACGCCTATTGCTTGAAGCACTGGCTCGCGACGGCGGGTTTCTGGTGCGCAAGTTGAATCGACGCGGACCGAAAAATTTCCAGATTCAAATAATCGATTACGAACTTTTGGACGCCGGTTTATATCGCGATCTCGCGACCGGTAACCGCGTCCGCATGGGCGTCGAAATTGATATTGACGGCGCACCGCAAGCCTATTGGCTGAAGAACAACGGCAAACCGGACCTTGATTTGCGCTCGTGCGGCTTTACGGTAGGCGATTATTTGCGCGTGCCAGCGGAAGAAATGATTCATCGATTCGTCGCTGAAGAGGCGAACCAGCTGCGCGGCTATCCGTGGCTTGCGGTCGGCGGCCGGCGCTTGTGGTTGGTGAACGATTACGAAGAAGCGGCCGCGGTCGCGTCGAGCAATGCGGCGAAGCGCCTGGGCTTTTTCGTAAGCCCCACGGGCGATGCGCCGCCCGGCCTCGGCGAGCAGATTGTCAGCAACGTCCTCGAACAAGCGCGGGCCGCCGGCAAGGTGTTGTCGGCGCAAGAGGTCCAGCTATTGATGCAGTCGGCGGATAAATACTCGACCACGGTTCCCGGTCAATATGACACCTTGCCTACCGGGTACGACTTCCGCCAATACGAAAGCGATTATCCGCACACGAACTATGCGGATTACGTCAAAAGCTGCTTGCGCGGCGTCGCATCGGGTCTCGGAATTTCGTATGTCAGCCTGGGCAATGATCTGGAAAGTGTTAATTACAGCAGCGCGCGCGTGGGAATTCTGGATGAGCGCGAAGTGTACAAAACCTTGCAAGGCTGGTTTGTTGAGTCGCTGCATGTCGATGTATTCGATGCCTGGCTAAAGATGAGCCTGGTCGCCGATGCAAGCCTCGTAAAGCTCGATCCGTCGCGCTTCGAAATGTATCGCGACGCCGCAAGCTGGCAACCGCGCGGATGGGCGGGCATCGACCCGAACAAAGAAGCGACCGCCAATCAAACCAATCTGCAACTGAAATTGACTAGCCGCCGGCGGATTATTTTAGAGCGCGGCGACGATCCGGACGAAATATTCGCCGAGTGCGCCGCCGAGGAAGCCGCGTTGGGCCCGGTGCCGCAAGAAGGCGCGCCAGCGGCTCCCGGCAATGACAAGCCCGATGAAACATCACCCGATGAAGAGAAGCCCGCCAGTCCTAAGCGTTCACTGGCGCCGGTACGAAATTTAGGAGCTTAGCGCTATGGACATCCGCGACTTACCGCAAATGATCACCCGAGATTTCACGCTGCCGCGCGAGGCCATTAATAGCGCCGAGCGCACCGTCGAAATAGCGTTCTCCAGCGAAACGCCAGTGATGCGCTGGTGGGGCGAGGAGATCTTAGACCACGGCGCTAAAGCGGTAAGGCTAGGCCGCTTGAACAATGCCGGCGCAATGCTGCTGGATCATGACCGCACTACGCAAATTGGCGTCGTAACGCGCGCCTGGGTTGATGAGGATCGCAAAGCCCGTGCGCAAGTGAAGCTGTCGCGCAGCGCGCGCGGCGAGGAGATCTGGCAAGACGTGCAGGATGGCATTCGCCAGCTGGTCTCGGTGGGGTACCAAATTCACGATATGAAGCTGGAAAGCTCAGGCGATGCGGGCGACGTGTATCGCATCTTTGATTGGGAGCCGTTGGAGCTTTCCTTCGTTTCAATTCCCGCTGACGTCGAAGTGGGCGTTGGTCGCAGTAGTGAAATGCCGGCGCGCCCGGTTGTCAATAAACCCAAGACGGAGAAAATTATGGAACCCAGCACGGCAACCGCCGAGCGTCCGGACACTCGCGCGCTCGAATCGAGCGCGCAACAAAACGAACGCGACCGGCAGCAACAAATTCGCGCCCTCGCGACATTGCATCACCAGCGCGAATTCGGCGTCGAGGCCTGCGATAGCGGGCTATCGCTGGATGCATTCCGCCAATCGTTGTTAGAACGGATTGCGCGGACCGCATCCATTCCGACGCCTTCATCGCAAATCGGCATGTCGCCGAAAGAGACGCAACGCTATTCAATTTTCAAGCTGCTGCGCGCGCTATCGCAACCCAATGACCACGCCGCGCGGGAAGCCGCCGCCTTCGAATTCGATGCGCATCGCGCCGTCGAGGCGCGCTTAGGGGTCAGCCGCAACGGCGGCGTCTACGTCCCCTATGAAGTGCAAAAGCGCGACCTATCGGTAGGCACTGCCGCCGATGGCGGCTATTTGGTCGGCACCGATAATCTAGGCGGATCGTTCATTGACCTCCTGCGCAACCGCTCGCTAGTCGTCAAGCTAGGCGCGGTCACGCTGGACGGGCTGATCGGCAATGTCACCATTCCAAAACAAACCGCCGGCGGCACCGCCTACTGGCTAGCGACCGAAACCACGGCGATTACCGAGAGCCAATTAACTCTCGGGCAATTGGCGCTGTCGCCAAAAACCGTCGGCGCAATGACGGAGATTACCCGTCAGCTGATGTTGCAATCCTCGCCATCGGCGGAACAGTTGGTCATGAACGATCTGGCCGCAGTGCTGGCGCTCGCTATCGACGTTGCCGCGCTGGCCGGGCCCGGCTCAGGCGGCGCGCCGACCGGCATCATCGGCACCAGCGGCGTCGGCGCGGTCACTGGAACCAGCTTGGCGCTAGCCGGCATTATCGAATTCCAAACCGATGTCGAGGCCGGCAATGCGCTCGCCGAGAATATGGCGTATGTCACCACGCCGACGGTCGCCGGGCTGCTCATGCAGCGGCAGCGTTTTTCCAGCACCGATACGCCGCTATGGGTAGGCGGGGTGCGCGACGGTTTGATGATGGGCTACAAGGCGGCATCGACCAATCAAATGCCCGCCGGGAAAATGATTTTCGGCGACTTTAGCCAGGTGGTGATCGCCTCCTGGGGCGTGCTTGAACTCAAGGCGACCGAATCGCACGCCAGCAATTTCGCCGCCGGCATTACCACTATTCGCGCCATGGCCTCGGTCGATATCGGCATTCGCCGCGCCACGGCATTCAGCGCTTCGGCGAGCATCACCTAAGCGACTTTATGAAGCTGACCTTTGATGGAACAGTAACGATCGTCAACGAATCGAAGCTGGACCACATCATTTCGTTGTTGAATATCATCCGTAGAAAGGAAACAGAAATAATGTCTAAACTGGACGAACGTCTTACTGAGATTATCACGGCGACAGAATCGCAAAAGACCGTGCTTGATTCGCTCGTAATATTCGTGGCCGGCCTGCAAGAGCAGATCGCGTCCGGGGTTACCGGGCTCTCAGCCGAACAGGAAGCGCAGCTCGAAGCAGTCTTCACCGCAATTAACGCCAATACAAAGGAAGCCGCCGACGCGATGATTGCCAATACGCCGAGCGCGTAATTGATCACGCCGGGAAAATCGAAGAGGAGAAGCTGCTATGAAAATTAAAGTCCTGCGCGCCTTTGTCTACGGACTGGGCGAACCTGTACAGCCTGGCGCAATCATCGACGTATCGGATGCATTCGGCAAAGAAATGATCGGCTGCAATAAGGCCGAGTCCGCCGACCTTAAAGCGTCGCCTAGCGGACCGCTAGGCACCACCAATGCCGGCGCAGTAGTGTCCGGGCGTCAGGACACGAAAAAATGAGCCAATTCATTTTTGCAAGCGGCTGCGTGGTGCGCGCCCTCGCGCCAGCGGCGGCGAATGTCGCCACGCTGACCGGCGAGGCGGTCGATATACGCGACCTGGAAGGGCCTGCGTTGGTAATGCAGACATCCGGGGCGGGTACCGGCACGACTCCCACATTGGACGGCAAGTTGCAACACTCGGCCGATGGATCAACCGACTGGGCGGACATTGCCGGCGCAACGTTCGCGCAAGTGCTGGAAGAGGCGTCGCTACAGAAATTCGCCTTGAATCCGAACGGCACGCGCGGCTATATACGGTACGTCGGCACGATCGCCGGCGATACGCCGAGCTTTGCGCTTGGCGTGCTGATTGCCGGAATGAAACGATACGGCTGATGGCGTTTACTGAGCGGCTGCAAGATTTTTTCGCGGTATCGGATTTCGCCGTGGCCGCCACATGGACGCCATCAAGCGGCGGGCCGCAGAAGAGCGCCGACGTGTTACTCGATTCGCCCGATGAAACCATGCTAGATCATATGGTGATGAGCACTGAGTATGTCGCCACCATGATAGCGCTCGATTTTTTGGGCTTGAAGGGCGGCGAAACGATCGCGGTCGCGGGCGTGAATTACAAAGTGCGTGAGGTGCTGCTGTTGGATGACGGCGGATTGAAACACGCTACGTTGAGCAAACTGTAATGGCTTCACGTCGCGAAGCCATCATTTTAGCAGTGCGCGCCAAACTCAATCAGCTGGCGACGGTGCCCGCATCGCGCGTTTATCGCAGTCGGGAAACCGCAATAACGCGGGCGGAATCGCCGGCCGTGGTGTTACGCAAGGATAGCGACCCGGCGCCGGAAAATAGAAACGTTGACGAGCGCCGCTTGCATTTCGTTATCGAGATATACACGCGCGGCGAGAACGCCGAAGCGGACGCCGACCCGATTGAAGTGGAGATTCACGATGCGTTGATGGTCGATCGCACGCTAGGGGATAAGTGCATTCTGTTGGAAGCGGGCGATACGATTTTCGTGGACGCGAACGCGGACCTGCCGGCGCATCGTACTGAAATGCATTTTAGCGCCTTGTACCGGGTAAAGCCGGAAGGCCTCAGCAATCCGGCTTGATGACAGGAGATTGACAATGGCACAGAAATATTTTTTCGGTAAAGGGAAGGTGTTCCTTGCGCAGAAAGACCCGGTGACCGGATTCGCGCTGGCGCTAACTTGGTTAGGCAACGTCGCCTCACTGCCGCTAACGCTGGAGACGGAAAGCCTTACACATAACGAAAGTTACTCGGGACAAAATCTAGAGGACGTGCGCATTGATACGGCGAAAAGGGCGTCCTTCTCCGCAAGAGTAGAAAATTTCGACATCGACTCTTTGGCGTTTGGCCTCTACGGCAACAAGGTTACCGTGGCCGGTACGTCCGTCGTCGATGAAGATTTGCCGGATGATCTGGTGGTCGGCGATGAGGTGGTCACGCGTCATCCCAAGGTAACCTCCGTGGTGGTTAAAGACAGCGCGGGAACGCCGGCGACGCTAACCCTTGACACGCATTACAGCATCGAAGACGCCACTACGGGCCGCATCAAAATCCTGAACCTTGCCGCCTATACGCAGCCGTTCACCGTGAGTTACACCTATGGCGCGCGCAAAGATGTGGGAATGTTTATCAATGCCGCGCCGATCCGCTGGTTACGATATGAGGGCATTAATCTCGCAACGAATACCAAAGTGCTGGTCGAGTTGTACAAAGTGAAAATCGATCCTATGTCCGAATTGCCGCTCATTAGCGACGGCAACAGCGTGGGCGGATATGACATGAAAGGCTCCGCGTTGCTCGAGGACTTGATTGCTTCGACTGACGCCCTCGGTCGATTCGGGCGAATCAGTGATTTGGCATGAGCGGGCGCGATCATTTATCGGTGGTAGTGTTGGCCGGGCATGCCTTCGCGCCGCTGTTGGTTTCGACAATCGAGCATGACTTCTGGTTGATGGCGCGCATTCGAGCGGCGCGCCTGGATGCGTTGACAAAGGCCGAGGATGAATCGGCGGAGGAGTTTGTCTCTCGCATCCTGCACGAGGTCATCGATTCGGGTCGCGCGTTTGAATTGCTGGGCGGCATGTTAATTCCGGAGAACGTGCCGGCGGAACAATGGACGCCTGAGCTTGCGGCGGAAACCGCCGCCTTTATTCGCACGTTGACCGACCCGGCCGATAAGGCGAGATTGCAATCGCAATTGATCTCACTGCTCATCGGTTTTTTCGAAAACGGGCTGACCTCCTTGACGACTTCCCCGAAATCTTCGGGGGCAATGGAGAGCCGGCCCGCGATCGCGGCGAGTTAGCGCTGGGCATGTGGTCGCCGCTGGTGCGCGAGCTTGCCGGCGGCGATTACGATAAAACAAAAGTCGTCAGCCGGTGGCCGATTCGGGAAGCGCTGATGGCCTATCTGCACCAATTGAAACGCGATGCAATGGAGAGCTACCGCATGGAGTTTCTCGCCTGGGCCAGCATGGCGCCGCATTCGGCAAACAAAGTGGAGCCGCCTCCACTGCCGGAAATTCTAAAGCGTTGACATGGCCAACGAAGCAAAAATCAAATTATCCGCCGAGGGCGTCCAGCAGGTAGTTAACGCCTTTCGTAAGGTCGAACAGGAAGCGAATCGCACAGGTAAGGAAAGCGCGAAGAGCTTCTCCCATATCGGCAGTTCCCTAAACGGTATCAAGAATCTAATCGGCGCAATTGGGCTGGGGGCTTTGGTCCTGAAGTTCAAGGAGAGCGCCAAGGCGGCGATTGAGGCCGCCGATGGCGTCGGCGATTTGGCGAAAGCCACCAGCGCATCGGCGGAATTTATCTCCGTGCTGTCCTTGGCGGCCCGAGAGGCCGGCGCAGGATCGGAGGTGCTGGAGAAGGGCGTCGTCAAGTTGGCGATAGCGCTCGATGCGCTGAAGAGCGGGGACCGTAACGCGGAGGAGTTATTCCGGCGCATGAATTTGCGGGCCCGCGATTTTCAAGGATTGAATTTTGACCAATCCATTGAAAAGGTCGCCCTTCGATTAGGCGAAATGGAGGGCGGCGAGCGAAAGGTAACGATCGGCGCAGACCTCCTTGGCAAGAAGAGTCTTGCGCTGCTTGAGGTGTTCGACAATCTAGCCGAGGAGGGCTTCGATAAGGTTCGCGATCGCGCGCTAAAGCTGGGCGTGGTCTTCTCGCAAGACATGGCGGACGCGGCCGGCAAGGCAAAGCAAGTCATGGTCGATATGGAAGCCAAAACGCAAGGGGCGGCGGCTCAATTCGCATTCGGTCTAGCGCCGGCGATCAGCGATGTAGTAGACGCGCTCGATGGGCTAAGCGGTGACAAAAGCGGCGGCGGGTTTAAGAAGTTCGGTGAAATAGCGGGCGCGGTGGTGAAAGTGGTCGCCGGTTTGTTCCTTGGCCTAGGCAAGATCATAGCGGGCTTGAACTTGCTAACGGTCGAATGGTTGAAGGGAGTCGGCGAGGCGTTCACTGCGTTTCTACGGTTAGATTTCCGAGGGGTATTTCAAGCGAACCTGGATAGCTTTCGCAATCTACGCAACACCACGGGCGTTATCGTCGACGACATCAAAAAGAGTTTTGATGATCTTGTCTCCGGAGAAGAGAAAGAAACGACCCCAGCGGCGGCGCGTAAGAAACAGCCGGGGCTTCCTGGGCTTAGAACGGCCGACCTTGCGAAAGAAGATAAGGCTCGCGCCGAACTACTCAGGGCGCGGCTGGACAATGAACAGAAGCTATTCACCGCCGCGCTCGCCTTGCGCAGCGATGCGGAGCGCCGCTCATTCGAGAATGGCTTAACGTCATTGGAGGAGTATTTCGCCGCTCGGCGTCAAGCGCTGAAGGAAGAAAGCGGACAAGAAGCCGCGACGCTGGAAGCCAAGCGTAAGGTCACAGTCGCGCAGCAGGCGCGCGAGCCGGGCGATGCGCAAAAGAACGCGCGCGAGTTAGCCGATATCGATGCTCAAATCGCGGAGAAGCGCATCGATACCGAGCGGCGATTGGCGGACCTGATTCAAGAAGAGCGCGTGGCGATTCGCGACCTGGGCCGCGAGCGCTTGCAGTTCGATATTCAACTGCTCGCCCTGCAAGGCCAACGCTTCGCGGCCGCGCGAGCGGCGTTTGAACAGGACGTTAAACGCGCGGATGAATTGCTGCGCCGCCAAGGCGTAGGCGATGCGGAGCGCGCGAAACTTATCGGGCAATTTGAAACGCGGGGCAATACCGCCATCGATTTTGACGAACAAAGCGAGAAGGCCGAAAACGCCGTCCGCGATTTGGATCTGGCGATTGCGAAAATTCGGCGCGACGTGGAAACCGGGTTGCTTGGGCAAATCGAAGGCGAGCAGAAAGTAGTGGCGCTTCAGCAGCAGAAATTACCGCTGCTCGAAGCCGAGGCGGAAAAGCTGCTTACCATTGCGCTGCTATCCGGCGATAGCGCAAGAATCGATCAAGCCAAACAATTCAAAGGCGCGGTGGCGGAAATCGGCGTCGCGGCGAATCAAACCGGGCGTGACATTGCCGAAATTCGCGCCGCTGTAGAAGGCGGCGGCGTGAGTGCCGGGGCTGACTTTCTCAACGATATAGCCACCAAATCGAAAACGGCAAGCCAGGCAATTAGCGACTTCGGCAAAAGCGTTCTCGCAACCTTCACCAGCATCATCAGTAAAAAGCTGTCGGAGAAGTTGTTCGGGAGCTTGTTCGGAGGCTTGGGCGATCTCGGCGGCGGCGTTCTTGGCATATTCGGCCTCGGCGGCGGCACGGTTCAAGGAAAGGCCGAAGGCGGAAAAATCGTGGGGCCGGGTACGGGCACCAGCGATAGCATTCTCGCGGCCGGACCAATGGGGCAATTGCTGCGGGTTTCCAATGAAGAATTTATTGTCCGCGCTGCGGTGGTGCGACAGCCGGGAATGGAGGCGTTTCTGC
>Ga0137427_10000828_pt1 | contig 14848 bp, 16 predicted proteins | sample EasRivERMZT700_2_FD_102309 | JGI IMG/M metagenome (GOLD analysis project Ga0137427, IMG submission 102309) | Soil microbial communities from meander-bound floodplain in the East River, Colorado, USA - East River MetaG ERMZT700_2 | ecosystem: Environmental > Terrestrial > Soil > Floodplain ...
AGTCTTGCGCAGTTCTGTTGGGAGTAAGTCCACAGCTTCCATTGAAATCTCCTAAGTCTGTCCTTCATTCCTGCGGGCGGCCCGCGGCATTCGATTCCTGATACATGCGATTGATCTCACGCCTCAACTCCATCAACTCGCGCAACTCCTGAACACTGGGTATCTGAACCGCCTGGGCGGCGGGTCCGGCAACTCCAGCGGGCGCAAGTGCCGTGGCCTCAACCACCGCTTTTTGAAGAACCACGTAGAACCGCGTGTTCGCGGGGACTGTGACGCTGATGTTTTGCGAGTACGCCGCGTTCAGCAGCTCTTGTTCGCCCGCGAGCGCGATGTTCCCTGCCAGACGATCGCGCAACAACGTCTCGCCGGTGATTGTCCTGGTCAAACCGCCGCCACCGCCAACCACGTATGCGGCAATTGTCCCGGCACCAGACAGTGTCCGACTTAGAACCTTCTTGCCTGTGTTTTTTCCAGAAACATCGCCCTTAAGAGGCTTCTGGTCGAGAGCCACTCCAGTGCCTTCAATCTTTTCTTCTCGACCGTTTGGCATCTGAAGCGTGTGGAAGCGGATGCTCATATAGCCTTCGGTCGAGGCCTGCTGCACGTCACCAATCGCCTTCGTCCCAGCGGGGATAATGACCGTGCCTTCCTGTTCATAGTTGTACTCAATCGACGCAACGACGGGTGTTTTCACCGCCGTGGTCGCCGCAGCTTCAAGGCGGGCAACCAGGCGCGTGCCAGGCTGAAGCAACGACGTCTGGATAAGTGGAGTTGTTGCTGTTTGTCGCGTGTTCGTCCCCGCGCCGGCCGAAGTGGACGCGCGGACAAATACAATGGATGACTTCACTGACCCCGGACCGTTGGAACTGTTGTCGTTGGATACGAACCCCGCTCCACCATAACTGGACGTTCTGGGGACGGCCGCGGCCGCTGGCGATGCGGGCGGTCCGCCATAACTATATGTAGGCGTGCCGGTGCTTGTGTTCAGCCGGTACGCTGACAATGGATCGGAACGCTCCGCAGGAAGGGAATTCACTGGTTCAGGGTTGCTTGCCTGACGACGCGAAGGTCGAGCGCCAGCATTGACATTGGCTGGTTCCGCCTCGCCATCAATTTCATCGGAGTCTGAAGAACGGCGTGACGTACCGCGGATGTCCGCAGGACTCAATTGATCCGAAGCGATGTCGTTGGAGTGAACATCTGCGTTCAGGAGGGGTGTAACGGACCCTGGCGTCGGCGTTGATTGGTTCTCGAGTGCGGGTCTACCAAGATTGGGCGCGTTACGAGTTCCCGCTTCTTGCATTGGGGATCGGGTAGAGGTTGAGAACACGCCAATGAAAAGGAGCACCGCGCCTACAGTTCCCCCGATCAGAAGCGCTAGGGAGCGCGTCCTGTCCTTCGTCAGATCCGCTTTAGTCGCCTGTCGATGTTGAAAGCTGCTGAGGAGCGCTCGAAGCCGAATACGCAGGCTTGATTCCGGAGGCCGTTGCTCGTGCTCCGGTTCGGCAACACGGTTTGCCGACGCGTCGTGCATTTCGTGTTCGGCTGGGGTTTTATCGGTTTCATTCATGTCGCTCATGGTTGTTCTCCCTTTGGAGTTGTGGGTCGGAAACTGATCGGAGCTAACGTTGGCCGGTCTATCGCGGCCGAGTCGGCAATCTGCAGGAACAACGTTTCATTGGATTGCTTGATGGACGGGCGTTCGAAAGTGACGGCGCCATCGACGCGCTCTCGCGGCTCCAGTCTTCGATCACTGATCTGGTATCGATTAACCGGCAACTGCTGAACCGTATTCCACCGTGTCCGCCGGAACAGGCCGGACTTGGTTTGGTTAGCCAGTTGTACCTGGGGCGGGACCAACTCGATTGTCTTCGATCCGGAATTGACGACGGAGAACGATACGATGAGGCGCGAACCACGCTCCAAAACCTCGCCGACGCCGACTCGAAGGTCGTCGCCCAGAAGGTTGCGAAGAGGCTGGGCACGCTGCCGGTTGACCATATCATCGAGAGGCAATGAATCCGCGCTGCCAATGCCGAGGTCGGAAGCAACGGTGTTTGCCAGATTCAATGATTCGGACACGAGTGATGTTGGAAATGTCTCTTCAATGAAGAAGATCCCGGCGGGCCGACAATTCACAAGAAGGTCCACACCCGACGTTGAGTCGCCGTTGACGCTAGCGACGCTTTTTAAGGTGAAGATGAACTGACGCCCGTAGGTGGTCGAAATCACCAAGTTGCTTTCAGTCTCAGTTGCTGTGATTGGTTTCGCGAAGACCAGGAGCGGTTCGTCGGGTGAATACTCCGCTTGAAAGAGACTCGAATCGCCGACAATGACGGAATTGACGGGCTCGGGAAGGCGAATTGTAGTGGTCAGACGCGGCGATAACCTCAAGGTCGCTGGTCGTCCTTCGAAGATCGTTCGCGCAGTCTTCTCAGCTTGAGTTCTTGTGGTTTGCGCCGCCAGCGTTACACAGTAAATGATGGTCGATAATAAGCAGACAATTGTTCGCGTTTTCATTCCGATATCCTTTTGAAATTAGCGGGCAGCGAGATTTCGCAGTTCCGACTGGTACTGAAGTGAATCCGCTACGAGAGTCGCGAAGCCGTCTCGCAGGAGGAGCCGCTGTCGATCGGCCTCGGTTTTTGCGAGCAGCGGAAGCAGCAACTCCCGGTGTTCCGCCAGAATTTGGTCGATCCCGAAAATATCGAGTGCCTGAGCCACATCCAGCATTTCCGCGATCGACGGGGGTTTTTCTAAACTCCAGCCACGGAGCGCCCGCGCCAGGCCGGCAATCTGGCCTTGAAGGAGTTCACCACCGCTTCCTGTGTGAAGCGCCAGGATCTCTCGCTCTCGATCGATTGAGGGATGATCAAACCGGATATAAAAGCTGCGCCGCCGAAGAGGATCGCCAATCCGCCGTTCCTCATTGGATGTAAGGACGACGAACGGAACCGTGTTGGCTTTCACCGTTCCGAGCTTCGGAATGCTGAGCTGCCACTCGCTGAGGACCTCAAGAAGCAGGGCCTCAAACCCTTGATCGACCTTGTCGATTTCATCGACCAGAAGCACACACGGTTTGTTTTCGTACAGGAGAGCGCGTAGCAACGGTCCTTTCGTGAAGAACTCCAGGCCGTGCAACTCCTGACGCAAAGCCTCCCAATCACGATTACCGTCTGTTCCCACTTCGAGGAATAATTTCTGCAATGCCTCGTCGAATTTCCCGATGGCCTTGTCTTCGTTAATCCCGACATAACACTGCAGCCGTTCCACGAGTGTTTCCGCAGCCCTTGCCACGGCATACGCCAATTCGGTTTTGCCGCATCCTGGAGGACCCTCAATAAGAAGCGGCCGACGCATCTCGGCAGCGAGATAGATGACGGACAGGACGGTCTGGTCGATGACGTACCTGGCGGCGAGCAGCTTGTCGGCAAGATCTTTCGGCGAAGAAAACATGATCTATGCTCCAGGAAGAATCAGAGCGCCTGGAAGCGCCCTCACTATGTATGAGTGTTGATCGACAGATTTTCTGTCCGAAAAGCCTCAGTTTCTTTTATGGGGCTACTCGAAGAACTTCAGTCGGAGATCGAAGCACGCACACTTCCCGGTGGCGGCTGGGCAAGCGGCAACGGTCGTACGGTTGGAATCGAAACGACTTGTTATGCATTGATGGCGCTGCGTGGCGATCCATGGCCGACTCGCCGGAAGGCGACTGAGGCGCTCTTGCGCACGCAGAATCGAAACGGGAGTTGGCCAGCATTCGAAGGCGATGATCCGGAAGGATGCTGGACGACTTCACTTGCCTCGATAACACTGCGCTTCATGCAGTCGCCGCATGCACCGGTCAAAAACGCATTGCGTTGGCTGCTGTCCAATCAAGGGCGTGAAAGCCATTGGTTTTGGAATTGGAAATTTCGCACAGTGGATCGCCGAGTGCGATTTGATCCTGACAAATACGGATGGCCGTGGTTTCCGAACACCGTCAGTTGGGTCGTTCCGACTGCCTTTTCCCTTGTCACGCTGAAGCAGGCGCTTCCTTGTTGCAGAACGGAGCACGTCGCCAAGCGAATTCGATTAGGGACGGAGATGCTCGTCGACCGTGCCTGTCCGGGCGGTGGATGGAACGCCGGCAACGGCATGGTCTTCGGCGCCACACTGAATGCACACATCGATACGACAGCGATAGCTCTGCTGGCCCTAACTGCGGAAGACACACCTGCGGCTCATCAGGCTCTGGACTGGTTACGCGAGGCCTTTGGCGATTGCTCATCCGCTTACAGCCTTGCTTGGTCCGCGCTGGCTTTCTTGATGCAAAAGGATCGAGCTGCAGATCTCTGCATCACACGTCTCCACAAAACACTGTCGTCAGACCACTCTATTTTCAGAACGGAAACGTTGAGTCTCGCGGCAATCGCAATCAATGCCGTTGGAGGCGGGACGAATCCTTTTGAGGTGATTTGAGATGAACAGACGAGATTTGCTAGTCGCGTCCGCCGCTGTTACCGGCGCTGCGTTAACCGCACGGCTCCAGCGGCGAAAATACACCCGAGACTTCCGTCCGCCGAGTTCTCGAGTCGCGGTCCTTCAGGCGGACCAGTACTCCGACAAACTCGACCAGTTGGTTTATGAGGGCCTCCGGCTCTTCAATCTGAACGTTCGCGGGAAATCCGTCCTTCTCAAGCCCAACCTGGTGGAGTACATCCCCGGGAGACCTGTGAATACTGACACTCAGTTGATCGGCGCCGCGGCCGAAGCGTTTCTGCGTCTGGGAGCTGTTTCCATTACCGTTGCTGAAGGCCCCGGTCATCATCGCGACACGGATTTGCTCCTTCATGACACGGGTCTTGGCGATCATCTCGCGCATCGCAAAGTCCGATTCGTCGATCTCAATCGCGACGAGCTCATCAAGACGAAACTCCAAGCCAGCTACTCCGGCCTGGGTCATCTATGGCTCCCTCGAACCGTACTCGCGTCGGATTTCGTCGTGTCGATGCCGAAGGTAAAAACCCATCATTGGACCGGGGTCACCCTAAGCATGAAAAACATGTTTGGCATCGTCCCAGGGTCCCGTTACGGCTGGCCGAAAAATGTTCTTCATTGGGCCGGCATTCACGAAAGTGTTCTCGATATCTGTGCAACGGTGCGGCCGCACTTTGTTATCGCTGATGCAATCGTCGCGATGGAAGGCGACGGCCCCCTCAACGGCTTACCCAAACACCTGAAGAAGGTGCTAATGGCGGATGATCCAGCAGCGGCGGACGCGACACTCGCGCGGCTCATGGGCTTGGATCCCGTCCAGATCGTCCACATAAGAGAAGCCAATCATTTTCTCGGAAATGTCAGCAAAGAGCGGATCTCGTACCTCATCTAAGGAGGAGTTCCGTCGTTGGAGAGAAGAAATGAGTGATCAGATCTTGACCACAGCCGAAATCGCTATTGAGCTGCGGTGCTCGAAGGCGCAGGTGTATCGATTGCTCAACGGCGCCGTAAAGGATGTTCCCCAATTGCCATACATCTCGCTCGGCCGCAAGAAGGTTGTCCGGCGATCAGCGCTCGAAGACTGGAAACGACTTAACGAAGGCTGTATCTTGTCAGGCGATGCAGATAGTGATGCCGTGGCCCGCGCGAGTTAAGGAGACTCATGGGCAAACGGTTTCAGGTAGGCACAGTGAGCAAGGTTCACGGAGCTTGGCTTGGTCGGTGGCGAGAAGGTGGGGAGCGGCGCGTCCAGAGGTTAGGACGCGTTGGCCAGATGAATAAATCTGAGGCGAAGGAAAAGCTTTCCGAGATTCTGCGACCGATCAATGCCGGCGCCGAAGGGAATCCAAATCGGACCTTCGGCGATTTCGTTAAGAATGTCTATTTTCCGTTCTATCGACGCAAATGGAAACGATCGACGAAGATGACGACTCAGGATCGAATCGAGTTTCATCTCATCGGTGAATTCAACAAGCGTCGACTATCAGAGCTTACGCGGGACAAGCTACAAGCGTTTCTCGATCAAAAGGCGGCAACATTGTCTTTCAGCACAGTCGATCATTTGAAGTGGGATCTCGTCTCGATCTTCAGGATGGCGATTGCTGAAGGCTGTTCACGTCGCAATCCGGCCGAGTTGCTGTTCACGCCGCGCGAAGCGAAGAGGCCCGAACGGAAAACACTCAACATGAAGGAGGTCAACCAACTATTTGAAGTGCTTGAACTGAGAGAACGACTGATCGTGAAATTCGCGGTTCTAGGTGGGATGCGCCCTGGTGAGATTTTCGCGCTACGTCGCGGTGGCGTTCGAGCCACCTGCGCTGAGGTGAAGGAAAGACTCTATCGTGGCGACATCGACACGCCGAAGACTGAGAAATCGGTCCGATTCGTTGCATTATCCGAGGGACTGTCCCGCGATCTTGATTTGTGGACGAATATAATCCCTGGAGACGATTCGGAGGCGTGGCTGTTTCCGTCCGAAAAAACGGCGAAGCCGATCAGGAAAGATAACGTCTGGCGGCGTTACATCAAACCGAAGCTGAAAAAGGCGGGGCTGGATTGGATCGATTTCCATGTCCTGAGGCGATCACATTCGTCGCTCATGCGGGAACTCAAAGTCGATCCGAAGCTCGTCGCCGACCAGCAAGGGCATACGCTGGACGTGAACATGAATGTCTATACCCAAACATCACTGGAAAGCCGGCTCGATGCGGTTAACACGCTCGAGACGGCCCTGATCAACTAGCAACGAATGGGCTGCATTTGGGCTGCACCGAATTTTGGAAGGCTGGAAGCTCTTGAAAATTAAGAGCGGGAGACGGGGATCGAACCCGCGACGTCCAGCTTGGGAAGCTGGCATTCTACCGCTGAATTACTCCCGCTTGCATACAGATCACTTACTTAGCTAATAACTATAGACTTAAGGCCTAGCCCTTACAGTCTATTCCATCCATGCTGTCTGTGAATTCTACCTGTTCCGACTCCAAAACAGACAGCAAAAAGGACAGCACGCTCTCCTTCGTCATTCTCCTGATTAGATGAGCAGTTCGGAATGAAACGAAAGAGGGTGAATCCATGGGCCGAGAATATAGCACAACCTCCCAGACACCCAGCAGATCAACACCCGCGATTGGTCAATTCCACAAGTCCGAGCCGCAGAGCTCACGCAAAATTCCCGAGTTCATCAACTCGATTCGACTCGTTAACCGCACCAAGCCGGAGGCATCGTATTGGTTGCGTGCTTATCCCCTGTTTCTTCGAGAGCAGGGTGCAAGACTGGCCGCAAGGCCGGTCTCAGAGTTCAATCCTTCCTCACCGGAAGTGATGCGTCTTCCTGAAAGAAATTCCACTTGACGGATCAATTTCTCAGGCGCATTCTGTCCAGTTTTCTATGGATACGACTTTACTTGAACGACATTTCGACAGAATTGGCGCACGCGTCAGAGTGCGCGGGCCGCGGCGGTGGCAGCAAGACGATTATCAGATTGATGTCGGTTCAGACCGCGCAGGGGAGTTCTTCAATTTCTCGGTCCGCCGAACGGTCGACTTTCAGCTACTGCAGAGCCGGACAGACCAGCGACACCTGCTTCTACTTGCGTCGGACGGAAAGAGATTTCTTTGCGGCCACGACGAGCGGCATTGGTTCGTCGCCGGAATCGCGGACCATGTGAGCACTGTTGCGGCGGCTAAGGAATCCTTGATGCCTGCTGAAGTTCGCAAAATGACGGCGCAGATTCCAAGGTCCAAAATCGACAATCGCAGAAACGTGGTGTTCAAACGCCAGGGCGAATGGTTCTTCGTTCCGGTTCGCAAGGACGTCCGCGCCGAATTTGTTCTGAAAAACGAACCCCTGCGCAAGACTCCAAGAAACAAACCGCACTGGGTACAGGAACTCTATCGCGACGGGCGGCGAAACGGTTTATGTCTCTCGCAACAAGGTCCTGTCTCAGGCCGAATACAACACGGCGATGGGGACGAATCCTGAGCGAATGAGAAAACAATCCTGGCGAGTCATGGTCCGGAACGCGAATGTCTATGCCCGTGGGGCGGTACGACATGCGGATCATTCCACAATCTGGCTGGAGGGGTGGCATCGCGTCTTCATGAACGCGGAGTTCACAAGCTCAGCAGTGGCGTTTCTCGACTAATCTCCAGCGTCCCTGCTCTCCGGCCTCAACTGCCCTCGATGAGACGAGCCACTTCTGTTCCGCATTGAGAACAGGACCCTCGCAAGATCAGATCACCGCCGTCTATTGTGCCGCGGAAATCGACTATCGTTGTGCTACCAGCGCACTTCCAGCACCAAACGCTGGCGAGCAGAGCATGGCGGATGTTCTCTGGAATCCCCTCCCAAAAATGCTTCGCTTGGTGACTGAAGCGGTGCGAAGACGCGTCACCAGCAGCACTTGGTCCTTGCTTCGATCGTGGTCGGTTTTCCATCGTTCAATTTCAAACGTACGTTTCTCGTACTCTGCAGCCAACACACTCCATGACATCGACCTTGTTGGGGTCGATCACCTTGACCTCGGTCTCATTGCAAACAAATGTTGTGATCCGGATGTTGGTCAACGGCGTGCGCAGCTTCACGTAGTTTGGCCCAAACTTCCTTGACGCGCACCAGTCTTCCAATGAATAGCCGGAATAAAGGAGCCGCGTGATCGACGGCTTCAGCTCGAGGCCGGCGCTCTCACAAAGTTTTCCGAGCAAGAAGCTCCGGTCGTTAAAGCATCCTGTTTCGGTCCTTGCCACATTGCAATGCGCTCCGTTGAAGGACGTAACCGAATCTTCCAAACTACGAGCGTGAACAGTCATCAGTCGTGAACGCGTATCCGTAGTCGTCAATCTTTCCAGCTTGAAGACTCTTGCTTTCTGGATACCTCTATAGAGAACCGCTTCGCCGCGATCGATGAGAGGCTGGGATTCCAAGGCAGCGATCAGATAGCTTCCATGCTGCATGGCGATCAGACTTTCGCCCATCGAGAGATTCAGACCGCGGTGGCGGTAGACTCCGAGAGGCGCCGTCACATCCGCCAGACTTGCACTACCATTTGACAGAAACAATTCGTCGACCATGCCGTCTCTGGCTCTGTTCCAAAAGTCGAGCAGAAGTTTCACCTCCGGGCTGTCCTTCCACAGACTGCCAAACCAGAAGTGTCGCCGCACGTTCTCCTGCGAGTTGAAGATGTCGGGAATGATCCAGGAGTACTGAAAATAGTAATCCCTTTCAGGCGGGGTGTGCGGAGTGTAAGCGAGTTCACCGGCAGCTGCGAGCCATGGCACGAACTGCCCATCGGCCACAGTAGATGTTGAGAACCTTCGCCCCTGCATGCGATTCCGCTCCTTCACTCCCTCGATAACACTGCCACTGGCGATGAGAGTGCAGAACCTATCCGCGTTTGCACCGCCCCGCTCAGCTTACTTCAGGTCAGGTAATTCCTCGCGAGCGACGCGCAACCTTATAGATCGTCCCGATCCCGGAGTTCTCTCGATCAGTCCCTTGGACTCCAGCGTTAGCACCATTTGATGCACCGATGGCGGCGTAACCGCAAAATATCGTTCCATGTCCGCTTCCGCCGGTGCTCGACCGTTGAGTTTCGTGTAGTAATAAATAAAAGACAGGTACTGGCCTTGTTTTTCGGTGAAGCGTGTTTCCATCGTGCTTGCCATTGTAGGCGACGACTGGCGCAACGCGGAGCGCTTCAATCGAGGACGTGGGGCACATTGCCTTTACTGCCAAGACCCGCCTGCGATCCAGCGAAGATGGAACGGTTTGTCGTTCTGAATCGCCATGATGATAGGGAGCAAGAAAGTCTTGATATGAGCAACCACCTCTCCGAGCGGCTCCGAACTATTCAAGCCGCTCTTCCGTAAGAAGGCCGCCCATTGCGTTCGTTTTGAAGGGGCGTCACAGAACTCTGGACTAAAAGAGAGCGGAGTTCCTCCAGGAAATGCGGTCGCTCGCCGCTGGAACGTTGCTTGGATCGCAGCCATCAACGTAGAACCCTCAAAATCAAACCGGCGCGACAGTTCCCACAGGTCGTAAAAATCCTTCATCCGGCTGTTCGCCATGCCAAGTTTCACCATTGCCTCGAACTTCTCCGCGACTACCGTCTCTCGTGGATAGGCGCGGACTTTAGGAACGGGAAAGTCCAGCATGGCTGGATACTCAACTTCAATCGGCGCGGGCGTGATGACGTCGCCAAAACCGATATCGATCTGCAGCGAGATACGCGCCACGCCGAGTCGTGCCTGCAGTAGGACACGTACACCTTCATAGTCCTCATCGTCTCTGATCCTTTCGGCCGCGACTGTATTAGCCATGAAGTTCAACCCATCATCCTCAACGGTCTGCGCACAGATCTCAGAGAAAAGCTTTCGGCACCGTTCGAGTGACGAGTCTCCGCGCCCCAGCAGATCAAGGTCTCGAGTCGGACGATGAGGGTGTTCCGTCCAGATGTCAAAGAGCAAAGCACCTTTTAGTACGAACTCGTCGCGATGAGGCGACACGCTCAAGCGGTAGAGCAATCGCTCCAAAGAGTATTTGGTCAGCAGCAATCCGAAATCCTGGTTCGTCTGTTGAGCAAGGTTGAGCAATCGTTGGCGAACAGACGCTGGGATGTTCGTGGGTTTGCCTTTGGTCAACGTACGGACTCCAGGTAGGGCTGCATCACGCGAGAAACGCGGCAAACTTTAGCCGCTTCCCAAAGGTCGTCCATGGTTGCCTTGCGCTGCCGCACGCAATCGCGCAGGGCTTCAATAGCAACATCAAGGCCGATCTTGTTTCGATATTTGAAGCAGTCCGCCACCGTCTTTGCAGGACTGAAAATTTGGACGGGCACTCCTTCAATCTTATATGTGCGAACTGCATGCTGGATAGAGATCTTAGGGAATCGAACGATACGGAGGGGTGGCTGATTTGCGCTTGGACGGCGAGCTTTCCTATCGATGGCGATCCAGACTTCAAAGGGTGCCTGCGTTGTCAGATCATGGAAGCGAAGCGCCGAGAGCAGGCAGATGATACCTTTCGGCACTCGTTTGGTCGCCATCGCCAGACTATGGTGTGTCGTTGCCTGCGCCGAGGCGGCCACGTAAAGGCCTCGCCCAACGCGCATAATCAGTCCTTGTTTGCTTGCCAGCCGAAGATATTGGCGAGGTATTTTGTGGGCGTCCAGATCACGAGGTCTCAGAAATCCGGCTCGGCGGGCCATTTTCGCAACAAAATTCGTCTTGGACATAGCGATGTAATTTTACAAAACGTCGGCTATTAATAACAAGTGCCGACATTTCGTAAAGCGCGAGATCAAATGAACCTGTTGAAGATTCACGGCCTTGCCTCATCGGATGCTTTCGACTAGCGGGCGAAGGCGCGCGCGGACACGGGGTGCCGACCGCCAGCGCGCGCTCGATCTCCATAAAAATCGATTTCCCGCAAGGACTGAACCTCCAGCTGCTCATCCGGCGAAGCCAGAAGAATGCGCCGATTGTAAATAGCCGGCTGATAGTCGGCGTCAAGTTCGATCGCCTTGTCGAGACATGCGATCGCGCGATCACGCTCGCCTTGTCCGGCGTACGCGAGCCCAAGGTTTCCGTAGGACTGGACATGGCGTGGTAAGACCTCCAAGACTTCCGAGAAACCGCGAATCGCCGCTTCAAAGTGTCCCGCATTGAGATCCTTGAAGGCTTGATCGTAGATCTTATTGAGGGCGAAGTAGCGATCGAGAGATATGCCGTCGCTTTTCCGGATTGATGCCTCAAACTCGTCAATACAGACCTTGGCCCTGTGACCGCACTGACCAGCTTCGCCATCCAGATCCACGACTTTTTTCAGGCAGGTTATCCACTCTTCAAGATGGAAAAGCGTTTGATGGGCAGTGGCTAGATTGAGATAGGCCTCGGGAGAAGGCTCAGCGGCGACGACCTGATTGAGAAGCGGAATGGCTTGATCCGGCTTGCCCTCCATGGCCAGACACGTGCCTTTCAGATACAGAGGCTCCCACCGTTCAGGATAACGTTCGAGCATCTCCTGAATCTCGTTCCTGGCGTCTCTAAAATGCTTGTCCTCTATCAGGCAGGAGACTTCGTCGCACCATTCGTCGAACTCCGTCTCATCACCCTCGTCAGCGGCAATGTAGTGCGCGCTCCCTTCCTTAACAAAGGGCGCGAGCTTGTTCATGATTTTCCGGACGTCATCGTGCGGCCCTTGAATGTAGAGTGGCTGTCCGTCTTTGCCAAAGTCGAACTTTCGGTTGAATAGGCGGTCCGGTTCGACGACCGTGCCGGAGGCTGTCCAACTGTCGTCCGGCTCAAAGCCAAACTGTCGCGCGAACTCGACCGCGCCCAGGATGACGCTGCGCGCGTCTTCGTAAGGAATCTCCTGCAGGGCATCCGGACACTCGTCGAGAAAAGTCGGCACCTCGTTGCTCTTGAGCCGCGCGCTAAAGGCGTTCTTGGCGCCAAGGCAGAACACGTCGACCAAATAGGCTCCTAAAAGGAACGTCCCGTCGGGAACTTGACGGAGAACGATAACCTGCGCGAGTCCTCGATCCTGCCATGTCCGGCTGATATAGCATTGACCGACGGGAAGTTCCGCCACCCGCTTCATCAATTCCCGGTCGGACATGCCAGTCCAGATCCCACGCTGTTCGTAGCAACAGAACTTAAATTTTCTGCCGCTTCCGCAAGAGCAAAGCCGATATTTGTCCTCGCCCATGAGTGTCGCCCCCATACATGCTGTCGAGATGACGGGATGATGCTTGGGAACGCGGCCAAAGCTGGTCCCACCTTATTCCGGATCTCCGCATGCGAACGGGCCGATCAAGGAACACCAAGCGAACAGTCAAGGGCGGTGAAGATTCACAGAAACTGTATTAGAATTCCTCGCCGTTCACGGCATAGGTTGCCCGAAGTTGCTGCGAGAGCGGCATGAATCAGCCCATGACAGAATCCAACAGACGCTCCGTCAGTCCTACCGAACACTCAGAGACCGATTGTCGCGGATCGCACGCCCCCCATTTCTCGCCGGTCTATTGTTCATGAGTGAAATCCTCACGGCCAAGGACGTCGCCGCAGAGCTTCGTTGCTCGAAGGCGCAAGTCTACAAGCTCATGAACGGGAGCGTCAGGAACTGCACAGTCCTGCCGCATATCGCACTTGGCCGCAAGAGGGTGATCCGCCGCTCCAGTCTCGAAGCATGGAAACTTCTTAACGAGGTTGGCGGTATGGGTTCGAGTGACGGTCATCTGCCGTTATCAAGCCCAGAGAAACGTTAGCGCAACAACGTTAGAGACGCTTACCAGACGATCAAGATTTAGGGGCTCTGTAATACTCGCGACAGAGCCGCTGTCATGAGACAGCTGTCTGGCAAGTTTCCCCGCGATCACATGGGGCATGTTTGTGCGGCCATCGTGCAGCTCGGTGATTAACCTTCACAAAAGGACTTTAAAGTTATCGAAACCGACAGTTGGGCGAAAGACGGGGATCGAACCCGCGACGTCCAAGGTCGAAAGACGCTTGTCTTTCATCGCGTTTCGCGGCCTGAAAGGACCGCTTGCCAGCTTGGGAAATTGGGCGTATTTCGTAAATAAAGAACTTACACGTCCATTGCGTTCATCCTGACCATTGAGAACCACCGAGTTTTCACGATTCCTCCGAAATCGCACCCTAACGGAGTAAACGGAGTAACGAAATCCGTCCTGTGAACTTGACGAATTCTTCCCAGCTGTTAAGCTCGCTTTGAGCTGACAGGATTGGTGTCTTTCATCCTATGCCTAAGCACCCTGCACCCGCTCTTCCGAGCGAAGTCATCGAACAGAAGATCTACTTGATCCGTGGGCATAAGGTCATGCTGGACGCGGATCTTGCGGAATTATACGGCGTAACGACCGGCAACCTGAATCTCGCAGTACGGCGCAACCAAAGACGTTTCCCAGAAGATTTCATGTTCCAACTGAGTCCGGAAGAGGGAGAGTCTTTGCTATTGCAAACTGCAAGAGCAAAGGGCCGGGGCGGCCGGCGCACCCCACCATACGCCTTTACCGAACAGGGCGTGTCTATGCTTTCCAGTGTACTCAACAGCGAGCGGGCCATCGACGTGAACATCGCGATTATGAGAGCGTTCGTGCGTTTACGGGCAATCCTTGCCACGCACGCCGACCTTGCGCGCCGCCTCAATGAGCTGGAGCAGAAATATGATGAACAATTTCGTGTCGTATTCGAAGCGATCCGCGAACTAATGGCCCCGAGCCCCGTTCCTCCGGCCAGGCGAATCGGATTCGCTACCAAACATGAAGATGGTGAAGACGACGAATAGACTTTGCGGCCGGGCCGGCCAAGTGCCGATTGGCGGGCAAATGTTGGCAACGTTCTCCATGAATGAAGTCTTCAGGTGTGGAATACACGCCTTAATCGTGCCGCCGACCAACGATCAGGGAATGTCCGTGGTCGCCTCGGTCCGACACTTCGCATTCCTCCAGCTCAAACCCTGCTTCCGATATCCACCGCACGTAATCACTTGCCGGTGCCTGCCACCAATACATTCGTACGCCATGCCAGTTGAGTTTGGCACCGCTCCAGCCTACAGCGCCACCGCCAACGAACATAAAGACGCCGCCGGGTCGTAACCATTCGCTAACCCTATTGATGAGTCGTTGTTGTGCTTCCAGCGGAAGATGAATGATTGAGAATAACGCCACCACCCCATCAACAGAACTTCTCCTAAGATGGAAGCAGTCCAAGTCCGCCTGAACAAACTGTGTCCTTTCGGCAGGCGTGCGTAGGGACGCGCTGGGTCAGTTGGCCGCGGAAGCGGCGACCGCGAAGCTAGCCAGCGTCTGGGCGTAGTTCCAGGGCATCCATTCGGCGGGCTGGTGGGCGA
>Ga0137427_10000832_pt1 | contig 14830 bp, 15 predicted proteins | sample EasRivERMZT700_2_FD_102309 | JGI IMG/M metagenome (GOLD analysis project Ga0137427, IMG submission 102309) | Soil microbial communities from meander-bound floodplain in the East River, Colorado, USA - East River MetaG ERMZT700_2 | ecosystem: Environmental > Terrestrial > Soil > Floodplain ...
CGTCGGCCGGTCACGATTCTGATCCTAATCGTGGGGATCGCTCTCGCATCGTGGCTCGCGATTCAACGGATGAAAATCGACATCTTCCCGGATCTTGGAACGCCGGTGATTTACGTCGCGCAGCCGTATGGAGGCATGGATCCGGCACAGATGGAAGGGTACATCGCGAACTATTACGAATATCACTTCTTGTACGTCACCGGTATTGAGCACGTCGAATCGAGGTCCATCCAGGGCGCGACACTCCTGAAACTCTTTTTCCATGAAGGTACGAACATGAGTCAGGCCGTCGCCGAGACGGTCGCGCAGGTCAACCGTTCACGGGCATTCATGCCGCCCGGCACTGTGCCGCCCTTTGTGGTGCGATTTGAGGCGGTAGTGTTCCTGTCGGATACCTCGTCTTCTCCAGCGAGACCCGCTCGCTCGCCGAGATTCAAGATCTAGCGCTGTTCCGGATCCGGCCAATGTTTGGCACCCTTCCGGGTGTTTCAGCGCCTCCACCGTTCGGCGGAAACCAGCGCACCGTCGTCGTGCGCGTGGATCCCGACCGCTTGAGGGCTTACCACATGTCCGGAGAAGAGGTGGTTCGCTCCCTCTCTCGCGGAAACGTCATTACTCCATCGGGAAACGTTCGAATCGGTGATTTTACCCGGATGGTTCCAGTAAATACGGTGGTCCGCAATGTTCAGGAGTTAATTGACATCCCTGTTCGCATTGGATCGGGTTCGAGTGTCTTTCTACGAGACGTCGGTTATGTTGAAGATAGCTCGGACATCCTTACCAGCTACGCGCTGATTAACGGTAAACGAAGCGTCTATATTCCGGTGACCAAACGAGCCGACGCATCCACGTTGGCTGTGGTGCAGCGGGTCCAGGCGGAACTGCCGCGGATGCGGTCGGCGATACCTCAAGATATTGCAATCGATTTCACTTTCGATCAGTCCGGCTATGTTACGAACGCAATCCGTTCGCTGGCTATCGAAGGATCACTTGGTGCGGTGCTGACGGGGTTGATGGTGCTGTTATTCCTGGGGCATTTTCGGAGTTCCATCATCGTCATTCTGACGATTCCGCTGGCACTCCTCAGTGCCGTAGTCGCTCTATGGGCTGTGGGCCAGACGATCAATATCATGACCCTGGGCGGTCTGACCCTGGCGATCGGCATTCTCGTCGATGAATCCACCGTCGCCATCGAGAATATCCATACACATCTCGGCCGCGGCAAACGGCGAGCGCGGGCCGTATTTGATGCCGTATCGGAAGTGGCGGTTCCGATGATGCTCGCCATGTTGTGCATCCTCGCCGTCTTCGCGCCATCCTTCCTGATGGTCGGCGTCGGCCGGGCATTGTTCGTCCCACTGGCTCTCTCCGTCGGATTTGCCATGGCAGCTTCCTACGTTCTGGCCCTCACGTTTGTGCCGATCCTATATATATGGATAGGCGGTGAACATCATCGATCCGGGAAATCGGGATATTTCGATCGGCTCCGGCAGTCTTATGGAGCCATCGTCAATATTGTCGTGCGGCACCGGAGCTAACCTGACCGCCAGTCGCGGCTATGCGGATAAGTTGAAGACGGAACTTGCCAAGATCGAGTCGTTGCGGGACTTGCAGTTCGGGCAGGCGTTAGACTATCCGGTTCTTCAGGTTCAGATCGATCGCGAACGGGCAGGACAGTTGGGCGTGACGGTGGAGGAAGTCGGGCGATCGTTAACCGCCGCTACGTCATCGAGCCGTTTTGTGACACCCAACTATTGGGCCGATCCAAACAGCGGCGTCGCCTACCAGGTCCAGGTCGAGGTTCCGCAACACACGATGTCTTCGGTGGAAGACGTCATGAATGTTCCCGTGATGCAGAACGGCGCGGCCCGGCCATTGTTGGCTGATGTGGCAACGGTGTCTGAGGCCAATGCTATCGGTGAGTATACGCGCGTGATTCGACTCCGTGAAGGCGTTGCGGAATGGGTCGATGTCCGACGCGGTGAGGTGAGTGGCAATTCCATTGAAGTTTTTGGCGCGCTGCGCGAAGGGGATATCATTGTTCGGAGGGGTAATGATGAGATCCGCGTAGGAACCCGCGTGACCTCTTTTGCCAGTCAATGACACTCAACTCGTTCGCAAGCTTCGTTGAACTTCATGTGCTTCATCATGCCTCCGAGGAATCCGTTTACGGTCTCTGGTTGATTGAGGAATTGGCGGAACATGGGTACAAGATCAGTCCTGGGACGCTCTACCCGTTGCTTCACACGATGGAGGCGTCGGGCCTGCTTAAGAGCCGCGAAGCCTTGTCCAATGGGAAGGTGAGGAAGTACTACTCCATCACTGCCAAAGGAATTCGCCACTTGCAAAGAGCAAAGCGGCATGTTGGCGAACTCGTTCAAGAGGTGTTTAGCGAAGAGGATTATCGTCGGTTCCTGCCACTCAAGCCGCGGAGATCGGGAAAGCGGAAATGAACGTCCGCTGCAACGCCAGCGGCTTCCTTCGAACTTTCCCAAAGCATGTCGGGCGCCTCCTCCAGCGCGCCGCGTTCGATCATGCTCTGGACTCTAGCGGCAATGAGCGTCGTCACCTTGAACCCTCTGGCCTCCCGGGCGATGATGCCCCTGAAGCACGGCATAATGTGTAGAGATACCATCAGCCGTCGAACACACGAATATTGAACATTGGATCCACGGTCGTGCGAACGGCGAAGTGACCCCCTTCTATGGGGACCGCGATGCCGAAGGCGGAGCGGCAGGGGGTCGCCTGATCACATTACCGCTGACGGACTTATCTCTTCTTTATTTTTCTCAATTCGGTAACGTTAATGGACGTTGCCATCTTATCCGTCTGGTTGTCGAACCACTTGACCGTCAATTCAGAGCCCGGCTTTTTTGTGAGCACTTTCATATTGGCCAGAGTATTCGCGGCGGCCTTTGAGTTAGGAGTCAAGACTCCAATCACGACCGTGTTGTCGTCGAACTTGAACGTCTGCTCCATGCCGTTTTCAACACGCAGAACAATGGTACTGTCCTTCGTGTCCACGCGGAGAAGTTCTCCCTTGACCTCATTATTACTAACTGGCGGAGGTGCTGGTGTAGCTCGGGGTTGGTAAGTTTCCGAGCTTGGATCATTGCCTGCTTCAACACTCGGTCTTCGCTCGCATGAAGCAAACAGGAAGACTCCGATAAGACAGGCCATTCCCACGCTAATGGTTTTTCGCATAATTGATCTCCTCGGATTCCTCAGCCACCTACTGTTTCGTTGTACGACGCGCCGGAGAATACTTTTCAAGCGCAATCATAAAAGGCGCCACCACGTTGTTCGGCCGCACCTTGCCATCAATGAGGATTCCTCGGCCGCTAACTTCCTTTCCATAGACCTTCCGGTTGGCACTGTCGTCCGCCGTCAAAGCTGCGCCATCCAATGAAACACCCGCAAACAAACCTTTACTCCGCGAGTACGAAAGAATGGCCGCGTCCATCAGTACGTCCGTACTGGCCGAGGCTTTACGACCGACAGGTCCGGCCGCTACGGAAGCGTCGGCTCCCAGTGTGACTTTGCCCTTCAAAAGCGATCGGACACCCTCGTCATTCATGAAGACCAGAACCAGATCGGTAGCCTCGACACCGAGCTGTAAGCCGAAGCTGCCCCCGCCGATCTCAACGTATGCCGGGGCGGACCACTTGCCATCAGCAAGGCGCTGCGCCATCAATCCCTTGCCGTAACGACCGCCGATACCGAACGCACCTTTGATGACGTGTGGAATCACCGCAATACCCTTGGCCCGCTCCATCAAGTCTTCTGGAATGCCGCCTTCCGGAATCCTCATGATTTCAGAGAGAACTTCAGCCGATTCCATCGCCCTCTTGTGGTAGTCGTGCAGCTTCTTTGGAATGTCGGATGACTTCGTGTCCTGACCGAACGTAACCGGTGTACTGGCGAATGCAATGATGCAAAGACCGAATATAACTGCCGTAACTAAACGATTGCCCCTCATGTCACAAACCTCCCTTTATTTAAGTCGCATACGGACTTCCAAAATTTGCCGTTGTAGGAAGTGATTGAGGAAGCACGTAGTTAAACGAAAAGAGAATTGCGGGTGTGGGAAGTGTGCTGGGAAAACTGCCGCGTTTTGAAAACCCCCTGCCGCGGAGGGAAGGGGGGTTCAAAAGAGGCGCATTTGCGTATCGTCGGGACGGCGAAACGCATCGGTCGACAACTTCGGCCGCGTGGTGTTCAATCCGGCTTTTCGACTGCAAACCTCGAACAGCTCTGCGATCTGCTGTCCGTAGGCGCCCTGTCCGCGCATTCGAGAACCGAAATTCGGATCGTTCATTTTGCCGCCTCGGATTTCTTGAACTCGGCTCAGGATCTTGTCCCTTTGAAGTGGACGATGTTGGCTCAGCCATTCATCGAAAAGAGGTGCGACGCCGTAGGGCAAACGTAGCGGGACATACCCTGCGACGATGGCGCCTGCATTGGCGATGGCTTTCAGAATCGACGGCATTTCGTGGTCGGTCAGTCCGGGAATCACAGGAGCGATCAAGGAACCGGTTGGAATTCCGGCAGACGACAGTTGTCTGATCGCCTCGAGACGACGCTGCGGTTGCGAAGCGCGCGGTTCAAGGTCGCGAGCCAGTTCGTTATCGAGCGAAGTCACAGATACCATGACAAGCGCGGCGTCATGCCGCGCGAGATCTGAGAGCAAATCGATATCGCGCGTGACCAGTTCATTCTTTGTGATGATCACAACCGGATTGCGGAATTCGGCCAACACCTCGAGACATCGTCGGGTGAGCTGCAGTCGGCGCTCGATCGGTTGAAACGCATCCGTTACACCGCTGATCGCTATGACCTGAGGCTTCCATGTCTTTGCGGACAGTTCACGACGCAGTAATTCCGGCGCGTCTTCCTTCACAAGGATTTTGGTTTCAAAGTCAATGCCGGCCGAGAATCCGAGGTATTCGTGATTCGGCCGCGCGAAGCAGTAAATGCAACCGTGCTCGCAACCACGATAGGGATTGATGCTGGCATCAAAGCCAACGTCCGGACTGTCGTTGTAGGCAATAATCGACCGGGTCGTATCCTTCAGGAAAATCGTCTGCGGCTGTGGATCGTCAGGATCGTCCCAATCCATCCTGGCATACGACGTGTTTTCGAAGCGATTGGGCGGATTGCTTTGTGCACCCCGGCCTTTGATAGTCATTAGCGGGTCTCTTACTTGATCAGGTTGTACTTTCTCGCGCGCGCATTCACTTCCGCCGATTCGGTCAACCTCTGATAGATGTCATTCGGTATCGTATTCCTCGAGGCGTTTGCCATGAGCCCGGTCGATTTCAGTTCCTGCAAGGCCTGGTAAGCTGCGCCTAGACTGATCTGAAGCAATTGACCGGCGTAAACGCCAAACTGAATTTTTGCTTCCTTCAGCCTTGCAGGAGTGGTCGTCCCGCCGACGGTGCTCATCAGCGGCTTCTTCACGATGCTCTGTGCCTTCGCCGTATCATTCAGATTCATCCCCGAAAAGAAGATCATGTCCGCACCGGCCTCCGCATATGCCATCCCGCGATCGAGCGCTTGTTCCATCGTTTCACGCTCTGCGAGTGCGTCGGTCCGGGCAATAACCACAATGTTGTTCGTCCTGGCGTCCACAGCGGCTTTGATCTTATCCGCCATCTGAACCTTGGTTACGAGATCGCTGCGTCCGCCGAGATGCTTGATAGTCACGGTGTCTTCGTACATGACGGCGGCGATTCCGCGTTTCTCGAAGTTGCGGGTGGCGCGATAGACGTTGATCGGGCTGCCTCCACCATCGTCGCCATCGGCAAAGACGGGAATGTTCACGTTCTCGGCAAGGTTGCCGGCGAACGCGATCAGTTCACTGATCGTGATCAAACCCACGTCGGGAATCATGTGCTGGGCGGAGACAGCGCTGCCTCCAACCGTAATCACAGGAAATCCGGCTTGCTCGATCAGGCGCGCAGTGAGGACGTCGTGCGCGGCCGGCGCGAGGACGGGTTCAGAACCGGCAATCAATTCTCTGAAGCGACCGGCTTTGTTGCCCGAAGGCGTAGCCCCCCCGGTTTGGGCTGCGGTTACGCCCGTTGTCAGCAGACCACCTGCGGCAACCAGACCTGCTCCCTTCACGAAACCACGACGACTCTGCTTTGCTGCCATATGGACTCTCCAGTGCGTACAGTATAATGCCGGCAGTCATGACAAAGGCTCAGGCAACGGAGCGCCTGGTCGAAATCGGGCGCGATTTTCACCGCCGAGGCTGGGCGCTTGGAACCAGCGGCAACTTCAGTGTTGTGCTTGAACGCGATCCGCTGACGCTCGCCATCACCGAAAGCTCCGTGGACAAAAGTCGCATGACCGCCGATCAAATTCTTCTGATCGGAATCGACGGCAAACTCCTCGAACAAGCGACAGGACGACCATCTGCCGAAACCTTACTCCACGTCGCGGTCGCCCAGACCATGCGGGCCGGCGCCGTCCTCCACACGCATTCTGTGTGGAGCACTGTACTGTCCGACTACCATTCCGGCCGTGCCGGATTCTTTATCGAAAACTACGAAATGCTCAAAGGGCTCTCCGGTGTGCGCACTCATGAGCATCGTGAGTGGATGCCAATACTTGAAAACAGCCAGGACCTGGCTCTATTGTCGCAGCAGGCAACAACCTTGATGAAGGAATGCTCCGAACTTCATGGCTTTCTGATTCGTCGGCACGGACTGTATACCTGGGGCGCGGATCTGGACGAAGCTATTCGTCACGTCGAGATACTAGAGTTCCTGTTGGAATCTGTTGGCCGTCGTCAGATGATGGAGCTATCGTAAACAAGGCGGTCGGGAGGCTTGTATGGCATTAGTGCGAATACCCTCAGAGAACATAACGATCAACGGACAAGAGGCCGTTGCAAACTATCTTGCAGGAGTGGGCATCGACTACGAAGTCTGGACTCCCGCGCATCCGACCTCGGCCGACGCTGCCTCGGAAGAGATCCTTCGAGTGTATTCCGCTGAAATCGATCGCTTGAAGGCGAGCGGTGGATACGTCACCGCGGACGTCATCAACGTCAATGCTCAGACGCCGAACCTGGATGCGATGCTGGCAAAGTTCAGCCGTGAACACTGGCACGATGAGGATGAAGTCCGATTCATCATCCACGGCAGCGGTCTTTTTCATATTCACCCCAAAAGTTCGCCTGTAATGGCGATTGAGGTCGAGGCGGGTGATTTGATTCGCGTGCCGCGTGGAACGCTGCACTGGTTCGACCTTTGCTCCGATCGTCAGATTCGAGCCATTCGTCTCTTCCAGGATCCGTCAGGCTGGACTCCCAATTACACCGGCAGCGGCGTTGACGGCCAGTTTCAGCCCGTTTGTTTCGGCGCTTCTCACCTACCTCTTAGTTCGGCGATGTAGCCATGACCTTCAGCATCACGAGTGCTGGAATCCGAGGCATACTTCTGGACATCGAAGGAACAACAACACCGGTACAGTTCGTCTACGACGTCCTCTTCCCTTTCGTACGCAGCCAACTCAGCGACTTTTTTCTGCAGAATCACAATCAACTCGAAGTGCAGGAAGTCATTGTCGCGCTTAAACTGGACCACGAAGATGACTTGTCTGACGACCCGTCAACGCCGGAGTGGTCGGACCCGCCCGCCCAGTACGTGAATTGGCTGATGGATCAAGACCGGAAATCCACGGCGCTCAAAGCGCTCCAGGGACGCATGTGGCAAGACGGATACCGCAGCGGCAAACTTCATGGTCAGGTATTTGCGGACGTGCCGCCTGCTCTTCAGCGCTGGCGAAAGCGCGGTCTGGATATTCGAATCTTTTCTTCAGGCAGCGAACTGGCTCAGCGACTTCTTTTTGGCAGCACTGAGTTTGGCGATCTTACGAGTGCGTTGACTGGCTACTTCGACACCCGAATCGGCGCAAAGATTGATCCGAAGAGTTACCTCACCATTGCAAACGCGTTCCATCTCCGCAGCGAACAGATCGTTTTCATCTCCGACATCACTCGTGAACTGGATGCCGCGCACGCGGAAGGCTTGGCGACGATCCTATGCGTTCGTCCCGGAAACCAGCCACAGGTCACGCATGGCCACCGCTCGATTTCTTCCTTTGACGAGATCCTTAATTAAGCAGGAGAAATCGGAGACTGGACCAATCCTGCAGCTCAAAACCGAATCCCGAAATTTCAAACTGGACTGGAATGAGCCCTGTGGTGCGCCCCGTCCAGTCTGAAATCTCGGGATTTCGGTTTTGAGCTGCAGGATTGGTCCAGTCTCCGATTTCTCCACATGCTGTCGTGCTACCGCTGACTAGGAGTTCACTTCCCCACGTCGTCGATCTTCGCGGCAAGGATGAAGTCGCTCTCCGTCAAACCATCGATCTTATGAGTCCAAATCTTCACACCCACTTTGCCCCAGGCGAGATAGATATCCGGATGATGGCCTTGTTCCTCAGCGATTGCACCTACCTGGTTGACGAAATCGAGTGCATCCTTGAAATCCGGGAACCTGAACTCTTTCTCGATATGATGATTGTTCGCGACGGACCACTTCGAAACCTGTGCGGCCAGAGGCTTGATTTCTTCTGCCGTCAACGGAGGAACACCACCTCTGCAGGGCACACAGGTTTTTTGTGAAAGTGACATGGAAATCATGACCTCCAGCTTTAGGATTCTAACGCATGAACAACGCCGATAGACTTCAAACGGTCGCCGATCGGCTGCGCGATAAACGCCGCGTGACTGTTCTAACGGGCGCGGGTGTTTCCGCCGCCAGTGGTGTACCGACCTTTCGTGGTCCGGACGGGCTATGGAAGAAGCAACGCCCCGAAACGCTCGCCACTGCCGATGCTTTCAGACGCGATCCGCGAGTGGTCTGGGAATGGTACGACTGGCGCCGCCAGGTGCTTTCCACAAAGGTGCCTAACCGCGCTCATGAAGTGCTGGCGGCCTGGAGCGAACGATTTCCAAACTTTACTCTGATTACTCAGAACGTGGACGGCCTCCACGAACGGGCCGGAACTCGGAATCTGATCCGTTTTCACGGATCGATTTGGGAAGTCCTGTGCTGGGATCGCTGTGCGAATGCACCGGGACGCTGGTGGGACGATACGGTGCCATTCCCCCAAATACCACCGTCCTGCCCCCATTGTGGCGGGATGTTACGGCCAGGCGTCGTGTGGTTCGGTGAACCGATCGATCCAGACGTGATCGCAAAGTCCACCGACGCTCTCGACTGCGACGTTTTTTTCACAGTTGGTACATCAGCGCAGGTATTCCCTGCTGCCGCCTTGGCCCACGAAGCACGGCATCGCGGCGCGTTCACGGTTGAGCTGAATCTGGAGTCCACACCGTCATCGAATGCCGTGGATTTATCCGTACAAGGGCCTGCAACTGATCTACTGCAGACACTTGAGGAACTACTGCTCGGTCGCCCGTAAGAGCCAAAGCGGGCCCGCGTGCTTTTCCATCCGGACGATCACTCGCATCGCTGAACGGAATGCGGCCTTAAAATACATGACCGACACGAGGATCGTTGAGCCGTTATCCGGCCGAACCTTCGATGTAGAATGTTGCCAACGGAGGTAGGACGAATGAAGACAGCCAAGGAGGAGGTTCGTGACCTTCTTGAGAAGCTTCCCGACGACGCTTCGCTCGATGATATTCAGTACCACATCTACGTCTGTCAGAAGATCCAGAAGGGGTTGGATGCCGCAGAGCGTGGAGACTTGATTTCTCAGGAGGAAGCTGAGCGACGGATGGCACGGTGGCTCGAAACGAGCGGCGCGCCACGCTTTCGGCGACTTTCAAGGTTGACTCCCGCGCCGCCTGAGCGCCAGAGTCGTTAGGCGCCTTCGAACATTTGCCATGAACAAAAGCGAAAGAAGCCCCAAAACCGTCGCGCGGCCGCGCGACGTTCGTGCGAGTGAACTCGACGGTTTTGACCAAGTACGGTGGTTCGGCAGCCCACTGAACATCCTGCCTACATGCCGAAGCGCGCTGCGTGATCGCTATTTCCGCTTGCGGTGTTTCCGATCGAAATCAGAAACAAGTTTCTTGATTGGCGACTGAGGGAATATCAGCGGAATGTAGTACAACATTTTCGAGCGGTGGAGACCACCTGACATCAATAGACCTTCACGGGCAGTAAGCAACCCACCGGACGCAACCAACAGTGAAAAGTATTCCTCGATATCCAACGATGAGTGATAGAAACCTAATTGGCTGCTGTGAAATGTAATGTGTTTTCGAATCCTGCCGCCTTGAATTCTGAAACACGCGCATCCTGAGTAGTCCGGATGATAGTAGTCAAAGGGAATGAGAGCAGGCGTTTCATCGGGATTATTCGATCCGCTGTGGTGTGCCAACGTTTCTTTCCATTCGCCACCGTCAAACATACTGATCAGTTCAGCTGGGTCATAAAGCCAGATGCGGCCGAAAAGTTCTTCTCGAAATTTTGCTTCATACGGCGGTATGACGCGATCTTTGACAATCCACTCTAGATGATAACCATTAAGGTCGAGGATGATATCGGCTGCAGGTTGTGGAAACGCCATCCCTTCTATCGATGTGCCGGCTTGCATCACTTCCCAGTCAAACTCACGCGCCGTTTCACCCATTTCGAATCGAACCACTTCAATTCTTCTGTCTCTTTGCAGCTGATTTCCAAGTTGGGCAAACTGTTGTTTGAAGGACATGTTACCGCCATTCTTTACTTAAAGGTGAGCTTGCCTGCCTTCTCCGCGGCCCGAATCTTCAGGTTGTGTTCGTGGTAGATCTTAAGCAAACTGGCGGATTGATTGCCGGAGTTGCGGGCGATAAGTTTCATCCGATAGTCCAGGTCGGAAAAGCTCCGAAAAGGTCCATTTGCGTTTCGTTCGTCGATCAGGTTCATCGCATACCGATCGGTAACACCCGTTGAATTTATTATGGCATCGCGACCAGTTGACGAACTGTTGATGTTTACCTCAACCACTTTTGCACCGCTGAAGTCGGGTGCCTCGATCGAAGTTATCGGTTTGCGCCCAACCTCAGAGCCTCTTGTCCATTTGGAGCCAGTCCTGATCGCCTTACCCCAGGTAAGCACAATGCTTTTGGGAAACGGAGTTGCTCTTGCATCTGTATGACCGCGATGGTAGGTCACATCAACGTTGTACCAGGCGGCAATGTTGCCGGTACGCAGATATGATTTCACGTCTCCTTCGGCAACAGACATCTGGGCATTTGTAGTCTTTCTAGTCGGAACCAGGTTCCCTTCGCGGCCAGGTCCGTGGAAGGTTTCACTTATCAGGTGTGCCTTAACCCATAGTGTATTCGTTGAATCTATAGTTTTGACATCAGCCCATCCTGCGGGGACCTCCGTTCCCGAAACCGGCGGTGAGCCTCGTGTATTTCCCGGAACCTCAGTCAGAGGTATCGCATTAACGTTCTTGGGCATATTTGCAGTTCCAATGTTTACGTCGGAACGGGCCATCGAATCGCGCTCATCGGAAAAATCAAGAGCTGCGAGTTGCCCAGAAAGTTCCACAAACAATTTGTATAGAGCGTTGTCTTCCCTCTTGATTCGCCTATCAAGGTCGTCTTTAACACTCTCCTTTATCGCTTTACGGCGACGATCTTGCAGCGAGCTCAGCAGTGTCTTTTGCTCAATGATTGACTGGTACTGCTTCTGTGCTTCACCAATAGCCTTTTTCTCCTTGGCATCAGTTGATGCTTTTTTCTTCGCAGCTAGAAACGCCTTCGCATCAGTCTCGTTGCTGGCAACCATGACAACGACACTATCTTCCTCTCCCTTGAAGTAAACGCTGTGGGAACCTCCCTCGACCGACTGGAAAGGTATCTTCTTCTTCCACCATTGCGTGAGTTTCTCCACTAGCGTCGTAGCAGTCTCCTTTACCGCCCCAACCACTTTCTTCGCCATCGACACGATCCAGCTCGCCACTTTGGCGATCACGTTATCGACTTTGCCGCGGACAGTCTGGATTGCTTCCCTGATCTTTTGTGTGATGCCGTCGAGCCGGAGGAATTTTGCCAGGAAGCTGATCACGAGCTTCAGGCCGCGGGCCAGCCCGTTCTCCAAAGCGGCAGCGGCGGCGCCGAGATTGCCGGCGGCGATCTCGGCTATGGACCCGAGGAAACTACCGATCATCTCGATGATCTGTTTTGCTTTTTGGATAAAGAAGACGATCGTGTCGTAAATGGCGATGATCGCGCGAACAATGCCGGCCCCAGGAATGAACATGGCGAGAACAGTTTCAATCGCCTTCTGCACTATCTTCCATTTGATCCAGCCTTTCACGGCGTCGACGAATGCGTCCTTCATCTCGCCGGCTATATCTTTCAACTGTTCCCAGGCCGCCATCGGACCTTCGGTGATGAGTGTCTTCACCAGAGCGACCCCGGTTTCGAGTGTTTTGACGACAGGCTCGGGAACCAACTTCAGCAGGTGGGCGCGAATGTTCTGGTATGTGATTCCGAGCATCTGGAAGACGACACTGAGAATCCCTCTCAGATTCCAGGTTTCCGGCAGGACCAGGCCCTCAAGCGACCCCGTCAACCATTCGAAAATGGCGTTCTTTAAATGAGTGAGAAAATTCTTCCCGAAATTCGCGAATCCGGTGCCCGCAGCGCTGACCAGTCTCTTCACGAACTGGATTGGACCGGTGAAGATGGCCTTGAGCACCGCCACGCCTTTACTAATGATGCTTTCAATCGTGGAGAGGGACATGCCGAATTTCCCCAGCGCCCAGGTGAAGAACTTCTTCGCAGCCCAGAGGAGTAGCTTGCCGAGCTTCGCCAAAGCGCCCGACATGGCTTCCTTCATCTTCTCGATTTTCTCGTCGATGGCCTTGATGGCCGCCGTCTGTTTGTCTTTTAGTTTGTTCTGCAACTCCTCTTCTTTACGGTTGATCGACTGGTCGAGGTCGTTGAGCCGGTCGTTCATCTCCTGCGCCGCTTTCTTTCCGATATCGGCCAGGCCGGGCTCCAGACCGTCAACGAATTCCTTGATCTCCTTTTTCGCTTTGGCCAGTTCGTCCTTACATTCCTGAATCACGCGCTTGTTGTCGGCCGTGATGTCTGCGACTAGCTGATTAATGGTCGAGACGAAAATCGTTCGGTTCGTGTCGAAGATGCGCTTGACTCGCGGCAGGTCTTCCATGCCCAGGAGCCAGTCCTTGGCCCTTCTGGCCCAACCAAACCATCCGGAGTAGCGGTCCGCCTTATAAGCCTCGAACTCCCTTTTAACGGTGTCTTCAAAAGTTTTGGTGGCCGTCGTATTGCCTGCATCGAACCGTTTCATGGAGTCCGTTTCGAGCTTGGCCAGCTTTTTCGTGACGCTGTCCTGAGCCGTCTTGTAAAAGCCGTTGATCTTGTTTGCGACTTCTTCGCGTTTCTTCTCGAGAGCGGTCTTGGTGCCCTTCTGCTTCTGGGACGTGCCACCCAGAACCGACCTTCGTTTTGCCCTTATTGCGTCGCGTTCGTTCTTTTCCTCCTGCTGGAGGTCGCTGTCGACAGCTCCGGCTTCCTGCACAGCGAATTTCTGAATCGCCACGGGTTCAGCCTTCACTTTCTGCTCCAGTCCCTTCTTCTCCCGGTTCGCTTCGGCTAGCTCGCCGTTGTCCACCATATCGAGCTGCTCTTGCGTTACGCCTTCTTCCTTCAGCCGGCCGTCCGCCTCCTTCGTATAACTACTGCAGTCCGTATGCTCCTTCTGGAGCGGCGCGATAGCTGCTTGTCCGAGATTCATTTTGGTAGTGGCTGGCGCAACCTCTTGAGGAGGCAGATCACCGCGGACGTGATCCGTCGGTGTTGGCGGGGGCGTTTGGGACAGATCGGCGAATGTGGAGATCACCGCGTTCTTGTCACCTTGAACGACGGTCATCACATCCGCACCCATGTGCTGGGCTTTCTTGTCCCGCTGGAAGTTGTCTACCTCCTCGAGCGATTTCGGAATGTTTTGCTGGAGCGTTTCAGTGAGCTTTGCATGAGCTCTGCTTTCATCTGCGGCCGGCTTGGGACGGCCGTCAACGAAATTGACTTGATCGCTGTTACTCTTCGATTGCTCCTCACTGGCCGGAATGACGACTGCCTTTTCGGACTGCTTCAATTTCTCGCCGGAATCGTCGTGCGTCTGTTCGTTTTGCTTCAGCTTTCGCAGCATGCCAATGCCTTTGAACAACACTGGCGCGCCTTTGGCCGCCAGGTACTGCGCCACTTTCCCGGGACCGACAGCCTTGAGCAATGCGGTGGCGACAGCCCCCGCCTTGGGAGCTGCCTTTGCTCCTGCTTTTTCGCCTTTGGCGCCCCTGCTTGTGCGCCTCGGCTTGTCTTTTTTCGCTGCTTTCCTTACCGGTTTCCTTACATCCGGAACGGGCTTCGGAGGCGGCCCTTTACCCAGTTGTTTTTCGGCGGCCTTTCCCTCGGCTTCAAGTTGCGCGGCTTCTTGCTCCGTCAAGTCTGGCGGCAATTCCACCATCTGGCCGTCGCGAGTGCGGTACATGCGCTTCTCGTCTTTGTCCGAGCTGCGTTGCAGCGCAGGCGTCTGCTGCAGAGTGTGACTGAGCTCGTGTGCAAGGAGCTCTTTCCCTTCCGAACTGTCCGGCCTAAATCTGTCTTTGCCGAAAAAGATCTGATTCCCGATGGTGAATGCATTGGCGCGGAGTTGGGTATTCAGGCTGGCGGCTTTGTCTCCCGTGTGAATGCGGACATTTTCAAAATTGGTCTGGAACCTCGGCTCCATGAACCGCCGAATGCTGACCGGTAAGGGAGAACCGGAGCCCATGCTGCTCTGGATTTCATCGCTGACATTCGCAGGCGGTGCGGGTTCGC
>Ga0137427_10000834_pt1 | contig 14809 bp, 16 predicted proteins | sample EasRivERMZT700_2_FD_102309 | JGI IMG/M metagenome (GOLD analysis project Ga0137427, IMG submission 102309) | Soil microbial communities from meander-bound floodplain in the East River, Colorado, USA - East River MetaG ERMZT700_2 | ecosystem: Environmental > Terrestrial > Soil > Floodplain ...
CATCTCAACACAGCCGTCGGCGACGAAGGCGGTTTCGCTCCCGATCTCAAATCCGCCGACGAAGCGCTTGACCTGCTGATGAAGGCCATCGAGCTGGCTGGCTACAAGCCGGGCGAACAGGTCGCGTTCGCGCTCGATCCGGCCACGACCGAGCTATTCGAAGAGGCGAAAGCCAAGGGCAAGACGGGCTATTGCTTCTTCAAGAGCGATCCGAACCGAATCGCTACGACTGATGAAATGATTGATCTGTGGAAAAAGCTGTGCGCCAAGTATCCGATCCGTTCGATCGAGGACGGCCTCGCAGAGGACGATTGGGACGGCTGGCAGATATTGACCCGCGAACTAGGTCAGAAAACACAACTTGTTGGAGACGACCTATTTGTTACAAGTACAGAACGACTTGCCCGCGGCATGGGAATGGGCGTGGCCAACGCCATCCTGATCAAGGTGAATCAGATTGGAACGCTGACAGAAACCCTTGACGCGATCCAGATGGCGAGCAGGGCGTCTTATGGGGTTGTGATTTCCCACCGGTCCGGCGAAAGCGAAGATACGTTGATTGCCGATCTGGCGGTTGCGACAAACGCGGGACAGATCAAAACCGGCTCCATGTCTCGTTCGGATCGCGTCTCTAAATACAATCAGTTGCTGAGGATTAACGAAGAACTGGGAAACCAGGCGACGTACCCGGGACAGCAGATTCGGCGGTCGATATGACCGCCGACAGTAGTTGCGCTTACTTTACCCTCTTCGCTTCAATTTCCTGCGGTCCACGGCCACCTGCGGTCGTGAACTTGATGGCATCGCCGGCCAGAGTCCCTGTATACGTGATGGTCTGCGGCTCTCCGCCGCCACGACCCTGCTGAGTGACTTCAAAGGTAACCTTTCCACCTTCGAATTTGCCGTTCTTCAATTCAACCGGCATACCGCCGCCACGCGTCATTGTCCCTGTGACTGTTCCGCTGGCGTTCTTCAAGTCGAATGTCGTAACGACTTCACCGCGCTGGGTCGTCTGCTTGGCTTCCCATTTTCCGTCAAGGCTTTGGGCCAAAAGCGGCAGAGCAATGAGTAGACAAAGCACGATAGTTAGATTCCGAACCTTCATAACCACTCTCCTCCAGAATTTAGGTTTAAACACAAACACTCAAACATGTTTCAGTACGCGTAGTTTAAGAGGGAAGTTACCACTCAGAACAGGCTATTTTGCGGCGGACGATAAGAAATCCCAAGATGATCGTACGCTAACTTGCTGGCGACCCGGCCCTGACGGGTCCTCTGGAGGAAGCCGATCTGAAGCAAGTACGGCTCGTAAATGTCTTCTATTGCATCAACTTCCTCGCTTAAGACGGCCGCGATCGTGTTCACCCCGACTGGCCCGCCATCGAAGCGCTCGATAATGGCCCGAAGCAGTTTCCGGTCGATCTCGTCGAACCCGTGATCGTCGATATCGAGCATTCGCAAGGCATCCTTGGCGACCGGCGCCGTAATCTCGCCATCCGCACGAACTTCAGCATAGTCTCGCAGGCGCTTCAATAGCCGGTTTGCCACTCGAGGCGTGCCGCGGCACCGTTTCGCGATTTCGTGACAACCGTCTTCGGTGATTGCCGCGTTCAGGATTTCAGCGGAACGGCGAATGATGAATTCGAGTTCCGGAACCGTATAGAAGTCGAGCCGATGGACGATTCCGAACCGCGACCGCAAAGGAGCGGTTATGAGGCCTGCCCTGGTTGTGGCCCCAATCAATGTAAAACGACGCAAATCCAGTCGATGCGTCCGAGCGCTGGGCCCTTGGCCAATAATGATGTCAAGTTTGTAGTCCTCCATCGCGGGATAGAGGATTTCCTCGATGTTCGGCTGCAGTCGATGGATTTCATCAATGAACAAGACGTCGCCAAAATTGAGGTTGGTGAGGATAGCCGTGAGATCCCCTTTCAACTGAATCAGCGGTCCGGCAGTTGCGCGAAAATGCGCATTCATTTCGTTCGCAATCACGCTAGCCAGAGTCGTTTTGCCCAGACCGGGCGGGCCATAAAGCAAAATGTGATCCAGCGGCTCGCCCCGTTTCCTGGCGGCAGCGATGGCGACTTCCAGGTTTTCTTTGACGTTCTTCTGTCCGATGTATTCCGAAAGGACGCGAGGGCGCAGAGATAGTTCGAGCGGACCTTCTTCGGCTATTTGGGTGCCTGCGATGATGCGCTCCGACATAGGTTAACCCTTCGTCAGGATCTGCAGCGATCTCTTGAACAGGACATCGAAACCCGCGTCACGATCTCCCTCGATGGCGCGGCGTATTGCGCTTTCCGCAAGAGCGCGGTTATACCCAAGATTCTCCATCGCCGATAACACATCGACTTCGATGCCGGACTTCTCCGGAGCCGTGGCAAAGTCCTGCAGCTTGTCCTTCAACTCAACGATGATCCGTTCGGCTGTCTTTTTCCCCACACCCGGAATGGCGGTCAATCTCGCCAGATCACTACGCTTGATCGCGGTCACCAGGTCGTCGACTGAGCCTCCCGACAGGATCGTCATCGCGAGTTTAGGGCCAATGCCGGAAATCGACATGAGTTTCTCGAAAATCGAGCGTTCACGCCGCGTCGAAAATCCATAGAGGGCAATGATGTCCTCCCTCACATGGGTATGGATGTCGATCGAGACATCGCCGCCGCGCTCGGGCAGCGCGGACAATGTGGTGAGCGGGATAAAGACCTCATAACCCACACCATTCACATCGATGACGACGTGAGCCGGATTCTTTTCGATGAGTTTCCCTTTCAGATGGGCGATCACGCGAGTTCCACCAAATCGATAACACCAATGACGGCCGCATCGATTGGGGAATCGATATGCCCTACGGATGTCATCGCCGAAAATCCCTCCTGCACAGCCAGCACCCGATCCCCAATCCCGGCATCGACGGCATCCAAAGCGACGATCACGTCACCTACGGGTTGGTTTTCGAGGTCGAGAGGCTGGAGCACGAGGATCTTTTTCCCTTCATGCGCCTCGTGCTTCTGGGTCGCAATGACGTTGCCGACCACTCGCGCAATAATCATTGAACTCTCTCCAACGGGTCAACGATGGCCACGATCGTCGCTTCCGTTGGAACTTCCTGCGGTTTGAAGGCAAAGGCCGCTTCGCGGCCTCGGCAAACGTAGACCGTCTCGCCGGCGCCGGCTCCAACCGCATCGACGGCGACGACAGTCGGTCCGTTCGGCAGTCGGCGGACGAGGAGCAGCGTCTTCGACGTAAGCGCCTCGTCTTTTACGCTGCAAACGACCCGACCGACAATCTTTCCGAGATACATCCGGTCAATCCTGTGAGACCTGATCCACAATTCCGATAATCGCGGCATCTACCGGCGTGTCCTTGCAGCCGAAAGCCATGCGAGCCGAGCTCCCTTGTACGACAAGGACGTGCTCGCGATAACCCGCGTCGACGGTATCCACAGCCACAAGGTAGCCTTTTTCGTCCTTGCCGTCGGGATCAATCGGACGGACGATCAGCAGTTTCTTCCCTTCCAGCCTGGGATCCTTCCGGGTGGCAACGACGGTGCCGATGATGCGCGCGAGAATCATTATTAGTTTTCGAGTTTTTCTATCGCGCGCTCTTACCGATAGGCAGAACGTCTTCGAGATTCGAGTGCGGTCTCGGAATGACGTGCACACTGATCAACTCACCAACTCGCCGAGCGGCCGCCGCTCCTGCGTCAGTAGCGGCCTTTACGGCGGCGACGTCACCGCGAACGATTGCCGTGACATAGCCTGATCCGATCTTCTCCCAACCGACAAAGCTGACCTTTGCCGCTTTTACCATCGCGTCCGCAGCCTCGATCATGGCCACTAATCCGCGCGTCTCGATCATCCCGAGCGCTTCGCCCAGAAGTTCTCCCTCTCGTGCCATTTTGATTACTCCTTAGGATTTCAAATTCGAAACAACCCTCTCGATCAGATCGATCAATTCGGTACGGGTGAGAGAGATTGTCTCCGATACTGCGTCGGTTAATGGACACATCGGGTCCTTGGGTTTTACCTCAGATCCTTCGAGTCCGTAGTATTTCTGCCGTTGAACCCACAACTTTTCCACATCCTCGGACGAAAGCAGCCTTTCGCGTCCCAGGATCTTCGTATAAATCGAGATTTTCGCGAAATGCTCCACCGTGTCCATCAGGTTGAACGCATCTTCGATCGTCTTTCCGTACGTGACCACACCATGGTTCGACATCAACAGTGCGTCGTAACCGGCCACAAACGGCCGCAGTTCGTTGGTCAACTCGGGAGTACCAGGTGTACCGTACTCCGCCAATGGAATACAACCGACCGCCAACACCACTTCGGAAATGAGCGCCTTATTCAACGGTATGCCCGCGGCTGCGTAAGCAGTCGCGCAGGCAGGGTGCGCATGAACGACTGCCTGGATCTCGGGTCGCATCTCGTAGATCAACAGGTGCATCGCCATCTCGCTGGACTGCTTTCGTTCGCCGCGAACTCGGTTGCCCTGCAGATCGATGACGACCAAATCCGCCGGCTTGACGAAGCCTTTGTTACAGCGCGTCGGCGTGCACATCACGTTACCGTCCGGCAACCGCACGCTCACATTGCCGTCCGTCGAAGCGACGTATCCCTTCTCGTAGATGAGATGACAGATCTGCGTGATTTCTTCCCGAAGGGATTGTTCCGACATCGGCTTCAAAAAACCGCAATTCTACTACAGTTCGCGGACACCTATCGTGCCAGTCCGCTCTTTCGGAACCCGTACAGGAAGTAAACAACCATGCCCGCCGCCAGCCAGTAACCGAAACGCTTCCATGTAATCAGCGGCAGAAACCACATCAGAATGACGCAGGATACGATTCCCAGAATTGGGACCAGTGGGAAAAGCGGGACTTTGAACGCCCTCGGCCGGTGTGGATCGCGGACACGCAAAATGATCACGCCAAGACAAACAAGAACGAATGCGAACAGTGTGCCGATGTTTGTCAGGTCGACCATCTCGTCGATACTGGCGAACATCGCGAACACACCCACGGCGATACCGGTCATTATTGTCGTGACATGCGGAGTCCGAAATCGAGGATGCACCCTGGCGAAGAACGGTGGAAGCAGTCCGTCTCGTGCCATGGAAAAGAAAATCCGGGGCTGGCCCATCTGAAAAACAAGAAGCACTGCGGTATGCGCAACAACCGATCCAAACGCTACAATGCCGACGAATAGGTTGCCCCAACGTTCAATATTGGCGTACTGGAGCGCCATGGTCAGCGGTTCGGCCTGTTCGGTCGCCAGCTTTTCTCTCAGGACATTGTATGGAATGATGCCGGTAAACACGGCTGCCACCGCGACGTAAATGATCGTGCAGATCACCAGCGATCCAATGATTCCAATCGGCAGATCACGTCTCGGATTTCGGGTTTCTTCCGCAACGGTCGAAACTGCATCGAAGCCGATATACGCAAAAAAGACGATTGCCGCGCCCGCACCAACACCAGACCATCCGTTCGGCATGAAGGGCGTGAAGTTCGCTCCTTTAACGTATCCGATGCCGACAGCGACGAAGAAGGCCAGAACGATGAGTTTCAGGATTACCATCCCGGTATTCATGTTGGCGCTTTCTCGAATGCCGATGACCAACACGATCGTGATAAACGCAACAATACCGATGGCGAGAATATTGAAGACGATTGGAACGCCGAGAATATGCGGCGCGCTTTCCAGCAGGCCGGGAATCTTCGCCGCGGTTCGATAGTCCGTCGATAGCCAGTCGGGGATATTGATGCCAAAACCGGACACGAGCGTCTTGAAGTAATTCGCCCAACTGATCGCAACAGCAACGTTGCCTATGGCATATTCGATAATCAGATCCCAGCCAATGATCCACGCAACGAACTCACCCAGCGTCGCGTAGGCATATGTATAGGCACTCCCGGAAACCGGAATCATCGCTGCGAACTCCGCATAGCACAGCGCCGCAAAACCGCACGCCATGGCGGTGATCACAAACGACAGAATCAACGCAGGCCCCGCGCCAGGCCGCGTCGCATCACCGGCAGCGGCCGTGCCAATCGTCGCGAAGATTCCCGCTCCGATGATTCCACCGATACCGAGCGCGGTTACATCGATCGGTCCTAACGCTCTCTTCAATCCATGCTGCGGCTTCTCTGCTTCAGAGACCAGGCGGTCCAGACTCTTGGTGCGGAAAAGCTGTTTCAGCATGGCGCGCATGTTAACACAGCCGATGAGACGAACAGCTAAGCCGGGCGCTTCGCCATCGCGACTAATGCCTGACGCGCTTCTTCCATACTGTTTACAGGAGGATCAAACGGCACACGGACTTTCTTGCCGGCCTTCAGGACATCGAATCCTTCGGCATCGATTCCGACCATGACGGCAGGCTTTCCGCCGACGTACAAACTCAAAGCGTCAGCGTGATCTTTATTCATATGCTCGAGGATTCGCGATTCCTGCGGGCCCGAAAAGGGATTACTCGTCATGAATTCGTCAGGTTCAACCCAGTGGATTTTCCCAAAGCCGCCGATGAATCGTATGCGAACCAGATCGAGACGGAAAAAGGCAAAGTCGTGCGTCTGATCGAACTGTGAAGCATCCGGAAAGTAGCGAAAATATCTTTCACGGACGCGCTCGTCGTCCTTGACGGGACTGGCATCGGCGATGCAGGTAACGCGGCCACGCGCCTGCACATCGTCGGAACGATCGTCGGTTTCAAGAACAGTCAAAGAAACCCGCGGATCTTTGAGGATGTTTTTGGTGTGTTGAGCGATATAGCTGATGTAAACGATCGGACAACACTGTTCGTCAACACAGTACGGAGTAACGGAACCAAACGGATAACCCGGCACGTCTATCGAGATCGTGGAGAGTACGCCGTGACTCTCCTGCAACAGGAGATTTCTGGAGGCATGATCCTTTTTCATAGACCTCCAGCTTACGCCGCTCACAAAAACGTGACACGTGACATTTGACATGTCACGTTTTCTTGAGCCGCCAGGACGTTATTGACTGGTCATCACCGGACCCGACTTCAAATGCTTCTCGAAAAACTCATCGGCCCGTTTCCAGGCATCGCGAAGAACGATATCGCGCCGGAAGAAGTGAATTTCGCCCGGGTAAATCTGCGACTCGAACGGTTTGCCCAGTTTGATCAAGACATCGAACAGTCGCAGCGAATCGGTGAAAGCAACGTTTCTGTCGTTGGTTCCATGCAGGATCAACAACGGTCTCTGAAGTTTTTCCATGTGCCGAATCGGAGCCGAGATGTCATATATCTCCGGATTCTGGACCGGCGTTCCCAAACGAGGCGTCGTGTAACCTGCGCCATAGGTAGCCCAATCCACCACTCCGGCGACATTGATACCGGCTCGCCACAACGTCGGATCGACGTTCATTGCCTGGAGTGTCAGGAAACCACCGTAACTCAGACCGAAAACTCCAATGCGGTCAGGATCGACGTAATTCAGAGTCTTCAGATAATCCGCGCCGGAAGCCACGTCTGCGGTGTCGTTGACACCAACTCCCATGTGGACGCCGGTCGCCCAATCCCGACTGTATCCGGAACTGCCCCGATAGTCCGGCGTCAAAATGACATAGCCCTGCTGAGCGAAGTACTGACACAGCGAGTAATACATCCGATAGCTGCCGGGATGCCAGCCAAGATAGTTCTGGTCCGAACCCGAACCATGGATCCAAACGAGGGCGGGATTCTTCCGTGTCCGGTCGACGTTCTTCGAAACCATCAACGTCGCCGGCACCGGCTTCTTGTCGAGACGGCTTGGAAACGATACGGCGACAGGGGTGGTCAGGTCGGCTTTGTTCAAACCGGCCGGCATGGAATCACACAGCCGCGTGTATTGGGCACCGGTGCGCGACGGCACGGTGTACAAATCCAGCGAGTTCTCGACGTCGGTTCGATGAAAAACCAGGTTTGAACCGTCAGGCGAAAACGATGCGTCGTAATTCACGCCACGGGCCGTGACAATCTGCTCGCTCTTTCCCGTCGCGACATCCAGAACATCGATGAATCGTTCCATCTGGTTGCCGGCAACCGTCCGGTGATACGCAATCTTCCTGCTGTCAGCCGACCAGCTTCCAAGACCGGCCAGGAAACCGCCGGTCGTTAATTGCTTCGCCTGCGACTCCGAGGTTGCATTGACGGGCATAACATAGATGTGAATCCAGCCCGTACGATCGCTGATAAACGCGACCGTTCTTCGATCCGGAGAGACAACCACCTTGTTGTCACGACCTGTGGGAGAAAACCAGCGTTCGTCATGATCACGCCACAACGTACGCGGCTGGCCGCCAACGGCCGCGACCTTGATCTCTCGAGTCTTCCCGCTGGTCGAACTTTCAGTCCAAAGAAGTGAGCCATCTGCTGTGAATTGAACAGACCCGGGATTGCCAACGACTGGAATCCAGGAGATGTCACCACCTAAAACCGATACCACGCCCATTCGCCGCTCGACTGCGCCTCCGGCGACAACTCCATTTCCATTGCCGACAAGGCGCATGCGGTCCCCATTGAACGGAAGAATGACACCATCGCCAGGGGCTGCGCCACGTGCACCGGTTCCACCTCCTCCGGAGCTTGCCGTGAAAGCGATCCATTGGCCGTCCGGGGAAAACACGGGCCCGGTCGCAGTCATCGGCGCGAGTCCTGTCACAGGACGTTGCGCTTTCGTGGCGATTGACGCAACCCAGATCTGGCCTCCTCGCGTAAAAGCCATTTGCTTCTTGTCATTGGTGAGCGTGAAATTCGCTGCGTCGCTCAAACTGCCGTAGCGTGAGGGTCTGGGCGAATTGCCGTTAGGCGAAACGGAGTAGAGCGTGCCGTCTTTGCTGAAAAGGATTTCGTTGGAGGAAAGCCAGGTGAAAGAGGCGATGTCGGACGTCAGTATCTCGGCATCTACAGGAAAATCCGTCAATGCAATCGCCCTCTGTCCCGGCGTCACGACGAAGAGGTCCTGCTTGCCCCAGGCATCCCAGAGAAAAGCCACCATCTTCCCATCCGGCGACCAGGCCGGACTCGACGGATACTTGATCTGCGAAATTCGATCAATTGTGATGCTGCCTCGCGGCGTTTCGACCGCAAGAATCAACTTCGCAAAACACACCAGAAGCGCTACGCAAACTAAGGATCTCCTCAGATTCATAATGCACCTCACCGAATTTGTTATTGACTGCCGGTGACTCTCGTTACGAATGCTTTGTCGTCAATGACCTTCTTATAGTTGGCGTTGCCGGCCGCCGCATCCCATCGGGTTTTGAACTGGTTGGGAAGGGTCAACTCTTTCGCACGACTGAACGCCTCGATAGACCGATCCATCTTTCCAGCTAAATAGGCTACAAAACCAACCGTAATGTAGCGGTCCGCATTGAGTGAATCGTATCGAACCAGGTGTTCCGCAGCGATGAGCGCTTCGTCGAACTTGCTTTCGCGGATCGAAGTGCCCATCCAGCGATTGTAATTCCCCGTCTGAGCAATATTGAGCAGTCGGCGCAGTTCGGCAAACGGATCCGTGTGATCGTCGACGTTGATGTACACCAGACGATCGTTGTTGGTATTGCGGCCGCCGCCCTTGCGCACCACCAGGATCGATGCGGATTGCCGGCCTCGACTGTCGCCGCCTGCATTGTCACCGGCCTTCAACGCAGCGTAGAGTCGCTCGGCAAGATCGTCGTTCGTGCTTTCGAAGGCCCTTCCCATCGCCTCGACGACCTGTGGACCCACCAGAATATTTCCCTGCGCGGACCAGGTCGTACCAATCTTATGGCCCCTCCAGTCCTGCCCGCCGCTTTTTGTCGCGATGTTGCCTTTCGCATCCACAATCGCGATCTGCCTTCCCTCGGTGCTGCCGAACGTATCTTCGGCCAGGAGTCTCTCCAGAACCTGCTGGGCCGTGAGCCCCTGCTTCAGCAGTTCCAATCCACGCGGTCCATACCCGACATTCACGCCCGCTTGTGTCGCTATTGCACCGACACCAGCCTCGGCCCAGGGCACCACTGTACCGACAGCGAAGTAACGTGAAGCCACGGCCACACCCATGTCGCCTGTCTTGGGATCTATGGCGACAATAGAAAACGTAGCCAGCGCCGTAGTGGCATGAAAGAGCACCAAAGCCAGCAAAAGGGGAAGTTTTTTCATAAGGGTTGTTCCTTGAATCTGGGAGGCTATCACCGGTTGGTGGGCGGACGCCAGGTGAAGAACTCTCGATACGGATGGGAACCCGCTCCGGGTTTTATAGAGACCACGTCGAGAAACTTCGTGGCGTCGAACCGATGAAACGCGCGATATGTGAAAAGGTAAAACAGAAACGGTCTTTTCAAAGCGTGGTCACCGTTAACCATGATGTCGCACACTAAATGGAGGAGAGCACCTAACAGGTACCCCATCAACAATTCATTGCCCGACCACACCACCACCGCCGTCAGGAACGCCATCAATTCGTAGGAATGCAACGGAAGAACAAAGCGGTTGGGCGCGGCGGTGAAATAGTATTTCAGGAAATCCGCTGGAAACGGCCGCCGCCACTGCCATTCAACAAAAAGGTAGTCGAGGTAATGATCGGCGTCGATCAGGAAGGCGCCTGCAACGCAACCCACGACAAGTTCAATAGAACCCGTTTGGAAATAAACGGTCGCAGCCAACGCGGCTGCTGTCGCAAGGTGTCCTCCCGGCATCATGGGTACCGAGTTTACCAATCGACAGCAGCAGACGCGTTCAAGGTTTTCGTTTAGTTTTCGAAACCTTCACCAGTTCTTCGCTGATTCTGGCTGCTGAGCCGGCAAGTTGCGCCAGCTTTTCTGAAAGCTGGACATCCATAATCTCTGGACGGAGGCCCTGCTTCGCTTCGTTTAGTTGCTGCAGGTAGTTCGCGATTTCCTGAACAGCGGCTGTCGGAACTGGAACCGATGCCGACTTCGGTTTCTTACTCAGAGAGAAATCCTTTTCGATGTCGTGAAAAATGCCTGCTACCTTAGAAAACGTCTTAGTGGAGTCCGCTTTCCCGGACTCGAGTGACTGCATAAGGCCATTCACTTCCGTCAGGCGCTTTTCCAGATTCGCCATCGTCTTTTTTTGCCGGTAGAAAGGATCGCGCGCCGCGGGTGGAACCGGAGGCTCTGACGGATCCTCCGGTGGAACTGCATCGATGTTGTAAAGACCGCCTCCGAGATGCGGGTATTGCGAAAGGCGCTTGCGGTCCATCTCGGTCGGCGCCTTGGGCTCGATCGGCGCAGACTTGGTCGGAGGACTCTGCAGAACTGCCAGGATCAGAATCAAAGGGATCATTGGCTGTAGTCTCTGTCTGCGGCGACAGCCTGTCAAGAAAAGCGCATCATTTTAAACTAACCACTTACTAAGCGGCCTCAAGGCGCGCCTTCGCATCCGAATACGCCACATCGATCAGCTTACTTAACGCTGCGACGTTAATGGCGGTACCGGGCCTCAGCTTCACGTGGCGCATTCGCTTGCTACTGCCCTCCAAAAAGCCGGCCGGATCCGGCAGTTCTGCGCCATAGAAGAAGCCGACGTTGACGTGAGAGGTGAAGACATTGACGTAGCCGAAGGGCGCATCTCCCACGCACGCCACCGGACAGCCGTCGTAGCAGAAGCTCTCGGACCTCGTCTCCGCACCTTCGCATCACATCAAACCATTGACGCGCGATGGATCCCAATTCGCCTGTCTTCTCCTTCAGCCAGGCATCTATGGCAGGAGCCCGCTCGACAGTGCCGTCGAATCGCAATATTGCATCCCTGGTCACGCTTAAGAGCGTACCAAACCACAGACTCAGTCTTCGAGGCGAGCGAGCTCGCTGCGATAAAGGCGATTCTTGGGAAATTCCCGAATCAAGCCCGACAACAGCTCCCTCGCCTCACGGGAATCTTTATCGCGGACGGCTGCAATTGCCAAAAGGATGCGTGCATAGGGGGCGAGGTACTGACCTTTGGCGGCTGTGATCTTGAGCTTGGCGATGCCTTCTTTTTTATCGGCTTGCGCGCCGGACATCCGCAGCAGCCATCGCATCGGAGCCGAACGAATGCCGACCAGGTAGTTTTCAAGGCCTACCGCCAGGTAGGCGTCATAGTACGTCGGATCGATACCGATGAGCTTTTCAGCAATCGACCTGGACGATTTCAAAAAGCTCAAGGCGGGACCATTTCGCTTTTCAATAAGGGCAGCATAGTTTCCCCTTAGTCCGTTGGCGAGTACTTGCGCAAAAAGCGCATCCGCGTCGCTGGACGATTGATCGAGCTTCTCAGTCGCAAGTCGATCTGCCTTTGCGAGCTTCCTTTCGAACGCAGCCTTGATTTGCGGATCAGCAACCTTGCGGCGATCCTTCAGGTCTTTATTGTCAGTGAACAGCTCGATTTCCAGGATCTGCAGACGGTCGAACTCCGAGAACAGGTAGGCAGCCGCATTGGAAGCAGGCCCAAGAGGATCGTCCGGGTACGTTTGTTCCCAACGCTCGAAAATCTCATGAGCTTCTTCGAATTCCAGGTTGTACATTTGGCGGAACCCCGCATCGAGTGAGTCCGCTTTGGAAGGCGTCGCCCCCCATATCGATCCGCACGAGACAAAAATCATTAAACCCGTCAACGCACTCACTCGCGCGAATCTAATTGAAAGGTAATCCTTAACCGTAATTACGTTATGAAACACTAATGAATCTCACTTATTTTATTGTCTATTTTTTCGAGCAGCGGCAGGGCTAAAGGCTGATGCTCGCGTGTTCCCGGCTGCAGGACAGGCCACAGCGCGAACAGGTGTGCTCGAGATTTGAAGTCTTATCTTCTCACGTTTTCGGATTGCCTGCTGACCTTGAATGCGATCGCGGCGAAGCCACGGCCTTCAAGAATCGCGCAAAACAATCATCGGATCCGTGCGCGACGCCGAGCGCGCCGGCAAATAACTGGCAATAAGGGCTACGGTCAGAACTCCGATGGCTGTGGCCGCGAAGACCGAAGGATCCGTTGGCCGCACGTCGTGCAACATCGTCCTCAATAGAGACGTCAGAAACCACGAACCGCCAGCCCCGATGAGGATACCCATTCCCGCAAGACCAAGGCCGCGAAGAACGACAACTTTCTTTACGCGCCGGTGATCGGCGCCGAGGGCCAGCAGAATTCCAAACTCGCGACGTTGCCGGCGAACGTTGTACGTCATGACTCCGTACACTCCCACCATCGCGAGAAGACCGGCTAAAGCACCAAATAGACCCGTCAATGCCGACATCAGACGCGGTTGACCAACGGAGGAAGCAGCCACCTGCTCCATAGTTTGGATTGCCGCGATTGGCAGCGAAGCATCGATGGAGCCGACGATCTGTCTCGCCATAGGTATGATGGCCATCGGATCCTCCCCGGTTGTACGAATAACGACTGACATCGAACCGAAAGGATTCTGTTCAATCGTCCTGTAAAACTCGAACGGCGCGTTTCCAGCGAGTCCGGTGGACCGGATATTCCCGATTACGCCGACGACTTCGAACCATTTGGTCGTATCGTTACCCTGGCCGAACCGTCTTCCCAGAGGATCCTTGCCTGGCCAAAACTTCTCGGCCATCGTCCGATTGATTAACACTGCCGTGGAGTCCTTGCGATCCCGGTCATCGAGCGGTCGCCCTTGAAGCAACGGAATACCCATCGTTTTCAGGTAGTCCCCATACATCCATCGATACTCCACCAGCGGCGCGTCGGTTGGCTTCCACGGTGTTCCACCTTCGATCTGAAACTCGCCATTGAACCCGAAACTGTACATCGGCAAATGGCTCGTCATGCCGACGCTTTCGACTTCGTTCACCTGACTAAGTCGCGAATACAGTCCCCGATAGAACGACAATATTTGCTCCGACGCCTGATAACGCGAACCAGTCAGCGCGACATCAAATGCGACGATTCGATCTGTTCGGATTCCGGCATCGCGGTTGAGAAGCAAGACGAGATTCTTGACTAGAAGCCCGGCACCAACCAGAAGGGCAAATGCAATGGCGATCTCCCCCACGACGAGCGCATTTCCAAAACGTTGGCCGGTCCCGGTACTCGTTCGCGAGTCGCCCTCGCGAACAACGGTCGCAAGCTCTCTCGCGCGAATCAGCACCAGCGGCCAGACTCCACAGAACACACCGACGCCCACGGACACAACTGCGCAAAACGCGAGTACCCGTCCGTCGATAGCGACCACTACGGCTCGAGGTATGAGATTGCCGGCCAGCGCCGTAAAAACATCTAAAGCCCACTGAGCCAGAAGAACTCCAAGGGCCCCTCCGACGATTGCCAGCATCACGCTTTCTATCGTGAGTTGCCGCGCGAGATCCGATTGCCTGGCGCCGAGCGCCATGCGAATAGCGAGTTCGCGACGTCGTCCCAAACCCGACGCCAAAAGCAGGTTCGCGACGTTCGCACATGCGATAAGCAAGACGAGCAACACGGCACCAAGTAACACGCGAAGAGGAGTCCGGAGGCTGCCAATCACGACCTCACGATAGGAAACGACATCAATTCCGTGGTTGTAGTTATACTCGCGAGCCAGCACTCCACCCAATTCACGCATCTCATTGGTGGCGCGCTCCAACGTCACGTCCTTCTTGATGCGCGCGTAGGTCGCCAGGAAGTGGTTACCGCGAGTCGCCGGATCGTACTTTCGCTGGAGCGGAACGAAGACGGATGCTCGCCGGTGTGAGAATCGGGCCGGCATGACGCCGATGACTTCATACGGTTGGCCGTCAAAGATCAGTTTGCTGCCGATAATCGTGGGTTGCTGGCCCAAGCGCTGCGTCCAGAAGTCATGCGCGAGGACAAC
>Ga0137427_10000837_pt1 | contig 14795 bp, 10 predicted proteins | sample EasRivERMZT700_2_FD_102309 | JGI IMG/M metagenome (GOLD analysis project Ga0137427, IMG submission 102309) | Soil microbial communities from meander-bound floodplain in the East River, Colorado, USA - East River MetaG ERMZT700_2 | ecosystem: Environmental > Terrestrial > Soil > Floodplain ...
TTCGACGACCCGTTCAGGCCACCAGACGCGACGGTGGTACGCCCGCGTCCGGGAGCCGGCCGGCGCACGAGCGATCCGCCCTCGCAGGCGCCCGCGCCGCACCAGCGGCCCGCGTCAGCCGGTTTCGAGCCCGACGCCGCGCCCGTGGTCGCGTCCGACGCGCTCGGGATCGGCCTCAATCCGCTGGTCCGCGCCGCCAGCTCTCTGCTGATGCTCAGCGGCCAGCTCCGCGGCACGCTCGGCGGCCCCGACATCCCGAGCCTCCGGCGGTACGTGCTCGACGAGATTCGCCGCTTCGAAGATCGGGCCCGCGCGGGCGGCGTCGCCAACGAGGTCGTGCTGGCGGCGCGATACGCGATCTGCGCGGCGCTCGACGAAGCGGTCTTGTCGACGCCATGGGGCGCGCAGAGCGAGTGGGCGCAGCAGACGCTGCTCGTGGCGCTGCACCGCGAGGCCTGGGGCGGCGAGAAGTTCTTCGACATGCTCGACCGCGTCGCCCAGGATCCCAAGCGGCACATCGACCTGATGGAGCTGCTCTACCTCTGCATGACGTTCGGGTTCGCCGGAAAGTACCAGGTGGAGGACCGCGGCCACTCGCGGCTCTCCGACATTCAGAACGACCTCTACCGGAAGATTCGCGAATACCGCGGCGCGCCGCCGACGGAGCTGTCGCTCCGCTGGAAGGGACTCCAGGATCGGCGGAATCCGCTGATTCGATACGTGCCGTGGTGGGTCATCGGCGCCGCTGCGCTCGCCGTCCTTGTCGTGACGTACGGCATCTACCTGGTGCGGCTGGGCGCGGCCTCCAGTCCCGTCTACGACGATCTGGCGAAGCTCGGCACTGTTTCGAGGAAGATCCCGCCTCCGCCGCCGAACGAGACGAAGCTGAAGGATCTGCTGTCGGGGGAAGTAACAGCGGGCCGCATGGCCATCGACGAGGATGGCGGGCGCACCACGATCGTGCTGGCCGGAGCGGACATGTTCTCGTCCGGCAGCGCCACCATCAGCTCGGCGTTTCGCCAGCAATTGCAGGTCGTCGCCGACGCCCTCAAGAAGGTGCCGGGCCGCGTCGTGATCGTCGGGCACACGGACGATCGGCCGGTGCGGACGCTGACGTACTCCAGCAACGTCGAGCTCTCGTGGGATCGTGCGCGTAACGTCGCGACGATCCTTCAGGGGTTGCTCGGCGGCCAGGCGCGACTCGATACGGCGGGGCGCGGATCATCTCTGCCGCGACATACACCGGCGTCCGATCCGCGCAATCGGCGCGTCGAAATCGTTCACGAGCGGGGGGGCTCCTAGGCCATGTTGAGCTTCCTGAAGCAACGCATCGTCCTCGTTTCCGTCGGCCTCGCCCTGATCATCTGGATTGTCTGGATGGTCGATCCGCTCTCGAAACAGATCGGTCCTCCGCTGAGCCAGTACGTGGCGGTCGGCATCGTGCTGGCGTGGTACGGCGGGTGGCTTTTCTGGAAGAAGATGCGTGCGCAGCGCGCCGGCGATCAACTGGCCGCCGCCGTCGTCAAGCAATCGGCCGGGGAGCGCCCCAGCGCCGACGTCGTCCAGGTCCGCGAGCGGTTCGAGGAAGCGGTCGCCGCGCTCAAACAGAAGAACAAGGGCGGCCACACGCTCTACGAGTTGCCGTGGTACGTGATTATCGGCGCGCCCGGCTCGGGCAAGACGACGGCGCTCGTCAACTCCGGCCTGCATTTTCCGCTCGAGCAGCGTTCCGGCAAGGGCGCGCTGCGCGGCGTCGGCGGCACGCGCAACTGCGACTGGTGGTTCACGGACGAAGCCGTCCTCCTCGACACCGCCGGCCGCTACACGACGCAGGACTCCGACGCGAGCGCCGACAGCGCCGGCTGGGCCGAGTTCCTCGCGTTGCTGAAGAAGTACCGCACGCGCCGGCCCATCAACGGCGTGCTCCTCGCCATCAGCGCGCACGATTTGATGGTGCAGGGCCAGGCCGGCCGCGAAGCGCACGTGGCGGCGGCCCGCCGGCGGCTGAACGAGCTCAACAAGGAACTGAAGATCAACATCCCGGTGTACGTGCTGGTGACGAAGTGCGATCTCGTCTCGGGCTTCACCGAATACTTCGACGACGTCGCGCAGGAAGGCCGGACGCAGGTCTGGGGCGTGACGTTCCCGCAGGAGATGACGCAGAGCGGCGCGGCGGCCGGCGCGTTTGCCGGCGAGTTCGACGCGCTGATGTCGCGGCTCAACGAGCGGGTCTTCGCGCGGCTCGAGGACGACCGCGACGTGCGCCGCCGCGCGAAGGTATTCGGCTTTCCCCAGCAGATGGCTGCGCTGCGGGAGAGCCTGAGCGAGTTCATGACGGACGTCTTCGAGGCGACGCGCTTCGATCAGCGCGTGCTCCTGCGGGGCGTCTATTTCACCAGCGGGACGCAGGAAGGCACGCCGATCGATCGCCTGCTGGGCGCGCTCAGCCGCCGATTCTCCGTCGCACCCGAGGCCGTCACGCCGACGGGGCGGGGGAAGGCCTACTTCATCGAGCGGCTGCTCAAGGAGGTCGTCCTCGCGGAGTCCGGGCTCGCCAGCGTGAATCGGCGCGTCGAGGTCCAGAAGGCGGCGCTGCAGGTCGGCGCCTACGTCGGGTTGGTGCTCGCCGCCGTGCTGGGGGTGATCCTGCTCACGGTGCTGTACAACCGCAACGTCGCCTACATGAATAATGTTGGCGCCGAAGCGAAGAAGCTCGAACGCGTGGGCACGGCGGCATCGGGGGCCTCCCTCGACGTCGTGCTGAACCGGCTGGACGCCGTCCACAACCTGGTTCGCGTCGCGGATTCACGCACCGAGTTCGTGCCGTGGGGCACGGGCTGGTTGTTTGCCGGCAGCCAGCTGGGCCCCGCGGCCCGCCAGGCGTACTCGCGTGAAGTGGACGACGCGCTCCTGGACCGGCTCGTGTCCCTCTTCCGCCAGCGGATGAGCGATCCGGCCGCCGCTCCCGTCGCCCAGTACCGCTACCTCAAGGGCTATCTGATGCTGAAGCATCAGGAGCATCTCGACACGGAGTACCTGGCTGGACTGGCGGCGCTCGAGTGGCGATCGGCGTACGGCGACAACGCGGCGATCGGCGAGAAGCTGACCGCGCACTTCGCGAATCTGCTCGAGTACCAGGCGGGTGGCTTCCGCACGCCCACGCTCGAACCAGGCGACGACGGCCTCGTCACGCGCGTGCGCGCGCGGCTGCAGGATGCGCCGCCCGAAGAGCTGGTCTACGGCGAGATTCAGACACGGCACCAGAGTCCGGAAGCCGCGCAGAGCCTCGCGGCCCTCTCTGTGTTCCAGCGCAAGAGCGGCGGCCGGTTTGCGCCCTCGATGCCCGGTCTGTATACCAAGGCCACCTTCAGGAAGGTGGTGGCCGACGACGTGCAGGTGCTGCAGCGCCAGCTCCGCGACGACTATCAGTGGGTGATTGGCGGAGATCGCGTGCTGCCGACCTTCCCGCCCGATCTCGATCGGCGGGTGATCGCGTTCTACGAGAAGGACTACATCCGCGCCTGGGACGGACTGATGACCGATCTCGGCTTCGCGCCCGGCAAGGGCGTTGAGGCCACGAGGGAAGCGCTTCGAGTGATCGCCGGCAAGAATTCCGCGCTTCGCAGGGTCGTGGAGCTCGTCGATCACCACACGTTCCTCGTTGAGTCGGCTGCGCCGCCCAAGTCGGACGGGTTTTTCGACACGGTAGGCGCCAAAGTCTCGGGGGCGCTGGTCACGTTCCAGAGTTGGCTGAAGGCGCAGGGACAGGTGCCCGGTGTGGACGTGACCACTCACTTCCTGCCCTTGCACGCCATGCTCGCCGGGGAGCCCGGCAAACGGCCCATCGACCAGCTGGTGTCGGAAATCGACACGATGGGCACGCAGCTCGACAAGATCGGCGGCGGTGTTGGCCAGACGCAAGCCACTGATAACGATCTGCGCGAGCTGGGGCAGCGCGCCGAGTCGCTGCAGCGCGAGGGATCAGAGCTTCCTGGCTCCGCGAAGGCCATCGGAGACATCGCGGCGGCCATCGGCAAGGGCGCGGCGGACGCGACTCGAACGAGCGCGAGTACCAGCCTCCGCGACACGTATGTGACCGAGGTCGCGTCGAACTGCACGAGGAAGATCACGGGTCGATACCCGTTTGTGCCCAACGGCCCTGGCGTACAGGAAGTGCGCCTGCTGGACTTCGGCGACATGTTCGGCAATGGAGGGACCTTCGACCAGTTCTTCAAGACGCACCTCGAGAAGTTTGTCGACACGACGCGGCGGCCGTGGAGCTTGAAGCCGGGCGCGCCGGGCGGCGTGCCCGTCAGCGTCTTCGAACAGGCGCAAAAGATCCGCGAGATGTTCTTCGATCAGGGGCGCGCTCCGTCGATGGCGTTCACCGTCAGCTTCGAGAGCCTCGATGGAGGAGCTGACCGCGTCCAGCTCGAAGTGGACGGCACCACGCCGGTGCCGAGCTACAGACACGACGGAGTACGGCAATGGAAGATGATCTGGCCCGGTCCGAAGCCGGGCACGGCCGTCGTGACCTTTGAGGAACGCGGCAAGATGGCCCAGCCCGTGGCTGCCGAGGGTGATTGGGCGTTGTTCAAGCTCATGGCCCAGGGCCTCGTCACCCGAGTCGATGCTGAGCATTTCCGGCTGACGATCGGCAAGGACAAGTACAAGGTCGTCATCGGAATCGACGCCTTGCGGGTCAACAATGTCTTCGCCGAACTGAACACGCTTCATAACTTCCGGTGCGGCGGCTAGACAGGCGGACCCTGCGATGCTGGCGGCGACATCCTCCCGATTGGAAGTCGGTTTCTACGGCAAACTGCCGAGCCACGGCGATTTTCTCCGCCGCCGGGTCTCGGACGCGTTCGTCGGCGTGTGGGACGCCTGGCTGCAGGAGTGTGTCGCGGCGAGCCGCGACGCCCTCGCGGGGCGATGGCTCGACGTCTATCTCACCAGTCCCGCGTGGCGGTTCGTCTGCGCGGCCGGCGCCTGCGGGCCCGCGCCCGTCGCCGGCGTCATGGTGCCGAGCGTCGATCGCGTCGGCCGGTACTTTCCGCTCGCGCTGGTCGCGGAGCTTCCGGCGAACGCGAACCCGATCGCCGTCCCGGCCCTGATCGAGTCCTTCTTCTCGGGCGCGGAGCAGCTGGCGGTGGAAGCGCTCTCGGCCGAGCGGCTGGATTTCGAGGCGTTCGATCAACGCGTCGCGCAACTCGCCGAGGAGCTGGCCGCGGTGTCGCGCGCCCCTCAAGTCGTGCTCGATCCGGCCGCCGAAGCCATTCTCGCGAGCAAAGGGGCGGCCCGCTGGCAGCTGCCGATCGGTTCAGCCGCGCAGCTCAGCCTCGCCTTCCAGCACGTGCTCGCCCAGCGCCTGACCCGGCTCTACCAGCCGCTCGTCATCTGGTGGACCGAAGGGTCGTCCATGGTCGGCCCAAGCTGCCTGGTGGATCGCGGGCTCCCGCATCCGGATACGTTCGCGGCGCTGCTCGACGGCGGGTGGAACGACCGCGGGTGGGGCGCGATTCCCATGCAGCTCGAGGTCGCGCCCGGCGCGGAAGTGCTGATCGACGAGGCCACGCCGCCGCGATTTCGATCGGCCGGTGTGAGCAACGTCGGTCGCGTGCGCGAGATTAATCAAGATGCGCTGATCGAGCGCCCCGAAGTCGGCATCTGGGCCGTGGCCGACGGCGTCGGCGGCCACAGCCACGGCGAGGTCGCGAGCCGGATGGTCTGCGACGCGGTGGCCGACGTCATTCCAGGCGCCGGCTTCGCCGACGTGATCGCGTCCGTGCGTCTGGGCCTCAATCGCGTCAACGACTACCTCGTCCGCCAGGCCGAGCGATCGCCCGAGAGCCGGTGCGGCAGCACGGTGGTCGTGCTGCTGACGCGCGGCAGCCGGTGCGCCGTCCTGTGGGCCGGCGACAGCCGCGTGTACCGGTTCCGCGAGGGCCGGCTGGCGCAGCTCACCCGCGATCACAGCGTGGCCGAATCGGGCGAGGGCGCCGATCGCGATTCGACCGCGATCACGCGCGCCGTCGGCGGCGACGCGACGCTCGATCTCGACGAACTCCAGGATCGTGTGCACGCGGGCGACAGGTTCCTCCTGTGCTCGGACGGCCTGACGCGCGAAGTGCCGGAAGCACAAATTCGTGGGTGGATGGAGCATCAGGACGTGCGCGCGGCCGTGGACGGTTTGATCAAGGCCGCCCTCGATGCGGGCGGCCGCGACAACGTGACCGCGCTTATCGTGGAGGCCCGCGCCTGATAGAATCCGCAGACTTCAGAAAAGTCCGCAGGCAGCAGGCGCCAGGAGGTGTGGAGTGGCGAAGGCGAGCAGTCAGAAGTTCATCGCCCGCAATCGGGCGCCGCGGGTGCAGATTGAGTATGACGTGGAGCTGTACGGGGCGGAGAAGAAGGTGCAGCTGCCGTTCGTGATGGGGGTGTTGGCGGACCTGTCGGGGAAGCCGGCCGAGCCGCTGGCGCCGGTGGCGGACCGGAAGTTTCTGGACATCGACGTCGATAATTTCGATTCGCGGATGAAAGCGATGAAGCCGCGGGTGTCGTTCCAGGTGCCGAATACGCTGACGGGCGAAGGCAACCTGAACGTGGAGCTGACGTTCGAGTCGATGGAAGATTTCTCGCCGGCGGCGGTGGCCCAGCGGGTGGACGCGCTGAGCAAGCTGCTCGAAGCGCGGTCGCAGCTGGCGAATCTGATTACGTATATGGACGGCAAGACGGGGGCCGAGGAGCTGGTGAGCAAGGTGCTGGCGGACCCGGCGCTCCTGGCGACATTGGCGGCGACGAAGAAGGAGCCGGAGGCGTAAGCCATGGCAGACGCGAAACAGCAGCAGGCGGGGCAGGCCGGAGCGATTGAGGTCTCGGAGCTCGACGGGCTGCTGACGAAGGAATTCCGGCCGAAGTCGGACGAAGCGAAAGACGCGGTGGAGCGGGCGGTGCGGACCTTGGCCGAGCAGGCCTTGTCGCAGACGAAGCTCATCGGGTCGGACGTGGTGGCGTCGATTGAGGCGATGATCGCGGCGATCGACCGGAAGCTGACCGAGCAGGTGAATCAGATTCTGCATCAGGCCGACTTCCAGCAGCTGGAAGGCGCCTGGCGGGGCTTGCACTATCTGGTGAACAACACGGAAACGGACGAGATGCTGAAGATCCGCGTGTTGAACATCAGCAAGAAGGAGCTCGGCGGGACGCTGAAGCGGTACAAGGGGACGGCCTGGGATCAGAGCCCGCTCTTCAAGCGGGTGTATGAGGCCGAGTATGGGCAGTTTGGCGGCGAGCCGTTCGGGTGTCTGGTGGGCGATTACCACTTCGACCAGTCGGCCCCGGACGTGGAGCTCCTGAGCGAGCTGGCGCGGACGTCGGCGGCGGCGCATTGCCCGTTCATCGCGGGGGCGAGCCCGACGGTGATGCAGATGGGGTCGTGGCAGGAACTGGCCAACCCGCGGGATCTGACGAAGATCTTCACGACGCCGGAATATGCGGCGTGGCGGAGCCTGCGCGAATCGGAAGATGCGCGGTATCTGGGGCTGGCGATGCCGCGGTTTCTGGCGCGGCTGCCGTATGGGGCCAAGACGAACCCGGTCGAAGAGTTTAACTTCGAGGAAGACACGGCCGGGGCCGACCACGCGCGCTACACGTGGTCGAACGCGGCCTATGCCATGGCGACCAACATCACGCGGAGCTTCAAGCTCTACGGGTGGTGCTCGCGGATTCGGGGCGTGGAGTCGGGCGGGGCGGTCGAGGGGCTGCCGGTCCATACGTTCCCGACCGACGACGGCGGCGTGGACATGAAGTGCCCGACGGAGATCGCGATTAGCGACCGGCGCGAGGCCGAGCTCGCGAAGAACGGGTTCATGCCGCTGGTGCACCGGAAGAACTCGGACTTTGCGGCCTTTATCGGGGCGCAGTCGTTGCAGAAGCCGGCCGAGTATACGGACCCCGATGCGACGGCCAACGCCAACTTGGCGGCGCGGCTGCCGTATATGTTTGCGTGTTGCCGGTTTGCGCACTATTTGAAGTGCATCGTGCGGGACAAGATCGGGTCGTTCAAGGAACGGGCCGACATGCACAAGTGGCTGAACAACTGGATCATGAACTACGTGGACGGGGACCCGGCCAACTCGTCGGAGACGACCAAGGCGCAGAAGCCGCTGGCGGCGGCCGAAGTGGTGGTCGAGGAGATCGAAGGGAATCCCGGCTACTACAGCGCGAAGTTTTACCTGCGGCCGCACTATCAGCTCGAAGGGCTGACGGTGTCGCTGCGGCTGGTCTCGAAGCTGCCGTCGGCCAAGGCCGGCTAAGGCTTCGCTTCCGAATGGATTGATCAACGGTTAGCAGCGAGGAGCGGGTCACATGGCGCAGGTGGATTATTTTCTGAAGCTGGATGGCGTCGCCGGGGAAGCGACCGACGACAAGCACAAGGGCGAACTGGACCTCGAGTCGTTCAGCTGGGGCGTGACGCAGCTGGGGACGTCGGGGCACGGCGGCGGGGCGGGGGCGGGGAAGGCCCAGCCGCAGGACATGGTGGTGACCAAGCGGACCGACAAGAGCTCGCCGTCCTTGTTTATCGCGTGCGCGACGGGGCAGCACTTCAAGGAAGCGATGCTGACGGTGCGGAAGGCCGGCGGGCAGCAGCAGGAATACTTGAAGGTCAAGCTCGAGGGCGTGATGGTGACGTCGTATCAGGCGATGGGCACGCCCGGGGGCAATGGCGTCGTGCAGGAATCGATCGCGTTTAATTACGCGAAGATGGAAATGATTTACAAGGAACAGAAGGCCGACGGGTCGCTCGGCGGCGAGACGAAGCAGAAGTACGACTACGAGGCGAATAAGAAGGTCTGAGGCGGCGTGTGATTGCCGACATGTTTCTGAAGCTGGCGGGGGTGACGGGCGAAGTCCAGGACGCCGACCACAAGGGGGAGATCCGGGTGGTGGGGTGGTCGTGGGGTTTGTCGGCCCCCACGGCGGCGGTGACGGGGCAGGCGACGGGCAAGGCGGCGATGTCGGAGCTGGTCATCGTGAAACAGGTGGACCAGGCGACGCCGACGTTGATGCAGTATCTGCGGCATCACAAGCCGGTCGCGACGGCGAAGCTGACGGTGCGGAAGGCGGGGACGACGCCGCTCGAGTATTTCCGCATCGAGCTCGAACAGGTGCGCATCACCGGCCTGACGACCGACACGCAGGACACGGAGCTGGTCGAAAAGCTCAAGCTGGCGTTTCAGAAAGTCACCGTGACCTACACCCCCCAGCAAAGCGGCACCGGCGCCAAAGGCGGCGGCGAGGTCGTCTTCACCGCCGACGCCCACGCCGGCAACTAGCAGCTTCCCGGGGTCTGAAGACCCCGGGGCTCCATGAAACAGCGGGAGTCCTTCATGTCGCTTCAGATTGCTGAACAGGCGGTGCGACAGGGCGATCTCGCCACGGCACTGACTGAGCTGCAGAATCGCGTTCGCCAGGAACCCTCCAAATCCGAGTTGCGCGTCTTTCTGTTCCAGCTGCTGTCAGTCATGGGGCAGTGGGACCGCGCGCAGACGCAGCTCGACCTCGCCGCGGATCTCGATGCCGGCGCACTCGCCATGAAGCAGATGTACAGCGAGGCGTTGCGCTGCGAGCGTGTCCGCGCGGAAGTGTTTGCCGGCAAGCGGTCGCCGCTCGTGTTCGGCGAGCCGGAGGAGTGGATGGCGCTCCTGATCGAGTCGCTGCTCGTGGCGGGCACGCCGCGCGAGCCGCAGGCGCAGGAGCTCCGCGCGCGGGCCTTCGAAGCCGCGCCGACCTCGCCAGGCACGCTCGACGACCAGCCGTTTGAGTGGATCGCGGATGCCGACATGCGCCTCGGTCCCGTCTGCGAAGCCATCATCAACGGCAAGTACTACTGGGTGCCTTTCGCGCGCCTCTCGCGCGTCGACATCGAAGCGCCCACCGATCTCCGCGACGTCGTCTGGATGCCCGCGCACTTCGAGTTCACCAACGGCGGCGAGACGGTTGGCGTGATTCCCACCCGGTATCCGGGTTCGGAGTCCGAAGAGGACCCGCTGCTGCGGCTCGCGCGGAAGACGACGTGGCAGGAGGGCGCGCCGGACATGTTCGTCGGCGTCGGGCAGCGCATCCTCACGACCGACGCGGGCGAGCACCCGCTGATGGACGTCCGGTCGATTCGATTCACCGCCGCCGCCGACGCGGCTGCGGACGCGCATGGCTGAGCTCACGCCGCAGGAACGCCTGCAGCCGGCGTTGCTCGACCGGCTGACCGACGACGACCCCGGCACCAGGCAGGAGCCGCGCGAACGGCGGGTCATGTCCACCCGCCAGCTGCGCCAGGCGGTGCTGCGGGATCTCGCCTGGCTGTTCAACTCGACGCGGCTCGAGGCCGGCGTGGACCTCGCCGGCGCGCCGGACGTCCGGCGGTCGGTCGTCAACTACGGCCTGCCGGCCTTGTCGGGCAAGCCGGCGACGTCGATGGACGTCACGGAGCTCGAGCGCGCGATCCGTCAGGCGATCCTGGACTTCGAGCCGCGCATTCTGGCCGACACGCTGCGCGTGACCGCGCTCCTCCAGGCCAACGAGCTCGATCACCACAACGTCATCGGCGTGGAAATTCACGCGCAGCTGTGGGCGCAGCCGGTGCCGCTCGAGCTGCTCGTGCGGACGGAGATCGACCTCGAGACGGGTCACGTGGAAATCGCCGACCTCGTCTCGTCGCGGGCCGTGTAATGGATCCGCGGCTCCTTCAGTACTACAACCTCGAGCTGCAGCATCTGCGCGAGATGGGCGCGGAGTTCGCGCAGCAGTTCCCCAAGATCGCGGCGCGGCTGGGCATGAGCGGCCTCGAAGTCGCCGATCCGTACGTGGAGCGGCTCCTCGAGGGCGTAGGATTTCTCGCCGCGCGCGTGCAGCTCAAGCTCGACGCCGAGTTCCCGCGGTTCACGCAGGCGCTGCTCGAGATTCTGTATCCGCACTATCTGGCGCCGACGCCGTCGATGCTGGTGGCCCAGCTCAAGCCGGAGACCGGCGAGCCGAATCTCGCCGGCGGCTTCACGGTGCCGCGCGGCAGCATGATGCACAGCACGCAGGTGGCCGACGACGCCACGGCGTGCGAGTTCCAGACCGCCCAGGACGTCACGCTCTGGCCGATCGAAATCGTGTCGGCCAGCTACTTTTCCTTCGCGCCGGATCTGCCGCTGAACGCGCTGCCGATTGCCTCGCGGATTCGCGGCGGGCTGCGGCTCCGGCTCAAGGCCACGGCGGGGTTGAAGTTCAAGCAGATCGCGGCCGACCGCCTGCCCGTGTATCTCACGGGACGCGACGACGTCGTGCGGTCCCTGTACGAGCTGTGCCTGGGCGCGAGCCTCGGGATGCTGGTGTTGCCGGTCCGAAGCCCGGACCGGCCTACGAGTGCCGCGCCCTGGCAGGAGTTCCTGGGCGCGTCGTCGATTCGTCCGGTGGGCTTTTCGGACCGGGAGGCCCTGCTGCCGGTGACGCTGCGAACGTTCCAGGGGTACCGGCTCCTGCAGGAGTACTTCGCGTTCCCCCAGCGGTACCACTTCTTCGAGCTCGGCGATCTCGCGCGAGCGTTGAAGAGAACCGAGGGCGACGAAGTCGAGGTCGTGATCCTGTTCAGCCGGGGTGACGCCACGCTCGAGCGCGTCGTGGACGCCTCCAACTTCGCGCTGTACTGCACGCCGGCGATCAACCTGTTCCACAAGCGTGTGGATCGCATCCACGTGGGCGAGAGCGCGTTCGAGTACCACATCGTGCCGGATCGGACGCGCCCGCAGGACTTCGAGATCCACCAGGTCACGAGCGTCGTGGGCTACGGGACCGGCTCGGACAGCGAACAGGCGTTCCGGCCGTTCTACGCGGCCTACAGCGGCGATGCCGGGCATCAGCACACGGCGTACTTCACGACCCGGCGCGAGCCGCGGCTGCCGTCATCCACGCAGAAGCGCCGGGGCGCCCGGTCGAGCTACATCGGCACCGAGGTCTTTCTCTCGCTGGTCGACTCGGCGCAGGCGCCGTTCAACGGCGATCTCCGCCAGCTGTCGGTGCAGGCGCTGTGCACGAATCGTGACCTCGTGCTGCAGATGCCGATCAACATCGGGAAGAGCGACCTCGCGCTCGACGCGGCGGCGCCGCTCGTCGGGATTCGCGTCATCAGCGGTCCGAGCCGGCCGTCGGCGCCGATCGTCGACGGATCGATCGCGTGGCGCGCGATCAGCCACCTGGCGCTGAACTACCTGTCGCTGGTGGACTCGACGTCGCAGGAAGGCGCGGCCGCGCTGCGCGACCTGCTGAGCCTGTATGCCGGCGATTCCGACGTCAGCGCGCGCCGCCAGATCGAGGGCATCCGCTCGGCGCAGGTGGCGCGCGTCGTCCGGCGCCTGCCGGCGTCGGGGCCGATCGCGTTCGGGCGCGGTCTCGAGATCACCATCAAGGCGGACGACCTGGCGTTCGAAGGGGGCAGCGCGTTCCTGCTGGGCTCCGTGCTCAGCCGGTACTTCGCCCGGTACGTGTCGATCAACTCATTCACCGAAACCGTGCTTCGGTCGGACAACCGGGGCGAGATCAACCGATGGGGGCCGCAATGGGGCGCGAGGCCGACGCTGTAGCGCTCTTTGCCGCGCTGTCGGAGGAGCCGTTCCGCCACGACTTCTACGAGACGATGCGGCGCATCGAGTGCCTCTTCGACGACAAGCCGCGGTGGGGCCAGGCGCTCCGTCCGGTGGACGAGGCGATTCGGCTGGGGCAGGAGCCGGAGCTGTCGTTCGCGCCGGCGCCCCTGGCCTCGTTCACGGCCGGCGCCGATGGCCCGCCGCGTTTGAACGTGCGTCTGTTCGGGCTGCTCGGGCCGAACGGCCCGCTGCCGCTGCATATCACCGAGTACGCGCGCGAGCGGCTGCGGAACTCGGGCGATCCGACGCTCACCCGGTTCCTGGATGTGCTCCAGCACCGGTTCATCGCGCTGTTCTATCGCGCGTGGGCGCAGGCGCAGCCGCACGTGAACCGCGACCGGCCGAAGGACGACCGGTTCTCGTCCTATGTCGGCGCGTTTGTCGGCGTCGCGCCGGCCGCCTTCCGCGATCGCGACGCCGCGCCCGACCTCGCGCGGCTGTTTCATGCGGGCGTGTTGCTGCGGCAGGCGCGCAACGCCGAAGGGCTGGAAGCGATCGTCCAGCACTTCTTCAAAGTGCCGGCCCGCGTGCGCGAGTATGTCGGCAACTGGATGGAGCTCGCCGCGAACGAACGGACGTATCTCGGCCGCGAGGGCGCGACGCTCGGCGGGACGGCGGTCTGCGGCGGCACGGTCTGGGATCGGCAGCACAAATTCCGGCTGGAGCTCGGCCCGCTCACGCTCGACGAGTACGAAGCGTTCCTGCCGGGCGGCGGCCTGCTCGATCCGCTCGTCGCGTGGGTGCGGACTTATCTGTGCTTTGAACTTGGCTGGGACGTGCGTCTGCTGTTGAGGCAGAATGAGGTCCCGTTCACGACGCTGGGCCGCTCGGGGCGGCTCGGGTGGACGTCATGGCTCGGGCTGCGTCCGCCTGGTGTGGATGCCGATGATCTCTGTCTGGACGCGGAGGCGTTCGTGACTCGCGCTGGGGTGCGCGCCGCATGAGTGAAATCAGCCGTTCGGCGCTGTTCGGCAAGCTCAACAGCCTGGCCTACAAGGCAATCGAAGGCGCCACCGTCTTCTGCAAGCTGCGGGGCAACCCGTACGTCGAGCTGGTCCACTGGATGCAGCAGATCCTGCAGACCCCGGATTCCGACGTCCATCGTATCGTCCGGCATTTCGAGCTGGACTCGTCACGGCTCGCCAAGGACCTCACCGACGCGCTCGATCGCCTGCCGCGCGGCGCCACGTCGATCTCGGACCTGTCGCCGCACGTCGAGAACGCCGTCGAACGCGGCTGGGTCTACGGGACGCTGATGTTCGGCGACGCCAGGGTGCGCACCGGCCATCTGATGGTCGGCATGCTGAAGACGCATTCGCTCCGCGGCGCGCTGATGCAGATCTCGAAGCAGTTCGAGGCGGTGAAGGGCGACACGCTGACGGAGGACTTTGTCCGCATCGTGAATGGATCGCCGGAGGACGCGCTGGGCGCGCGGGACGGCTCCACGTTTGCGGCGCCGGGCGAAGCCAGCGACGCGATGGCGCCCGCCCAGATGGGCAAGCAGGAGGCCCTGAAGAAGTATGCGACGGACCTGACCGATCGCGCGCGCAAGGGGCAGATCGATCCGGTGAGCGGCCGCGACGAGGAGATCCGGCAGATCGTGGACATCCTCATGCGGCGCCGGCAGAACAACCCGATTCTCACGGGCGAGGCCGGCGTGGGCAAGACGGCCGTCGTCGAGGGCTTCGCGGCGCGGCTCGCCAAGGGCGACGTGCCGCCGCCGCTGCAGAACGTCTCGTTGCTCTCGCTCGACATCGGGCTGCTCCAGGCCGGCGCGAGCATGAAGGGCGAATTCGAGAACCGGCTGAAGCAGGTGATCGAAGAAGTGCAGTCGTCGCCGAAGCCGATCATCCTGTTCGTGGACGAGGCGCACACGTTGATCGGGGCGGGCGGCGCGGCCGGCACCGGCGACGCGGCCAATCTCCTGAAGCCCGCGCTGGCTCGCGGCACGCTCCGCACCATCGCCGCGACCACGTGGGCCGAGTACAAGAAGCACATCGAGAAAGATCCGGCGCTCACGCGTCGTTTCCAGGTCGTCCAGGTCCACGAGCCCGGTGAGGACAAGGCGATCCTGATGATGCGCGGGCTGACTTCGACGATGGAAAA
>Ga0137427_10000840_pt1 | contig 14746 bp, 9 predicted proteins | sample EasRivERMZT700_2_FD_102309 | JGI IMG/M metagenome (GOLD analysis project Ga0137427, IMG submission 102309) | Soil microbial communities from meander-bound floodplain in the East River, Colorado, USA - East River MetaG ERMZT700_2 | ecosystem: Environmental > Terrestrial > Soil > Floodplain ...
ACACCATCGCCGCCGACAGCATCATCAGCGATAACGCGACCTGCGCCACGATCAGCGAAGAGCGCAGACGGGAATGGCCGAGGCTTCCTCCCGCCGACATCTGGCTGAAGCGCGCGATGTCGATCCCGCGGATCACGTGCCATGCCGGCGCCAGGCCCGTGGCGATGGTGACGCCGATCATCAGCACAATCGAAAATGCCGTTAAGCGCCAGTCGATCGAAAGCTGAACCGGAAAAAGCGGCTCCAGAAGACGCATCAGCAGCGACGTCGCGATTCCAGCGATCACGAGCGCCAGCGCGGCCAGCGCTGCGGTTTCGATCGTCAGCAGCCGGATGATGCGCCGCCGGCTCGCGCCAATCGCCAGACGAACGGCCAGCTCGCGCGCGCGCTCGCCGGCGCGCGCCAGCTGCAGGTTTGCGACGTTCGCGCAGGCAATCGCGAGAACGGTCAGAGGCACGCTGAGCAGCCCCATCATGCCCAGGACGAGTTCCAGCGGTTGCGTATTCGGACTGACGTTGTAGGAGTTCAGGAAAAGGCGGGCGTTCTTTTTCGGCAACTGCGCCGCACGGGGACCGAATTGAGCGGTCGCTTCCTCGACCGTGCTGCCGGGCCGGATCCGGGCAAGAGTGTTGAGCCGCGACTGGTCTCGCTTCGGTCCGCCCGGCCAGCCCGCCACGTGCTGCAGAGGAACCCAGAGCTGAAGTCCCTTTGACTCAGCCTCGCCGGGCTCGGGCGACATCAGTCCGTGGAAGCGCGGCGGCGCCACGCCGATGACGGTGAACGAGCGGCCCGCGATCAGAATCGTCGAGCCGACGGCGTCCGGAGCGGCGTCCAGATGCGTCCGCCAGAAATGGTCGCTCACGAAAACGACGGGAGGCGCGCCCGCCCGTTCGTCCTCGAGAGTCAGCGGGCGGCCGGTGGCCGTCGTGGTACCCAGAACCTGAAGGTAATTGCCGGAGACGAAAGCGCCGAAAAGACCGACTGGGCCATGACGCCCAACGGCAGCCATCGGATGCGCAACCTCCGCGGCAAGCTGTCCGACTGCCGGACCGGCGTCGCGCACCACCTCGAACTCTTCGATCGAGAGATCGTCATAGTCGACGCGCTCGCCAGCGGAAGTCTCGTATCCGATAAATGCGCGAACCAGGTTCTTTCGATCGGTGATGCCCGGCTTGTCGCCGTACAGGACCGACAGCATCATCGAAAATGAGCCAATCGAAACGACAAGACCCGCGGCGAGACAAATCACGACGGCGAAGGTGTGTCCGGGCCGGCGGATCAGTTGACGGAGTGCGTAGATGGCGTCTTTCATACGAAATACTTTACGCAGATCGAGGCGAACGATTAACAAGGAGTATCCTTAGTTCACCGAAGTCCGACGCTCGGCCAAAGATTCCTCCGCTCGTTTGGGGCGCGATCCTCATCGCCGCCGCCCTCGCGTTCCCGACCTGGAAGTTCGGCCGCAAATTCCTGATGCAGTTCTGGATCAGCCCTTTCCAGCTCTTCATCCTACCGCTCTGGCAGCTCACCTACTTCAGCGACAGGACCGGAGTCATGCCGATGCGAAGCGGGCCGTCTCGTCGCCGCGAGGATAATCCGCGTATCTTCCGTCAGAACGTATGGATCACGGTCCTCTTTGGAGGCGCGAGGATAGGAATTTTGAGCTGGGGCGTGCCCTCTCAGGACAGTCGCATTAGGGGTTCTATGCCGTTCTTGCCGCGGGAGAGGCCCGGCCACGGCCAGCAGTGGCCTTCATGTCGGCAACGATAAATAGGGCAATTGCCCTGGTAACGTGCGGCAGATCATACTGGAAATGGCAGCGCCGGCCTTTGGAAAGCCATCTGAGAGAATCGTGAATTCCTAAATAAAAAACACCAACCCGAGCATCGCCATGATCGCGAAGACGGCGAACTGAGTTGTTTCGAAGTTGGCGTCTCCAATAGAAAGTTCCCATGTCCCTTTCGTCGTCTCACGCGATGTCGCGTGGCGCGCGGAGTCCGGACTTGAGACGACGTCTTGCCACGGGTCGGATGGACTTAACATGCGAGCCTTGATGTGACCGGAAGCATTGATTTCCAAAGTCAGCCCTGCGACGCCATCAGGTAGTCGGATCATGGTTCGTGAGGGATCGACTCTGACTCGATCCGCCCGATAGTGCCGGATCGCCCGCAACGACGAACTCCTGTCGACCATTTTCCATTCCAGGAGGTTAACAGGCAGGGCCCGGTTCGAAGCGGGCGCCGTCGATCTCGCAATCGTTTCGGACATGAACGAGCGATCGTTGCATATCAGAAGGAGCTCCGGTTTCAGAATGACGCTGAACATATCCTTCGATGGGCCTTCGTTCTGACTTCCCTTCGACATCCATACCGGGCGTCCCATCATCAACTCGTCAGCCGATCGCTGGAACGTGGAATCGGACAACGGACGGTCGAAAAAGTAAGCGGCGCAGCCTTGATAAGCGATTATTCCGAAGGGAATCCGATTTCCGGTTCCTGACGCTGGAATGGCGAATTGCCGGGCCCCAACTACCGCGAGTCGAATGAGGTTGTCAGAAAGAAGCCTGGCCAGTTTCCCTTCCTCGACAGCGCGCATAAGCCCAGTGACATATCCTCCTTGCGCCATCCGCAAGCTCCCGCTGCCCCTCGCTGCCAGAGGGAAAGGCTCCTGGGCGACGATGACCGTCTCTGTGTCCGGCGGCAACCAATTCAGTACGGACTCTGTCAGTTCGGAATTTGCGGAGCGGAAAGCCTCGGTTCTTGCGGCCCTCAGATTCTCCCTGAGTTCCTGGCTGCGCTGTTTCGCTGCTTTCCAATCTCCGGCTTCGACCGCTGACTGTAATTCATCGACTTGTTTAAGCAGGTCAACTCTTCCCACACTCTGCTGCGCAAGCAGGATCCCCGCAATAAAAGGAATGGACATGGTTTTGAGAATCATGGGTCGACTCCAAAACCAAGCATCGACATAGCCATGTGTACCGGAAAATGGCGTCTTTCGCGAATGTTGGAGATCAGTCGCCAGACTCCATTCTGCGGTGAATCGAGTTTGAACTCGTGCTCCAGCGTAATGGGTAACGCGTAATTGTTGGGACTCATGTATTCGACGACGAGCCGTTGTTCAATAGCGTCGAATCCAACCGTCAGCCCAACTGCCAGACCATCCGGTTTTGGAAACTTCGCTTGCTCATAACCTGGCTGGCCTGGTTCAGGCCGGGACTGCTGCGAATAGTGACGCAGTCCCCAAAGCGAAGCCCGTTTATCGACGTGCCGCCATTCCGGGAGGTTTGTCGGCAGCGCGCGAATCCGGTTTCCGTCCGAAATTCGTTGAATCGTTTGTTTCAATTGCGCTTCGTTGTTGGCAACGACCAAAACGTCCGGCCGCACCAGGGCAATCCATGCGTCGCCGTCGATGGCGGGAAGTTCGATCGGCGAGTCGAAAAAATAGAAATAGACAACATCATCCGCTGCGACTGGTCCGGGTGTGCCTTGGCGACCTCCCCGAATTCCGCGCGCGGCCGCGGCCACAAAACGGATCGTGCGGTGATTTAACGCCCGATAATACTTTTCCGCTGCAACAGCACGGAGTCCGTTGACGGCAAAACCGCGAAGAGGGTCGGCGATCAGCTGACTGCTGGACTCCGATGTGTCGATTTCGGCCGGCGACTGACAGACCCAAAAGCTTTCCGTATCCGGCGGCAGCCACGTGAGAACTTCGTCGATCCGCTGCGCGACATCACGAAGCAGCCATGCCTTGTATTGCTTCTGGATTTCGTCGTCGAGTTGTTCGGCGCGGTTGATTGCGGTTCCGAGATCATCTCGAGCGATAGATGACCGAACTTCCTCGATCATAACGCGCACGGATTGCGGAGTTGTTCCCGGAAGAAGAGTCAGAGCGAAGAGGCCGGCGCACACCGTTCGTTTCATGACTGTCACTGGCTAAATGCGAAATTGACCGTGATCGTTGTCACGACTCTGGCCGGTTTTCCGTCAACTAACGTCGGAGTGTACTTCCATTTGGAAACTGCATCGATTGCGTTTTCGTCGAAACCGGCGCCGGCAGGAACCATGATCGTGATATCCCCGATCGCGCCGTCCTCATTGATGACCGCTTCCATGACGACCACACCTTGCAGACGAAATTGTTCGCTTGCTCCGGATAGCGCGGCGGTGGCTGATGAATGACTCGCGATTGCTGAACAGACCCAATCGCCGTTGGCCCCGGCGTACCGTCAGTGCGGATGCGCACCAAGCTGGTCGAACCTTTCACACTGCCATTCGTGGTCAGATACGGCTGCCAGTACTTCGGCACATGCGCGGCTAATCCTTCGTTGCCAACCAGAATCCTCGAAACGGCGGCGCCGATATCCTGAACCGAGACTTTTTCGGCGATCTCAATCTCAACTTGTAATGCCTTGTCGGTCTTAGCCGGAGCGAGTCTCCCTTGAGTCTTGTCGAAAGTCATGACGACTCGCACGCCTCTCAGGCGTAGCCGGTGCGAATCTATGTCGACTTTATCGATCAGGAAGTGAGAGTAGAGCGTCCAGGTTCCGGCGTCGATTTGACCTTTGGGCCGACCCTCGCGGTCGAAATGCTGGCGCTCGTCCTGATTGAAGTTACGGAGAACTACGATCCTGCCTTGGAACTGCTGAGTCAGATCTTTTTCAATGACTGACGTTTGCTGTGAAAACAAATCCCGGTTCAAAAGCAGAACCCACATCAACAGGAGTAAGCGGCCCCACATGGGCTTGGCGTGCGCTCGCGGATTGTGTGGAGAAACGGATCTGATCATTGGACCAATCCCCAATCACTCAATCCCCATCCGAGGGAACAGGGAACCGCATTATAACAATCATTTCATGGCGTGAGCGACCATCGAGTCGACGCGCGAGTTCGATACGCAGGAACCAATGCGGCCAGGTTCCGGCGAACAAAAGAGCGGCGGCGGCGGGCCAATGCGACGCCGATCGCGATCAGGGTGAGCGCATCTCGAGCGATCATCCACAGCACCAGCCCGCGGCACTATCCGGTCACTAGACAGAATCCCCGGAAGATCGATTATCGTTCCCAGCCTATTCGTCCACAGATACATGTCTACGAACAGTGAGAAATTCCTGGTCCACCGCGGAGAGCAATATGCAGGAGCATTCTCGCAGCGGTATAACCACTCAATCAGATCATCTCGTGCGTCGTCATAACAAAGTGAACCGGGAGGTTTGAGATCCCAACCATCCGCCGCGGGAGTGCAGAGGCGATCCTCAATGTATTTGGCAAGCGTTTCGCCATGAAGTAAATTTGTGTAGTGTTCGGGGATCCGCAGCCACTTCAAAACATCTTCGTAGAAGTCTTTTCCGGAACGCATGTAGCCCCACCTACCCCTTAATGGAGCGTGCCCTTCTTTCCGATAGAGCCCGAACTGTTTATCGCTGGTTCAACCGACTTCTTAGTCCTCGCGAAAGTTCATGACAATCATACACTGCTCTTTAGCTGCCTGCATTCCGCGGCCGTCGCTCAGCCACAGGCTTCGTTTGCCGGCCAATACCTTCTAACCGTCCGCGAATTTCATCCGGCGATACAGTTGCGCCCAGCGTGCTTCCGAACTGGCGAACCGGCAGGCGCGCCGATTCTACAACCCTTGTTCACTCCCCCCGCCCCTCAATGCCGTGTTTTCCGCGATCGTCGCGACGCGAATTTCACAGACTTCCTCGGGAACGATTACGGGTGAAGGACTCCTACTTGGACTTCATGGAAGACGTTCAGCGGGCTTGTCAGCCGTGAACCCGGAGGTAATCGCCTTAACGACCAGTTCATGTGACAACCGCTTTGAAGAGGAGAGGTATCTTTGGCCAACTGTGCTGGCTGGACGAGGCGCAACGACGGCGGTGCGATTCCTGACTCAAGGCAGGCTGCGATTCAGTTCCTCAAACCATTTCAGCCGAACGTGGATCTTGGTGAGTGGGATGCCGCCAAACCAGGCGAGAGTATCGTTGATGCTGGCTTCGTGGTAAGGCGTATAGGCGACGACTCCTGTTTGTGAGACCGCGTAATCGGTGGACCCGCCTGTTCCCGTCCCGGAAAGTGGAACACTCAAAACGGGCTGGGCCGAGCCGACGATTTCGAGTTTGCTCAGATCGAAACGCACCGCCATCAACTCGCGCGTCGGTCCGCGGCCAAACACGAGGTGTCCGCTAGTCAGATATCGCGGCGCATATGCGTTCTCGTCGAACAGTTGCCGTTCTTCTCCCGTCTCGAGAATGAGCACTTGTATACGGGCATTGATTAGAGGCCCATCCGCGAGCGTAAAGAGGACCGCTTTATTTCCAGGCAGAATGTTGGGCGAAACGTGCGGCAGGATCGAACCGGTCGACTTCACCAACGCCGAAGTTTTTCCGGCCGACAACTTCAGCAAGTCTCCTTCGGGATTGCCGAGCACGAGCGTTTCACTGTCGAGCCAGCCAATACCTCTGGTCGAGGGAGCGTTACCGATTACGGAAACGGTCGTGCCGTCGAGAGTGGTTTTCTTAATGATTCCCTGTGCCCAATAGGCAACATAACGGCCATCCGGCGAAAACGTCGGATCGCGAATATCGCGATTGCCGACCTCCGCTCCGGGAATCTCGGCCGGTTCGGTCTCGCCAATCGTGTGCACAAACAATTGCCGATTGCCCTTGTGCCGCGATCCCACATAAACGATCCGATTCCCGTCCGGCGAAATGTCCAACTGGCGGCCGAAACTTGGGCCGCCATACTGATGACCGGGCGGGACGTCGATGGTGAGATCGGGAGAATCCACCGGTTCGGCCGTCGCCGGCCGCCGCACCATCATGACGCCCATGACGCCAATCCCAATCAACAGCACGAAGACCATGACAAGAGCCAGGACAACTCGTCGCATCAAACCTCATCTTAGTTTGAACGGTGGACAAGTGCCAGACCCCGATCCGTCGTCCATCGAGCGAAACCTTTGGAGCAAAAGGTCCAGTCGTCGTGATCCGTGGGCCTAGCGAGGTCGGTAGACCAATGGGTTCGATGTCGTGCCGCCGATGCTGACCGTGACGTTACCCTGAACAGCGGTAATGGGCACGCGTACCTGCAACCGTGTGGCGCCTGCGGCCAGCACGGGAGCGATGACCGTGCCGCCAGAACTGGTGAATCGCACGACGTTATTCGCGGCGGTTGCAGGATCAAACCCCGCGCCTTCGAGCACGAGCGTCTCTCCTGGTGAGGCGCCTGCCCAGATTGCGGAGAGTTGCAACCCGCAAACCGATCCCGAAATCAAGGCAATGCGGGCATTGCTCGTCTGACCGGAGGTCGAGACCATCACAGGGCCGCAGATCGCATTCGCAGGAACAGTGACCGTGAGACTCGTCGACGTCGATGCAGTCACTGTTCCATCGACGCGGCCGTTCGCACTCGCGAACGACACGGTGTTGTTTGCCGTGACCGTGTCAAATCCAGTGCCTCTCAGCGTGATGCTGCCACCCTGAAGAATGCCGGAAGACGGAAACACTTCGGAGAGGATCAGCGGTGTCGCGGCGCCGTCCACAACCAACGGGAACTCGCGGCCAGCGAGCATCAGGTCTGTGCGATACGCCTGAATCGGGCCGCTGACGGCGTTCGCCGGCAGCGTAATTGTCAATGCCGTGGAACTTGCTGCCGCCACCGCCAGGCGAACGAAGCCGCCGCCGCCCGTGGGAACGAGGACTTCGTTCGCCGTAGCGTCCGTTGAAAAGCCCGTGCCGGTCAACACAAGCTGGTTTGAAGGCACCGCCAATGAAGGCGAACTCGAGGCGATTTGTGGAACGGTCCAGTCCAGCGCGACCCTTCCGGAATAAAGCGCGACCATCAGCGCATCGCCGATGTTGACGGCGCCGCTCAGGTTCACATCGCCGACGGTCGCCACGAATGGCGGTTTGGTGATGCCGCCTACCGTCAGCGCGATCGTCAGGGCGTCACCAATGCTGACGGAACCGTTGCCGGTAACGTCGCCACGGACGCCGACGCGAAGCGGTAGAGGCGAGGACTGTGAACCGCTGATGTGCGTTACTTTCACGTCGTGTGTTCCAGCGCTGGTCAGGACTGAAGCGGGAACCGTAGCGTTCAGCTGCGTGCTGCTGCCGAACGTCGTCGGAGCAGTCTGTCCGGCGATCGTCACTAAATCGCCCGCGCGGAAATCGTCGCCATTCACGGTCAGCGCAAACGCACTGCCGTAGTAGGGCGCCGCCGTCTGGCTGAGTCCCGGCGGGTTGGCGGTGAGATCGTTCATCCGCGGTGGGATGTCGGTGATGAGCACTGGAAGTGGTTGGGATGTTCCTGCGTGTGTGGTGACCGTTAAGGACCGCATGCCGATCGCCGCGTCTGCCGCTACGCCGAAGACTACGGAAAGGTGAGAGAACAGTTCGCCGACGATGGCTGCGGAGACGCCGGTCCCACTGACGGTGATGGCGGCTGCGCCAAGCAGGTCATTACCGAACACGATTCCCGGAACGGTGACGCCCGGCAGCAAGGATCCGGGCGAGAGCGATGTGACCTGCGGATTCCTTTGCGAGAGCACTTTGAAACCATTAAACACAGGCGAACTAACGGTAGGACCGTTGACAACCAACGACTGAGTGAAGGGTGGGGCGGTCAATGGAATCGTGATGGTGACCGGCAAACTCGTCGCTGTACCTCCAGCGCCCACTACTCCCGTCAGACTCCACGAAAAAAATGAAATCGATGTGACGCCGGAGAGGTTGGTGCCGCTGATCGTCGCGGACACCGTGGCTCCCTGCGCCCCGGTCGCCGGAGAGATTCCCGTGATGACCGGTCCGGACGGGTCCGCGTCGAGCACCTGCGCCGAGATGCCGCTGCCGCCAATCGCGAAGATGCGATTGTTTACCGAAGTCGCGCCCTGCGCCAGATCGTAAACCGCAGCGAGCATATCCGGGCCGATCGTCCACGAGTCTGTTGCCGGATTGTAGAGTTCGGTGACCGCTAGCGACCCGAAACGCGAATCGAAGCCGCCAAAGACCGCAATCTGTCCGCTAATCACGCCAGCCATCGCCTGTCGGCGCGGCGTAGGCATCGGTGTGCCGTTGCTCCATGAATCCGTGGCGACGTCATAGATCTGAAGCTTCCCGGTTGCGCCTGTCGGCGCGGTTCCGCCGAAGACGTAGAGCCTTCCACCCAGCGCAACAACGGCCGCGACGTTCGAAGACGGTTCAGGCAGCGACTGCAGCTTCGTCCACTGCTCCGTGGCCGGGTCATACACAAGGAGGCTTCCGCTGATTCCGCCAACCACGTATATGCGATTGTTCATCGCAGCGGCCGAAGTTCCTTCGACATACCGCGGCAATCCTGTCAGGCGCCACGTATTTGTAGAGGGATCGTATTCCTGAATCACCGTACGACTATCGAACGTCGACGAATCGTTGGAGAATACGTACACCTTGCCATTGAGCGCTGCGCTCACCAGGCCGTATCCGGCAGTAAACGGTGCATCCGCCAGCCCATAGGTCCAGGAATTGGTCACGATATCGAATGTCGCGAGCGCCGCACTGGGAATAAAAGGGCGCTTCCCGTGACTGACGTAAATCCTGTTCCCGATCACGTTCGCCGACGCGCCGAGAATGTCGACATATTCCGGAATGGCATACGGCGCGAGCGGTTTCCAGGAAATCGGCAGCGCCGTGAGCGGAGCTACGGTAAAGCCTGAAAAGGAAATCGATCCTGTCGGCATCACGACGGTTACCGTGCGAGGTCCCGCTGGGGCGCCCGCTGCGATCGTGATAGTGACCGGCAATGAAGATGAGGTGCGGTTTCCTCCGATGATGGCCGAGACACCCGTACCACTGAAGCTGACGTCGATGGCGGCTTCGAGATTGGATCCGGCAATTCCACCGCTGATCGTCTGTCCCGGAATGCCGGCCGCCGGCAGAATGGCAGTCGCCGTCGCCGTGCCCGGCGTGGTCACCCAAAGCCCGGAGACGAGAGTGGCGGTCGCACTGCTCGTCGTCGCCGTGACAGTGCGGATGCCCGGCGCCGCATTGGCAGAGGCGGTGAGTGTGAGCGGAAGGAAGGTCGCCGTTCCTCCCGGGCCAATGTCTGCTGTTACACCAGTGCCGCCCAGGGTTACGGCGGTGACACCGTTCAGATTCGTTCCGCTAATCCCGCCTTGCATCGTGGTGCCCGGCGCCACCCGGTTGGGGCTAACGGCCGTCACCCGAGGGGAATTGGGCGCTTGCACGGATAGCGAAACCGAGTGCGAAGCACTCGGTGGAAACGAAATGTCGTAGCTGCTGGGCGCAGCGATCTCCACGATGTAGGTTCCGGCTGCGAGCGTTTGCTCGATAAACACGAGGGCTCCAAAGAAAGGCAGGTCAAAAACAGAAGGCGTAGCTTGCGTCGTCGTTCCATCGGGAGATCAGAATTAGAGTCGGCCGGAAGCTTGTGGTCGATGTGCGCACTTCGATGCGCACGTCGCTCGTTTGGGTCAGCGTAAATCGGTAACGCTCTGCAAGTCCGAACAGCGGATTGCTCGAATAGTTGGTGACCACCCCGAACGTCGAATTGATCATCTGTCCGGAGCTGATCGAGGTCGGCGCTGCAATCGTCAGGCCGCTGAGTGGCGCGGATGTTCCCGCACTCGTCGTTACCGTCACGCTCCGCGAGCCTGAAGGTGCAAACGCCGAAACATCCATCGGAGCGGAAACCAAAGTCGAGCTGGATGAAAACGGCGTAAACGAGGTGATGCCGACACCGGAGACATTGAGGCCGACCGGATCGCCGAGGTTCGTTCCCGCCAGACTGATGGAGGCGCGGAGGCCCTGCGTCACAGTCCATGTCGAGAAGATGTTGGCCACTATGGGTGCCTTGAAACCCGTGAGCGTGGGCAGTGCAGTGAGGGATCCGTCCACGACCCGAAACGAAACCTGCTGATGGAGAATAGGTTCGGATGTCCCCATCGGCGTGCGTGCGCTGACAGGGTAGTAGCTTAATGGGGAATTCACGGGAATGCTGATGCGAACAGGCACCGTTGTGTCCGTGCCGCCCGGCAGGATCGTGGCGGTCAGCCCGCCGCCAAACATGATGCCAGTCGCGCCCGTGAGGCGAGTTCCGGTGACGACCGCATCCACCGTTGTGCCGACGGCGCCCACTCTGGGGGAAATTGAGGTAACGGTTGGCGGCGAATACGGAATGTTGTCGAGCACCAGCACGGTGCCAACGGCGTGGTTAACGATCGCGAAGACCTGGTTGTTACCATACAGTTTTCCAACGTGCCGGTCAAAAGATTGGGATGGCATTTCAGGGCCGAGGCGCCACGTCGCGGACAGAGGGTCATAGAGTTCTGTAACGGCGAGACTGGTCCAGTTATCGAAGTAGCCGGTACCACCGTGCACCACAATGTGGCCGTCGATGATTCCGGCACCGGCAGCATACCGCGCGGTTGGCATCGGCGTGCCGAGACTCCATGTGTTGGAGGCGACGTCGTAAATCTGAACTGTGGATGAGACTCCGCCGCTGTTGGTGTAGCCACCGAAGACGTATACCTTGCCGTTGTAACCGATCGTTGCGTGGTTGCTCGCCACGGCGACCGGCATCGGTGCGAGTATCGTCCAGGTGTCGGAGTTGGGGTCATAGGACTGCAGCCGCGTGGAAATGCTGCCGGCCTCGTAACCGCCGGCAACGTAGATGATGCCGTTCAGGTCGGTCATGCCGCCGCTGTACCGGTGTGGTGTCAGCTGCGCTCGGTTAGTCCACGCCTTCGTGTTGGGATTGAATTCCAACAGCGGCGTCTGTGTGCCCGAGTTGGCAAGGCCGAGCACGTAGTATCGGCCGTTGACAGCGGTTGACGTGGGGGCTTCGAGATACGTGCCGTCCGGCGCCTCGGGACCGCCGAAAGTCCAGGTGTCGGTGGCGATATCGTAGAACCCCAGTTGCGCGCCATGGGTCTCATAGATGCGACCTCCAAGAACGGATGCGGCACCCCTTAATCCGGTGTTTCCCGAGGCTCTGGTTTTCCAGAAAAGCGGTAGCGTCGACGCGGGTACGACTGTAAACACCGGCGTCGCAGCCGACGTCCCTGTCTGCGCCGTGACCGTCACGCTGCGGACTCCAGGTGCGGCGCCCGCTGCGACGGTCACATTGACGGTCACCGATGCGTGGTCCGAACTCAGCAAGACTCCGGTGACTCCGGTTCCGCTGAACGTCACTGCTGTCGCGCCGCCAAGATCGTTCGCAAAAATTCGAGCGTTGAACGTTGCTCCGGGACTCGCAGCGGATGGTGACATGCTGTTCACCTGTCCGCGTGGAAAGACGCCGACCAGGTCCTTTGATCCGGATCCGGCGGGTGTCGTCACCGTGAGGGTTCGAGAGTTGCCGATCGTCGTATTCGGTGCGATGGAGACAGAGACCGGCAGAGCACGCGAGGTCCCGCCGGGCTGAATCGTTGCGGTAACACCGGTGCCGGCGATCGTTACTGCTGTCGTGCCGCCCAGATTCGTGCCCGTGATGGTCGCTATGAAACTGCCATTCAACATGCCGCTGTTGGGAGACATGTATTCGACAAAAGGCTTTCCATCGGAAACGAGATGCAGAATGAAGGAGCCCCGCGCCGCGACAGCAAATGCAGTGACTTCGATGTAATAGGTGCCCGCAGGAACGTTCGTATCGACTTGCGCGTCGAACGAACCTCCGGAATCGTCATTCGCGGCGATGACGCTGCCGTCCTGTGAGAGCAGGTATACAAAAGGATCGAAGGAGCTGGCCTGAATGTCGACGCTCAACAGCGCCGCCTGAGCGAGCGTGAACCGGTACCGTTTCGCCGGCCGGCCTAACCGTAATGTGGAAGTCATCGAAGGGGAGTTGATTGTCCCATACGCAAAAGTGCCAAGTAGTACTTCGGTTGGAAAGACCCGCACAAAAGAGTACGTGGCTGAACCGCCTGGCGTCGTGACGGTCACATTGCGGTCCGTTGCAGCCGCTGTGGTGTCGAACGTCACGGTAAACGCGACACTGGAAACCGTTGTCGACGTGATCGTCGTTGTAATGCCGGTTCCGCTGAACGTCACCGCCGTCGCGCCCGCGAGATTGGTCCCGAAGAGCGTCCCGGTCGTGCGAAGCCCGGGCGACGGGTTGGCAGTCAGCGTCACGCTTTGGATCGTCGGCGCAGGCGCCTGAAAAGTCGTCGCGAGAAAGAGAAGGGCCGCTAGCCACATTGGGCAACCATCCTAGCGTGGGATGGCATTAAGTTCATCTGAATCCGATGGGATCTCTGCTAAATCGAAAGTAGGAAATGTCCGGCTCACGAATTTTCTTTCAGCCCCTTTAACAGGAAGACCAGGTCCCGGCCGCGTTAGCGGCGACATTTTCCTAGCCCACGGCTTCTTCAAATTTGACCCACGACCTTGACAAGAACGCAGGGCAAGCGGCAAGATGGCGTGGTCATCATGATCAAACGAACTGGTTTTGCGTTTAACTACTACTTTTACTTTTTCCCCGGCGGGGAAAGGGCGTAGTGGTCTAAAGGCATAACGGACCACAAAGGCCCGCTCCCCGAAGAGGGGAGCGGGCCTTTTTCATTTTCGGGAGGATTTTTCGTCATGCAGGACGAACTGGTGTGCGACAGACAAACCTACGACGCCGCATTTCAGGGGAGTCACGGCGCTTTCAGCGAAGATGCGGCGATACGGATGCTGCCCAGAGGCAGTGACCTCAAACCCTGTGTCAGGCTCGAGGATGTATTCGATGCCGTCAGGGACGGGACCGCCCGATACGGTGTGATTCCGGTCGAGAACAACATCGCGGGTTCGGTCCATCGATCGTACGACCTGATGTTCGAGTACGACATAACGATCGTTGGCGAAATCGTCTGCCGAATCGACCACACGCTGATCGGTCTTCCTGCGGCAAGCCTCAACAGAATCCGTCGCGTGCTTTCTCATCCGGCAGCGCTCGCTCAATGCGAGGAGTTCTTCCGACGCAGTCCTTTGATCGAGCCGGTTTCGGTGTATGACACGGCAGGCGCCGTTCAGACCATCCTTCGTAACGGCGACGCCACCTGCGCGGCGATAGCGAGCCGTCGCGCCGCCGAGTTGTGGGGTGGCCAGGTTCTGGCCGAAGCCGTTCAGGATCACCCGGAGAACTACACCCGGTTCCTGATGATCTCGAAGCCCATGGAGATGGTGCGGCTTCAATCGCTCGACTACAAGAGAACGATCGTCTTCCGGATTATTAACGAACCGGGCACTCTGTGCCGCGCACTGCAGCCATTTGCGGATCGAGGGATCGATGTTGCGAGGATCGAGGGTCGGCCGGTGAAAGGTTCGCCGTTCGAATACATGTTTTACCTCGACCTTATCGGCCGCGCGGACTACGACAAAATGTACGAGGCCGTGGAAGAACTCAGAAGCCGGACCCTGTCGCTGCGAATGCTCGGAATGTATCCGAGGTGCCTGTAGCGGCGGTCATAGACCAGAGCCGCGGAGCGGCGAAATAATGTAGCCCAGCGCTTTAGCGCTGGGTTTTCGTACGGCGAGAAGTCGAGCGCCGGGAGGCGCGAAAGATTCGGAGTGATCTGTCGCCCCTCCGGGGATTGATTGATCTTTACCCATAAGTCTGCGGCTGGACACCGGGTGTCGGTGGGAACAACCAAGGGCAAGCGGATTCCCCGCCTCGCAGGCGGGGTGGCTGCGCGCCATAGAAAAATAGACCCGTTCCTTTGTCAGCGCAGACGGGGCGGTGGCTAACGTAGCGAAGCTTCCTTATAT
>Ga0137427_10000841_pt1 | contig 14726 bp, 11 predicted proteins | sample EasRivERMZT700_2_FD_102309 | JGI IMG/M metagenome (GOLD analysis project Ga0137427, IMG submission 102309) | Soil microbial communities from meander-bound floodplain in the East River, Colorado, USA - East River MetaG ERMZT700_2 | ecosystem: Environmental > Terrestrial > Soil > Floodplain ...
AGGTGATGATCGAACCCGGCTTCGGCGGTGCGTTGTTTGTCATGGGCGCCTCCCCAACCCGTGACCGCGATCAACACCATCGATTTCCCCCACGGATCGGCGCGGAGCCGGCGGGCCAGCTCGTACCCGTTGAGCTTGGGCATCCCGATATCGAGCAGCGCCACGTCCGGCCGGAATTCGGCGGCGGCTTTGAGCCCCGCGAGTCCGTCCTCGGCAAGGCACGTCTCGTAGCCCAGGATGCCGAGCAGGCGGCACATCGTCGCCGCGCCGTCCTGGTAGTCGTCTACGACGATGACGCGCTTCGAACCCTTCGCGCTCACTGGTTCATCGGTCATTGCCGGAGCTCCGGAAATGGGGACGACAATCGGCAGTTCCACGACGAACTCGCTCCCCCGACCCACCCCTTCGCTCGACACGGTCACGCGCCCGTTGTGCATCTCCACCAGACGCTTGACGAGCGCCAGTCCAATTCCCAATCCACCCTGCTCACGCTCGAGCCACGGGTGCAACTGGCTGAACAGATCGAAAATACGCGGCAGCGTCTCTTCGTCGATCCCGATCCCGTGGTCGCGAACGCGCACGACGATGTCGTCGTCCCTTCGTTCGGCCGACAGAACGATCGTACCGCCAGGCTCGGAATACTTCGCGGCGTTGTTGAGCAGGTTCGCGAAGACCTGGGCCAGCCTCGTCGGGTCGGCGTCGACGACCACCGACTCGGGGAGGAGCGACACGATCAGCGTGTGAGCGCGCTGCTCGATCGCGGGCTGGCTCGTTTCGACGGCCATCTGAATCACCTTCGCCAGCTCGATCGGTTCCGTGCGCAGCTCGAGCCGGTCGCGCGTGATACGGCTCACGTCCAGAAGGTCGTCCACGAGACGCGTGAGGTGTAGCGTCTGCCGGTCGATCACGCCACGCGCCCACGTCAGCTCCGGATCCGGCGGACCCTTCAGCTGGAGCAGCTGGATCGCGTTCCGTATCGGCGCCAGCGGGTTGCGAAGCTCGTGCGCCAGCGTCGCCAGGAACTCGTCCTTCCGGCGGTCGCTTTCGCGCAGTGTTTCTTCGGCCTTCCGGCGTTCGATGAGATCCGCCGCCTGCCGCGATAGAATGTCCAGCAGTCGTAATTCGCGGCCGGCGGGCGCGTGCGGGGACCGCCAATGAGTTGTGATGACTCCAACGAGGCGCCCCGAGCGGGAGAGGAGCGGCGTGCTTTGCATGGCACGAATGCCGGCTCGCTCGAACTGGGTCAGCTCGTCAGAACCCGCCATGAATTCGCATTCGTCGACATCGGGGACGATGACGCGGTCGCAGACGCGCAGGACCTGGCCGCAAGTGCTCCGTGTCGTCGGAAATACCGAGTCGAAGTACGCGGCCGCCTCGGCGTCGAGTCCGCGGTGTGCGATCAGCTTCAGCACACCCCCATTGGCGCCTTCCACGAACACCTGCATGCTGGCGAAATCCGACCGCATGATCGAGAGCGCGGCGTCGAGAATCTTCTCGTACAATGCGCTCACGTCGTCTTGCGTGATCAGCTCGGCGCTGATCGCCTGCAACAATCGCGAGTCGCCCAGCTCGGCCTCGAGTCGCTCCTGCGTCACCTTGACCGCGGCGTCGGTTCGTTGATGCGCTTCGAGGTCGGCGGCCAACCGCCGTTCCGTCACCCGGCGCGCCCCGAGCTCGTTCTTCAGTTCCTGCGCGACCAGCAACTGATACGCGGTGGTCGCGAAGCGCGACAGGCTCGTCATCAAGCGCCGGTCTTCGCTGTCGAAGCGGCACGTGTCGTCGTGAGCGATGACCCAGAGCGTTCCGACGGGTCGGCCCTCGTGATGGAACGGGATCAGAAGCACTTCCTCGATCGCCGGAGCATCCACCGAAAATCCGTAGTGTCGCTCGGGATGGGCCATGAGGATCGGCATGTTCCGGTCGACGACAGTGCCGCACGGACTGCAATCGCGCCCGATGGAACCACCGAGGAACTTGGCCCATGGTCCGGCGATCGCGCGCCAGCGAAAAAGTGCTTCACCGCCGTCGTGCTCCAGCAGGCTCACGCCCGCCGAGTGCGCGCGGCACAGACGCAGCGCCGTATCGACGAGTCGCTGCAGCACGCGATCCGCGCCGGCGATCCCCGTGGCGCCCGCCATCTCGTCCATCAACGCGAGAACCGCATGAATCTCGGTCTCGTGATCGCGCGCGCGTGCAGGTCGGCGGTTCAACTCCGCCGTCGTGATCACCGACTCGAGCGGCACGAGATCGAAACGAGGCGATAGCGTCGACGGCGGCGACTCGTTTGGCAGCGGAGTGGATCGAGCCACTGGTCACTCTCTCGAAGACTGGACGGCGTCCGCCGCACGCGGTTGCACCGACCGTCAACGATGCACGCTGCCAGACACCGACGCCAGCCGCTGCTGCCGAGCCCAGCCGCCCAGCCGCCCGCCTTTATCGCGGCGTCAGTCGCTCGAACAGCTGCCCGACGTTGAAGCCCACGCGGTCCAACTCGTAGTACCGGTTGTCTATGTACCGCCCCGTCGTCGGGAAATAGGGCGGGGGACTGGTCACCGCGCAGCGATCGTAGCTGTACCGCTTCACGAATCCGGACCCGGACCCGGTGCCCACCGCGCCGCGACTGTCCTGAATCACCCCGCCGGTGATGTACAGACATCCGCGGCCGACGTTGGTTCCTTCGCAGTCGTTTGCGTCGGTCGGCCCACCGTTGTAGCGCTCCACGCCGAACGACGTTCCCAGCGCCATGAGCACCGAGTGGATGTACACGTCCTTCGTATCGTCGAGGTTCGTCTGTGGCGTTGCCCCCACGTTCTGCGGCGTGTTGAGCGTGTTGTCGGCCACGACGATGTTGGCGCCACCGATGATCCCGAGGATGTCGGGACAGGCTCCCTTCGACAGATCACTGCTCGAGCGATCGGTCGCGTATCGCATGTCGTCGAGCAGGACGACCGTGTTCGGCGAGTACAGCGTCATCCGTCCGCGCAGTACACCGCTCACGCCGACGGTGCCGGCCGCGTAGATCACGCCCTTCACGTTGGCGTTGAAGCCGCGGTACATCGGGAACAGGTAGCCCGCGTCGTACGGGCGCCGCGCCGAGATCGCGGCGTTGGGGCTGTTGGTGAACAGTTGCCATGTGCCGAGCGAGTCGGAGCGCGTGAAGGTCGTGTCCTCGCCCCCCTTCTGCCGATCGGCGGCGAGAGGATAGAGCGCCGGCGTGCGCTCGACGGCGGCCAGATGCGGATCTCCACCCAGATAGCAGCGCGCCCCCGCGTGTTGCATGATCGTTTGGGTCGTCGCGTCGCGCTCGGCGTTGGCGGCTGCCGTCGTGAGGCCGCCGCCGCCAGACGCCACGGGAAGGGCAAGCAGATCACGGAACCAGGTCTGGCGATGAATCGCCGCCGGGAAAAACTTCGAACGTCCTCCCACGGCGTGCCAGTCGCCGCAATTGAGCCCGCTCGCCGTTCCGTCCGCGCGCAGCCAGCTCGTCTTGCCGCCGTTGACCGTGTAGACCTTGAAAAAACCCTCATCCACGTCGGTCGAGTCGCCGTCGTTGTTCAGGTCCACGGCTACGAACTCGATGCGCGTGCGCACCGTCGTCTCGTTCCCGGAGGTCGGTGGATTGAGACTGAAGCCCCCCGCCGCCGCGTAGCCTTGCAGGCGGCTGAGCGTGGACAACGACGGCAGCGGGATCGTCTTCTGTCGAATGCGATAACCCTTGAGAAAGTGCCCGTTGGCCGTGCCGTTGATCACGCCCGCGGTGGCCACGTCCGCGTGGAACGTGGCTCCCGTGGTATTGATGCTGATGTCGCCGTTGGACCATACCGGGCCCCACAGCTGGTCGTTGTTCGCGAAATAGATCGTAGAGCCGTTGTTCGTCTCCGAGTTGGACCAGTACGCGAATTTGGCGAAGCTCTCCTGCGCCAGCTCCAACCGGCGCACGAGGCCGTTGCCCTGCGCGTCGCGCACCTGGGCGACGACGCTCGCGTACTTGCCGAACTGGCCGGTGGTCGAGCCGGTGAGCCCCGCATACACGCTCACGAGCACACCGGGCGCGGATTGGCTGTCGGCCGCCGGAACGACGGCATCCGAGAGGAGGATCGCGTAGCCGGAGTCGGGGAGCGCGGTCGGATCGTAATTGAGCCGCGCTTTGCCGATCGCGAGCGCCGCTTCCGCCGCGTACTTCAGCTGATCCTCGCGGTCGTAGCTCCGCGCGATCAGACCCGCGCCGCCGTTGAGATAGATGGCCGACGCCGCCATCGCGGCGACCGCCATCGTGAAGAACATCGTGATGACCAGCGCCGCGCCGCGCCGTCCCCGCACGCGCACCCTCCGCACGCGCCTCCGCGCCGTCATCATGGAACTATGATCGTCCCGGTCTGCCCAACCGCCGAGCTGGCCGGTGTGCAGTCCTGGGCCGCCACGCCGTAGATCCACCGCTGTCCGCTCGTCACGTCGGTGTCCCGGAAGCTGTAGCTGCTCTCCCCCGCGGGCACGCTGGTGAACGGCTCGCCGAACAGCGCCTGCGCGGGGAGCCGGCGGTATACCGCGTACCGCTCCACGTCGCGCTCGCCGGCGCCGTCGTCGAGCGCGCGTGCCCAGGTGAGCGTCACATACGGGGACGGAATCCCCATGCCGACGTTCGCCGCCGTCGCCACCGCGGTCGGCGTCACGCCGACCGGCGACTCCCCACACGTCGACGCCCGGACCATTCCCGAGTTCATCAGCTTGATCGTGACGTCGAGCCGGCGGAACGCATCGCCGTTGCGCGCGTCGTGAAACACCGTCGTCATGCGGACGCGCACCGTGCGCACGCTGTCTACCAGCGCGAAGCGGCCGGTATCGTTCGTCGCGCCATGCATCGCCGCCCGGTGAATGAGCGGGAGCTTGGACGACGCAACCGCGGACAGCGTGCCCAACGTGTCCCCGATGAAGTACTGGAAGACCGTGTCGGTCGGATTCACGATGATACGATTGGCCACGGCCCGCGGCGGCAGCGCATTCACTCGCCGGAACAGGACGTATTCGTTCGACGCGGCACTCGTGGAGTCTCTCGACAACCAGAACGAGACCGTCTCGGCGCCGCTTCGCACGCCGCCGGACTTCATGTACGTCGTGTCGGGGTAGGCGACCGACGACGTGGCCAGCGGAAGCGCGTTCTCGCGCTGAAAGACGCTTGCCGCGGTGGAGTCGGCGTCCGGATCGAAAAAGACGCTCCCGACGTCGTCGCTCGTCCGCGTGACGAGATCGGCGTTGAAGGTGATCGCCAGCGGCGCGGCCTGCACGAGCAACGGCTGCGCCTCGACGACGCCGATACCGGCGACGCGGAGCTCGCGCTCGAGCGCCGTGAGCGAGAACCGCCCCGTCTGCTGCGCGTCCAGCCGCCCCGCCTGCGCGCTGAGCGCCGTCGCCTGCTTGCGAAACAGCTGCGCCGACATGCCGAGGATGGCGAGCAGCAGCGTCATCGAGATCGTCATCTCGAGCAGCGTGAACCCGCCGCGTGGGCGTCGCGTGTGTGTCGGCATCAGAAGGGCGCGATCACGGTGGACCGGCGCACCGGGGACGTGAGCGCCGGATGCGTCACGATGACGGTGACGACCCGATAGTCGATCGTGTCCGTCGGAGCGCCGCCGACATGCCGCACCAGCGTGCGTCGCTCGTATTGCGCAAACCCCGCGACGTGCGATTCGCTGGCGACGTACAGGCTTTCGATCGCCGCGTAGCGCGTTGCGGCGCGCACCGTGTCCATGCGGTCGGCCGCCAGTTGGATCGCTGTCTCGCTGATGCGCGCGACCGACGACGACTGCGACAGCCGCGCCGTGTACGCGCCGAGCGAAAGCATCACGCTGCCGAGAATGCCGAGCGAGATGATGACCTCGACGAGCGTCATGCCGCGCCGGGCGCGGCGCTTGCCGGTCACAGGGTGGCGGCGATCCATGCGCCTCCCTCGCCCTGGCGGAACCACTCGGTCCGTCCGGTGGACTGTGTGAGTCTCACGGCGCGGAATGCACGCGCGGCCCCCTGCGCAGCGCAGCCGATGTAGATGTCCACCGCGCTGCTGGACGTGCCGTTGCGGTGCAGCGTGAGGGTCGGCAGGTCGTCGAGCGTCCGCAGCGCCGATCCGGTGATCGCCGGCGCCGCCGACCCGTCGAGCCCGCGTGCCGGACCGGCGAACGCGTTCCCGGTCTCGAGCGACGCCCACTGCACGCGCTCACCCTCGGTCACCCGGCCGTCGTTGTTCGCGTCCCAGACGATCCGCATCTTGCCGGCGGCGGTATCGAAGCTCACGAGCACGTCGTGCTGTCGGGTGAGCGCCGAGCGCTGGGCGGTCTGGATCGTCGATCGAACGAGTTGCGCGACCGCATCGGCGCGGAAGCGCGACATGTCGAGGCGGGGAAGCCCAAGCGCGAGGAGTACGCCGACGACCACCAGCACGATCACCATCTCAATGAGGGTGAATGCGCGTCGGCGCGCGTCGGTCACGAATAGTCTCCAGCTAGCGACTGCTTTCATGGTTATTCCCCGCGTTCCGAATTTCGCGGCGAATATGCTCCACACGAGCCCGCTGCGTTAGGGGTTCGGGGTTCGGGATTCGGGGTTCTTCAGTCTTGAGTCTGGAGTCTGGAGTCGGCAGTCTTGAGAGTCCGGATTCGGGGAACTGGGTCGTCCCGAACCCCGAATCCCGAATCCCGAACGGTCAAAACGTCCCCAAACGCACGTTCGTGACAGCGACCCCCCAACACGCGCCTCCCAAGGTCGGCGAGGAGGCCCCGGACTTCATCCTCCCGTCGACCTCGGGGCAGAAGGTGACGCTGTCCGAGCTTCGGGGCGGGCCCGTGCTGCTTGCCTTCTTCCCGCTGGCCTTCTCGAGCACCTGCACGGCCGAGCTGTGCGACATGCGGGACGATCATGACAAGTTCACTGGCCATGGCGTGACGATCGTCCCGATCAGCGTGGACCACACGTACTCGCTCAAGGAATACAAGGCGAAGCTCGCCATGAAGGTCGACATGCTGAGCGACTTCAAGCGCGATGTTTCGCGCTTGTACGGCGTCCTGATGGAGGATCGGTTCTACTCCGCCCGCGCCTACTTCCTGATCGACCGGAACGGGATTGTTCGCTGGTCGCACATCGAGGACAACCAGAGCAACAAACGGACGGACGCCGAGATCCTGGAGCAGCTCGAGCGCCTCGCCTAGGCCCCCGAAGGCCCCGCGTTACTATCGGCTCAGGAATCAGTCATTCCTGAGCCGATCGGTCATGTTGTCTGTGAATTCGCGACAAAGGGTCCGCCTCGGCCGCACCCCGCTGGTCCAGCCACTCGCACTACCTGGGGATCTCCGGTTTGCCTAACACCGCCGTCGCACAACGATTTTCGAAACCGATTCCGCGCTCGCTCTACGCGATCGCGGAAATTGCCGCCGCGCTTGCGACCGGCGACTCGGTGGGCCCGGTGATGCCCGGCATTCTCACCGCCGTCGCGAGTGAGCTCGAGGGGACGCAGAGCACACTATGGTTGCGCGCGCGCGATGGATTGCGGCGCGCCTGGTCCGTGGGCGGCGACACGACTGCCGCGCGCACCGTCGAGCATCATCTCGACACCGGCGATGGGACGCGGACACAGGGCGTCGTCGTCGCACGACTGATCTCCGGAGGGCGCGAGATCGGCGCGGTGTCGGTGCGCCCAGGGCGCACCATGGCCAGCGCCGATCTGCTCTTCATCTCGACGATCGCCGATCTGCTCGCGCCCGCGCTCCGCGACGCCGAGTACGCCCAGCGGCTGGAGTCCGAAGTGGCCGCGCGCACCTGTGAGATCGAGGACCAGCGGCGTTTCATCGAGAAGATTATCGACTCGCTGCCGGTGGGCCTGTACGTCATCGACCGCGAGTATCGAATCCAGGCGTGGAACCGGAAGCGCGAGACGGGGCTGCAGGGTGTGTCGCGCGAAGAGGCGATCGGGCGGACGATCTTCGAGATCCTTCACCGGACGCCGGCCGAAACGCTGCGCAAGGAGTTCGAATCCGTCTTCGCCACGGGGGAGATCCAGCAGTTCTCCACCGAGTCGGTCGTGGGCGGGGAAGCGCGAGTGTTTCGGATGACCAAGATCCCCATGCGCATGGAGGACGGCGCGCCGGGCAATGCCGGAACGGGCCCGATCACGCACGTCATCACCATCGGCGAAGACATCACCGATTCGCGCCGGGCCGAGGAGCGCTTCCGCCAGGCGGAGCAGCTCGCGTCGCTCGGCACGCTCGCCGCCGGCGTCATGCACGAGATCAACAACCCGCTGGCGACGATCGGCGCGTGCGCGGAAAACCTCTCGATCCAACTCGCGAATCGGGATTCGGAACTCGGGGTTCGGGGAGTCGGGGCTCGGACGAGCGGTCCGAGCCGTCTCGATTCCCGAGCCCTGAATCCCGAGTCCCGAGACGCGCTCGACGTCATTCAGCAGGAAGTGTATCGCTGCAAGGCGATCATCGACGATCTCCTCGATTTCAGCCGACCGCGGTCGCGAGAGAAATCACCCATCTCGATCAACGGTGCCATCGACCGGACGCTCGGGCTGCTCAAGCATCACCCGCGGTTCCGGCGGCTCGAGGTCGCGTGCGAGCTCGAAGAGTGTCTTCCGCCGGTCGCGGCCAACGAGGAGCAGATCGTCCAGGTGTTCATGGCGCTGCTGCTCAATGCACTCGATGCAATGGATGAGAAGGGCGTGGTTACGGTGCGATCGCGGCTGGACGTCGCCGCCAACATGGTGGTGACCGAAGTGGTCGATCGCGGCGTGGGCATCAGAAGTACCGATCGCAGCAAGATCTTCGAACCGTTCTATACAACGAAGCCGGCAAATCGCGGCACCGGACTGGGATTGTCCGTGTGCTATGCCATCGTCATGGAGCATGGCGGCCGCATCGAGGTCGACAGCGTCGTGGGCGAGGGAAGCGTGTTCCGGATTTCACTCCCCGCGCGGGAGAAAGGGGTAGCCGAATGACCGATCAAAACCAGATTCGCGTGTTGGTCGCTGAGGACGAGGAGAACCTCTCCCATCAGCTCTGCGTGTTCCTCCGCGGCAAGGGGTACCACGTGACGAGCGTCTCCGACGGCCGCGCCGCCGTCCAGGCCGTTCGCGACGAGGCGTTCGATGTCGCTCTGCTCGACATCGTGATGCCCCAGTTCGACGGGCTGGAAGCGCTGCGATACTTCCGCTCCGAAGCCGATCCGCCGGAGGTCATCGTCATCACCGGCAACGGCACGGTGGAGACGGCGATCACCGCGATGAAGCTGGGCGCCTACGATTACATGGCGAAGCCCTATCGGATGGCGGAGATCGACGTGCTGGTCAAGCGCGCGTGGGAGAAGCGGCAGTTGGCACGCGAGAACCGCTACCTGCAGGCGCGCCTGTCGCGCGTCGATTCGACCCCCGAGGTCGTCACGCAGTATGCGCCGCTGCGCGCTGTGCTCGCCCTCGTCGAGCGCGCGGCGCCGAGCGACTCGCCGGTCCTCGTCACCGGCGAATCCGGAACGGGCAAAAAGCTGCTCGCGCGGGCGATCCATCGCCTGTCGCGCAGATCCGGCCCAATCGTGGAGGCTGACTCAACAGTCCTCGCCGAGAGCGTATTGGACGTCGAGCTGTTCGGCCATGAGCGCGACGCCTTCACCGGGGCCATCGCCCGCAAGGCGGGGCTCATCGAGCTGGGTTCCAACGGAACACTGTTCATCGACGCCGTAGGCGTGTTGAGCGCCAAGCTCCAGGCCAAGCTTGTCCGCGCGCTGGAGCAGGGCAGCTTCTTCAGAATCGGCGGGTCGCAGAAGGTCGCCGTGAGCACGCGTCTGGTCACGGCGAGCAACCACGACCTCCAACAGGCGGTGCGCGACGACCGGTTCCGCGAGGATCTCCTCACGCGGTTGTCGACGGTGAGCGTGACGCTGGCCCCCCTCCGCGACCGCATCATCGACATTCCGCTGCTCGCGCAGCACTTCCTGACGCAGATGGCCGGTCCGGCCGCCCCCATTCTCACGCCCGACGCGGTCTAGCTGCTGCAGGAGTATCCGTGGCCCGGCAACATCCGCGAGCTGCGCAACGTGATCGAGCGGGTCGTGCTCCTCGCGCGCGGGGACGAGATTCGCGCCCAGGATCTCCCGCTGGCGACGTCGCCCTCGACGTCCCGCGTCACCAAGATCGGCGCGTCGTCCACGCTCGCCGATCTGGAGAAGCTCCACATCGAGGCCGTGCTCGCGCAGACGAACTGGCACCAGGGCCACGCGGCCAAAGTGCTGGGGATTTCGTCGAAGACGCTCTACCGGAAGATTCGACAGTACGGGTTCGCGCGGCCGCGCGCGGGAGTGTAGTCGGACAGTCGGACAGCTAAGGACAGGAGAAGGGAAAGGATCTCGCCCCCGAATGGGTGAGATCCTTTCTTGTTCTCTTCAGGGCATTGCGGAGACCGGGCTGTGACTTCGCGATCAACTGCTGGACGCAGATGACGCAGAATGCGCAGAGCGTCGCAGCGCCAACGTGACCGCGTCAGTGGGATCGCTGTGTAGCCGATATCGCTTCGACAGTCAACGAATCTTCCTAGCGCCGCTGTTGCACCGCCGCTCTGCGTCATTCTGCGTATTCAGCGTCCTTTGTGTTCGGTCTGGGGGCGTCGCTCGAGGAGGACTGTCCGACTGTCCGACCGAGATGTTCCGACTGTCCGACTGACATCGCCCGCGCTACCATTTGCGCATGCGCATACTCGTGATCGAGGACGACCCCACCGTCGGACAGTATGTGAAGCGCGGACTCGAGGAGCAGCGGTGGTCGGTCGATCTCGTGACCGACGGCGAGGCCGGTGAGCAGCGCGCGAGCTCGGAAGCCTACGACCTCATCGTGCTCGACATGCGGCTTCCCGGAAAGTCGGGGCTCGATCTTCTCCACTCTCTGCGCGCGCGAGGGTTCGAGCGACCGGTGCTCGTGCTCACCGCGCAGGACGCCGTCGACGCCAAGGTCATCGCGCTCCGCGCGGGCGCCGACGACTACGTCACGAAACCATTTGCGTTCGAGGAGTTGCTCGCGCGCGTCGAAGCCCTCGCGCGCCGTCCGAAAGCGCTGGCGTCACCGACGCTCATCGTTGCCGACCTCGTGCTCGACCAGGCGACGCGCGAAGTGCGGCGCGGCGGCGAGCTGATCGATCTGACGCCGAAAGAGTACACCGTGCTCGAGTATCTCATGCGACATGCCGGCCGCGTCATGAGCCGCACGCTGATCACGGAGTATGCATGGGGATATCATTTCGATCCGGGCACGAACATCGTGGACGTCGTGATCAACCATCTGCGCAAGAAGATCGACGCCAAGGGCGAACGCCGCCTGATCAGCACGGTCCGCGGCGTCGGCTACATGATCAAGGACCCCGGCAAGGACAAGGATAAAGAGAAGGACAAAGAAGGGGAGCGGGAGAAATGAGGACGCCAGGGTAGTCCATGGCCACCACGCGCACACGTCTGACGGTGTCGTACGCCGTCGTGCTCGTCGTCACCATGGTGGCGTTCGCCATCGCATTGTGGTTCGGGCAGCAGACCCGCGCCGCCGATGAGCTCGCGGCGCAGGTGCGGCGGTCGAGCGGAGAGGTCCGCCGTTCCAGCGACGTGATCATCTCGACGATCCGGGCGGCGCAGGCGACGGGACGGCAGCTCACCCGCGTCGACACCGTCGGCAATACCCGCGTCGTCGTCGCCACGCAGGCGCTGGCCGCCCTCCTCGATCCGGTGCCCGGCTACTTCCTGCTGTTCGACAGCCAGGACAAGCTGCTCTACTCGTCGGTGCTCGTGCGGTTGCTGCCGCAGGACGACCAGGAGTCGGTGCTGACGACGGCGATTCGCCTCACGTCGGAGCTCGGCGCCATCGCCCCGGTGCGCGGCGACTCCCTCAAGCTGCTCCTCGTCGCCCACGCCGACTCGGCGATCGGCGCGAACGTGTCGCGCGTGGTCGCCGGGCTGTCTATGAGCACCGCGACCCTCGCGCCCCAACTGCTCATCGGAACGATCATCGCGATCTTCCCCCTCGTGTTGTTGCTCTCCGCGGGCGTGGCCTACTGGATCGCGGGGAGCGCGTTTCGCCCCGTGGACGACCTGATCAACGAGGTCGAGGCGATCACCGACGGACGCAGCCTGCATCGCCGGCTCCCCGCCGACACCAGCAACGACGAGCTGTCGCGACTTGGCGGGACCGTGAACGCCATGCTCGAGCGACTCGAGAGCTCGTTCGGCGCTCTGCGCCGCTTCACCGCCGACGCCAGCCACGAGCTCAAGACGCCGCTCACGGTGCTCCGCGCCGACGTCGAGCGCGCGATGCATCCGACGACCACGCGCGCCGAGCGCATGGTCGCACTCGAGGAGGCGCTGCAGGAAACGGCGCGCATGGCGGATCTCGTCGACAGCTTGCTCACCCTCGCCCGCGCCGACGAAGGGCGGTTCGACATCTACCGCGTGCCGATCGAGCTCGAGCCGCTCGTTCGCGAGGTCTACGAAACGGCGGTGATCCTCGGCGAGCACGCGGGGCTCACGCTCGCATTGCCGACGCTGGAAAACGCCGTCGTGATGGGGGACCGCACGCGGCTGCGCCAACTCCTCCTCAACCTCATCACGAACGCCATCAAGTACACGCCGCGCGGCGGCCGCGTCGAGCTGTCGGTCACCCGCCGTGCGCACGACGAGATCGCGATCGCCGTGCGCGACACGGGCATCGGCATCTCGGCGGCGGAGATCGGACATGTGTTCGAGCGATTCTGGCGCGCCGACCGTGCGCGCTCTCGCGCGTCGGAGCGCGGCGGTTTTGGTCTGGGACTCTCGATCGCGCAGTGGATCGTCCAGGCGCACGGCGGAACGATCACGGTGCAGTCGCGCCTCGGGCGCGGAAGTATTTTCACCGTCGTGCTGCCCGCCGCGCCAACCCCGCAGCCCGCAGAAACGCCGCCGTCGGCGGCGGAGGAAGATCGTGCGGTGACTGCAGATAGGGCCGAATCTAACATCGACTTCACCAACTCTTAATCTTGCCTCTATTCCGCCCCCCGGGGTGAGCGGTAGCTTTCTCGCCGAAGGATCACGCGTTCACTTTGCACCCGACCAGGGCGAGAGAGACATGTTCGACAATCTGATCGAGTCAAAAGCGTCAAAGCAGAAACGCGCGGGTGGCACGCTCTTCAGCTTCTTTTTCCACACGATCGCGATCACGGGCGCCGTAGTCGGCACCCTGCACGCGAAGAACGAGTTGGAAAAACCGAAGCAGGAAAAGGTGGAATTTGTCCAGGTGAAGAAGGACGAGCCGCCGCCGAAGGAAGAGCCGAAGCCGCCCCCGCCGGACGTGGTGATGAAAGCACCGCCGCCGAAAGGCTTCCAGGTGCTCACCGCGCCCATCAAGATTCCGGACGTGCTGCCGGACATCGACCTCTCCAAGAAGATCACGAACGAAGAGGACTTCAGCGGAAAGGGCGTCGCCGGCGGTATCGCCAGGGGCGTTGTTGGCGGCACACCGCAACCCATCAACTCGGACCAGACGTACTTCGAGTTCCAGGTGGAGAAGCAGGTCGCGCCGTACAGCAACAACCCCACGCCGCGGTATCCCGACATGTTGCGGTCGGCGAACGTGGAGGGCGAAGTGCTCGCCCAGTTCGTCGTCGACACGACGGGGCGCGCCGACATGGGCACCTTCAAGATCCTCAAGGAGACCCACGCGCTCTTCACGCAGGCGGTGAAGTCGCAGCTGCCGAACATGAAGTTCTATCCCGCGGAAGTCGGCGGGAAGAAGGTGAAGCAGCTCGTCCAGATGCCGTTCCAGTTCAACCTGACGAAAGGCAACTAACTCAACCCGTTCACCTTCGGAGAATTCGGCTTTATGGATCTCTCACTGATGGGCCTTTGGTCCGCGATGGGCAATTTCGCCAAAGGCATCGTGATCGTCATGGTCATCATGTCGATCTACTCCCTGACGATCATGGTTTCCAAGTGGCGGAACCTGCGCAAGGCGCACAAGGAAACCATCAAGTTCGCGCCGGAGTTTTCGCAGTTCCTCGAGGAAGACAACCTCACCGAGGCGATCCGCCTCGCGGAGAGCTACAAGAAGTCGCACGTCGCGCTGGTGCTCGGCGGCGCGCTCGGTGAAGTGAAGCCCCTCATCGCGGACGGATCGGTCACCGTCTCCGACATCAACTCGGCGGAGCGCGCGGTCGAGCGCAACATGCTCCTCGAGATCACGAGCCTCAAGCGCGGTCTGGCCGTGCTGGCGACGGTGGGTTCCACGGCGCCGTTCGTCGGACTGCTCGGCACCACGATGGGTATCGTGAACGCGTTCACGGGAATGGCCGCGTCCGGCTCCGGCGGTCTGGCCGCGATCGGTGGTGGTATCGCCGAGGCGCTCATCACGACGGCGTTCGGTCTCCTCGTCGCCATCCCCGCAGTGTGGGCGTACAACTACTTCACGACCAAGATCGACAACCTCACGGCCGAGATGACGTACGTCTCGAAGGAAATGATCGACTACCTCATCAAGGGCGTGTCCGGCGAGTTCGGCCGGTCGCGGTTCACCCGCGAGTTCAACACGGCCGGCGGCTCCCCCGGCCCGATCTCCACTTGATCATTCCCGCATCAACGGAGGTCTGACCAATGTCAATGTCTACCGGCGGGTCGGCGGGGGGCATGCAATCGACGCCGAACGTGACGCCCATGATCGACGTCATGCTCGTGCTCCTGAT
>Ga0137427_10000843_pt1 | contig 14717 bp, 7 predicted proteins | sample EasRivERMZT700_2_FD_102309 | JGI IMG/M metagenome (GOLD analysis project Ga0137427, IMG submission 102309) | Soil microbial communities from meander-bound floodplain in the East River, Colorado, USA - East River MetaG ERMZT700_2 | ecosystem: Environmental > Terrestrial > Soil > Floodplain ...
AAGATTTTCGCATGGGCGACGGTTGGGTGTGGGGCATCGTTGCCTGGCTCGGTGTGCTGATCCTGCCCGTGTCGAACGTGCTGCACGTGGCGGGCACCAACGTCGGGCTGGTCGCGAGCGTGTTGTACGTGCTGCGCGGGGCGGCCATCGTGGTGACGTTTGCCGAAGCGTTCGGCGTCTCCGTGGTGGCACTCGTGATCGTCGCCGGCGTGGCGGCGACCCTGGCCGTGCCGCTGCTGTTCGTGCTCCCGGGACTGTGCACGCTCGGCATTACCGATACGTGGTACCAATACCGGCGCCGGCTCGCAGCCGCGCGCGGCGCCGGGCCAACCCAACCCAAGGACTGACGATGGAAATCATTCTGCGCGCTGACGTGCAGCACCTGGGCAAAGTCGGGGAAGTCGTGAAGGTCAAGGACGGCTACGCCCGCAACTATCTCCTGCCCAAGGGGCTCGCCTACCCCGCGACCGAGGCCAACAAGAAGCGGATCGCCTACGAGGGCGAGCGCCTGGTGAAACAGCAAGCCGCCGAGAAGACCGCGGCCGAGACCGAAGCCGCGCGTCTGGCCGAGGTGCAGCTCACGTTCACCGCGAAAGTGGGCGAGGAAGAGAAGCGCTACGGCTCGATCACCGCGAGCGACATTCAGCGCAAGCTCGAGGAGCTCGGGATCAAGGTCGACAAGCGCAAGATCGATCTGGCCGAGCCCATCCGTGAGCTGGGCGAGTTCAACGTCGGGATCAAGATCCATCCCGAGGTGCGGCCCGAGGTGCGGGTCACGGTGGTCAAGGAGTAAGCGATCGTCGCCATCGCGTACGTCGACGGCCCGCGGTTCCGGCGCTCGCTCCTGGCGGCGGCCGACTGGGTGGCCGCGGGCCGCGACGAGCTGAACCGGATCAACGTCTTTCCGGTCCCCGACGGCGACACAGGGACCAACATGTGCCTCACGCTGCGCGCGGTGGCGGCCGCCCTGCGCAACCTCGGCGACCGCACTGCCGCGCTTCCCCTCCCCGCCGTTGCCGAAACAATGGCCCAGGCCAGCGTGCGCGGCGCGCGCGGCAATTCCGGAATGATGCTGTCGCAGTTCCTGCTCGGATTTCGCGAAGGGGTCGGCCAGCGGCTCCGCATCAATGCGCGCGAGCTCGGCGCCGCGATCGGCATCGGGTTCGAACGGCTGCGCTCGTCACTCGATGAGCCGGTGGAGGGCACGATTCTCACCGTGGCGCGCGAGACCGCCGACGAGGCGGGCCGCGCCGGCAGCGAATCCGATCTCCGCGTGTTCATGAGCCGCATCGTGAACCGCGCCGAGCAGGCACTGCAGCGCACCCCGGAGCTACTCGCGGCCCTCAAGACCGCGGGGGTTGTGGACGCCGGCGCGAAGGGGTTTGTCCGGTTCCTGGACGGGGTCAAGCGCCTGATTGAAGAAGGACAGATTGCCGAAGGCGCGGTGGACCGCGCCGGGGCGGACGACGGGTCGAACGCCGCAGCCCAGACCGAGGTCGAAGCGGACCGCGATTATCGCTACTGCACCGAACTGATGGTGCGGTCTTCCGCTCTGCCGGATCCCGCAGCGGTGCGCCAGGCGCTGCGCGCCCACGGCGGCTCGATCGTCGTGCTCGCCACCGCCGATCTGCTGAAGGCGCACATCCATACTGATGCGCCGGAGGCCGTGTTCCAGCTCGCGAGCACCTGGGGCACGCTCGAGTCCACCAAAGCCGATGACATGCGAGCCCAGCATCAGGCGCTCCAGGCCCGCCGCCCGGTGGCCTTCGTGACCGACACCGCGTGCGACTTGCCCGATGAGCTTGTGTTGCAATACGACGTGGGGCTGGTCCCCATGCAGTTGATCGTGGGTGAGCACGGGTACCGGGACCGCCTGGAGCTGACTGCGGCCGAGTTCTTCCGCCGCATGCGGGCCGGTCTGGATGCCAGCACATCGCAGCCAGCCCCTCAGGCCTTCGCCGATGCCTACCAGGACGCCGCACGAGCAAGCGACCACGTGATCGCCGTCACCGTATCGAGCGGCCTGTCAGGGACCCACGCCAATGCTGTGGCTGCGGCGCGACGTTTCGACCCGGAAGGCGGCCGCGTGACGGTCGTCGATAGCCGCACGGCCTCGCTGGGACAGGGCCTCCTGGTGGTGCGTGGCGTGGAGCTTGCTGCAGCAGCGTGGGAGCCCGGCGCCATCGTGCGGGAGCTGGAGCGGGTGCGTGCGCAGTCAGGCGGGTTCTTCACGGTGGACAACTTCGAGCGGCTGGTACGCTCCGGCCGCGTCGGACGGGGCCGTGCCTGGCTAGGCACAAAGCTCAACTTGAAGCCCGTAATGCGTCTTACTATAGAAGGGAAGATCGAGCCGGTCGGCCGGGCACGCGGGCACGAGGGGGCGCGGAAGCGCCTCTTGGCGTTGCTGGATCGGGCACTGACACCCCGGCCGAGCGTGCTGCGACTCGGCGTGGTGCACGGCGACATACCCGAGTTTGCCGAGACGCTGCGTGCCGAGCTGGTCGCACGCTACCGGCCGATCCAGTGCCTGGTGAGTCCGATCACACCGGTCATCGCAGCGCACGCCGGCATTGGTGCGTGGGGGGTTTTCTATCAGCACGAAGACGGAACAAAGGCTGAAGCCGGGCGATATGACTAGTCCAGTACTCTCGCAAGTTGTTGACGCGCTGCTGGATCGCAAAGCGGTCGATCCAGTGGTCTTGGACCTTCGTGGCTTGTCGTCGGCCACTGATTACTTCGTCATCGTATCGGGAACGTCCGCCGCGCACGTGCGCGGCATGGCGGAACACCTCGTGACGGCCCTCGCGCCGGCGGGCGTGGAGCCGCATCATGTAGAAGGATTGCAGCAGGGCCGCTGGGTGCTGCTCGACTATGTGGACGTCGTGGTCCACGTGTTTCATCCCGAGCTGCGGGACTTTTATCAGCTCGAGCGGTTGTGGGGAGATGCTCCCGTAGTCGCCGCCGGGGAGTCGGGCGGAGGCGGCCAGGGGGGGGGGGCGAAAGGATAGTGGGTATGCGACGCACCTTGACTCGTCTGGGAATGCTCGCGGTGCTCCTCGCCGCTGCGCAGCCGGCAGCGGCGCAGTACTTCGGCCAGAACAAGGTCCAGTACCGCAAATTCAACTTTTCGTCGATTCAGACCGAACACTTCGACATCTACTACTATCCGGATGAGCGGGGTGGTGCGCTCGATGCGGCGCGGATGGCCGAGCGGGCCTACGCGCGCCTGTCGCGCGTCCTGCACCACAACTTCCAGAACCGCAAACCGATCATCCTGTACGCCTCGCAGTCCGATTTCCAGCAGACGAACATCGTCGATGCATCGGGTGAGGGCCTGGGCGGCGTCACGGAGTTCTTCAAGCACCGCGCCGTGCTGCCGTTCACCGGCTCGTACGCCGAGTTCGAGCACGTGCTCCAGCACGAGATGGTGCACCAGTTCCAGTACGATGTGTACAGCCGCGGCCGCGCGGGCGGAGGGATGCAGACGCTCGTGAACGTCAATCCGCCCCTCTGGTTCATGGAAGGGATGGCGGAGTACCTCTCGCTCGGTCCGATCAACGCCGAGACTGCGATGTGGCTGCGCGACGCGTCGCTCGAAGGCAACCTGCCGACCATCGAAGAGATGACGCTGAATCCCTACATCTTCCCGTATCGCTATGGGCACGCGATCTGGGCCTACATCGGCGAGAAGTGGGGTGACGAGGTCATCGGCGAGATCCTCCAGAGCTCGGCCAGCTCGGGGATCGAAGCCTCGATCAAACGCGCCCTGGGACGCTCGCTCGAAGACCTGTCCAACGACTGGCGCGACGCGGTGCAGGCCACGTTCCTGCCGCAGATCGGCGATCACCACCGCGCGCGGCGCATCGCCGACCCGACGCTCACACGCCGCCGGACCAACGGCCGGGTGTTCCTCGCACCGGCGCTGTCGCCGGACGGCAGCGAAATCGCGTTCTTCGGAGATCAGGGCGGCTACTTCATCGATCTCTGGCTCGCCAACGTACAGACGGGACGCGTCAAAGAGCGGCTCGTCAAATCGACGCTCAACAGCAATTACGAAAGCCTCCGGTTCATCAATTCGGCGGGGTCGTTTTCGCCGGACGGCCGGTATTTCGCGATCGCCGCGAAGCACAAGGATCGCGACGATCTCGTCATTCTCGACGTGAAACGCCACCGCGAGGCCGCCCGCCTCGACATCGACCTGAACGGGATCCAGACGCCGCAGTGGTCGCCTAACGGGTCGCAGCTGGTGTTCACCGGGTTCAACAACGGCTTCTCCGATCTGTTCATCATCAATCGCGACGGCTCAGGCCTGCGGCGGCTGACCAACGACAAGTACGCGGACCTGCATCCGTCGTGGTCTCCCGACGGCCGCATGATCGCGTTCGTCACCGACCGGGGCGGCGAGACCGACTTCGACGTGCTGCGCTTCGGCAACCTGCGCGTTGCCGTGTACCACTTGCGCACCGACAACATCGAGATGCTCAGCGGCATGGACACCGGAAGGAACATCAATCCGGTGTGGTCGCCGGACGGTCGCGGGCTCGCGTTCGTCTCGGACCGGACGGGGATCGCCAACGTCTTCCTGTACGAGTTCGACGACAGCCAGATCTACCAGCTCACGAACATGTTCACCGGTGTGCAGGGAATCACGCCGCTCTCTCCGGTGCTCACCTGGTCGTCGCTGGCGGACCGCCTGGCGTTCGTCTACTACGAAGACGGGCAGTACAGCGTGTACTCGCTCGAGAACCCGCGCTCGCTGCGGCGCGAGCCGTATCACGGGCCCTCGCACCTCCCGGTGGTCACACTGCTGCCGTCGGAACGGCGTGACAGCAGCCTCCAGGCCGGTTCGGTGCAATACACGGCGACCTCGGGAGGGACGACCCCGGGAACGGGAACGACCAACGGCGGTGGCGGCGACGGCCCGACCGATGGAGTGCTCATCGCGACCCCGCTGCAGACAGGCTCATCGATCTATCGCTCGTCCGACGGATTCCGGCCATCGGCCCAGCCGCAGACGGCGGAATCGTCGGCGGTCTCTGCACCGCTGACCGTGCGCGCGTTGCTCGATTCGGCGACACTCGCGCTTCCGGACACGAGCGAGTTCGCGTTCAAGCCCTACCGCGTGCGATTCACCGCCGACTATCTCGTGCGACCCACCGTCGGCTACCAGCGCGACAACTGGGGCCGCGGGCTCTTCGGCGGCACAGCGATCGCGCTGTCGGATATTCTCGGCAATCATGCGGTGGTGCTGGCCGGAGCCATCAACGGCCGGATCAGCGAAGCCCAGTTCCTCGGCGTGTACGTCAATCAGTCGGGACGATTGAACTGGGCGGGCGGGTTCTCGCAGGACCCGATGTATTTCTACGGCGGCAGCGACTGGACGCGCATCGAGAATCCGCAGGTTCCCGGGGACAGCGTCGACGTGTTCACCTCCCGTACCCGGCGCTTCGTGCTTCGCGATGCGTTCAGCGAGGCGTACTATCCGTTCGACCGGTTCAATCGGCTGGAGATCGGATTCCACGCGGTCAACATCTCCGAAGCGACGCTCGCGTTTCAGACGCTGTACGACGCGTCGAGCGGCGCGTACGTCGATCAGCGGCTCATCAGTGGCGGTGGCCCCTCGGCGACGTATGTGCAGCCCTCGATCGCGCACGTCCACGACAACACGCTGTTCGGGTATGTCGGCCCCTTTGCGGGGTCTCGTTGGCGCATATCGATTTCGCCCGCGATCGGCTCATGGCATTTCACGGCCGGTCTCGTCGATCTCCGGCGCTACATCCACGTCCGGCCACTCACGCTCGCGTTGCGTGCGATGGCGTTCGGGCGCTATGGCCGCGATGCGGACCGCTTCCCGATCTTTCTCGGGAACACCGAGCTGCTGCGTGGCTACACCGCGGGCTCGCTTCGCGATCACGAGTGCAAAGCGAATCCCAGCGAGCGGTACGAGTGCCCCGAGCTGGATCAGATGATCGGCTCCAAGATCGCCGCCGCGGGTGTCGAGCTGCGGTTTCCGCTCGCCCGCTCGCTCGTGCTCGGGTTCCTGCCGGTCGGGTTCCCGCCGATCGAAGGCGCGATCTTCTACGACGTCGGCATGGCGTGGAATGACGCGAGTAACGTGAAGTGGAACCGCAGGCCCGGTGAAGACCCAGTGGTGGTGCGGACGCCGCTGCGCAGCTGGGGCGGATCGATCCGAGGCAACCTGCTCGGGATGCTCATCATGCGCGTCGATTACACCAAGCCGTTGGACCGGGAGTACCAAAAGGCGTATTGGACTCTCAGCTTAGGTCCGACGTTCTAACTCCGCTTCCCTAAAACAGTTGCAATGGCCACGCCGGTCTTCTATCTTGTCCGCGAGGCCATTTGCTTATCTCCCGTTTCCTTGTCTTTGCGTCGTTTGCGCTGTGGGGTTGTCGGTCCCAGGCGCCGGCCGTAGCATCGTCTCAACAACAGTCGCCACAACAAGTTAGTCAACTGCAAGTCCTCTCGCGCACTCCGGGAGTCGCGATTCGGCTGCCTGCAAAGGGAGGCGTTCCGCAGCTGTACCGCCTGCCCCGGCTGACACCCGTCGAAGGCGTTCTCAAGGGTCGGCTCCCCCCCGTCGAACGAGTGGTCGGTCTGGACCCCGAATCCGAGTTCCTCTTCGTCTCGACGGCCAAACACGAGCTGCTCGCGCTCGACCTCGGCAGTGGGCGCGTGGACACGGTCGCGACCGGGATCGCGCAAGCCGCGCTCGGCCCTGACGGCACGCTGTACGCGGTCGACACGGCACGTCGCGTGACCTCACTCTCGCGCCGCACGCGTTTTGCCTGGCCCCAGGCGCTCAGCGCACTGCCGCACGATCTGTTCGGCGCCACCGACCAGCATCTGGTCGGCGTGATTCCACAGGACCGGTTGCTCGTGGCCGCGGCCGATCAGCCCGCCACCGTACACCCGATCGCCGCGGGCGGCGATGTTGCCGCGACCCGCTGGGGCGATCTCGTCGCCGTTGCCTCGGACTCCGGCGTCACGTTTTACGATCCGCTCGGGCGCCGCAATCCGGCGTTCGTACGGCTCGCTGAGGCGCCGCGCGCGCTCGCGTTCTCGCCGTCGGGTCACCGGATTTACGTCGCGCGCCGCAGTGTCCCCGGGTTGGCGGTGGTCGATCGCTTCGAACGCAAAGAACTCGATGGCGTCGCGTTGCCCGGACCTGTCGCGGCGCTGCGGCTCGACCCGCTGGGACGCTGGCTGCTCGCGCGTCCCACCGTGGGCGACTCGGCGTGGATCGTCGATCTGCCCATCAAACAGCACACCGGAATCGTGCCGACGAAGTGGCAGGCCGATCTCCCCGCGATCTCGCCGGACGGCGTGCTGATCTACCGGCGTCGCGATGAGGTGCTGGCGGTGCGTCCCGATTCGCTCACCGAAGTCGGCAAGGTGGCGCGCGGCGCTGGAGACCTGTGGGTACTCACGACGTGGTTGCCCCGCGGTGTCCCTGCGAGCGTGGCGAGTGCGCGCTCGGACAGCGCCGCCGCGGAGGGTGGGGCTGAGGGACCGCTCTACGTTCAGGTGTCGACCTCGCAGAACCCCGAATGGTCCGGGCATCTCGCAGACGACCTGTCACGCGCGGGGATGAACGCGCGCGTGCTGCCACCGCAGCATGCCGACGACGGCTACCGCGTCGTGCTCGGCCCATTCACGTCTCGCGCTCAGGCGGAGGCGACCGGTCGCCGCCTCGGCCGGCCCTTCTGGATTTACCAGCCCGGACAGTGACCACGCATCGGCAGCTGCCGCTCTCGCGGCTCGGTCACCTGGTTCCGCCGCTGATCGAGCAAGCGGCGCTGCTCGCGCTGCTGCCGGTGACGGACGATCTCGCGTGGGCGGCCAAGGCCGCGTGGGACATCGCCCGGATCGCCGCGCGTGACGGCCGCCGTGTCGCGCTGGTCGATCTCTGCGTGGAGCATCCCGCGCTGCATGAGATCGTGGGTGGAAGCTTGGCGAGCACTGAAGGAATCGTGGATGCGTTCGAGTACGGCGTTTCGCTCAACAAGGCCGCGCACGAAGTCACGGGCGTTTTCTTCATCCCCGTGGGCTCGGACACCGCCAAGCCGGCCGAGCTCTACGCGCATCCGCGGTGGCGCAAGCTGCAGGCGGGATTTCGCTCCGAAGGCGCGTTGCTGATCGTATTCGTGCCACCAGCCGGGCTCGCTCAGCTCTCCGCAACGCCGGACGGGGTCCTGGTCCTGGCACCCGAAGGGTTGAGCGCCGGGTTTGCAGTCGGGGGGGGGCGCGATGTGCCGATGCTCGGTGTGGTACGCGACCGCTGGCTGCCCTCGGGACCGCGCGCGTCGCCCACACCCATCATGGTCCCCGTAGATGAAGAGCCGCCCCGCCGCGGTCTTCGCGTTGTGCTGGCCGCGCTGGTTGTGGCCGCATTGGCGGTAGGTGGATGGGCGCTCCTGGCGCGAGCGCGAGAGTCGGCCTTCATCGCGCCGCCCCCCGCTCCAGCTCCCAGCTCCTTCCTCCCTGCTCCACCCACGGCACCACCAAAGCCCGACACGCTCGGATGGACGGTCCAGCTCGCCGCCTACGCATCGATGGACAAGGCGCTTGCCCACGCCGATCGCCTCGCGGCTGATGCCGGCGTGCCGTCGCTGGTTAGTCCCGTGCCCCAGGGCGGGAATGGGCCGGTGTGGTATCGCGTCCTCGCCGGCTCGTACGCGACGCGCGCGGCGGCGGGTGAAGCGCGCGCCGATCTGTGGCGTCGTGGCATCACCGGCGAAGGAATCGGGGATCTGTTGCGCGCGCCGTATTCTTTTCGCGCGCCGTCAGACGCGTCGCTCGATGGGCTGCGGCGCCGCGGGCTTCCCGCGGTGCGCTGGTCCAACGGCGTGATCTTGCTGGGTGCCTTCGAAGCACCGGAACAGGCGGCGTTCACGCAAGCCGCTCTTCAGCGCGCGGGCGTGCGCGCGAACCTACTCCCTCGCATGGGGACACCATGAGACTGAGCAGGCTCGAGCTCTCGGGCTTCAAATCCTTCGCCGGGTCGGTGGAGCTCCCCTTCGAACAAGGGGTCACCGCCATCGTCGGCCCCAACGGCTGCGGCAAGTCCAACATCTCGGACGCCGTCCGCTGGGTGCTGGGCGAGCAATCGCCCCGCCTGCTGCGCGGCGGCAAGATGGAAGACGTCATCTTTCAGGGATCGACCGGACGCCGGCCCGTGAACGTGGCGGAAGTCTCGCTGGTGTTCGACAACTCCGACGGCAGCCTCCCGATTGCGTACCAGGAAGTCGTGGTCACGCGCCGCCTCTCGCGCTCGGGTCAGAGCGACTACCTGCTCAATCGCTCGCCGGTGCGCCTGCGCGACATTCAGGACCTGCTGCGCGGCACGGGCCTCGGCGCCGACGCCGCCGTGGTCATGGAAGCGAAGATGATCGAGGCGCTGCTCTCGGAGAAAGCCGAAGAGCGGCGCGCGCTGTTCGAGGAAGCCGCCGGCATCGGTCTGTATCGTGACCGCAAGAAGAGCACGGAGCGCCGTCTCGAGGAGACCGCGGCCGACCTCGCGCGGCTCGAGGACCTCATCGCCGAGGTGCAGACCCAGGTGCGCAGCCTGGCCCGCCAGCGCGGCCGCGCGGAGCGCTACGGCAAAATGATCGAGGAGCGCTTCGGCATCGCGATGACGCTGGTGCGCCGCGAGCTGGAGGACTTCGATCTCGCGCTGGGCTCGTTGGGCGTGCGCGCGCGCGAGTTGGGCACAGCAATGCCGGCGGCGCGCGAGCGGTTGAGCGACGCCGAGCGCCAGCGCGAAGCGCGCGTCCAGGCGCGGCACACCGCCGAGGCCCGCCGCACCGAGGTCGAGCGCCGGCTGGCCGATGCGAAACTCGAGGTGGGCCGGCTGGAGAATGACCTCGCCCTCGCGGCTGAGCGTCTGAGCAACGCGGGCCAGCGCCGCCAGACCGCCGCGGACGAGCGCGTGCAGGGCGAGCGCCGCGCCGCGCAGGCCGAGCGCGAGCATGAAGCCGCTGCCGCTGAGCGTACCGCGGCAGAACGCGATCTCGCCGCCGTTCAGACACAGTTGGAAGCGCGGACCCACGAAGAGGACGACGTGCGCGGCCGGCTCACCGCCGAGCGCCAATCCGTTCGCGAGCTGGAGGAAGCGCTGCAGCGCCGCGCCGAAACGGCGCGCGCGCTCGAAATCGAAGGTGGCGCGCTCGACCGCGAGCGCAGCGAATTGCGCGAGCAGCTCGCGCTCGCGGCAGCGGAGCGCCAGGACCGTGACACGGCGGCGCAGGACGCCACGCGCGATGCCGCAGCCGCGGCAGAGCGCGTGAGCCGCGATGCCCAGGCGGCGGTACGCGCCGTGGAAGCGCTCCAGCACGCGCGCCGGCACCTCGCCGCGCTGCAGGAACAGGAGATGAGCGCCCGCTCGGCGCGGCGCCTGGCGGAGGCCGCACTCGCGCAGGTCGAGGCGCGGCGCGATGCACTGGGCGAGCTCGATCGCGAGCACGTCGGCCTCGCGCCGGCCGCTCAGGCACTGCTCAAGGCGAAGCTCCCCGGCGTGCTCGGCCCACTCGCGGATTTCGTCCGCACGACTCGGCGCGACGCCGCGCTGGCCGAACGGCTCCTGGGCGAGTGGCTGCATGCCGTGCTCGTGCGCGACGCCTCCGTTATCGACGCGATCCGCGCCTGGCATTCGGAGACTCAGCCGGGGCCGCTCGTGCTGCTGCCGTCCGTTCCCGGCCCGCGCCTCGGGGCCGACGGCCATCCGTTGCGCGATGAGCTGCGCGTGGACGGTCCCGCGGCGGCGTGGGTTCGTGCCCTGCTCGCCGGTCACGAGGTGCTCGGCACGGGCGCGCTGCGCCGCGCCAACGGCGCCGTGTTCCTCGACAGCGGTGCGCCGGCGGCGGGTGGTCCGCTGCAGCGCCGCGCCGAGCTCGAAGCGCTCGACAAAGACGTACGCGACGCGACGGGGAATCTCGATCGCGCGCGCGCGACCGAGGAGTCGACGGCGCAGGAGCTGGCCGGCGCGGAGGCAGCGCTCACGGCAGCGGGTCAGGACGCCGAGCAGGCGCGTCGCACCGAGCTGGAGGCGGGCGCGGAGAAGGGCGAAGCGGATCGCGGCCTGATCCACGCGCGCCGTCAGGCTGAAGAAATCGGCGCGCAGGTCGAACGGCTCACGCGGCGGCTTGGCGAAGTCGACACCCGGCTCGCCGCTCTGCACATCGAGCTCCAGGAGCGCGAGGTGGAACGCCTCCGGTCCGCCGAACAGCTCGGTGCCGAGCGCACCGGTCTCGCCGATTTGGAAGCCCAGCAGGAAGGAGCCCGCGAGCAGCGCGTGCGCTGGCAAGTGGAGGCCGCACAGGTGGAGGCACGACTGGCCGCCGCCGCGGAGCGGGCCGGTCGCGCCGAAGCCGACGCGAATACGTCACGGGAACAGGCCAGCGCGCGCGCGGAGGAAATCGCGCGCATCGAACGTGAGAGCGCCGCGCTGACCACCCAACGCGCCCAGTGGCAAGACACGCTCGAGGAGCGGCGGGTCTCACTCGCCGAGCTCGAGACGGCGGCCACGGACGCCGAGGCGCACGTGGGGATGAGCGACGCGGATCTCGGACAAGCGGAAGGCGCGCTGGATCAGGCCCGCAAGGCACTCGCGGCACTCGGCGAAGAGGACCACCGGCTTCAGCTCGAGAAGACCGAAGTCGAAGGCAAGAAGCGTGGCCTCGTCGAGCGCGTCGAAACCGAGTGGCGCAAGCCACTCGCCACGCTGCTGGCGGATGCTCCGGAAGTCCCCGGCGATCTCGAGTGGCTGCGTCAGGAGAATGAGCGGCTGCGCGGCGCGATCGATGCCGTCGGTCCAGTCAATGCGCTCGCCGTCGAGGAGCATGCGGAAGAGACCAAACGTCTGGAGTTCCTCCAGACGCAGCGTGACGACCTGGTCACCGCGCGCAACTCGCTCCAGCAGGCCGCGCGCGAAATCGATCAGACCGCGAAGGCGCTGTTCCTCGACTCGTTCTCCAAAGTGCGAGAGAACTTCCGCTCCGTCTTCCAGACGCTGTTCGGGGGCGGCGAATGCGACGTGCGGCTGGCAAGCGAGGACGAGCCGCTCGACAGCGAAATCGAAATCCATGCGGCCCCGCGCGGCAAGCGTACCCAGCGCATTCACCTGCTGTCGTCGGGTGAGCGCACCCTCGTGGCCGTGTCGCTGCTGTTCGCGATCTTCCTCGCAAAGCCCAGCCCGTTCTGCCTGCTCGACGAGGTGGACGCTCCGCTGGATGACGCGAACGTGGGCCGCTACGTGCGGCTCCTCGCCGAGTTCAAGGACTCGACGCAATTCATCGTGATCACGCACAATCCGCGCACGATGCAGGCCGCCGACGCGGTGTACGGCGTCACGATGCAGGAACCGGGCGTTTCAACTATCGTTGGAGTACGTCTCGGTCAAATGGAACCCGTGTAGCCGGGGTTTTCCGAATCCCTAGTCCCCAACCCTAGTCCCCAATGCGGTGGTTCTGGCTTTTCCTCCTGCCAGCCGGGCTGGCAGCGCAGCAACCCGCGGTCTCCCCTGCACTCCCGCGGCTGCTCAGTCGCGTCCAGGACACGACCGTTTCCGTTTGGCTGTTCGCCCATCCCGAAGCCTCCCTGGAGGCACTCAGCAATCGCGTAGCATCGTCCGGCGGACGCGTGCGTGTCCGGAGCCGCTGGCTCCACGCGATCAGCGCCGATGTGCCGGCGGCCGCGCTCCGCACGTTGATGGAGGATCGCGAGCTGCGCCGCATCCAGCCCCTCGGGCGCTTCCGGGTCCGCACAGACCGCCCCCGCATTCTCGAGATGCCGCCTCCGCGCACGCCTACCGCCGGTGAAGACACCTGCCCACCGGCTCCGCCGGGCGGCGACTCCCTCTACGGGCCCTCGGCGATGCCGTACCGGCGGCTGAACCTGCACCCGTTGACGGACGCGGGACACAACGGCGCCGGCGTGCGCGTAGCGCTGTTCGACACCGGCTTCGACACGCAGAACCCTGCGTTCAGCGGCGTCACCGTCACGGCGCAGCGCGACTTCGTGTTCAACGACGGCGTCGTTCGGGATGAGCCTGGCAAGGACAACGGCGCTGACTTTCACGGGACCGCGGTGTGGTCGCTGTTCGCCGGCAGCATGCCGGGTCGGCTGCGCGGGATCGCGCGCTCGGCGACCTATCTGCTCGCAAAAACCGAGGATGTCCGCACCGAGCTGCGAGTCGAGGAGGACCATTACGTCGCGGCGCTGGAATGGGCCGATTCGATCGGCGTCGACATCGTCTCGACGAGCCTCGCGTATCTCGTCTTCGACAACAACTTCAGTTACGCGCCATCGGACCTGAACGGCGATATCGCAGTCACGACCGTGGCCGTGGACGCCGCCGCGCGCCGCGGGATCATCGTGGTCACAGCGGCCGCCAATGAAGGCCCCGCGTTCCGCACGATCTGGACACCGGCAGACGCCGATTCGGGGCTCACCATTGGAGCCGAGGACTCGCTGGGCAACATTGCGTTGTTTTCGAGTCGTGGACCCACCGCTGACGGGCGGCTGAAACCCGATTTCACCGCGCCGGGAGTCGCCGTGTGCGTCGTCGTGGGTCCGAGCCAGCTGTTCCGCGAGGCCGGCACGTCGTTCGCGACGCCGCTCATGGCCGCGGGCATCACGTTGATGAAGGAGATGTTTCCGACGCTAGGGCCCATAGCGATGCGCGACACGCTGCGCGCGTTCGCCTCGAACCGCGCGGCCCCCGATTCCACCTTCGGCTGGGGCCGGCCGGATTTCGGCGCATCAGCGGCCTTGTCATCACACCTCAATGCGATCGCTCCCGTCGTCAGTCCACTGACCACGATCGTCCCGACATTCTCGTGGGACGCCGGAACGCTCACCGGCGCGCTGGTGACGTACCGGCTGCGCATCGCCCACGACAGCGGCTTCAGCAGCATCGTGCTCGACACGACGCTTGGCAGCGCAACGTCGTTCGACCTGACACGGCCGCTGAAGGGCGCGCCGATCTTCTGGCGCGTGGACGGGAGAACTGATACCGGCGACACGGCGAGCACCGGACGGATCGGACCGCTCGTCGTTCCACGCTGGGCTGTCCTCACATCCCTCAGCGCGCCCGGCGGCGCGGTGACCGATTCCGCACAGCCGACGTTTACCTGGGATCCCATTACGGTGCCCGCACCTCCCGGCCCATTCACGTACGATCTGCTGGTGCAGCGGGTCGAAAATGGACTGGTCGATTTCGGGATCGCCGGGCTGCAGGACACGTTCTTCCGGCTGCCAGCGCCGCTCGAAGTGAATCGATCGTACCGCTGGACGCTGATCGTCCACGCAGGGGCCGATACGTCGATCGTGCGGAGCGAGGGGACGTTCCTGGTTCTGGACGGCGGGACGCCGACCGCGACGCTGCTGTATCAGAACTTTCCGAACCCCTTCCCGACGGCCGTGCGCGATTCGACCTGTCTCTGGTTCGACATCGCGGTCAGCGGCATGGTCGAGCTCGACATCCTGGACCTGCGCGGCAATCCCGTGCGGCGATTGATTCCCGGGCCCGATTTTCCAGCGTTTCTGAGCGCCGGCCGGTACGGACGGGGAGCGGCGGGCGGCACATCGACGTGCGACCCCCGGCTGATGTGGGATGGACGCTCAGACAATGGGCAACCGTTGCCCGCCGGCGTATATCTCGCCAAGCTCAAGGCGCCCGGGATGCTCGTCTTCAAACG
>Ga0137427_10000844_pt1 | contig 14713 bp, 17 predicted proteins | sample EasRivERMZT700_2_FD_102309 | JGI IMG/M metagenome (GOLD analysis project Ga0137427, IMG submission 102309) | Soil microbial communities from meander-bound floodplain in the East River, Colorado, USA - East River MetaG ERMZT700_2 | ecosystem: Environmental > Terrestrial > Soil > Floodplain ...
CCGGTGGAACTTCGAAAGATTCAGCGCATGCTGAAGGAAAATGAATCGACGCTTTTGGAGAAATGGTATGCACGGTTCGGACGTTAAGCCTGGCGAACGAGTCAAGGACGTTCATTTCACTGAGGACACGATCGCAGTCGACCTCATGGATGGTCGAACGATCGTAGTTCCGCTTGCGTGGTATCCAACTCTTTTGGAGGCAAGTCCTGAACAACGCTCAAATTGGAAAATCAGTGGAGCGGGGTACGGCATTCACTGGCCTGATATCGACGAAGATCTAAGCACGGAGGGACTCTTGCGTGGAGCACCGGCCGCACCGGAAACGCTCCATACTCGCAAGTAAGCTGCCGAACAAAACGATGGAGCCGCCGGCGCACAAGACGCGCCGCGGCTCATCGTTGAGCCGTTGGGCCGCTTATCCCATGTCACTTAGCGCATCATGAAGACATCACAGGAGATCATGAATCTCATTTACGGGCCCGAGGCCGGGGATGACCTCTATCAGAAGAACCGGCGACTCTACTTTGCTATTTCGGAAAAGCTGAACGCATCAGCGCGGTCGATCCTTCGAGGATGGCTTCTCTGTCCGTTCTTTCACAATATGTTTTCCTGAAGAGACACCAAACTTCGGTTATCAAAAGCGTCCAGGCATATTGCGAAGAACTCAGCCGTGTCTTACCGGCGAACGCGCCGAAGTTCTTTCCTGAGATCCAAAACCTTCTCCATGTGCTCAGCATTGACTATCCGCCATCCGAGTTCGACAACGCAGTGCTCCTCAAAATCGATGTTTGGACTCACGGAGTGTACGCCATGAGGGACCCGCGATATTTCGAACTAAAGAACCTTTTCAGTAGGCTTGAAAACTGTGACTCGCCTCTCGATCTTCTGTTCAGAGGCCTGTTTCTGGCGAGGGCGAGACGATCTCATCACCAGTTGGTGCGGGTTGTTCTCGCTGCGGGTGTCTTAGTCGCACTTGTACTGTTATATGCACGTTGGTAGTTCTCCGTCGCCCGGAGCCCCTTCAGAGGAACGGCGGCCCAACAAAACGTTGCAGCCGCCAATCCGCGCGCCACGCTGATGCAAAAACTGACAGAGTGGGCTCGCGCGGCTTGCGGCTGAACGTTAAACCGTTAGCCCTACAAGTATGCCGATTCCACCTGACACGCCATTAAATGCGATCACCGGAATGTTTCCTGGGAATATCGCCGCGTATAATGCACCCGGCACACGCACGGCTGGTTACAACCATACCTACAATCACTACATCGCCTCCCGAGATGCAGGAATCGCCGCTTCTGGTAGTCTCGCTGCATGGATTGGCGGAGGAGGCGCAGCGATCGCAATTCAGTCGCTCCTGATCTCCTTCGGGATGAATGCTTGCGAATCCGTTCTGGTACCAGTGACCGCGTTTCAAGGTGAACTCCGTTCTCTTCATCCGCCCACCATCGACTGGATTTCGAGCTATTCACTGCCGTTTCCCGCGCCCCCTCCCGCACTCATCAATCCTGCCACCGGTGCGAACCTCGCAGCTGATCTCCACGCGATCTACGATTCGCTGGTTACACCGGGGGCAGTCACAGCTAGCGGTGGATATGTGGCAGCGAGTAAAGCGCTGCATTGCCTATTCCCAAGTCTCGTTCCCATGATTGACGGCAAACATACGGGCCTTTCCTACTACCATATCGTGCGTGGTACGTACACACCGCCACTCGGTCTTGATAATTGGGGGATATGGGTAGGGGCTCCGATGGCGGGGGTTCCGAACCCCAGTCCACGAGGAGCCGGAAGAAATGGATGGGATTGGAAAAGATTTCTCGCTGCCACTGGAATCAACCAGCGGATCTACGAACTCTGGCAAAGTGCTCACGGCAATCCCGGCCTGCACGCCTTTCTTGCTGTGGATCCTCCGGCGGGCATGAGTGGTGTTCCGAGGATAATCGACAAGGTGCTGTGGTGACGAGGGCTAACACTTATGAGGACTCCTCCAGTCAACAGACAAAAATCCCCTCAGCGCTGAAGACACCTACACATCACAAATCAGCGAACAAAAAGCACAGCCATCGGTGACGTCCCCGACTTCGTTTCGAGGTGAGGTGACAGATCGCGTCTGCACCGCGCTTGCAGACCGACCGCGCTTCGCAGCTATCGCTGCTCCAGCGCGGCGGCTGAAGCGCAATCCGTTCGGCGGACACCATCATGCGTTTCTGCGTTTCCTGAGCTAAGCTGTTCCATGAAGGAAGAAGCTAAAATGCCAAACGAGTTCACAGCAATCATCGAACAGGACGGCCCCTGGTTCATCGCGTACAGTCCCGAGATTCCCGGAGCCAACGGTCAGGGCAAAACAAAAGAAGAAGCCCGTGAGAGCCTGGCGGATGCCATCAAACTCATTCTTGAGGATCGACGCGAGGACGGCCTGCGTGGTGTCCCGGCGGATGCGATCCGCGAGAAAGTCACAATTGAGTGAAGAGAAACGCGCTGCTCCAGCATCTGCGGAGGCATGGGTGTTATCTGAAACGAGAGGGAGCGGCCCATTCGCTTTGGTGTAATCCGGCAACGGGCGCGGTTGAAGCGGTTCCGCGACACACGGAAATCTCGAACGTCTTGGCCCGAAAGATTTGTCGTGGGTTAGGCATTCCGGAGATCGGCTGACTCGCGACCAAGCCGCCGAACAAAACGTTGCAGCCGCCAAGCCGCGCGCCTCGGTCTTCGCAGTTTGCAACCGTTTGTTCGCGCGGTTGCGGCTGAACGTTAGGCCGTTAGCCAGACAAACCTGAAAGCGACTCATGACTTCTGAGCCTAATCCGATCACATCCGTGCAGGCGACTAGAACTAGCTAACCGAAGATCCTATTGTTTGAAAAGGAAATCGGCGGCCAGATGGGCCAGCGCCCGGACTCCGAGCGGAAGCACTCCTTCATCGACATCGTACAAAGGAGAATGGTTGCCCGGAGCTGTCTTGGGATCCAGGCCCTTCCTGGTGGACCCAAGGAAGAAATAGAAACCGGGAATCTTTTGTTGGTAGTACGCGAAATCTTCTGCAGCTGTGATCAGCGGAGCGATGAGCACGTTTTCGGCACCGGCGACGCGTTTCAGTGTGGGAGCCATGCGCTCCGTCAAGGCAGGATCGTTATACGTGACCGGCGCGTAATTGGTGATCTCGACCTTCGCTTCGGCGCCGGCGCTGGCGGCGATCGATTCCGCCGTCAGGCGGATGCGGCGCAGAATATCGTCCTGCATTTCGGGCACGAACGTTCGAACGGTGCCTTCCATGACGACCTCATCGGGGATGATGTTGAATCGAACTCCGCCGTGAATGCTTCCGATAGTGATCACCGAAGGCGCCTGCGTCACATTCATCTGGCGGCTGGCGATGGTCTGCAATCCCATGACGATTTGCGAGGAGACAACAATCGGATCCACGCCTTCCCATGGGGCGGCGCCGTGAGACTGTCGTCCCTTGACAACGATCCGAAGCGTATCCGAGCTCGCCATAGTGCCTCCGGATCGATAAAGAATCTTGCCGACGTTCTCTTCGCTTCCAACGTGCAAGCCGAAAATGGCGTCAGGTTTCGGATTCTCCAGTACACCTTCGGCGATCATCATCTTCGCTCCGCCGTCTTCGCCTGAAGGAACACCTTCTTCGGCAGGCTGGAATACGAACTTTATGGTCCCCGCGAGCCGGTCCTTCATGCCGGCAAACACTTCGGCAACACCCATCAGAATCGCGACATGATTGTCATGCCCGCACGCATGCATTACCCCGACTTCCTGGCCGTTGTACGTGGAGCGGACCTTCGACGCGAATGGAACGTTCACCTGTTCCGTCACCGGCAGCGCGTCCATGTCCGCGCGTAATGCAATAACCGGTCCCGGCCTCCCTCCCCGGAGAACGCCGACAACTCCAGTGTGGGCGACACCGGTCCTAACTTCGATGCCCAGGCTGTGCAAGTGATCCGCCACCAGCTTTGCGGTCCTCATTTCCCGGTTTCCAAGCTCTGGATTCTGGTGAATGTCTCGCCGCCAGGTAACCACTTTGCTTTGAACCTGGCCGGCCCGCCGATCGATCTCCGGGCCTATAGCGCTTTGCATGAAAAGAAAAAGTAAAAGTGCGTTCATGACAGAGAATATGGCGCGAATTCCGCGACTTCGCAATTCATTCGATACACCGATGTCGAACGGTACGGGCCGCCAGCCGCCTGTCGGAAAATGACGTGTATGCCGGAACCATCAATGGGGTGCGCGATTCTAAGGCAAATAGAGGAAGACAATCTCAGGTTTTCCCATAAATTCTTCTATTTTCACTGTTGCGCCCCCGTCAAAAGCAACTAAGATAGCTCGGCTAAAAACACACGAAAACGCAGGCGCGCACCGTGGCTAACAACGACGACACTACAGCTGAAGCCCGTTCGCACAATTTGAGCGGCCGAACAGTCGGCCAGTATCGTATCGCCGAGCTCATCGGCAAGGGCGGGATGGGTGAAGTATATCGCGCAGAAGATACCTTGTTGAAGCTGCCGGTCGCCATTAAGCGAATCTCGCCAGACCTTCGTAACGATCCAGTCTATCGACGTTTGTTTCTGACCGAAGCGAAACGCGCACAGCCTCTCAACGACAAACGGATTGCCCGAATAAATCATGCCTTTGAAGAGAGTGGCGAGTTGTTTCTGGTCATGGAGTACGTCGAGGGTGGGAGCCTGCGCACTTGGCTCAAGAGTAGGTGCAGTTTAGATGACTTCATGGATATTGCGCTTCAATGTGCCGCAGGGCTTCTTGCGGCGCACGAATCCGATGTCATCCATGGCGATATCAAACCTGAAAACATCATGCTGACTTCCAATAGGGAGGTCAAAATCTGTGACTTTGGGCTTGCGCGCCGCGGAGCGTCGTCAGCAACGACGGCACCGCAGACTCACGAGTTCGGCTTTCGAGGTACCTGCGCTTATTCCGCTCCAGAAGTCTTGCGTCGCCGCGAGGTTTCGAAAGCCTCCGATATCTTTAGCCTCGGGATTGTGTTCTACGAATTGCTCACCGGGGTGCATCCCTTCAAGCAGGAAACGGCCGAAGGCACGGTCGCACAGATCATCAGTGCGGAAATGCCGAGCCTATCAGCGAAGCGTCCCGACATTCCTGACACGATTGCGGAAATTATCGCAAAGATGCTTCGCAAGGAACCCATCCAGCGGTACTCATCGCTGAACGAGGTCGTCGTCGCACTGGAAGAAGCCGCACGTTTGCTCCGCCCGGTCCGGAAGTCCGTTGTCTCTGGTCGTGAGAACAAGTGGAGGCTGCCGGTAGTTGCCGTGGTCGTGGTTTTGCTGGTGACAAGTTCGGCTTTGCTCTTTCTGCCAAGCGGCAACCGAAATCCGTCTTCCCCCAACCATGTCCTTTGGAGCATCGTTGTACTTCCCTTCGTCGCCGACGACGCGAGCGACAAAACGATTTCCGTGTATTCCATGGGTCTGGCCGAAACGTTGACAGCCAGGCTAGCCAGGATCAATAAGTCATCGAACGTTCATATCGCCCCTTCCACTGAAGTTGTCTCTCGTGAGGTCCGCAGTATCGAAGACGCCAGAAAAGCCTTCGGCGCGAATCTGATCGTCTCAGGCAATATTCGTCGCGCCGGGAACAGCTTTCGAGTGGTGTTCAGTCTCTCCGGATCCGATCTGAATGTCATCGCTGGTGACGCTTTTACAACCGACTACACCGATGCATTCGCCGCGGAGGACCTTGTTGCCGAAAAGATCATCGGAATCATTCGGAGCGAAATCGAAGCACAAACGGCCAGCGACCTTTCGAACTCGCGGCCCGTCTCGCCGCGAGCGTACGACTACTACGTCCAAGGTCTCGGTTATTTGCTGCAACACGATTCAGCAACTTCGAGCATTGCCGTCGAGTTATTGACGAAGGCAGCTCTAACGGACCCGCGTTCGGCCTCGGCCCAGGCAGCGCTGGGCCAGGCGTACGTTTTGGAGTGGCAGTTCGCCAAAGGATCTGATCCGAACCGAAATACTCAAGTACCCGAGAAGGCGCGCGCGTCGTGCGAATCGGCTATTCAGCTGGATCCCCGTCAAACGGCAGGAGCGATCTGCCTCGGCGGTTACTACAGCAGCATCGGCTTGCATATGGAAGCCATACGCCAATTCGACTCGGCCCTCGAAAGTGATCCTGCGAACGATGCGGCCTACCGGGCGCTGGGTAGAGCTTATGAAGAGTTAGCCGAAGTCGAACGGCGAAAATCGACGGCGAGTGCGATTGCTGATGAGTATATTCACCAGGCAGAGCAAACCTATCTTCGCGCCATAAATCTCGGCTCAGGATACTTTCTGAACTACGACCGGTTGGGTGAGTTCTACTATCGGCAGGGTCGCAACGCGGAGAGTATCAATGCGTTCAAGAAAGAAATCAGCCTTACGCCCGATAACGCAAAGGCCTATCGAAGTCTGGCCGCCGTTTACATCCGGTCGAAGGAAGATGAGGCCGCTATTGCTACTCTCGAAAAATCCCTTGCGCTGCGTCCCAGTACCGACGCCTACATCAATTTAGGAGCAATCTCATTTCGGAAACGCGACTATGCGAGGGCCAGCGCCGAATTCGAACAGGCCCGGAAGATAGCTTCACGACCGGATCTTCAGCACACCGTCGTGGGAGCGCTGGCCCGTGCCAAGCATTGGTCGGGCAACCGCGCAGAGGCTAAGGCTTACTTTGAAGAAGCCCTCACGTTGGCCAAAGGACAGCTCGCGCGCAGTTCTCGAAAAGGTGATGTTCATATCCTGCTTGCCCTATACAACGCCATGCTCGGTCAGCGTGGAGCGGCTCTGGAAGAATTGAAGTTCGTCATCCCCAGCACGCAAGGACACTTCTGGATCCTTGCAGCCGCTGTCCATGCGCAGTTGGGTAACGATGATGAAGCCCGGCACTGCCTGCAAGAGGCAAAACTGCGACCGGACTACAGCGCGACCGAAATCCAAACCACCCCCGAACTTGATGTCCTCAGAAGTAAGCCCGGGTTCGGAACTTTTTTTGTTTCCAATTGAGATCACCCACATCGATACGAAAGACGAAACGATTAACGCGCCCAAGAGGAGGCTTATGAAAAATGGCAATCGAGAAAGCAAAACTGGTTTGACGGGAACGCGCCGGAAGTTCATCGGAACCATCATTCCCACGGCTACGGGTCTGCTAGCCGTTAGCGGATGCGCCGGCGAAAAACCTACGGAAGCGGAGATCGCGCGCAGAGGAATTGCCGAGGCGACGCAAGTAAGGTTCGATGCGCTTAAGGCGGCGGCAGACGAGGCAAAAGTTACCGGCATCGCTGACCGAGCGCGACTCATCTGCATCAACCTTGAGGATTATAAGGATGGAAGACTGAGACTTGCGGACACCATCATCGGAAAGGATCTCGCCGGAGAGGGTGACGGCCGGGCGAAGCTGATGCGGAAGGTCATGAAAAAGAGAAAAGCCAGGCTTTTCCGGATACTCCTCTATGAATACTTTCAGCGGGCGCAACTTGGTCATGATCACAGTGTTCACATCGAACACTCTGACCATGAAGAATTGATTCTGGGTACTAATGATGAAGTCCATTGGCGCGCGAACGTGCCATTTGTTGTCAAATTCGCCGCCAAATCCGGCTTCGATAAAGCAAATACTGAGGTGAGCCCCTTTTCAGACGTGACTCTCAAAGCCAGGAACATGACTGAAGAGGGCTACACCTGGGTTGCCGCGGCAAGAGCCGGGAGTATGGCCGAGGGTACTGCCAAAGTTATCCAACGCTTTTTCAAGTTTTCCATCGTCGTTTGTAAGCTGAGGGATGGAGAGCCAGACCCCACTCAACCGGATCCGGCTTTTCATAATCCGGCTTTGGATCCAGACATCATATGCGGCGAACCTTAGTCAGCAATCGCTTGAGGATGAGGAAGCGCTCGTAAAACTAGAGTGACTTCCTCATCGAGTGCTTGCACCATAGGCGTCGAGCTACGATCTCTTCGTTCAAGTTCTATAATCGAGGCCTTAAAAGGTGATGTCGTTCGTGCGGAATCGTCGGCCGATGGATCGGGGCCGCCGGTACAAGACACGTGCGACTTAAACGAAAACCATCCCCGGCGGTCTGCGTTTGACAATGAGTCCTCTCCGTACGTGTTCAGTGTAATTCCCGTCGTCCCCTGTCAGGCTTGAGATGATGAGCCGTGCAATCCTTCAAGAAAATAAAGCGTAAGAAAGAGAATCAGCGGGTTCAGGTGTATTCATCAATGAGAGGCAGATACGTGGCGTCGTGACATTAGTGGGCGTGAACGGCTTGAAGCCTGACAAGGACAGGATTCGCCGGCTCTATGAAGAGCACGGCCGCGGGTTGATGGCGTACGCCTGTTCGTTCTTGAACGGATTCACGGCAGCCGAGGATGTGTTGCACCAGGTCTTCGAACGATTGTTGCGTGGCGGCATCAAACTCGACGACCCACCGGTTCCTTATCTGTACCGAGCTGTCCGCAATGCGTCACTCAACTACGTGCGCGATCGATCGCGGGATAGGGAGTTGGATGACGGTTGGCTGGAAAGTCCACCGGGCATGGAAGAAGCCGCCGTTGTCTTGCAGTCGGCGCTGCGGGAATTACCGGAGGAGCAGCGCGAAATGATCGTCCTGCGTGTTTGGGGACAGATGAGCTTCGATGAAGCGGGTGCCACACTGGGCATCTCCCCTAAGACTGCGGCATCGCGCTACCGATACGGTCTGTTGAAACTGCGGGCGCAGTTCAATGCTGACATGAGGAGAGAATAGTTATGCAATTCAAAGATGACGAATACGAAGCGCTCCTTCGGCAATTTCAGCCGCGCAAACCCGGTCCTTTGCGTGAAACGCTGCCGATGCGCCATCGGCGCTCGGCGGTGTGGTTGGCTGCCGCTGCGGCAGTCGTGGTCCTTGGAGTCGCATCCATATTCATAGTACGGAACGTCCGGCGAATCGACGCGCTCGCGGTGGTGGAAACGGCGGACGGTTCGATGTCGCGAATCGCTGGAGAAAAGACCGAGATTGTCCATGCCGGAGAACGGATCGCGGGCGGAACGATCGTCCATGCCAATGGCGGCACAGGCGGCGTCCTCATGCTGTCGGACGGCTCACGCGTCGAGATGAGATCGCACTCCGCGCTCTCGCTCGAACGGGCGGACGACGGGCTGCGGATACGCCTGAACAGCGGAGGCGTCATTGTTAATGCGGCGAAGCAGCGATCGGGACACCTGTACGTACAGACGAAAGACGTCACTGTATCCGTCGTCGGCACGGTGTTTCTGGTGAATGCGGAGGAAGTCGGCTCGCGCGTGGCCGTCATCGAAGGTGAGGTGCGCGTGCAGCAGGGTGCGACCGAGAAAAAACTGTTGCCCGGCCAGCAAATAGCCACAAGCCCCCTGATGGAACCACAACACGTGAGCAGCGAGATCGCCTGGAGCCGGCATGCGCTGGCGCACCTCGCATTACTGCAGGAAGCAACTGCGGACCCGCCTTCCCAACCGCAAAATCCGGCATCGGTCACATCCGTACGTCAGGAATTTGGGACTGTATCGATCAAGTCCGAATATGGTCCTGCGGGCCGAAATGCCCCGATGGGTTTCGTCTGCCATGGCGTGGACGGCGTTCGGCGAGCGGTCTTCGAGCGGACGGGCGCGACAGCGAGCCTACTGACGGCGCCGCAAGGTACGTGCGTGGGCAGCGGCCTGATCCTCGCGCAATTGATTTCATTCGCATTTGGAGTCCGGACTTCGAACGTTTCGGGCATTCCCGATTGGGGTTCGCCAGGGATGTATGCGGAGCCAGTGGATCCTGTTCCGCCATTCCGGCGGCGCGATTTCAGCATTTTGGCACGCGCAACACGTTTTGAGATCGAAGCCGTTGCCACGGATCCATCCACCGCAACGGTCGATCAGTTGATGCAGATGGTTCGGTCCATGCTGGCAGATCGGTTTAAACTCAAATTCCACCGGGAAACCCAGGAAATGCCGGGATATGCGCTGGTCGTTGGGAAGAATGGTCCGAAGCTCAAGCTGAAGGAAGCCACTGCGGACTCAGAATCGCCGTACATGACCTCGGACAAAGGTCAGTGGATGGTTCCGGGTCTGTTCGTGCTTCGAGGCAAGTCCACGCTGACGGAATTAGCGCAGTGGCTCGCATCCCCCAACGGCGTTCAACGCCCCGTCGTGGACAGGACTGGTCTTAGTGGAGTTTACGATTACGAAGTCGTGGTTCGTGGTGGTCGAGCTCAGGACGATGGAGGAGCTAAGGATGGCGCCGCCGCAAATTGGTTGAATCCATCTGTCGATTACATAGCAACGGAGGAACGCAGGAAGTCAGAGAAAACCTTCATTGTGTGGCTGCCCAGAACCGGCCAGTTTCCAGCCGTCACGTGGTCGGTTTCGCTCGAGGAGACTATTGGTCTTCAATTGCAGGAGGAGAAAGCGATTCCCGTTGAGATCATCGTGATCGATTCCATCGAGAAGCCTTCACAGAACTGAGAAAGGAGACGCAAGGTCACCGCATGGTTGAAGTTTATCGTCGCCGCTTTGGCGTTACCGATCGCAGTCCAGACTCTGTCGACGCAGAACATCACTCGGCCCGCGGACACGCCGAAAAGGGAAGCGGTCTCGATTAAGCCGTGTGGTTCCCGCGCCACGACAGGCCCTGGCGTCCGGGCCGGAGGCGTGGGCTCGTCCGCCGGAAGACTGAGAGTGACGTGATTAAGCGATCCCCGTATCGGGTTCCTCTCTCTCGATTACTGGGAAAGTAACTTCGCCATTCGTAAGCGTCATTAGCAGGACTCCATTCCGCTTCACCCATTTGTAAGGGATGCTCTTACGATACCTTTGAGGATAGGGATCGGGGTACTCGGCAATCCACAGGTCCAAGAACTCTTTCATCTGAGAGCCATGCGCGTAGCGAAGGTCCACTTCGCGTAGGTTGTCTGCATAGTCGAAGAACAAGTGTCCGACCTCCGCATCCCTCGCGAGCTTTTGTCTGCCAGTTGCTTTGTGGTATTGACACTCGTAAGCACCTCCTCGCTTCGCAGACTTGACCTCATTGTTTTCCAAGTCAATGCCCGTACCAAGCTTCCGCCCAAGATCATTTACTAGCATCGAGGCAAACACCTCCCAATCGGAAGACATCGCAACGGTTCCGGGAGGAATGTTGCGGGCCTTGTACAGCCTTAATTTCCCCTGAATCGGGCCGTACATATAGGCATGAAAGAACATTAACGATTTCTCGAAGTCGAGATTTGTCGGTGGTTCAACGGTCTTTCCGGGGGACGACTCCTTGCGATGCGGTTTCCGTGATACCACGAGCGCTCCTAGTCGCCGCTCAGCATGTCACGCGGCATTTGAGTTCGTTCTCCTGGCTAACGGAGCAAGTAAATGCTCAGAAAGGAACCGGGTTACCGGAACGGCGACGGCATCCCCCATTGCGCGGTACCCGTCATTATAAGAACCCGGCAGCGCGTAATTATCATCGGCACCCATGAGCCTTGCGCATTCGCGCACCGTTAGCAAGCGCGAGCGAACGGATCCGCCATTCACCATCAGAACGATCTGGCGGCTGCTCCCGCCTTCCGGTGTTCGAAGACACCCTGCGATTCCATCGAATCTCAATTCGAGCTTCTGACTTCGGATACCGTCTTCATCCGGGCGAGTTCTGCGGTACCCCGTACCCACGAGAAATGACTTGGTGTCAATAGCGGCTTTCAACTTTGCGCGGTGTCGCGAGGACAAGAGCTTCAGAAGCCTCTGTGTCTTTGCGGACGGTTCACAAGGTGCATCCACTTCGCAGATGTCGGCGAAGGCCCTGGTGCGGAACGGAGGAGCAGGTAATGACCACCAAAGCCACTCTCGATCATCGACTGCATTTGCCGCCTGGATCACGGAGCGTGGATGGAAGGGCCCTGACGGTGCTTGTTGTGTTAATTTGACAAGCGGCAGGTCCGCCGCCGCGGCGATCAAAAAAGCTCTTGGCCTGCTCTGAGGCAGGAACCAGCGGGCATCAAGGACCACGGCTCCCGCAACATAGCCGCGCTCTCGCAATGCCCGATAGGCTGCCCTAAAATGTGATCCCTGCCCGGCACTGAGAAATCCGACTACATTCTCCGCGCAGAGTACGGGGGGCCGCTTCCCGTTTGCAGAGAGTTCGTCCAAAACCCGGATCCATTGCCAGAAGAGACCTGAACGAGTACCTAGTCTCATTCCCGACATTGCGCCGGCGAGCGACAAGTCTTGGCATGGAAAGGACGCCCAAGCTAAATCGGCGGCAGGAACTTCCTCACCGCGTACCTGGCAGATGTCCTTCAATACAAATTCCTGTGAAGGGAAATTGGCAATGTAGAATGCGGCTTTCTTGGGACATACGTCATTCGACCAGACTGGTTGAAAGCGCTCTTGCAATCCGAGTCGTACCAAACCGCTTCCGGCAAAGAAGTCCAAAGCAGAAAACGGCCCTGTAAACGAACCAATTGATCCGTTCATCTTTTTCCTCGCTTTTTTGATGTCTGGGCCGCTCTTCAAAGAATCAGTTTATGCCGTGCCAAGGGACAGCCGGGGTCCCTTAAGGTGACTAGACTCGAGAAAACGAATGATTCGTCGCCGGATTCTGGAAGTTTCCCGGAGTTCACACTCCCACAGGATCAAAACCCGCCAATTGAGCGCCGCTATCCGAGCTTGATTACATTCATCGCGCGCTCTTGTGCGGGTAAGTTTGCGTTCCCAATAGGAAACGTTTGTCTTAGGACGGTTTTGGCCGGCCCGGCAATGGTGACCATGCCAGAAACATCCGTGAACAAATATGGCTTTCCTTCGAGCGGGAAACAGAAGGTCCGGACATCCAGGGAGCTTTCGGCTGTGCAGTCTATAACGATATCCAAGTGAAAAAACCAAACGGCGCACGAGCAACTCTGGCGTCGTATCGGTACTGCGAACCGCCCTCATGGTTCGATTGCGCTGCTGTTTTGTAAGGTTGTCCAAAGTTTAGACCGGATCGTGAGAGTGCCTTCTGCCTGCCGTCTGCAACCGGGTTATTGTTAACAAAAGAAATTCTATATTTTTCGGGCACAAGGCAGTTGCGAAAAGCAAGATTGGTAAGGAGTAGGCGGCCACTGTTATCCATTTGGCCACAACGGATTTTCTCGCCACTTCGGCGTTTTGCGGCGACCAATCGTGTCAGGGCGGCGCCAACCCATCCTTCAAAGCACATCAACGGTATGCAGATCCGTCTCTTCCGGCTTGCGTGGAATGTACGCGAACGCAGCGTTCGGCACGCGGAGCCGTAAGGCAGCGCAAAAGCCGCGCCAGGCAGCGGTTCTATGGGATTTAGGACTTCGCAATGCTGAAAACATCCCGCATTTCCGCAAACATGCGGTCGTGTTTTTCGCGACTATCGGGACGAGCCCTCGCAGCGCATCCTTCCAGTTGCCATATCCGAGGTGAAGACGCCAAAGAAACACACAAGAGCCGGCGGCCACGAGTTGAGAAGTGAAAGGTTCCATTGAAGAACACAGAGCCCCTTATGAGAACACGCATGCCGGAAAAAGACCACGCATCCCGGAAAAACTTGTGAGGGAGACGGGTAGAGAATTGGCGGAAAGCACTGGAGATCTGAGAGGGAACGTCGAGAACGCTCGGCCGGGGACGGCCATTCAGCCGTCCCGTGCGGTCTACTGCGCTGTATGGACCGTAGGTGCGGTGATGGACTCCACAGCTGCGCCAATAGCGGAAGGCTCTTTAGGCTCGCTCTCAGCTCTCGAAACTGTTAGCGCTGACAACTTCAGAGGTTGCGCGAGATCTGAAAGCGTGCTTTCCGTTCTGAATCCGTCCGCTGAGGTCTTAACTCGGGATATCAGAACTGAAGCCGGGCCCTGAGAACTCGACTGCTCGCTGCGATGTCTCGACTGGTGATTCCGGCAACTGCAAGACGGATAGCGCCATTTTTCGCCTTGGCCAGTGCCTGAATACCGGTTTACGAATTATTTCGAGAAAGCAGCATTGCGAAAATGGCCACATCTCTTGAATGACCATCCCAAGACGATTCCTTGCACATCGATCTGTCTGAACAAATTGCCCTGAATCGCAGCAGATCAATCGGAATGTCGAACCCGCTGGAGCGCCGGCGTCGCTAAAGCGGAGCATCGTGAAGCTTTCCGAGTCCGGCCTTGTGGGCGCGTCAGGAATAACCCGCGTCTTGCTTCATCGATTGAAGCTTAAATCCGAGATATCGCGTCCATATGCGCCCCTATGGCCAATCGGGTATTCGCCCATTGCCACGTTAGTTCGCTCACCGGTTTGAAATGCCTATCCGCTTCAAAAAGCCGGGACGCGTATCGATCCGTTGGCCCAAATGATCCCATAGACGTAAACCTCCAACGAACGCGCAAATCAGAGCGCAGAAGTAGATGTTCAGAAGAGCTCGAATCCGGTGAAATCGGTGTTTTATGTTATTCTCCCGAAACCCAACAGGAGAGGCTCAATGCACTTACGAACGATCGCGCTATGCGTGTTAATGGCTGGTAGTGCTTACTCCCAATCGGGCAGCGCCCGGATCGAAGCTCCGCGTTTCTGGAACGATCGTGAACTAGCGGATTGGGCGAATCCCGTTGCGGGTCTCAACGTCCGGCCCAGCCACTTCTCTGAACGAGATTATTACGCTGCGCCCGATGCTGAATGGGTGCGCACGTACCCCGTCTACTTTC
>Ga0137427_10000845_pt1 | contig 14704 bp, 15 predicted proteins | sample EasRivERMZT700_2_FD_102309 | JGI IMG/M metagenome (GOLD analysis project Ga0137427, IMG submission 102309) | Soil microbial communities from meander-bound floodplain in the East River, Colorado, USA - East River MetaG ERMZT700_2 | ecosystem: Environmental > Terrestrial > Soil > Floodplain ...
AAGGGTGGCGGCGACAAAGTTAACGGCGCGCGAGGAGACGCCCCGCTTCGCGTCCCATGAGCCGGCCTCTCGCATGACGGTTCCATACAGCAGCACCGTCAAGATCGTGCCGGCAATAACCAATGAGAACTTCAGCAGGAACGCGACGTCAGCGACATACTGAGTCGGCTTTGTCATCCACAGCGTGAATCCGCTGAGGAGTTGTAACCCAAGCCCAGCCCAGATGACGGGGAACAGCCGATTGAGCGACGTATACGGAATGAGCTCGAATAGCCCAAGCAGCCGCAGGCCAATGATCAAGACAAAACCGATGACCAGCGCGGTCCCAAGCGCGTGGAGCGTGAGGGCCAGCGGCCAGCCCCACAACTCGGTTCGGACCAAAGCGGAGAACTGCGTACCTTCCAGCCATTCAAGCACGTGCGTCATCCTCCTCTCCCGCCAAACACCGGCGGGGTACGAGACAGATCAGAGATAGGGCAACATCCGGCCGAACACGATCACCCCGGTCCACGCCAGCAGCACGACGGCCGCAACCCATTTGGCAGCGACCGGCGCATCCTCTCCCGGTTTGACGTTCCAAAGCCGGCCGGACACCAAGAAATACAGAACCGCAATTGCACCGATGGTGATGAAAGCCATCTTCGGCGCGAACCCGAAGTCGCTCACCACGTAGCGATAGCTGTCGGCAAACATCATGAGCATCCCGCTAACGACATTCATCAGCACGCCGACAAATCCCAGCACGAGAACCTGGTGCATGGCGGCAAACGGCACAGATTTCCAGAAGCCCAGCACACGCAGCACAACAGCGAATACCGCCCCGAATATCAAACAATATCCAAAGAAGTGCACGATTTGCCAGGGTACGAACCAAATCATCTGACTCATCAGCGACTCAAGGGCGGGCGAAATGCCGGCGCTGGGATCGGTTGGCAGGACATCCGTCGGTACACGGATCTCGGGGTGATTGATCAGCCCTCCGCGGTGCCCGGTTTCGGCCATTATGGCGAGAGTGATAAGCGCAAAAAGCAGAACGAGGTTGAGCGAGAGTTTGGACAAGCCGCCCCGGTAGCGGGACCGCCACAGCTCGATCCAGGCGGCGGCGCCGGTGAATGCCAGTCCGAACAGCGTCCACAACGCCATGTCGCGATGGGCATTGATCACGGCCGTAGAAATCTCGGTGTCCGGGATCGGAGGCTGGGTCAAAGCCCACATCGCGGCGGTGCCGGCAACATAGGTCGGGACGCCGACAACGCTGCATATGATGAAAAGGATAAGGCTGCCCCGCTTCATGGCGTCGTTGTTCGCGACGAGCGCTGCGATGAAGAACGCGATCGCGAACACGAACCCGGCGGTCGGGATGTGGTTCAGGATGAGATGGGCGTGCGACCAGACCTGCGAGGTCGAGATGTCGGGGATCGTCACGGGCAATTCCAATTCGCGGTGGTTTATTTCCAGGCCGAGCTCACTCGCGACAAGCGTCAGGCCCAAAGCGAGAGCCGAGAGACCCAACACGACGAGATGAAGCGGAGCCTTGGACGCGTGGTCGCCCCGCCAGGATTGCCACAGCTTGAATGAGGCGACGGCGCCGGCGATCAAAAGACCAGCAAGCGTCGCAATCCCCCAAACATAGTGAAGGCTAACCGCGTCTGCCGAAAACCTGGGATTCTCGGACAACGCCGACATCGAGGCGGCGCCGCTGACATAGATCGGGATGGACAGCAGGGCCAGCAGGCCAAACAGCAGGAGGCAGACTCGCTTCGTGAACTCGTTCCCGGTGCGCAATCCGACGATGTAGAAGCCAAGCCCAATGGCAAATCCAACCGACGGGAAAACGCTTATGAGTATATGCAAATGCGACCAAGACTGTGGAATGACATGCATGAAAAGCCCCCCTTATCCCAAACTGGCTTTCAGTTCTTGTAGGCGTCCCCGTAAATCAGCTCGCCCTCTCCCCGCCAAGCCCGCGCCGACTAACCACTGCCTTGTTCGCCGGGCCGTGCCCGAGCTAGCAGGGACAATGTCGCGACAATGAGTGCCGCCACCCCCGCTCGCGGCACCGCATAAGGCAACTCTCTGGTCAGTATGTTCAAGCCCTCCCCTCCTATTTCTCCAACGACAGTGCGATCAGTTCCGCAGGCTCCGTGGGCGACACGACCGTGAAGGCAATGTACTGCTTGCCGTTCGTGAACCGCGATTGTGCCATGGAGGCGCGCTCCCGAGCGCCACGCCGCAAACCCTCGCGTGGCCCTCACAATAGTCAGGCCTTTCGCGCATTCCTGCAAGACAAGGAACCTCAGCCGGCGAGCGGCATCCTGGAAATCTCGTCTCGCGCGGTTCGCAGAATATCCGCCGCGAATGGCTTTTGGACCATCTCGGTGATGCGCTCGGGATGAGAAGTTGAGAACAGCACGACACCGCCTTCGTTGTCTTCGCGTGCCAGCCCAATGAGGATCCGCGCGATTGAAGACGTGTCACTGGGCGAAACGCCCAGCGCCGTTTGCCATCGCGCAGCAGCGGCCGGACAGGCAGCGAGATGCTGTTTCAGGCGGGGCAATGCATGCTTGAGAGCCGAATGGGTGACCACCAACCGATGTCCCGCCGGAAGCTGCAGAACATTGCGGCTGAAGGCGTCACTCGGGATTTGAGCCACGTCAGCCATCCCGGGAACATCCTGCAGGATGCGCACCGTGTCGGCGTAATGCGTGGCTATTCCGAAAGCCCTGATTTGCCCTGCCCTCAGGAACCTTTGCAGCACGCTCAGCGTTTCATCCGCTCGGGCGTCGCTAGGGGTGCATTCGTGAAGCAGCAGGACGTCGATGTAATCCGTCTGGAGCGCCTTCAAGCTGCATTCGATACTTCGCTGCAGATCGCGGCTGCCGAACGCGCCGTAACGCTCTGCGGGGGGCCGGGGTTCAGGAACGAAATTGCGAGCCAGCGGTCCGAGAGCCCGGCCCGCGACGGCGGCCTTGTAAGCCAATCGTTTGCCCAACTGCATGCTCCACGGAACGATCCCCGCCTTCGTGGCGATGACGACCTGGCCGCGCACGGGTTTCAGCACGCTGCCGAGCACGCCCTCAGCCGATCCGTTACCGTAGAGACGGGCCACGTCGAAATAGCGGATTCCGGCATCGAAGGCGGCCTGCACCAGCCGGGCGGACTGGCTGTGTTGCGCCCCGCCATAGAGATCGCCACAGCCCATGCCCAGCCGCGTCATGCCCGGCGGGAGAAGCTCATCGGCGGCCGCACGCCCATGAGCGTTGGCCATGTGCTGGTTCATTTGGCGATTCCACCGTGGGTGGGTGCCCTCCAGCAACGCTTGAGCCGGGAGTTTGTTCGTTTGGGATCTAGCTTTTGAAGTCCGTGGACGCACAGCGTCGCGACGGGGCAAGCGATGAAAGCAGTGACGCCAGACCTTGACGCGGCGATCTGCGCCGCGACCCCCGAGCGCATCCAGGCGGCTCGCGGATTCGATGCGACCGTCGTGGGTGCAGGCGCGGCAGGCGGTTTGGCGGCGCTGCAACTCACCGAAGCGGGGATGTCAGTCCTGCTGCTGGATGCGGGATTCCGCCCGCGGTTCCGCGACGCCCCCCTGAGGCAGACGACGGCAGCAATCGTGAAGTGCGTCGCCGATCCTCGCCTGCAGTCCGTTCTGCCCGTGCCGGTCGTCAACTTTGGCCGGAAAGCCCTGCGCGTGGCGGGAAGACTCCGTCAACCGGTGCAGACCAGGTGCTGGGCTTGGGAATTGGCGCCGGACGCTTTCGTCGACGACAAGGAAAATCCCTACGTCAACGAGCCTGGAACCCGCTTCGACTGGTTCCGCGCGCACCAGATCGGCGGGCGGATGACCATTCCCGGCCATGGCCGACAGTACTATCGGCTCAGCGAGCGCGACCTCGATCCCGACGATGGGTTGAGCCCACGGTGGCCGGTTCCGTATCACGAGCTGACGTCCTGGTATGACACCGTCGAACAAAGACTGGGACTTTCGGCGGGCACCGAGAACTGCCCGTTTGTGCCGGGAGGCCGCCCTTTAAACGTCATCAAGCCGACGATTGCGGAAGCCGAGACAATCGCCACTTTGAAGCGGCGGTGGCCACACGCGTACACCTTGATGGGACGGTCGGCGCCGCCCCTCTCGTCCGTCGAGAGGGCGGCCGCAACGGGACGGTTGGTCTGCCGCCAGGGTGCGATCGTGAGGGACCTTCAGATTGGACCCGATGGACGGGTGTCCGCTGTGAAATGGCGGGACCGTGCCACCGGTACCGATATGAGCGCCAGAGCCCCTACCGTTTTTGTCTGCGCGTCGGCGCTGGAGAGCACGCGCATCCTGCTCTCGTCCCGGTCCGCATCCGGCGAGCCGATCGGGTCGCGCTCGGGCGCGCTTGGAACCTGTCTGATGGACCATGTCGTCGTTTCCGGCGAAGGGACCGCTGGAGCCTTGGCTGCTCCTGCACCTTACGTACCGGGCCGCTGCGTTTATCTTCCGCGCTTTGACCTCAGCATGACTGGGGAGAGGGGTTCGCGCGGATATGGCGTGCAGATTTACCGATGGTCCGGCGGCTCAGGCCGCTCGCACTTCACCGCGGTATCGTTCGCGGAGATGACCCCGCGCGCCGAGAATCGCGTCGTGCTCGACCCTGAACGCAAGGACGCCTGGGGACTCCCGGTGCTCAGGATCGCCTGCCGGCACAACGAGACGGAGCTCGAGCGGGCCAAGGATCAAAGCGCCGCATTGCGGGAGATCGGCAATGCATTGGACGTCCATTTCTACCGGCTGGGCGAAATCGCAGCTCCCCCGGGAACGGCGATCCATGAGTGCGGTACCGCGCGGATGGGCGACAGCCCCGATCTATCGGTGCTCGATCCAGACAATCAGTGCTGGGATGCCAAAGGGGTCTACGTGACGGATGCATCGGCCTTTCCCTCACAAGGCACGCAGAATCCGACCCTGACAATCCTGGCATTGACGGCGCGAGCCTGTGCCCACGCCATCGCCAGCCAATCCGCCTCCCCGCGCGATACGAATTTGCCCCGCGCGCGGGTAATCCCGCCTTTGGCGCTGGAAGCTGCCGACACCGGCGCGCGGCTCGCGGAAATCAGCTAGCGAAGCTGTCCCTGCCGGCAGGGGAATCGCCTTTCCCCCGGGCTGGAATCGGCCTGATTTCTGTTAGGGTCGCGAACTCGGTTGTCGAACCACGGTTTGTGCGGCCTTCATCGATGCATGTTCAAGCCTCACTGAAATGGCTGCGCGGCGTCTGCATCGCCCTGATGGCACTCGTCTGCGCCACGCCGGCCTTTGCTGAAAAGGGCAAGCTGCGCGAACGGCTGACGCCCGAGGTGATGGCGGTCGTCTATCCCGGCGCCGAACGGCTGGGGGACGAAGAAGGGGATCCGCCTGCGATCGCGGTCTACCAACGCGACAAGATCGTCGCCTATGTGTTTTCGACCCTCGATATCATCGCGGCGCCCGGTTATTCGACGACACCGTTCGACGTGATCGCGGGTATCGATCTCGGCGGCCGCATCACCGGGGCAAAGGTGGTGTTCCACAACGAGCCCTTCATCGTGCACGACCCCGTGCGCCAGCGCCTGCTGGATACATTGCTTGCGCGCGAGGCCGGCCGGCCCTTGCGCGGCGGCACCAACGTGCTGCCGCCCGACTATGTCGCGGGTGCCACCGTCAGCGCGCGCGCCATGCGCGCAGGCGTTCTTGCCACGGCGCGGTTGGTGCTGCGCACGCGGATCGCGCGCGCCCCTGTGACGGCTCCGACCCTCGATGTCGAGAGCTTCAGCAGGAAGTCCTTCGGCGATCTCGTCGCCGAAGGCGCGGTGGTGCGACGGCGGGTGACGTCGGGCGAGGTCGCGGCGGCGCTCGCCAATGCAGGCGCGGCCGGTGCCAGGCTCGACTGGCCGCTCGGCGAAGGCGACGACCTCTACATCGAATTCACCACCGCGCTCATCACACCCCCGGCCATCGGCGGCAATCTGCTCGGCCTGCTGAAATTCGAGGAGTACAAGGCCACGTTGCCGAGCGGCGCCTCGGCGATCTTCGTTGCCTCCACCGGCCGTTACGATTTCATCGGCACGAAGTATTTTCGGGCGTCGGAGGGTTACCTCTTCGATCGCCTGCGCGTGGTTCAGGACGGCCGGACGTTCAGGTTCGTGCAAGACGACTATTCTTTTGCCGTGCCCATAGAGGGGCAGCAACTTGCAGGGCTGTTCAAATTGCCGGCGGGCTTCGACACCCTAAAGCCGTGGCGGCTGGAAATTCTGGTCAACACCGTGGGCGCACGCCCGGTGACGGTCGGGTTCGGGCTCGACTACAAGGTGCCCGACATTTTCGTCAGTGGCGCCGGCACTCCCCCGGTAAGAGCCGCGACCGGGTCCGCCTCAAAAGCGCCGGACGCCGTTGAGCTTACAGCGCAGCCGCAGCCCGAGCTGGATCTCGATCTGGAACTGCCGCCGCCCGTCGCCGCCTGGGTCGAAGCGTGGAGCGACGCCCGCGTCGATGTCGTGATCCTGGCCGTGCTGCTGTCGGCGCTCACGCTGATCTTCGCGTTCCAGGCGACGCTGGCGCGCCATCGCCTTGCCCATCGGATCGTGCGCAGCGGTTTTCTGCTGGTTGTTCTGGTGTGGCTCGGCTGGACCGCCGGCGTGCAGCTCTCGATCGTCAACGTGATGAACTATGCGATGGCGCCGTTCAATCACTTCGATATCGGCTTCTACTTGGCCGAGCCGCTGATGGTGATCATCGCCGCCTACACGCTCATCTCGGTGGTGTTGATCGGGCGCGGCGTGTTCTGCGGCTGGCTATGCCCGTTCGGCGCGCTGCAGGAGCTGCTCGGCCAGATCGCCAAAGCACTCAAAGTGCCGCAATGGAACCCGCCGGTCGCGCTGGAGCAGCGCCTGTGGCTGGGCAAGTACATCGCCGCCGCGGCTGTGCTGGTGTTGGTCATCACGGAGATCGATCCTGCCGGGGCCACGCTCGAAGTCGAACCGTTCAAGACCGCGATCACCGCGAAATTCGAGCGCGCCTGGCCTTATGTCGTTTACGCCGGCGCGTTGCTGGCGATCGGCCTGTTCTCGGAACGCGCCTATTGCCGGTTCCTGTGTCCGCTGGGGGGCGTGCTCGCAGTCCTCGACCGGCTGCACCTTCTCAACCGGCTCAAGCGCCGGCCCGAATGCGGCAGTCCGTGCCGTTTGTGCGAACGTTCCTGTCCGGTGCGGGCGATCGCGCCGACGGGCAAGATCGTTACCGCGGAGTGCTTTCAGTGCCTCGATTGCCAGGTCGAATATTATGACGACAAGCGGTGCCCGCCGCTGGTCAAGGCGGTCAGGCTGCGCAGCGCGACGCCTGTTGCCGTGACGGTGCGAAATGCCTGAACAGCAGCGCACGGAGGAACCACGCCCGACGCGCCGTCATGCGTTGCGCATCTTTGCGGCGGCTGCCGGCCTGCCGCTGATGATTGCGGGCGTCCGTGCGACCGCGGCAAAGGCGCAGATGTACAGCTGGTCCGGCGACGTGCTTGGCGCACCGTCGGAGCTTAATTTGTGGCACACCGATGCCGCGTTCTCGCGGTCAACGATCCTGAAGGCGCGCAGCGAGATCGAACGCTTCGAGCGGACCTTCAGCCTCTATCGACCGGACAGCGAAATTTCGCGCCTCAATCGATCAGGCCGGCTGATCAAGCCGTCGCCGGAGCTGCGCGCGCTGATCGAGGAGAGCCAACGCTTGGGCGCGCTGAGCGGCGGTGCGTTCGACATTTCGGTGCAGCCGTTGTGGCGGCTTTACGAGGCGCATTTCTGGTCACGGACCCACATCCAGCCGGACATCGCGACCAAAGCGCTCGACATCGCTCGCGCGCTGGTGGATTTCCGTCAGATCGAAAGCGGCGCCGCCGCGATTGCGTTCGCGCGCCCGGGCATGGGCATTACGCTGAACAGTATCGCCCAGGGTTACATCACGGACGCGATCGCCGACCTGCTGCGCAACGAAGGCTTCGAGAGCGCCGTGGTCGATCTCGGCGAATTCCGCACCATCGGCCATCACCCGGACGGGCGTCCCTGGCGGCTCGGCATCCGCAACGGCAGACAGTTGGATGGCGTCGACCGCATTGTCGAACTCGACGACATGGCCTTGGCCGTCTCCGGCGGGTACGGCACGACATTCGAGGCGAGCGGGCGCTTTCACCACATCTTCGATCCGCGAACGGGCGCGAGCGCCGGCACTGTCGTGGACGTGGCCGTGCTCGGTCCGAGCGCGATGGCAGCGAACGGGATTGCGACCGCCATCTGCGTCGCGGGGGAAGCCGTCGCGCCGACGCTGCTCGCGGCCTATCCGCGCATGCGGGCGATGGTGACACGGTTGGACGGGACACCGGTGACGCTCACGGCCACGGGACTGGCGGCGGGGTGAGCGCGTGACGTCACGACTTTCGAGCGCTGTGGTGTGTGTGGGCGTCGTAGCTGCATGGCCCGCATTCGCCGCACCGGCTCATTCCGTTCCCAACTTCGCCACGGATAGCCGAACGGGCTGGGTGAAGACGCCGGGCAGCGATGAATTCATCCAACCTCCATCGGGTCCCGGCCCCGTGCAAGACGATCCAGCCCGGCCCTATGTCTCCAATGGCCATCCGGGTGATGGCGGAGACCCCAACGGTCAGGAAACGGTCAAGATCGCCGACATCACCAATCCGATTCTGCAGCCCTGGGCGGCGGAGCGGATGAGACAAGCCAATGAGGAGGTGCTGGCGGGGAAAATCGGCTTCACCGCCAGGGCTCGGTGCTGGCCGGCCGGCGTTCCCGCGTTCCTGACCTATCCCGTCGTTCCGATCTATTTCATCCAGTCCGCCAAGGAAGTTCTGATGATCTGGGGTCAGGACTTTCAGGTACGGCGCGTCCATTTGAACGTGCCGCATTCGCGCAATCCTGCGCCTTCATGGTTCGGCGAATCAATCGGGCATTACGAAAACGGCGACACGCTCGTCGTCGATACGATCGGCATGAACGATCGGACCTATGTCGACAATTATCGAACGCCGCACACCACCCAGCTCCACGTCATCGAACGCTTCCGGCTCATCGAGGGCGGCACGTGGATAGAAGTTCATGCCCAAATAGTGGACCCGGGCGCCTTTACGACGCCTTGGACGGCAATCCAACGTTACCGGCGCGTGGAACAGGGCCCGATGGGCGAAACGGTTTGTGCCGAGAATACCGCAGACCACTTCAACCAGGACCTCGTTCCGATCCCGCGCGACGACACGCCGGATTTCTGAATCGTCAGAAATCCGCGACGGCAGCCGTGGGCACGCGCTCCTGGAAGAAGTAGCCGTTGTTCTCGGCGCAGATGGCCTCCTGCCACTCCGCCGGCACGCGCCGGTAGCTCGTCGTCGCCGAGAAGGGCTGATTGAAGGCGTCGGGGTCTTCGATCCGCATCTGCACGTTCATCACCTGGCCGTCGGGGCTCATGCGCCAGCGCTCGATGACGTGGAGCTTGTCCGAATGCGGCGTGCGATAGGCATCGAGGAAGGTCTTGTCGTTGAGGCCGACCGTGTCGATCACGAGCGTGTCGCCGTCGTAGCGGCCGACCGACTCGCCATAGAATGACGGTTTCGGGTTCGTGGAGTGCGGCACGTTCATGTAGATGCGGCGCACCTCGGCGTTGCCCTGGTAGAGCATCAGCACCTGCTTGGGCTTCTGCACGAAATGGATCGGCTGGGCGGGAAACGTCATGAAACCGGGGACGCCCGCCGGCGCGCAGGAGGACCGTGCGGTGTAGGCGAACTTGCCGGCGAGAACCTCGTCGTTGTCCTTCTTCATCGCCGCCGCGACCCAGGGCTTCAGATTGGGATTGCTGACGTCGCCGATGCGGTAGGTCGGCTGTTCGCTGGTGTTGTTGGGCACGTAGCGGTGGCGCGGGTCCTGGCTGACGGGTTTCATTGTATCGCCCGGGACCGACTTGAACTCGCCACCCGCCAGAAGCCAGGCGGCTCCGTTCACGAAATTCGGCGGCGATGCGCTTTGTGCGGTGGCGTCCGAGCTCAGCGACGCCAGCATGAGGACACTGAGCACACCGCCTGCGAGAAACCGTTCCCTCGTAGCGAACACGGACATGGCTCCCTCCAAAACGACGGCCGCTTGCGACGTCAAGCGTAGCACCGTCGGGGAACGCAGGGAATTCGCACTTCCCGTTTCCAGGCTTTGCCCAGCCGCCGCCGTTCGCCACTCCCGAGGGTCAACGCGTGACGGCCGTGACGTATATGCCCAAATAGGCCGTCAGGCGCCCCGCGATGAGAACGAAAGCCCAGACCAACGCGGTCGCCGCGACGAATTTGATGCCGCGCGCGGAGATCGTCCCGGACGAGGCCCAGCGGCTCGCCTCCCCCTTCAAGACTTTCGCGAAGTGCAGCGTCACGACAATGCCAGTGACGACCAATGCCAGCTTCACGTCGAAGACACCTGCCTCGAGATAGCGGCCAGGTTTGGTCAACCACAGCAGGCTTCCGCTGAACGCCTGAATCCCGACGCAAACCCAAATGTAGGGAATCAGGCTCATCAACGAGGCCAACGGAATCGTCTGGAACATTCCGAACAGACGCAGGCAGATAATGAATGCGAAACCTACGATGACCGCCGACCCGAATGCGTGCAGCGTCAGCGCGAACGGCCAGCCCCAAGACTCCTTGACCCACAAAGCGAGCGGCGTGAATTCCAACCATTCAAGCATGGTCCGATCCTCCCTCGACGGGTTGTTTCGTTTTTCCCTCGTCGAAACGGATCGGCGCCCCTTACGTCTCTAATACGCGCGGCGGTGCGCAGCCCCACGCGCGGGGGAGAAACATTCGTGGTTAACAGCAGGAGAAGGTGGACGGATCATGCGCGGTGGGTGTGCCGAACAGCCAACCGATGTCGTCATAGCGGACATCGCCGAGCGGCTTGAGGAGGCGGAATTGGTGGCGGCTGTCGTCCGAAGTCCAGAAGGCGACGACGGTTTCGAGCGGCGGGCAGCCTTGCATCCGACAAGCGACTTCGGAGACGAGGACCGCGGCTGTGGGCTCAAGCTTGAAGCGACGCCGGGTCCAGCCCTGAATGGAGGCGATGGCGTCGGCCGTCTCGGGGCCGAACCGAGCGGGCATCATCATGATGGCGGCTTTGAGAGCGGAGCGGAGCGCGCCATCCGGCGCGCTCCGTCAGGCTCGATCAGGAGACGTGGTACAATTGGCCGAGATAGGCGGTCAGGCGACCCATCACGAGGACGGCCGCCCAGGCGAACGCGGTCAGGCCGACGAATCGGAGGCCGGCCCTTGAAATGGTGCCCGACGAATCCCAACCGGCGGCTTCCCGCTGGATCGTCTTCTGGAATTGCATCGTCATGAAGAAGCCCATCACGACGAAGGCCATCTTGATGTCGAACAGCCCGTCACCGAGATAGCGCGCGGGCTTCGTCAGCCACAGCAGGATGCCGCTGCCGGCTTGGATCCCGAGGCAAACCCAGATGAACGGGATCAGCTTTTGCAGCGAGCTGGGCGGAATTGTCCGGAACAGCCCGAGCAGGCGCAGACCCATGATGAAACTGAAACCCACCATGGTTGCCGATCCGAACGCATGAAGCGTCAGGGCCAACGGCCAACCCCAGGATTCCTTAACCCAAATCGCCACCGACGTAGCTTCAAGCCATTCAAACATGGTGCGACCTCCTCGCCAGTCAGCGGTTGGTTTTGTCCACTTCCCTATTCAGACAGTACATGACGGCACCGATGACCCCAAGCGCAAGCAGGGACAGAACAACCGTTGTGACAGAGATGATGACCGACGTCGTATCCATGGGAAATCCTTCCGTGTCACACGTAGGGGATGAGCCGGCCGCCCGCGATCACGCCGGTCCAGGCGAGCAAGGTGATGGCCGCGACCCATTTGGCGGTCATCGGCGCTTCCTCTCCCGCCTTGGTGTTCCACAGCTTGTCGGACAGCGAGAAATAGAGGACGGCGCAGGCGCCGATCACGATGAACGCCATCTTCGGCGGGAACGCGCCCGAGTTGACGTAGCGGAAGGTGTCGGCCAGCAACATCAGCATGCCGGTGAAGACGTTCATCACCACCCCCATCACGCCCAAGGGAAGGATGCGATGGATGGCGGAGAACGGCATGGATTTCCAGAAACCGAAGACGCGCAGCACCACGGCTGCGACCGTACCGAAGATCAGGCAGTAGCCGAAAAAATGGAGGGTCTGCCAGGGCACGAACCACTGGACGTCGTTGATCGCAAGCTCGATCGCGGGCGACAGGAAGGCGGCGGGGTCCGTCGGAAGCGGCTCGGTGCGGATCTCCGGATGATTGATCTGTCCGCCGCGATGCCCGGCTTCCGCGATCAACCCAAGAGTGACGATCGCAAAACCCAGCACGACGTAGAGCGTTGTCGAGGAAAACCGGTTGAGGTAGCGGTACCGCCACAGCTCGACCCAGGCAACCACGCCGGTGGCGGCGAGGGCGAAGAGGGTCCAGAGGGCCATGTCGCGGTGGGCGTTGATGGCGGCCTGGGAAATATTGTCCATCGGCGGGTCGGTCAGCGCCCACATCGACGACGCGCCGGTGACATAGGTCGGGACGCCCAGAACGCCACATATGGTGAAGACGACGAGGGAGGCCCGCTTCATCCCGTCGTTGTCCGTCAGAAGCGCAACAACGAAGAAGAAGAGACCGATCACGAGCCCGATCGAAGGGAAGTGATTGAGGATGATATGAAAGTGCGACCACGCCTGCGGCGTTCCCTGTCCCTCTGGGATGTCGCTGCCTGAGGGCAGGTTCACGCCGGCGGCGGTGGACAATCCGAGTTCCTGATGATTGATCTCCCAGCCGCTTTCGCCCGAGAGGATCATCAGAAAGAGCGTGATCAGCGAGATCCCGAGGATGAGGTGCAGAGCATTGGCGGAAAACCGTCCGACCTGTGACGACCGCATCCACTCATAGCCGGCGGCGCCGGCCGCCAGCAAAAGGACGAGGAGCGCGTAGAGCGACCAGTTGTAGTGAGCGTTGATCAGGCCCTCGGAAACGCCCTCGCGCGCCGACACTGGCATGATCGAATTCATGCCGCTGATATAGATCGGGATCGACAGGACGCCGAGTCCGACGACCACCAAGAGGCAGATCCGCTTCAGACCGTCATTGTTCGTGACGATCGAAGCCACGTAAAAGCCGAGCACAAACAGCAGCCCCACCAGCGGGAACAGGCTGACGAGAATGTGCAGATGCGCCCAAGATTCCGGGATTACATGCATAGAAAACCCCCTCCCCGGAGGCGGATCGCTCCGGTCTGCTGCGGCTGATCTTTGTAGGTTGACCTACCCCGATCAAGTTCTCTCCAGCATATCATGGCAAATATCAACTCGTTTCTGGGCCGTCAACCGGATAACCTGGCACTGCCGCAAAACATGGCGATGCGACCCGTCGCCACCGCAGTCCGACTCATCGCAACGATTCGTGCGCGGAATGCGAGCAAGCAAGCGGCGCGCTAAAGTCCCGCGCAATCGCTCACCGCGGGCTCGTCCCCGAGCGGATGGAGCGACAACACGCCTTTCGGCGGCCGGCCGTTGACCAGCATCTGTTGTTCGTCGGCCAGCAGGCCGCCGGCACTTCGATCCTTACGCGGATGTATGCCGACGGAAATCTTGTCGCCGGGTTTCAGCAATGCGCCCGACCAGCCGCCGCGAGCAAGCACCGTCGGCGAACTGCCCTCGACCGACCAGGTGACCGTGTTGTTGCGGAGCCCCTCCGAAAGGACGCTGATTCGGACATGGGGGGCCATCCAGACATATTCCTTAACGACCCCCGACAAGGTCACTGTCCGGTGGCGGTCGTACATCGAGAACGAATGATGCGCGGACGCGCCATTTGCTGCCATTGTCGCCGCAGCCAGGGCCAGGATGAACACACGGGCCTTCATCGCTACCTCAACTCCGCATCGCAGTGCGCAAGCGTAAACCTGCCAATCCATGATACGCTTGACCGGCGTCCCCCCCTCATTGGCACCGCCCGCCGACGGTTGAGGGAGTGGCGTCCCTTCGGCGTATAATAGTCGGGAAATTGTGTTTTTGGAGCAGGTATCGAATGGCTCACCATGTTGATGAGATGCTGGGGCGGCTGAAGGCGCTCCCGCGCGACCACGAACTGGACCGGCTGGAATCGGCGGTGCTGTCGAGGATCGAGGCCGGCCGCGATGCGTTTGCGGGCAAGACATTGCAAGTACAACTGGTGGTGACCTGCGGGGCGCTGTTGCTGGGTCTGGCGGTTGCCCAATTCACGGGCATCAGCCAGATGGCGGCGATGCCCCTGCACAGCGAGACGGTGGTGCTGTCGGACGACAGCTCGTTTGCGCCGTCCGTCCTGCTCGAGGGCGGCACATGACCGGGTTCTGGCGCAATCTCGCGATCACGGTGGTGGTCGCACTCGCGGCGGGCTGGGCCGGAGGCGCGCTGGGCGTGCGGACTCTGACCGTCACCGACGAGATGCTGCCGCTGCGGCAGACGGTCTCGGCCATCGTGCGCAACGATCTGCGCCTCAATGACGATCAGATCCGCGACATCCAGAATATCGAGAACCGCTATTACGACCGCCGCATCCAGCTTCGCAGCCACGTGGCCGACGCCAACCGGGAACTGGCCGATGCGCTGATGAACGACATGGCGTTCGGACGCGAAGCGCA
>Ga0137427_10000849_pt1 | contig 14667 bp, 11 predicted proteins | sample EasRivERMZT700_2_FD_102309 | JGI IMG/M metagenome (GOLD analysis project Ga0137427, IMG submission 102309) | Soil microbial communities from meander-bound floodplain in the East River, Colorado, USA - East River MetaG ERMZT700_2 | ecosystem: Environmental > Terrestrial > Soil > Floodplain ...
ATATGCAGGGCAAGCAAATAAAGCGCGACCAACTGCGTCGTAAATGCTTTTGTCGATGCGACGCCGATCTCCGGTCCTGCGTGCGTGTAGATGACGGTGTCGGACGCCCGCGACGCCTGGCTGCCGACCACATTGCAGATCGATAGAAGAAACGCGCCGCGGTCCCTGGCTTCTTTCATGCCGGCCAGCGTATCGGCGGTTTCTCCCGACTGGCTGATGCCGACCACCATATCCTTTGGACCGATTACAGGCTCGCGGTAGCGGAACTCGGAGGCATAATCCACATGGACCGGAACGCGAGCCAGGCGCTCGATCAGAAACTTTCCGACCAGGCCAGCATGCAAGGAAGTTCCGCATGCAACGATGTGCATCTGTTCGGCGGTCTTGAAAGCCTCCTGATTGCCGAGCTCCCGGCCAAGTGTGATATTGCCGTCCGCATCCAGCCGGCCGCGCAGCGTGTCCGCAATGGCCCGCGGTTGCTCGTGGATTTCCTTCAGCATGAAGTGTGGATAGCCTTCTTTCTCGGCCATATCCGCGCTCCACGTGATGATTTCGCTGCGTCGCTCAGTGGCGCGTCCTTCGAAGTCCTTCAATTCGACTGAGTCGTGGCCGATCAGAGCGAGTTCGCCATCCTTCAGGAACACGACCTCACGGGTATAAGGAAGCAACGGAGGCACGTCGGAAGCGATGAAGTTTTCGCCGGCACCAAGTCCGAGAACCAACGGCGCGCCCTTGCGGGCTGCAACGATGCGACTTCCATCCTCAGCTGAGATGACGACGATACCGAAAACGCCTTCAACATCCTTCAGAGCGCGTCGAACTGCGGCATCCAGATCGCCGTCAAAATAGGTTTCGATGAGATGAGGCAGAACTTCAGTATCTGTTGCGGTGATGAACCGATGTCCTTCTGACATCAACCGATGCCTGAGCATCAGATAGTTTTCGATGATGCCGTTGTGAGCCACAAAGAATCGGCCCGTGCAATCTCTGTGTGGATGAGCGTTATCTTCGCTCGGACGTCCGTGCGTCGCCCAGCGCGTGTGTCCGATCCCGTACTTTAATCCGCCGTTGCCGGGACCAATCTGGAGCAACTTCTCTTCAAGACCGTTAATACGGCCTACGGAACGTACAACCCTCGGGATTCCGTCCTCCATGATCGCGACGCCGCACGAGTCGTAACCACGGTATTCCAGCCTTCTAAGACCGTCGACCAGGATGCTCGAGACATCACGTTTACCGACATAACCGACAATCCCACACATAGATCTCTTTCCCTCCCCTGGGTCCCGTTCGACTTAACGACCTTCACGCGCAAAGACAACCTTGATTGTCTTGAGCAGGATCAAAAGGTCGAGTGCAATGGAAACGTTTTTGGCGTAGTACAGGTCGTATTGAAGTTTCTGGTAGGCATCTTCGACCGAGGCGCCGTATCGATACATGACTTGCGCCCAGCCTGTGATTCCGGGCTTCGCGTAGTGACGCAAGTCGTAATAGCGGATGTTCTGTTTGAGTAGATCGACGAAGTAGGGCCGCTCGGGCCGAGGACCGACGAAGCTCATGTCTCCGCGCACGACGTTGACCAACTGAGGTAGTTCGTCAATTCTGCAGCGGCGGATGAACCGCCCCACCCGAGTACACCGGTCATCCTGTTCTTTCGCCCAGGTAGGACCGCTGGCTTTCTCGGCGTCCTGGCGCATCGAACGAAACTTGAAAAGCGTGAAACGTCTGCCGTTCAATCCGACGCGCTCCTGGCGGAAGATAGCGGGGCCTTGTGATTCGAACGTGATCGCCGCAGCCACCAGAGCCATCAACGGTGCGGTCAGCACAAGCAGCACGACCGAGAAGATGATGTCGATGACTCGCTTGATCTGCAAATAAGTCCGCGAGGGGCTGAAACCATTCGCAAGGATCAGCCACTGCGGCGATAGCCCTTCGAGCCAGATCTTGCGGCTTGTCTTTTCGAAAGAATCGACAGCCGACTCGATCTTCACTCCTCGAAGCTTGTAATTGATCAGAGTGTCGGTGAGTTCAGCATTCCCGCCGAGTTCTGAATCTGCGATCACGATGTGCGAGAAATCGACACCCGTCGCTACGTTTGTCAGATCCTGGCCCTGGACCAGGCGCACGTTTCCAGGCCCGTCGCGCTGGATCATTTCCTCGTAGAACTTCGAGGCCAGCGCTGCGGAACCGAGAACCAGCGTGTTACGCGGACTTCTTGTAGTACTTGTACGCATACGCATACCGGCTGCGCTGATAATCGACATCATTTAGTACTGCTCCCATCAGGTTCGCCGAATCGAAACTCTCCACTGCATGTTGGAACAATTCGCGTGGAGTCTTACGCGCACGCACAACGAAGAGGACCTGGTCGGACATTCCGGCCAGAAGATGACTGTCTGCGACAGGTAATGTCGGAGGCGCATCAACGACGATGTAACGGAAGTTCTGCCTCAGTTGTTCGAATATGGCGCGGGCCTTCGTTGACGACAGTGCGGCCACGGGATTGCCGGTCGGAGTACTACCGGGTATGACCGAGAAATTGCCGATCTTGAGCGTGTGCTTGGCGTAATCACCGTCCGTGCTCTGAAGAAGTTGATAGAAACCTCGTCCTTCAAACGACTTCACGCCGAGGTATTCATGAATGCGCGGTTTGCGCATGTCACCATCGATAAGCAGAACGGACCCGTCAACCATCGACGCCAAAGACTGCGCCAGGTTGACTGCCACCATCGATTTGCCTTCGCTTCCCGTCGCGCTGGTAACCATCACGACGCCCGCGTTACGGGCGATACACTGCTGCTGTACCTTCATCGCCAATAACCGGAACTGTTCGGCTGCGACCGAATCCGGATCGTTGGCCGCAATGACCAGTTCATTCAACTGTCCGGTCCTGCTGGTGTTCACGCTTGGAATCGCGCCCATGACCGGCACTGACGTGAAACCATGAAATTCGTCAACACTTGAGAACGTCGTATCGTTCTGCTCGAGCAGGAACGCCATCACCAGGCCCAGTCCAAGCCCCACGAACAGTCCCATCATGATCAGCCGTTCTCTTTGAGGACTGAACGGAGTTGTGGGCAACGTCGCCGGCTCGACAACTGAGAACGCAATGCCTGTTTCCGACTTCTGGAGACCTTGCGCCATCGACGCATCCAGCTGCTTGTCAAGTAAGGCGTGGTACTGGGATTCGCGGACGTGATAGTCACGCTTCATTTCGTCAAGTACGCGCTGGTGCTGGGGCGTCGCCTCGACTCGTTTCTGGTACGCAGACGTCTGCGCGGACAATCTGGACTGCTCCCGCCGATACGCATCGATGCGTTGATCGATGCCCTCGAGCTGCGATTTCAACTCGGTGTACTTCGAATAGTTTGCGCTTGGCTCCGTTCGAGGTTTGATCGGTGCATTGGCAATGGAAGTCTCGAGGCTGCGAATCTCGTCACGAAGGCTAATGACATCGGGGTGAGTCGTCTTGTAGCCGCGAGACCCGAATTCCCTTTCTTTCATCCGCAAGTCATCCAGCCGGATTTCGGCAGGCGTCTTTTCCGTAACCATGGGTTGGTTGAGCACACCCTGATCTTCAAGTTGCCGGAGTTGCTTTGAGACGGTCGTCCGCTTGGCTTCCTCATCGCCGATCCTGGACGTCCTCTCTTCGTACTGCGCTCTGAGCGAGTCCACTTCCTTGATGTTGAAGTCCATGTGCTCGGGCAGTTCGTTGACGGCGCGTTGCCTGTAGGACCGCATCGCCTCATCCTGCTTTTCGAGCCTTTCCTTGACGGTCTTCAATTCATCGTCAATGACGCCCTTCGCGTCAGCGACCTTTTTGTCCCGCTTGGCGGAAGCGCGCTCGGTGAAGAGCTCAGCGACCTTGTTCGTTACATTCATGACTTCGGCGGGATCTCCGCCTTCGTAAGAGATGTGAAACGTGTGTTCGCTCTCCACCTTTACGACAATTCGCGCGCGAACGTCGTCCAGAGCTTCCTCTGGCAATTGCTCCTTGACGTCGCGGTACACCTTCATCTCGCGCGCCGCGGCATTCAGGATGTCGGGGCCGTAGAGGACTTCACGCACCGTCCACAGGTGCTCCTGAATGTTTATCGGTTCAGGCGAGACATGTTTCAGGTAGTCCGGAGGAGCCAGGTTCTCGGCCGCCACCAATGACTGCGCCCGATAACGGTTCGGCTGCGTGTAGGCGTAGAGAGCGAAGCCCGCGCAAAGCAAGACCGCCGGAATGATGATCAGGAATTTGCGTCGTCGAAACGCTTCCAGCAGCGAAAAAACCGAAAGCGTGTTTCCTTGTGCTTGGGTTGCCATTAATCCTCCTGCTGGGGTTTTGTGCGTTTGCGGCCTTGTTCGGTAATTGCCACGTTTTCGGCGTCGCGATTCAACCGACTCGTGCGGCGCTCCGCCTCTGTCGATATTGAGTACTCCAGGCCAACCATCGTTCGGTATCGCGACAGCGGGCTTGCAACGAAATCGTTGCGGTTTTGCTTATAGGCTTCGGTGCCCAGGAACATCACCGTCCGCTCGTTGAGCCGATAGTCGATGCGGGCCCGGCCAAGCAGAGTCTTGTTTTGTCCCAGCAGCGTTCCGTAGATGCCGCGCGAACCCGAGACGGCGACATTGACGCCAATGTTGCGGGTAGGCTGACCTCGCATTCGGAAGCTCAGAATTTCGAAGAATGAATTCGATGCAAGTCCATTCGGCAACGCCACTCGCGGAGCTGCGAAGAAGGACAGCGTGCGTGAATAGCCTCCGCCGAACCACACTTCTCCGACCCGGCGATCAGCGTAGGCGCCGAACAGATAATTCATTCCTGTGTCTGTCCTAATGCCTCCGCCTGCGACCTCGAACACGGTTTTTGGATTGATGCTGAACCGGTATTCGGCATTGAGACTATGGGCCGGTTCTTTGAACGCCACGAACTCCGAGTCCACACGCTCGTCCGCGGTTTTGCTGCGGTTCCACGGCGAAGTGCTGAAGATCGAATATGTCACTCGGAGACGGTGGTTGCGTCTTACCATTCGACCCACCGAGGCCGAGACAGCGTTCGAAATCGTGTCGAGAATGCGCCGCTGGAGCGGATCGTTCTGGCCGAAGGTCGACACGGCATTGTCGAAACGTACTGAATAAGTAGTACGCTCAGACTGCACGAAGCTGACGCCTGCTCGAAAATCGTTTTCCTGGTATCGGGTCCGGGGCAGAAGCAAAAGGACGTTCTGCAAAGTCCGGCTCGGGTCCTTTGATGACCGATACGCGTCACCGACAGAAACCTGCCACCGCCGGCTCAAGAGCTGGGTAAAATCCACCGTCGCTCGGTGATTCCATGCGTTCTGATCGGAGTTTGCCATGAAGATCTCGAACTCCGGCTGGTATGTCGCCGCGAACTCGCGCTTGTAAGAATCGCCAAGAAAAGCCAAGGTCGGCGCCGTCAACAACAGAACCTTGTCGTCGAGTTTCAGCGGTCGAATATTCGGCGCACCCGACAGGACGCTGGCGGGAAGCGACAGAAAGAGAAGTTTTTCGTCCTCAGGCGTTCGATCGACAAGGAAGTTATTATCGGTACCAAAGGCGATCTGCGCCGGTGTGACGAATGAGAATCCGGAATAGCCGTTTCGCGCATGCTGGGCAGACAGCGGCGCGACGGCGAAGACAAGAGATAAAAGTAGTAGTGCTGTTTTCTTCATGATGCCTATTGGATGTAAATCTTGTCGTAAGGGAGAACGTAGAAGAGTTCGCTCCTTTGTTTCTTGATTAGATCTTCCACATTCAAGACATATCTCTCTTGTTTGCCACCTAAAACGCGCATGACGATGACCTTGTCGCGCTTCGCGTATTCGGTGAAGCCGCCGGCAAGCGCAATGGCGTCGAGAACAGTGGCGCGGCCCTGGATCTTGTAAACATCGGGCTTTTTCACTTCACCGAGCACCGATACCTTCGCGCTATTCACTTCCTTCAGGATGACCGTCACGACGGGCTTCTCAATAAACTGAGTCAGCTTTTGACCGACCTCGGTCTGTAGCTGAAGCGCCGTCTTTCCATTGACCGGCAGTTCGCCGATCAAGGGCAGCGATACTTTCCCGTCGGGTCGCACGACGACGGTCGTGCTGAGCTCGGGCTCCTTCCAAACGAACACCTGGATCACGTCGTCAGGACCCAGCCGATATTCGGTGTCGCCGAATGCGCCCGAACGCGACTGTTGAGCGCTAGCCGCATGTGCGATGCAAAGGGCTACGCACGCCATAACCACAAAAGCTTTCAGTCTCATCTTCACTCCTAAGTCCGTTCGTGTGTGATTCGAAGACGTAAGCAACATTGCAAAAAGCGTGCCGATGGCGGCTTCTCGCTAAGTAGTCGTATTCAGACGGATTAGAATTTTTCGAAAGGATCGCGATGTAGGAATGCAGGTTCCACCAAGGAACAGACGTGCACAAGAAAAAAGCCGGGGACAGAGTATCCTCGGCTACTGGCTTTACACATAAAGGGGAATCGGAGACCTGCAAATGGGATGGGGACATTTGACACGTGACATGTGACGCGTGACGTTTGACATCCGAGGGGGCTATTTCCCCGGATGTCAAACGTCACGCGTCACATGTCACGTGTCAAATGTCCCCATCCCACTTGCAGGATTCTTCCAATCTCCAATCCCCTCAAAACATCGGCTGAAAGCCTCGCCCCTCGGCCTTTTGAAACGCGGCAGGGATAGTGTGACGGTTTTCGATCTGCCATCGCTTCAGCTTGTTCAATAACGCTTTGTAACAGATGTTCAGGCGGCGCGCCGCCTGTTTGCGGTTCCATGCGGTCTCTTCAAGAACCCTCAGAACCAATTCTCGCTCGGCTTGCTCGGCCGCACGAGAACCGACATCCTTGAGCGACATCTTGTCTTCTTTCGGCTTCATCGGAATAACCACAGCACCGGATGGCGACGCCGAGGATTCCTTCAACTCGAGAAGCGTCATATCCATGTCCGGAAGGATCAGGTAGCGTTTTATCGCGTTTTCAAGCTGGCGAATGTTGCCGGGCCAGTCGTAGCGAAGAAACGCATCGATCATCTGGTTTGAAATCTCTTCGACAGGACTCTTGTACCGTTCTCGATACTTCATGAGGAAATAGTTACAAAGAACCGGTATGTCCTCACGCCGTTCACGAAGCGGCGGCAACTCCAGGCGGATCACGTTGAGGCGAAAGTAGAGATCCTCGCGAAATTTCCCATTGCCGACGGCTTCTTCCAGGTTGATGTTGGTGGATGCGAGGACACGGGCGTCAACTCGAACGGAGCGCTTGCCGCCCAGACGCGTGTATTCCGAGTCCTGCAGCACGTGCAGCAGTTTGGCCTGCAGATGCGGGCTCATTTCGCCGATCTCATCCAGCAGAAGCGTGCCCTTGTCCGCGAGTTCGAACTTGCCTGGCTTTTCGTTTAAAGCTCCGGTAAAGGCTCCTCTCTCGTAACCAAACAGTTCAGACTCGAGCAGATCGTGCGGAAGGGCTGCACAATTCACCTTCACGAATGGCTTGTCGTGTCGCGCCGAATTGGTGTGTATGAAGCGGGCCAGAACCTCCTTGCCGACGCCGGACTCACCCAGAATCAGCACAGGCACATCGGTATCGGCGACGTGTTTGGCAATGTCCCGGATCCGTGACATCCGTTGATTGGTGGAAAGAAAGTCATTGGATTCGTTGTACTGATCCAATTGCCGTCGCAGCGACTTCACTTCCTCCTTGAGTTTTTGTTTCTCAAAGACGTTTTCAATCGCCAACTCGAGTTCCTGCTCCTCGAATGGTTTTACCAGGAAGTCCGCTGCGCCCATTTTCATGGCATCGACGACGGTCTTCGTCTGGCCGATAGCGGAAAGAACGATGACCGGAATGGACGAATTGAGTTTCCTAAGATTCTCGAGGACCTCAATCCCGCTGATGCCCGGCATGACGACGTCGAGGACTAGCAGCGACGGAGCATTCCCCGAACTAAGTCGCGACAAAGCCTGATCGCCGGACTCCAGACACTCCACGTGATACCCGCACGAAGTCAGGAAGTCCGACAAATAACTGCGAACGCTGCGGTCGTCATCTACAACTAGAATCGATCGTTTTGTCATTTTCAGGAACCTACCTCCAAGAGCGGGAACACAGTCCCTTCAGTTTTCATCAGAACTGCAATGGGAGTTCCAACCGAGAGAAGTCACAGGCCACTGTGAGAACTCCTATGAATAACTAGCTAAACGCGAGTACCTTACGGCGGGAATCCGAAGACATACAGTAGGAGTTCTGGATAACCGGCTATCGGGAATCGTGGGAATCGGGGAACCTCTGGTGGCTTTGAATGCCCACTGTAAGGGAGCCTTTTGACACCAACCCTTCGCGGTCAAGCGGCCCGCAACAACAACCGCTCGATGGTGCTGAAGAGTACGTTCATATCAAGAATTGGCTTTGCGACGTAATCGTCGAAGCCGGCCGCCAGATACTTTTCACGGTCGCCCACCATGGCATGAGCCGTCAGGGCGATCACCGGCAGTCGACGCAGTTCTGAATCGTCTCGAATTCTCTTAAGTATCTCGGTTCCGTCCATTTCCGGCAACGATATATCTAGAATCACAACGTCCGGCAGATTCCGGCGGAATCCTTCAATCGCCTCTAAACCATTGGAAAACTCTTCGATTTGATATTGATCCTCGAGGATTGTTCGAATGATCAGGCGATTATCGGAGTTGTCGTCGACGACGGCGATCCTCCGCGTTTGCATCAGATTGGTCCCCTCCAATATACCCCCACCTAAGCCCAGTAGATTCTTCGAGCATCTGAGGGACCACTCTGCCTCCAGACATGCTGTGTTATAAGTAAACGTTCACTATGGCGAAGTTGTTGATACTGTCGTCCGACACGGGCGAGGGGCATAACAGTGCGGCGACGGCTATCCAGGCGGCTGCCACGGGATCGGGGCTCGATGCCTCCATTCGGAAACCCATGGAAGAGTCCGGAAGCGCCAACCGGGCGATGGGTAACTTCTATAACTTTCTCCTGACTCGGAAACCCCAATGGATGACGAAATACCTTTGGGTGATCGACCATGTACGACCCAATGAGCGCGAATTCCTGTACAGGCGGGTCAGGCGCTTTATCGGTAAGTTCCTCGACTCCGAAAATCCGGACATCGTTCTTTCTGTACATCCAATGCTCAATCATTTCATTCCCCGTTTCATCCGTGAGGAACGGCTGGGTATCAAATTCAATACCTTCCTGACAGACCCGTTTCCTCCATTTTGGCGAGGTTGGGCTTCGCGATACGTTGATCGATACTTTGTTGTACGGTCGGAGGCTTTGCAAGCCTTGATCGATTTGGGAGTTCAGCCGGGTCAGATTCAGCAGGTACGCATGCCGGTCCGGCGAGAGTTCGTGCCTGCAACCATGACGGAGATTCAGGATTTTCGCCACAAACTGCAACTCGACGGTTCCAGCACTATCCTTATCAATGGGGGCGCCCGGGGAGGCGGCCCGATCCGGAAGGTTTACGAAGCCGTCCGGAGCATTGCCGAATCGTCGAACATCGTCGTCATCTGCGGTAGGAATTCCGCCTTGCGAGCACAGCTTGAAAGCCGGCATCACAGCAAAACAAGAGTGCTCGCCTTTGTTACGGACATTCACCGATACATTGCAGCATCCGATATCGTGTTAACCAAACCGGGGGCCATGTCCACCTACGAGACGCTTGCCTGCGGCGTTCCTGTCCTGCTTCTAGGGATCCTGGCGCTAATGCCTCAGGAATCCGGAATGTTCGAAGCAGCGGCACGCTACAATTTCGGTTATTCCGCGTCCACCTTCGCGCAATTGGAATCCGTCATTCGTCTCGGACCACTTGGATGGAGCCGAAAACGCGAAGCGCTCACCAACTTCTACCGCACGAACTCCGGCGTGGACCTGATTGAAAGGATTCAACCCATTCATGCCCGAGCGTAAAAGGCTGCTAGTCACCGGTGCGACCGGTTTCCTCGGAAGTCACCTTTCCTATCGGCTCCTCGAACAAGGTCATCGGGTTCTCGCATTGGCCCGCGGATCCCGTAACGTATCGGCCTGTGAACGTGTCGTCGATACGCTTAAAAGCGTCGCAGGTTCCGAGGAAGCCCTAAGCCCAATGATGGATCGACTTGACGTCGTCGAAGGCGACATTTCACAGCCTGGATTCGGTTTGAACGACGATGCCCGATCCAGGATCATATCGGCCACCGATGAAATCTGGCATTGCGCTGCCTCGCTGTCCTTTGCCGAGGAAGATCGGGAAGAAATCTTTCACTTGAACGTTGGCGGGACCGAAAAGCTGCTGGAGATCGTCGAGCAAATTCCCGGCCGGCGACTTCATCATGTGAGTACTGCTTATGTGGCGGGCGACCGCTCGGACGTCGTCAAGGAAACGGATATCGACGTCGGCCAGCGGTTCAAAAATCCCTACGAAGAATCGAAGTTCCGATCTGAGTTGATGATTGCTGAAGCCCACCGAAACGGACTCGCACGGGCGTCCGTCTATCGTCCGAGCATCGTCATCGGGGATTCGAAGACCGGACGCGTCACACATTTTCACGGCGTGTACGCTTTCATACGAGGACTGTGGTCCGTATTGGAGCGATTGCGACGGCGATTGCCTCATGAAAGCGTTATCAGTCTGCCGCTCCGTGTATCCGGATCAAAGTCAACGACGCTGAATTTTGTGCCCATCGACTATGTCGTCGATGGGATGGTCGAGATTGGCAACATGCCGTCGAGCCTCGGCAAGACCTATCACCTCACCAATGATACGCCCACACCGAACAGTTTATGGCTGTCCGACATATGTCGCATCATGCGAGTCGAAGGCGTGGAATTAACCGGTGAGGAATCCTTTGAAAAAACGCCGATGACCAAACTGGAAATGCTCTTTCAGAAACAGATGGCGTTTTATTACATGTATCTGAGCGGCGAACCGAAGTTCGATGCCCGAAACACGCATCAGGCATTGACCGGAACCGGCATCGAATGTCCTCCTGTCACGGGTGAGTTCACGGAGAAGATGATGGGCTGGTATTTGAACTATCTGCGGTCAAACGGGGATCGGTAGTGCGGATCGCGGCGAACGCCCCTTCTTGACTGAATTTATCGACTGTGCTACCGACTCGCCTTGCGGCCGATCCGGATGCACTACGCTTTCTTTATCTTGACGACTGGAACGGACTGATGGGATCGTACTCACTTGCTTACTAACTGATGCGGTAGTTGACTCATCCCTTTGGAGGTTCTATGTCAAGGTTCCGAATGACGTTGAGTGTGTTTGTTGTTCTGGCTCTGTTTGCGACTGCCTCGGTCGCGCAGGATATCACGTCCAGCCTGACCGCGGGCAAAGCCGAACTGCAGTCCGCAGGTGTGATGACTTTCGGGTCCAATGGCGTGTTGTTCGTTGCCGATAGTCTCGGGGCGACAATTTATGCGATCGATACTCAGGATCGCACGCCGTCAACAGCGAGCTCCATGAACGTGACGGGCTTGCGTGACAAAATTGCGGGCCTGCTGGGAACAACCCCGGACCAGGTCCTGGTCAGCGACGTTGTGGTCAACCCGATTTCCCGAAACGCCTACGTATCGGTCGCCCGCGGGCTCGGCCCAACGGCTGTCCCGGTAATCGTTCGCGTCACTCCAGCCGGCCAGCTTTCGACGGTGTCGCTGGATAACGTCCGGCACTCCAAGGTGGCCTTGCCGAATCCAGGCAACGTGGGCACCGGCCGAGGTAACGCCCGAGCGCAGTCCGTCACGGACATGGGCATCGCAGACGGCCGGCTCTTCGTCGCGGGACTTTCCAACGAAGAGTTCGCATCGACCCTGCGGTCCGTTCCCTTGCCATTCCCGCCGTCGATTGATAAAGGCACATCGATCGAAATCTGGCACGGCAATCACAATCGATTCGAAACCAACGCCCCCGTCCGCGTGTTCGTTCCCTACAAAGTCGGGCAACAATCGAATATTCTGGCGGCTTATACCTGCACGCCGCTGGTGAAGTTCGATGTGTCCGCATTGAAACCGGGCACGAAGGTGGTCGGCACCACGATCGCCGAACTGGGTAGCGGCAACAGTCCGATCGACATGATTGTGTACAACAAGGATGGGAAGGAATTCTTCCTGATGTCGAACGACCGTCGTGGGGTGATGAAACTGCCGACGACCGGCCTGGGCTCAATCGCCGCTATTACCGCAAGAGTTCCAAACGACGCCGTCGGTCCTTCCGGAGTCGCGGGCACGGCCGGAGTTCCCTACGAGACGATTTCGACGCTGACCAACGTTCAGCAGCTCGATAAGTTCAATGATCAACTTGCTCTGATCTTGCAGCTTAATACGGGTTCGCTCGATCTCAAGACGGTCCCGCTGCCCTGACCATGTTGTTGTCCATAACGGCACGCGGCGTTTTCGCCGCGTGCCTGCTTCTTCTATTTCAGCAGCCGGCGATTCGCTTCGTTCCGGACCGCGGTGTCTTCCTGCTCGAGGGATGGCCCGATGCCGTCCAGCAGACGCCCGAGCGGCGAGCGGAGCTTTTCACCGTGTCCGTCGACAAGCCGGATGTGCCCCCCTTGCTGGGTAAGTACAGCATGGAGAATGGCGCTGTCATCTTCACCCCTCAGTATTCCATTCAAGCCGGTATTCGTTACAAAGCTGTCGCGATGATTCCGGGGATGTCGCCGCTCTCCATAGTCGCTGAGATACCCAAACGAGTCGTCGCGCCGTCCACAGTGGTGGCCAACGTCTATCCTTCCACGAACGTGCTTCCCGAGAACCAACTGAAGTTCTATATCCATTTCTCGGGTTCCATGAGCCAGGGCGATGCCTTCGACCACATTGCGCTTCTCGATGGATCCGGAACCCGCATCGAACAACCACCTTTCCTTATTCGCAGCGGCGAACTCTGGGACCGTGAATTCCGGCGGTTCACTTTGTTTTTCGATCCCGGACGTGTCAAGCGTGATCTGGGTCCGAGTCTGGAATTCGGTCCGGCGCTTCAGGAAGGTAAACGTTACACGCTGGTCGTTGACAGTAGTTGGAAGGACGCGGAAAGCAATCCGCTGAAGCAGGAGTTCCGGAAGACGTTCACCGTCGGGCCGCCGGATCGGAAACCGCTCGATCTGGACGCCTGGAAGATCACCCGGCCACGGTCGGGAACCAGGGACCCTGTCGTGGTGGAATTCCCCGAACCGATGGACCACGCGATTCTTCTTCGAGAACTCGACGTCCTGGATTTGACAGGCACAGTCATCAGCGGTCCAGTCGGGCTCGACCGGGATGAAACGCGATGGCAACTCACGCCGTCCAGCCCGTGGAAAAAGGGAGACTATATCCTTCAAGTGGGAACGGTCACGGCGGACCTGGCTGGAAACATGGTTGGACGGGCATTCGAAGTCGACCTTTTCGAGAAGATCGACGAACGTCTTATCCGGCAGACCAGGACTATCCCCTTCACCATCGATTAGATTCGCGCGTTGACGGGCTTTGCACATAAAGTCGGGAAAGTGCGGATAATTCGGGGTCAGACATCCAATTAATTCGGGGTCTGGCACTTGTTTTAACAGTTTTACGTGCCTGACCCCGAATTAATTGGATTCAGACCCCACTTTCCCGACTTTATGTGCAAAACCCGTCAACGCTTCGTGGCGAGCAACGCCTGCGTCGCCCACGCTGTGGTCGAAATGTGTCGGGCGTACGTCTCTCCCGTCGTGGACTGCCTCGCAGCCGACCATCCGCCATCCTCGGATTGAACGGAAATCAGAAACTCGCGGCCCTTCACGATGCGGGCTTCGATTCCCGCGCGCTCTCGAACGGTATTCAGTGCCAACAGCGCCATCGCCGATTCGAACGGTTCGGAAGGAGTTCTGGCGAAAGCCCCCCAACCGCCATCGCTGTTCTGAATGCTGAGAAGGGAGCTCAAGGCCGCATCGAGCCTGGCTCTGGAAGCGACGTCCATCCTGTTTTCGAATGCGAGCACGACGGCCGCTGCGTTCACGGCGCCGGCGAGGTCGGCAGCGCGCAACCACCCGTCGGAACGCGCAATCGCGTCAGCGAGACGGTTGTCGGCGGCGCGTTCCAACGTCCGTCGCGCCATAAACGTTGCCAGCACCGGACCATAAGTGACGGCGGAAGGCGCCGAAGCCTGAGCATCGACCTGCCACGAACCGTCGGCCTCCTGGTGCGGCAGCAACTGGGCGGCGGCGCGAGCCATCAGGCTCTTGTCGACGACGATACCGGCATCCATGGCGTCGACGAGTGCCGCGCCAAACTGAATCGTCGCGAGTTTCTCGTCACCGAATCCGAGCGTGCCGCTCTTTCCCCACTCGTTCGGTTTCTGCAGCCATTCCGACGTGCTCTTCAGAGCAGCCCCAGACACTGCATACTTCATCCGGTACGCAACAAAAAGGGCGCGAGCGCCATCTCCATTGTTGTGACACGAGAAACAATGGTTCTCCGTGGGCCACCGAGGCACGGCGTCCAACACATAACCTACGGCCTTTTGCTCAGGCGTTGGCCCCTGCGCCAGGAGTAGAAGGAACGATGGAATCAAGCTCAACAAGCTCATCAAGTGCGCATGATATATGACGTGCCGCTGGTAGTCTTGGGTAATGTTCACGCCGGAGTTATTGCATTAGAATGCTGCCCGTGATCAGCCGC
>Ga0137427_10000850_pt1 | contig 14655 bp, 15 predicted proteins | sample EasRivERMZT700_2_FD_102309 | JGI IMG/M metagenome (GOLD analysis project Ga0137427, IMG submission 102309) | Soil microbial communities from meander-bound floodplain in the East River, Colorado, USA - East River MetaG ERMZT700_2 | ecosystem: Environmental > Terrestrial > Soil > Floodplain ...
GAAGATAATATTAATGATATATTGAGTAAACCATTAGCATGAACGTAACTGTATATACCCCCTCTTTCAACCGAAGGTCATGGCTCAAAGATTGTATTGAGAGCGTTGCCTCACAAGATTATGCGCATAAACGTCATCTTATAGTTGATGATAAATCAACGGATGATACCTTCGAATATGTTTGTTCGCTAATGAAAAATGCAGAGAATCGTCCAGCCCCAGAAGGTGCGGAAAAGTTAGTCCTTGGTTATTATAAAAATTCTAAACTCGCAGTCGCCAGACTACTGAACAATTCAGGACCAAGTGAGGCTCGGAATTGGGCTATGAAATCTTCATGGCATTATACGGATGTTTTTGGGAATTTAGATAGTGATGACAGATATAGACCGGGCTATCTATCTAAATTGATGGAACCATTTAAGCACAATGAAATCGGGGTTGTTTATTGTGACTATGAGGTAATCAACCATGATTCTCAAACAATAGTTAGAGAGTTTAAAGAACCCTTTTCTAGAAAACGTATTTTGGAAGATTGTTTATTATGCAACAACTCATTGATAAGAAAAACAGTACTAGAGGCAGTAGGGGGATACGACGCAACTCTAAGAGTAGCAGAGGATTGGGACTTATGGTTAAGAGTGGCACAAAAAGCCCTAATCTATCACGTTCCGGAATGCCTCCTAGAACTACACGCGGGTCAACACGGGTCGTCGGTGACAGTATCTCCAGCGGAATGGGCAATGTGCAGAAGAAAGATAGCGGAGAAGATGATGGGTTAGATTTAGATATTTTAATTTTATGTGCGGGAGTGCCGCGAGGCATGAAGAGCAATGGACCACTCTCTAATTTTGAGATATATGGTCAGGAAACAATAACTGGAAGACAAATTAGAATATTAAAGGAAAGGTTTCCACTAGCACAGATAACATTTGTGGGAGGCTTTCAGGCAGAAACTGCTTTTAAAACACTTCCTAGTGACATCCTCAAGGTTGAAAATGAACTATATGAAGATTGTTCTATAGGACGTTCTGTAGAACTTGGTGCAAGAGTTTGTATTAGAAAGAGATTGATGTTGGTTTATGGAGACTTAATCTTTAATGAAAAGTTTCTTGAAGATGTACCAAAGAAGGGGTCTTGGGCATTTCTTACAGAACGAGATACTCATGAAGTTGGAGCTAATACTGGGAAGAACAAGGTAAGACTCTTCAATTATTCTATTGCAAATCCAAAGTGGGCACAAGTCGCCATCTTTGATGGCTTAGAACTTACAATATTAAAAGAAATGTTAGAGAATTATCGAGACAAACTAGGACATGAAATAATGAATGGAATTTTGAGGAAGGGTGGGGAGATTGGCGCTCACTATCCAGATGGAAAATTGTTTGAAGTTGATTCAAAAGAAGACCTAGTAATAGCTAAGCGGAGAAAGATATGAAGTGGGCCATAGCAAATGGTGTAGCGGCAACCAAATATTATAGACTTGGATGGGCTAAAGCTCTAACGATTATGGGGGAAGATGTTGGGATTTGGGATATAGAAAATAAACCCGCAAATGATTTATTCTATGAACAACAATTCGACATCTTAATGATAGGGACTTGGCAATTAACGCCAGCGATTGTTAAGAATATAATAGAAAGAAATACTAAAGTTTTTCTATGGGCACCAAATTGGGGAGATGGTGACAAAGAAATAGACAGAAAGAATCCTTTGGATAATGTACAACTTACATCTGAAGGTGAAATATTACTAGCAGAACAATTAGTTAAGGGTGGAACAACCCACTGTATATCTTATTATTGTCAAAAATATTTAGATTATACTCATGGGTATTGGAAGAATATAGGGCTAACACCAATAGGATTACCACTTGCGGCTGATATCCTTAGCTTTCCTATTACTAAACCGGACCCAAATTTTGCATCAGACTGGGCGTTTATTGGTGGAAGATGGCCAGCAAAAGCTGGTTGTTTAGACCCATATCTACTTCCTCTGTGTCATCCATCTACTGGACTAAGTGGTAAAATCTTTGGAAGTGGTCATTGGCCAGTCCATCAACATTTAGGATTTCTAGAAGACGCACTTGTTCCAAAGGTTCTAGCTTCTGCTAAAATCTGCCCTTGTATTTTTGAACCAATTAGTTTAATGCATGGATATGATTGCAGCGAACGTATTTATAAGGTGATGGCTGTTGGAGGTTTTGCAATATCACAGTCGGTAAAAACCTGTATGGAAGATTTATTTACGGATAATGAAGCTGTGTGGTGTAGCACTCCACAAGAATTCCATCAAGCAGTTTTATATTTTGCTAAAAATCCCCAGGAAAGAATTCCGTATATAGAAAGAGGAGTAAAAACAGTTTACTCTAAGCATACATACTATGATAGGGCCTCATCCTTATTTGATGCTTGGAATATGCCAGAACAAAAAAATCTCTGTATAAAAACTAAAAATTCAATGCTCACTACTCTATCCGAAAGAGCAAAAGAATTCAATGAAAAGCTTTCCAGTTGTATAAAAGAGGGAATAGTAAATGACACTAACCTATGACCGACCGATACTTTCTGTCCTTATCGCATCTCTGCGTTCTAGACATTATTTTTTAGGTAGAATAGTAGGTATTTTGAAAGACCAAGTAACCCAACTAGGTGATGATGGTCTAGTTCAAATTATTGCAATGGTAGATAATGGAGAGACGCCAATCGGCATTAAAAGAAATGCTATGGTAATGGCAGCCGCTGGAACTTATGTAGCACACGTAGACGATGATGATGTAGTTTCAGATAATTATTTATCAACAATTATTCCCTTATTGAGGTCTGAACCTCAGCCGGACTGTATTGAATTAAATGGAATTATAACTACGGATGGAGGTACTTCTATGCCCTTCGTCCATAGTGTAAAATACAAAAAGTGGGAAGATGATGGAAAGAAATATTATAGAAGTCCTGGACATCTTAATCCAATAAAAAGGTCTATTGCTGTACAATTCATGTTTCCGGCAGTTAGATATGGAGAAGATTATTTGTGGTCAAACGCGCTTTGTGCGTCCGGACTACTAAGAAACGAAGCTAAATGTGATAAGGTTTTATATCATTATAATTATAGTACATTAAAAAAGAAGGAGAGAGATTGAAAAAGATAGCAATAATGTGTCCGTCTAGAGAACGTAGCCATAAAATAAAAGAATGTATTGATTGTTTTTATGATAATTCCAGCGGACTCGCCGACCTAATAATCTCGATAGATGATGACGACTCTCACAAAGAAAAATATAGAGAAATAGTAGGCCAAAAAGGAGTATTGGTTGAAGGGCCGTCTATGAAGTGTTGTCCAAAATTACAGTGGACCTTTGATAATTACGTTAAGGATGATAAAGATATTGTGGTGACTGGTTTTATAGGAGATGATACTCTTTGTCGTACTCCTAGATGGGATGAAAAAGTTTTGGAAGAAGTAGATAAGATGAAGGGGTGGGGAATATTACACGTAAATGATTTGTATACGAAGGAACGTCATGCAATACATACATTTATGACAACTAATATACCAAGGGCAATGGGATATTTTGCGCACGAAGGTTTAATCCATGTTTTTATAGATAATATGTGGGATACATTAGGAAGAAAATCTGGACTTATGAAGTTTACCCCAGATATAATCTTTGAGCATATGCATCCGGCTAATGGACATGGTGGATTAGATAGAATATATAATGAGGGTAATAGCAGATTGGCGTACAGTGAAGGGCAAAGAGTTTATGATGAATGGATTTCTACTGGTGAAATAGATGAAGATATCAAAAAGATAATGGTGGCTAAAAATGGATAAAATAGCCCTTTTCCTACCTTCTAGAGGAAGACCACAGAATCTACAAGATTGTGCAAAATCTTTTCTAGAAATGTCTAGTGGCAAAGTGGATGTAATCGTATTATTAGATGAGGACGATTCTTGTCTAAATGAATACAAGAGATTGTCAAAGAATGAAAAATATATAGCAGTTATTGGACCTTCAATGAGATTTGGTCCTAAAGTTAATTGGGCGCTTAAAATATTTGACTTCTATAAATATATAGGATTCCTTGGGGATGACACAAGATGTAATACTCAAAATTATGATGCAAGAATAATAGGAATACTAGAAGAAAATAATGGATTTGGAATGGTTTATCCAGATGATACCAAAAGAGGGGTAACACACGCCGACCATTTTGTTATAACAAAGAATATATTAGACGCACTAGGATATCTGTGGCTACCTGGACTTGACCATTATTATGGAGATGTGGCAATATTTCATATGATGAAGACTTTGGGGAAAAATTTCTATGCAGATGATATAAAATGGCCACATTTACATCATATTCATGGACTATCTCACAATGATGGAATTTATAGAAGAAGTATAGAAACATTAGAAAATGGAAAAGCTATCTATTATAAATGGTTAAGAGGACCTGATGGATTTGCCAAAGACTTGGAAAAAATAAAAGAGGTTATGAATACAATATTATGAATATAACAATAACTGGCGGAACTGGATTTTTGGGAAAAAGCCTGACCTCTCTATGTCTAGAAAATGGTCATAAAGTAAAATCACTTAGTTCTTCTACCGATTTAAGAGATTATGAAGTGGGAAAAAGTGCCCTGGAAGATGCTGATGTAGTAATACATTTAGCTGGAACTATTGGTGGGATTGGGGCAAACCAAGCGTTCCCCGGAAAGTTCTTTTACGATAATTTAATAATGGGAGTGAACGTTGTACAAGCGTGTCACGAATTACAGATAGATAAATTGGTATTAGCAGGAACGGTTTGTAGTTATCCGGTAAGACCACAGGCCCCATTCAGAGAAGAAGATTTATGGAATGGATTTCCAGAAATAACCAATGCCCCATATGGAATAGCAAAAAGAGCTATTGGAGAAATGTGTAGAGCATACCATCTACAATATGGAATGAAATATATTTATTTACTTCCGACTAATATGTTTGGACTAGGAGATAATTATAGTGAACAACACTCTCACATATTGCCAGATACAATTAGAAAAATATCAAGAGCAATCAAGACTGGAAATACTCCGGTATTTTGGGGAACTGGTACTGCGACTAGAGAGTTCCTTAATGTTAGAGACGCAGCAAGAGCCTTCTTGTTGGCAGCAGAAAGTGATAGCGTTGGAGGTCCCTTCAACATAGGTTCTGGGCAATGTTTTTCAATTAAAGAAACAATAGAAAAGGTTGCTAAATTAATGGATTATACAGGTCCTATACAATGGGATAGTAGTAAACCAGACGGACAACCTCACCGATTCTTAGATTGTTCTAAAGCTAAGGCGGCGATAAACTTTAAAGCTGAAATCCCATTTGAAGATGGTATTAAAGAAATGATAAAAGACTTTAGAGAAAGATTCCCAAATGGATAACAACTCAGTGTGTTTATTTGGAGTTAGTAAGCCAGCCCTACATTCTATGTATATGTATGGACCAGAAGATTTAAAACAATTGAATATATTTTCTGAAAATCCAGCAGATGATTATAGAATAGCCAAAAGATATAAAGCTTCCTATAAAATAGACATATACGAGATTAGGTTGGCCGAAAAGGGAGAGGTCTTTAAGGATTTATGCCAAAGATTATTTAACACTCAGAATCTATTTGTAATGGACGGCAAATCTTTTTTATTGAAAGATACAATCCCATTTATGATAAACTTTAATAAGGGTTGTTTTGCTGGCTCTCTTTTATTACCAGAACCTATGGCCTCTAAAATTGGAGAGTATGGGACTGAGATGAGGGAAAAATGGATTGGACAATGTAAAGCTGTCGGCGGTGATTGTTTATACTACTTCCCTTTTGGCTCACCGCCTGACGAAGTCAGGTGTTTTGGAGCGAATGTTATAGTAAGAGGGGATAAATGGGGATTACCACAGAAAGCTTTGGAGTTAGTTAGTGGATAATGACTTTAATTATTGTATTCAGTCTATTTCACCGTCTGTTATAATTCCGTATGGCGTACATAATCCTGATGGAGAACAGTTAGCGCTTTGCTACAATTCTTATGTTAGAGCTATAATATATAAATTAGAGGGAAAAGAAGTTTTGCCGCGACATCGTTCTGATTTTATCGACTTAGCTCTTGATAAAGAGTTTGGACTTTATTATATTAAAGATGATTGGTCAGAAAATGTTGGAGCGGCTGAGTGGTGTGCAGCATACTCAATAAAACAAATAATACACAAAAACGGTTGTATTAAATTTAGTATGGCAATGCAGGGTGGGATTGATATAGTTCAAAATAAAAATGGAAATATAGTTCATAATCCTTTATATGACGATGTTGTACAAGCATTGAGTGAACGATTTTTATTAATTGTCAAGCCTAATTTTAAATTTAAAGAATTAGAAAGAGCGTTTCCACTCTCGCAGAAATCCCTTTTCATTTACTCAGAAATGTCTGATGAAATCATAAGAAAGATAAAACGGAAAAATTTCAAAGAGGCTGGGATGCTCTCTGATATATACTTTAATCAATTATATGGCACAAATAATGACCAGATTTACTTGAATATGAGGATATGTGGCGCTTTAGTCGGATTCCCATTCTTTCATTCAAGCGGAGATGGATATGGGATTTTAGTAGAACCGACAAATAAAGGTAGATTAATTGATTCCCTAAAAGATGGATGGAAAGTTTTACCTTATGGTATAACCCCTTTTGGAGCGAGAATTTGTGGAAAATGGTAATTTAAGTTGGAGACCGAAGATAGGAGTTTTAGTGGATGATTTATCTGCTTCTCATTTATCTTGGGCTATTATAAATAGCGTTAATAGTTTGGTTAGCAAGGGGAGCGTGGATGTTTCTATATTCTATGATAATCTTGTAAGACCATGTTCGAATGTAGAAGCTGCATTATTACCATCAGTTCATATAATTGGATTTGATGGAATTTTGGTAGCAACGTCACTAAATACTGCATCTAAACTAATTCGTCTACCATCTAATGGTCGTAAGTTTTTTTATTGTTGGGACTTAGAGTGGCAGAGGATGTCACAACAAGATAAAAATTATGGGTCTCTAATCAATATATATAGAAATAGCTCTTACGGGCTGATAGCCAGAACTGTAGAACACGCAAGAATACTATCACAAACTTGGAATAGACCTGTAATTAATGTCGTCGAAGAAGCAGATATTGAAGCCATCTTACGGATTGGACTAGAAAATGAAAGCTCATGAAGCATATAAACTAGTTTTAAAATATGAATTTATAAAAGAATACTTACCATATTATTTCCAATTGATAGAAGAAGAAGCTAAAAAAGGAAATTTATATATGTCGATGCAAATTCCCACAAATCTTAATAATAGAAATATTTTATTAGAATGTTTACGAGAATCTGGATATGTTATAGGAATTGGTCCAAATGGTGACCATGTTAATGTTTCATGGGAGCCTCCATTTTGATAGATTTATCCTCACAACAAGGAAAGGTCCTTCTCAAGAAATTATACTTTGAAGATGAAAAAAGCCTACAGGAAATAGCCACTGAGCTAGATTCTTATGCTATGACAGTGAAAAGAGCAATGCTCTCTCACGGATTCACACTAAGAACTAAGAGCGAAGCTCAAAGACTGGCACTAGCAAACGGCAAAAGTTCCAATCCAGTTAAAGGTCCTCGTACCAAATCTGAAAAGAAGTCTATTTCTAAAGGAGTTAGGAAAAAGTGGGAAAGTGGAGGATACGACAAGAAGAAGTATGAGGAGGAAGGAAAAAAGAGATATAATGACCTAGCTAAAGAAGAAAAGGAAAAATTCAATAGAGATGGCGTCGAGGGTCTTAGAAAATTAAGTAGAAGAGGGTCGTCTTTTAAGAAGATTATTTGCGAAAGAATAAAAAAGAAATATAAAGAGGCGGCAATCAATGAGGAAGTTTATATAAATGGATATCTTGTGAAACCAAGTATTTGGATGCCAAAAGAAAACCTTGCAATCTCTGTATTGACCGCACACGACATTCATCCAATATTCGGGGACGAATCCTTACAGAAGAAGTATAAAAAGATAAACGAAGCTAAAAAGGCTGTATTATCAAACAATGGTACAATGATTTGGATAAGGAACGAAAGAAGAGAGACATCAAGGGCAGTTGTTGATGAAGCTATTAAAAGTATTATTAGTTTAATTGAGCATTTATTAAATAATCCAAAACCTATCGGTGATAGGTTTGTCCAACTAGAGGTTTAACATTAAATATGGAAAGCGTAGACACCACAGAAGCGAAGCAGGAAAATTTGTCATCCTTGGAGATGTTCAGCCTGCCAAATGAGGTAAGTGTAGATAGTTTAGAGGATGATGGAAAGAAGGTTCCAATGCCAACGGAGGAGGGGTGGCAAGATTATGTGCTGAGCTTACTATGGAAAGATGAGTATATTATAGATGAGAGAGGTAATAAAAGGCCGAGAACGGCTGGACTAGCTAGAGTATTCGAAGTTGTGATGGGAGAAGTGATTGAGGGACGAGCCAGAGTAATAGAAAGTGGGCCAGAAAGGGCAGTAGTAGAATATAGACTAGTGTTTAAACCTAATAAATATTTTGATGACAAAAAAAGTTTTACAGAAGTTTCAGAAGTTAATGATAAAAATACTCAGTCTCCGTATATTAACTATGCGGTGCCTAGTGCTGCTACAGTAGCAGAGGGTAGGGCCTATAAGAAGGCTATGAAGTTAAGAGTGTATACAGCAGAGGAGATTGACCCACAACCAGATAATATGGAAAAAGTAAACAAGATAGATGAAGGTCAGATTAGCGTCATCAATATGTTAATCGGTAGATGTAAGATAGACAAAGAAAAGTATTTAAAGAAACTCGGAGATGTATTTAAAGGGTGGTCTTCTTTTGAAGATTATACATCAAAAGCCGCTAATTTAGTAATTGAATCCCTTAATAGTTATGTTCAAAAAACCAAACCAATTCCAGAAGATATTAGGAGAGAAGAATAATGAAGGCACAATTTAAAGTAAGCCCAAAGTTAATAATTGAATTAGAAGAAGATACACAGGATGACCTATTCAAAGCAATAGCATCTGCAACCGAAGTATTTGGTGACAAAGTCTGTGGTCTTTGTGGAGGAGTTGAGCTTACTTTTGCATGGAGAACCGCAGAAGATAAGAAGGGTGATAAGCACGACTACCCAGAACTAAGATGCGAGAATTCAAATTGTTATGCGCATCTAGGATTTGGAAAGCTTAATGATAAGAGTGGTAACCTGTTCCCACATCGCAAATTATTGCCAAATGGCAAGAGTCCTGGTAAGGATGACCCAGACAAGGACAAGGCCGTTTATGGTAAACATAACGGCTGGACAAAGTATAGAGGGGAAAAGGTCTAAGCAGTCCTTTTTGGCCAACGTGGGCCGAAAGGCCCACTATGCTGACCAAGCCGGTTTTCCAGATACCATCTTTAAGAATTGCCCATCTGTACCTTTTGGTAAAATCTCAATTGAAATTCCTTGTGACGCTCTGTGCATTAACATTAAATGATAATTACCAGTAGCAAAGCTAGTATTAATATAATTTAATAAACCTTCTGTAAATTGCATTCCATCTAGATATGGACTAGTAGGAGTATAAGGAGCGCGATTTGATTCACATCTATCTTCATTAACGAAAATCTTTCCTCTAGCAATGCTTCCTGCATAATTTGCTGTTCTTAGTTGAATTTGACTATCAAAAACAACTGGACCCCCAAACTGGCTAAAATTACCACTAGGCGTAATTATTCCTCCTCCCATAATCCATTGACCAACCCAATATCCACTAGACACATCCTGTCGCCATCTAGGTGGCTTTGGGGCCTGTGTAAAACTAGATTGACCTTCTGACAGAGTTCCAGGGCCAGAACCATATCTATCTAAGTCTAATTGAGCAACTCCAGTTTCTCCAATAAGAGTTGCATTTAAATCAAGATAATATGGATATTTTCCTCTTAATGCTAACCAAGCCGCTATATTAGTATTAGTATTAGTAAAAGCTTTAATATTATTACAATAAGTCCCAAGTATATTATCTCCAGAGGTAAATGGACCACACCAATTTCTACCACCACCAAGAACAACATCTATTTGCTCTCTTTTTAATAATAGATTATGACCACTTTGAGATGGATTAGTGCTATATGATGTATGACCTAAATTAGTTGTCATAAGACCAGCAAACTCAAGAGATTCTAATTCGTCCCTTTCAAATGTTGTATAAACAATATCTCTTGAACTCCATGTTCCTTTATATGGGTCCCAGTGCATATCCATAGGACCAACTCTCCATCCAGTTGGTTTAAAAGTTCTATTATCAGATTGAGTTGTATATGTTGGTTTTCCATTTATATCATAACCCCATCCAGCTACCATAAGAGGCGCTCTAAGAGCTAATGCTCTTACCTCTCCTAATCCTGTATTAAAAACTGCATTACTATTTTTCCATGCAATGCCATCTCCGCTTTCATAAGTTTGATTTCTGGTAAATCCTGCTATATTAGTTCCGCCAGCCCGTCTCCAAGGAGATAATCTAAATTGATTTAATAATCCATTAAATGGATGTGTTTCTTGATACTTAGGTATAATCCTATCACCACTAGTACTAGTAGAATAAGGCACAAACAATCCATCTAAGGATATTGCCGCACTTCTCTTATATCCAGTTGGGTCATCTGGATAAATCATTCCCATAGCTTCTTCGGCCGTTGCTGTTGTTACACCAAAAGAAAAACCCTCTGTATTAGCCGCATCATAATAAGCGCCAGTTTCAGATGTTACAACTCCAACTAAATAATCATGCGGACTTTGTCGTTTAATTGCTTTCGGAGCATCTTTCGCGAATGGTTGCATTGCTGACCTACCAGTCGCAGACTTTGCCGCGTCAACAGCCGTCATTCTTTCTTTCGCATATGCACGAGCGGCTCTATTAGCCAACGCTAATCCAACACCATTCTTTCTAATCTTCTCTGCGTTACCACGTCCCAATGTTCCGAACTTCGGCGTATAAAGACGGAATCCATAAGTAGTACTCATTTTTGAGATTGAGTAATCAATAGAAATGTTGGTTATATTGGGGCCATTAGCTGAAAGTATATCGCCCAAGCTTCCACTAGGTAGCCCCACCTCTTCTACTTCTCCGCTCTCACTAATCTGCATCGTGCTTACGCCATCTGTTACCCTAGCTTCGGCGGCAGCGTTCATAAATTCAAACCCACCATAGTTCCAGGGAACTAAACTGCTATCGTGTTCTACACGAACTTTACCTGGAGTTGTTCCAATGTACCAAGGGCCATATGTATCAACATTGGATTGGATTGGAACGGCGAAAGCATATGGGTCCATTGGAGCGGGATGAATTGATACCGATGCCCAACCCCCCTCTCCTCGTAAAATTCGTTGCGCCCTTTCTTCTTGAGGTCTAGCTTGAAATGCCGCTCTTAAAACTTCATCACGATTTCCAACCGCGTCTAATGCTTTCTGGTATAGAGGTCTTGCTATCTTAATTAAGAAAGATAAGGGGGTTGTGGGAACTACACCAGCTTCCGCTTGAGCGGACACGAAAGCCGAATATCCAGATAACTGAGACGCAGAACCTTCAATTGCGTCATTAGTTGGGTCCAAACTAGAAAGGTCGGCCCCTGTAATTGGGTCATACTTTGCAAATGCTCGGAATCGCCCGTCAGTTGCCCTAAACTTATCTTCGTTCCAAAGACTTAGACCGAGTGGGGAAGAACCATCTGGTAGATAACCGCCATCCGTAACCTCATAGTTCCAATTTGTTTGACCACTATCCTCGTCAATATAGGACGAAAGAAAGGATGCGGGAACTATATAGGTCTTACCTAAATATTCTTCGGCGTGCCCTCTAACAAAATTAAAGAGGCGTTGTCCATTATTGTGAATATCAAGTTGAATAGCCGCAACTAGTGCAGCATCCGCATCATTTATGAGGTCCTTTTTGGCCCACCAATCATTTCGTGCGGCTTTATCGAATGGTCTAGTATATTCCGAAAATACGAAGGGTTTAACCCCGCTTAATCCATGAGCTTTTATGAAAGCGGCCCAACTTGAGTAATCTTGAAGTGCAGCCCTCATTTCGAGGTCTGTACAAATATAACCAGAAGAGCCTACAATGTCTGCGACAGAGCTAGCGTTCAACGTCATTCTTTCATAACGATATCCCGTAACTGGATAATAAGCCCAGTTAGCACCTGGAGCTTCTGGTGCGACAACGTCAGATGTTCCAGAAGCTCTAAAAAGAACTGGGAATGGAGAACGGTCTAGCGCTGGGTTTACACCAGTCCATCTAGGCTCCCAAAATCTCATATCCTTCACGCCAGTAATCGGAGTTCCCGACGCTGAATATCCCCAAAACTGTGTATAGGTAGGAGTTAAGTATAAGTCAGTTTTAGCACCACCAATTAAGAAAGCCCCCGTCTGTTCATTACGAAGTTCGACACCCGCTCTATTAGAGATTAGGGTTGTGCCTAATCCAGCGTCCGCGTAAGTCGATAAGGTTCCAAGAGGTGGTTGTGTTAATCTACTAATTACACGGAGAACTATCTCAAGACCATCTAACTCAACAAAGAAGTCTAGATTATTTTCTTCACAAACTATTGAGATAATCTCTAAAAGAGACATGGCGGCAGAGCCACCAACACGATAATTTGGAACTGATGCCGGTAATTCCGATAAGTCTACGCTATATTCGAATCCCCTGAATACGATGGGGCCACCGTAAGGACCGGCCGCGCCGGTCGTAAGGTTTACAACCGCCGCACTAATTTTGTCCCAAGACATTCCGCTTTCGTTAGATTGTGCATATCCGAAACCGCCCGCATCTTCCCAATATCCATAAGCATTTATAACATTATCTACATAACTCGTAAGCCCATCGTAAGCCCCAACAACAACCTGAACGCAGTCCAAGATTTCTTTTGGGTCACTTACAATAACCTCAAAGGTTGGATTTCCATTTATTGAACGTATTCTATCATACTTCTGTATAATACCATTAAAGGTAAGACCACTTATAGTAAAATAACTTGGCTCACCGGGTTCTGGTGGAGCGAAAGTATCTGGAACTGCTGGGTCTTCTACTACAGTAAATTGAGCTTGGCCCGTCTGGCCTCCAAGGCCAATACTAAAGTTGGCTTTTACTAAAGAAGCTCCGAAAACTGCAATGGGGCTTGGCATAATCTATCCTCTAAATTCCTATTCCTAATCTTTATCTTTATTGATATACAAACGACGTAGTCCTACTATATCTTCCACGTTCTGGTGACCAACTCTCTTCATTTGCTCTTGTAAATACCTGAGTAGCACTTGGGGCTAATGATGCAACATAAGCATTTGTATTTGGCGCGGTTACACTCTCTCCGTATTTTGCTGCTAACATGGACGCCTCTATAGAGATAGTACGTTCAGTTGCTGTTATAGTATCCATATCTTGAAGAATAGGACCGGCCGCTCTTGCAATTATAGGTATATCTGCAAATATATCTGCTCCATATCTATTAGTAATTGTTGTGGTCATACTAATAGCTCCGCTTATAGATGGTGTAGCCCGATTGTCATATTCATAGTCCCAAGTATAAACACCGAAGGTTACATTAATACCTAATTGTGCATTTACAAAAGTTGGATTAAGAGTTAGGCCAGAAAAGGTCTGGGCATTAGAAAGAAGCTGAGGACGAATTTCATTCCAACCGCTGGCCGCATTTTGATACTTTGTAGTTACAAGCGTTCCAGTTGTATTATTTCGTTCTTCAAGTCCTTTAATAACTCCATTATAGTTTATCCTAGTCAGTCCATCTTCTGAAGTTAATAAATTTAAATTGTGGTCAAAAATACACTTGGAACCGCTACCTGGGTCATAAGCCAACCAAGTTTCTGTAACCGCAAACTGTCCTGTCAACTCATTGAGAACTTGTTGTCTACGATAGTCGAAACCTTGTAATGTAAAATAGTTAATGACGCCAGAGGCGTACATACGGTCTACATTTAATCCCAACCCAACATTATTAAGTACATAACCGCTAGCATACTGCCAAGGCTTATAAGGCTGCGTCCCAGATGGATTGTGATAAGTTTTTCCTATTGCAGAAACAGTATGAGAGACATTGTAGAAGCGGGCGGTATCATCCCCTGGTTCTATACTCCATTCATTTGAAGCTCTAGAAATATGAAAACCAGAAGTATCACCAATCGCTACCCCATTTAGGAAGAGGTTATCAGCCTCCATCGAGATGGTATAATCACACCATTCGACCCAAGGCCCTTCCGCAAAAGCTATTTTAATATTATGTGGATTACAAGTTAATGGTGGAGAGCCATCGTATGGATGAACTTCTAGTAATTTACCCTCATTACTAAAAAGGTCCATCAAAGCCTTTTGCTTATTAAAGAAGGCTGGAAGTCTTTTATCTAAGTCATTCTTTACAGCATCTTCATCTGGAGGATAACTACCAAGGGTTGAAAAGAAAGCTCCGCTTGATGTAGGAGAACCTTTATAAGGGACTAACTTACCTCTAATCTCTATATTAAAAGTTGAACCAACCTTAGTACTATCTTCTGTCACATCAGGAGATAGTGAGTAATTAATAAAAGGGGCTGGTATA
>Ga0137427_10000853_pt1 | contig 14634 bp, 15 predicted proteins | sample EasRivERMZT700_2_FD_102309 | JGI IMG/M metagenome (GOLD analysis project Ga0137427, IMG submission 102309) | Soil microbial communities from meander-bound floodplain in the East River, Colorado, USA - East River MetaG ERMZT700_2 | ecosystem: Environmental > Terrestrial > Soil > Floodplain ...
CCGGGCTACGCCATCGAATACGACTATGTCGACCCGAGGGAGCTCCTGCCCTCGCTCGAGTTGAAGCGCATCCCCGGGCTCTTCCTGGCCGGCCAAATCAACGGCACCACGGGCTACGAGGAGGCCGCCGCGCAGGGGCTGATGGCCGGGTTCAACGCCGCCCGCCTCGCCGGCGGTGCCGGCGCCCTCGTCCTCGATCGCAGCCAGGCCTATATCGGCGTGCTGATCGATGACCTCGTGACCCGCGGTGTGACCGAGCCCTACCGCATGTTCACGTCCCGCGCCGAGTACCGCCTGACCCTGCGCGCCGACAATGCCGATCAGCGGCTCACCGGCCTCGCCGGCTCTCTCGGCTTTGCGAGCTCGGACCGGTTGAGGCGCTTCCGGGATAAGATGGCACGCCTCGACCAGGTACGGTCCCAGGCGCGCGATCTGACGCTGACCCCCAACGAAGCAGCGCAGCGGGGACTCAGCGTCCGCCAGGATGGGGTCCGCCGCGATGTCGGCGACCTCTTGGCGCTGCCGGATGTGACCTGGTCCACGCTTTCAGCGATCTGGCCCGTGCTCGAGGGCGCCGAGCCGGATGTCGTCGAGCAACTCGAGATCGATGCCCGGTACGCCGGCTATCTGGAGCGGCAGGAGGCTGACATCCTGGCATTCCGCCGGGATGAAGGACTTTCGCTGCCCAATGACATCGACTACGCCGCGGTCTGCGGGTTGTCGACCGAATGCCGGCTGAAGCTCTCGGCAGTTAGGCCTCGGACCCTGGGCCAGGCATCGCGGATCGACGGAATAACGCCGGCGGCGCTCACGCTCGTGCTGGCCCATGTCCGGGCAAGTGGCCGGCGGCATGCTGTCGGGGCCTGACGCCTTCGGTCCGGAGGAGTTCGCCGCCGCGGCAGGTGTTTCACGTGAAACACTCGAGCGGTTCAAAAAGTGCCTCGCTCTTCTCGAGGATTGGAACTCCCGGCACAATCTGGTCTCCCGCACCTCGATGCCGGATGTCTGGAGGCGCCATTTCTGGGATTCCGCACAAGTTGCGCCATTGATTCCTGCAACCGCAAGGTCGCTGGTCGATCTTGGAAGCGGAGCCGGGTTCCCCGGCTTGATCCTGGCTGAGATGTGTCCGGGTCTCCATGTGACCCTGATCGAGGCGACCGCCAAGAAGTGCCGGTTCCTGAGAGCCGCTGCCGAAAGTCTGGGACTGCGGTCTGAAATCCGCCACGAGCGAATCGAGGATGCGCCCATGAGGGCCTACGACGTCATTACCGCCAGGGCGTGCGCCCCGCTCGCTGATCTGCTCGCTTATACACAGAGATTCTGGGGGCCTGGCAGCAAGGCCTTTCTGCACAAGGGACAAAATCTAGCCGTGGAATTGACGGAAGCCCGTAAATCTTGGAGAATCGAGTCCGAGCAGCACGCCAGCCGTTCGGACCCATCCGGCATCATCCTTGAGATCCGGGAGTTGCAGCGTGTCGGAAGAAAGCCAAATCACCCCTAAAAGGCGCGTTCCGCGCGTTCTTGTCGTGGCGAATCAGAAGGGTGGGGTGGGCAAGACCACGACGGCCATTAACCTTGGTACCGCGTTGGCCGCGGTCGGCGAACCGACGCTGGTCATTGATTTGGACCCTCAGGGCAACGCCTCGACGGGCCTCGGCATTCCGCGTGCCGATCGGCGGCTGTCGGCCTACGATGTCCTGATGGGGCAGGTGCCGCTGGCCGAAGCCATCGTGCCCACCCGGATACCCGGGCTCTTCATCCTGCCGGCCACGGTTGACCTATCGGGCGCGGAACTCGAGTTGTACACCGAGAGAGACCGCAACTACAGGCTGCGTTCGGCGCTGGAGCAGTTCGCGCAAACCGATCAGCGGATCTCCTACGTGCTGATCGATTGCCCCCCGGCTCTCAGCCTCTTGACCGTGAATGCCATGGCGGCAGCCCACGCGGTCGTCGTACCCCTGCAATGCGAGTTCTTCGCCCTTGAGGGGCTCAGCATGCTTTTGAAGACGATCGAGCGCGTACGGAGCGGGCTCAACCCGACCCTGGAGATCCAAGGCATAATCCTAACGATGTTCGATAAAAGGAACAACCTGTCGGACCAGGTCGCCTCCGATGTTCGCGCGCACCTGGGAGATAAGGTTTATCAAACGGTTATCCCTCGAAACGTGCGGATTTCCGAAGCTCCCAGTCACGGGCTCCCGGCCTTGGTCTACGATCTGCGCTGCCCGGGCAGCCAAGCCTATATCAGGCTGGCCAGCGAGTTGATCCAACGCGAACGTGCCAGGTTCGCGGACACGCTGGCGGCTTAAAGGATTCTGGACATGGCCGAAGAATCGCTACACCCGCGCACCGCCAATCCCAAATCTCCGGGCCCGCGGGGGCTTGGCAGGGGCCTTTCGGCGCTTCTCGGCGAGGGCGAGCCCGAGCAGATCGCCGAACCCGAGATCGGCGGCCGTTCGCGCCAGCTCCCGGTTGCATTCCTCAAGCCTAACCGCTTCCAGCCACGGCGTTTTTTCGATGCGGGTGAGCTCAAGGGGCTGGCCGATTCGATCAAGGAAAAGGGCGTTTTGCAGCCCATTCTGGTGCGCCCGACGGAGCTGCGGGATTCCTATGAAATCGTCGCCGGCGAGCGCCGCTGGCGCGCCGCGCAGCTCGCCAAGCTGCACGAAGTCCCGGTCATCATCCGCACGCTCACGGATAGCGAATCTCTCGAGATCGCCATCATCGAGAACGTCCAGCGGGCTGGCCTCAACGCGATCGAAGAAGCGCTGGCCTATCAGGAGTTGACCAACAAGTTCTCCTACACCCAGGACCATCTGTCGGAGGTGATCGGCAAAAGCCGGTCGCATGTCGCCAACATGCTCCGGCTGCTCAAACTGCCGGATTCGATCAAAGAGATGATCATCGATGGCCGGCTCACCGCGGGCCACGCGCGAACACTCGTCGGCAGTCCGAACCCTGAACAGCTTGCCAGGGAGATACTGTCCGGCGGATTGAACGTTCGTCAGGCCGAGAAGAAGGCGTCCACGCCCAAGGCCCCGCCCAAAAAGGCGACGAAGGACGCGGACACCAAAGCCTTGGAGTCCAGTGTTTCCAACTCACTAGGGATGGCTGTTGAGATCGATCACAAGGGCAACAAAGGCACTGTCAAAATCCACTACAAAAATCTCGAACAGCTCGACGAGATCATGCGCCGTCTGAATACATTCGTGGAAGTGGATTGAAACGCTCGTATTTCTACATTTGACAGCGTGCTGTCATGAGTGCTTCGGCCGGGTCGATCCGGCCGTCATACAGCGCCCGCCCGATAACCACTCCCGCGATCGGCGCTTCGCATTCCTGTAAGCGCTCGATGTCCCGAACACTGTTCACACCGCCGCTGGCAATGACGGGGATGGAGACCGACCGCGCGAGTGCGGCCGTCGACTCGACATTGGCGCCTTCCATCATCCCGTCGCGGGCGATGTCCGTGAAGATGATCGCGGCGACACCGGCACCTTCGAAACGCTTGGCGAGCTCCGGCGCCGACACGGCCGACTCCTCCGCCCATCCCTTCACTGCGACTTTTCCCTCGCGCGCATCGATGCCGACAGCGATGCGGCCGGGATGCGCGCGCGCCGCATCGGCAACGAGCTCCGGATTGCTGACGGCGATCGTTCCGAGAATCACGCGAGCAACACCGGCGGAGAGCCAATGCTCGATCGCATCGCGATCGCGGATGCCGCCGCCGAGCTGAAGCGGAATCTTTATTGCCGCGATGATGTTGCGAATGGCCGGTCCATTCACCGAGCGCCCCGCGAACGCGCCGTTGAGATCGACAAGGTGCAGATATTCGAAACCCGACGATTCAAATGCTCGCGCTTGCGCGGCGGGATCATCGTTGAACACGGTCGCTTGCGCCATGTCGCCCTGCCGCAAGCGAACGCAGCGTCCGTCTTTCAGATCGATCGCGGGAAAAATAATCACGCTGACATCCTCACGGCCGCCACTTCAAAAACCGTTGCAAGAACGCAAGTCCGATCCCCTGGCTCTTCTCCGGATGGAATTGCGTGCCGATGATGTTGTCGCGGCCTACGACGGCGGCAATCTCTCCGCCATAATCCGTCGTTGCAAGGACATGCGCACGGTTCGCCGGCCGAATGCAGTACGAATGCACGAAATAGACATCCGTCCCGTTCATGCCCTCCGTCGCCGGATGCTGTGCGCGAACCGACAGCGTGTTCCAGCCCATGTGCGGAATCTTCAACGCTGCATCGCTGGGCGAAATCTTCACCACATCGCCCGGAAGCCATCCAAGACCCTTGTGATCGCCATGCTCGCGTCCGAATTCGGCGAGCAACTGCATGCCGACACAGATACCGAGAAACGGCGTGCCGCGCTTCAGCACCTTGTCTTCGAGCACGGCAACCATTCCCGGGATCGCCGACACCCCGCGCATGCAGTCGGCGAACGCGCCGACGCCCGGCAGCACGATCCGCTCCGCCGACTCCACCTGCGCCGGATCGGCGGTGACGACGATCTGATGCCCGGTCGCTTCCTCCGCCGCCACGCGCGCAAGCGCCTTCTCGGCGGAACGCAAATTCCCCGAGCCGTAATCGATGAGGGCAACCGTGGCGGCCATGAGGGGGAGATATAACCCTCCTGGGGGCCCGCGTCACCCCCGCTCATTACGCTTGACGTAACGAGTAACGATCCATAAAATCAGGAATGATCCTGAGCTATCGCGATGCGCGGACCACACGTTTCATCCGCGGTGAAAGGATCAAGGCATTTGAGCCAATCCGGAGACAAGCGGAGGATCGGCTGGCTCGACTGGAATCCGCGACGAGCCTCGCCGATCTGGCCGCTCTGCGCGGCAATAGGTTGGAGAAACTGGCTGGCGATCGGAAGGGTCAGTGGAGCATCCGGATAAACGATCAATGGCGCATTTGCTTTTGCTGGGACGAGCGCGCGTCGGGCGCCTCTGGCGTTGAGATTGTCGATTATCACTGAGAGGTACACAGTTATGGGCAGAACACCCATTCATCCCGGCGAGGTTCTCGGCGAAGAGCTTACGCTCCTGAATATGAGTGTTGCGGAGTTTGCGCGGCAGATCAAGGTGCCGACCAATCGAATTACTGGAATCCTGCACGGCCGCCGTGCCATCACTGCGGACACGGCGCTCAGACTCGGTCATTGGTTCGGTACGAGCGCGCAGTTCTGGCTGAACTTGCAAACGTTGTACGAGTTGCGCTTGGCGGAAAACGAGACGGGTGCCGAGATCAAGCGCCTGCCGAAGCGCAAGGCTGCTTGAGCTAATCCGCGTCCATTTTCAGCGCGGCGATGAAGGCTTCCTGCGGAATCTCCACCTTGCCGAACTGGCGCATCTTCTTCTTGCCTTCCTTCTGCTTGTCCAGAAGCTTGCGCTTGCGCGTGATGTCGCCGCCATAGCATTTGGCGGTGACGTCCTTCCTGAGCGCGCTGATGGTTTCGCGCGCGATGATCTTGCCGCCGAGCGCCGCCTGGATCGGGATCTGGAACAGATGGCGCGGGATGAGATCCTTCAGCTTCTCGCACATGGCGCGGCCGCGCGCTTCAGACCTGTTCTTGTGCACGATCATCGAGAGCGCATCGACCGGCTCGCCGTTGACCAGGATCGACAGCTTGACCAGGTCGCCTTCTTCGTAGCCTTCGATGTGGTAGTCGAAGCTGGCGTAGCCGCGCGACACCGATTTCAGACGGTCGTAGAAATCGAACACGACTTCGTTCAGCGGCAGGCGATAGATCACCATGGCGCGCGAGCCGGCATAGGTCAGCTCGACCTGCCGCCCGCGGCGGTCCTCGCAGAGCTTGAGCACGGAGCCGAGATGCTCGTCGGGCACGAGGATGGTCGCCTTGATCCACGGCTCTTCCATGAACGCGATCCGGACCGGATCGGGCATGTCGGCGGGATTGTGCAGCTCCATCATCGAGCCGTCCGTCAGGTGGATGCGATAGATCACCGACGGTGCGGTCGCGATGAGATCGATACCGAACTCGCGGTCGAGCCGCTCGCGGATGATCTCGAGATGGAGCAGGCCCAGGAACCCGCAGCGGAAGCCGAAGCCGAGCGCGGCCGATGTCTCGGGCTCGAAGGTGAAGCTCGCGTCGTTCAGGTGCAATTTCCCCAACGCCTCGCGCAGCTGCTCGAACTCGGCCGCATCCACCGGAAAAAGACCGCAGAACACGACCTGCTGCGCCGGCTTGAATCCGGGGAGGGGCGTATCGGTGCCGTTGCGTTCGTCGGTGATGGTGTCGCCGACCTTGGCGTCGGCAACCTCCTTGATCGCCGCCGTCATGAAGCCGACTTCGCCGGGACCGAGAATTTCGACCGCTTCCTGCTTGGGCGTGAACACGCCGACGCGATCGACCTGGTAGGTCGAGTTCGAGGCCATCAGCCGGACGCGCTGGCCCTTTTTCAGTCTGCCGTCGACAACGCGAACCAGCACGACGACGCCGAGATAAAGGTCGTACCAGGAATCGATCAAGAGGGCCTTCAGCGGCGCATTGGCCTCGCCCTTGGGCGGCGGCAGCCTGGCGACGATCCCTTCCAGCACCGCCTCGACATTGAGCCCGGTCTTGGCGGAAATCGGGATCGCCTCGGAGGCATCGATGCCGATGACATCCTCGATCTGCTGGCGCACGCGCTCGGGCTCGGACGCGGGCAGGTCCACCTTGTTGAGAACGGGGATGATATCGAGGCCCGCATCGATCGCCGCATAGACATTGGCGAGCGTCTGCGCCTCCACGCCCTGGCTCGCGTCGACCACCAGCAGCGCGCCCTCGCAGGCGGCAAGGCAGCGCGACACCTCATAGGCGAAATCCACATGCCCCGGCGTGTCCATCAGGTTGAGCACATAGGACACGCCGTTCTTGGCCGTGTAGTTCAGGCGGACCGTCTGCGCCTTGATGGTGATGCCGCGCTCGCGCTCGATGTCCATGGAATCGAGCACCTGCTCCTTCATCTCGCGCTGGGTCAGCCCGCCGGTGATCTGGATCAGGCGGTCGGCGAGCGTCGATTTCCCGTGGTCGATATGGGCCACGATGGAAAAATTGCGGATATGCGCGAGATCGGTCATCGGGGGATGCATAGCGGCGGGGGGAATGAAGGTCCAGCCTGAGCCGCCGCTACTCGGCCGGCGAGCCCGATGCAAGCTGGAGGCGGCTGGCGGGTTTCAGGCGGATCAGGCCGATCAGGGTCACGATTGCGCCCACCCCCCACACATACCATCCCGGACGAATGCCGACTTCGAAACTGAAATCGGCCTCGAGCACGCGCAACACCGGCACGCCATAAAGGATCCGGAAGGCGACAGCCTCGAGAATGAAGGTGAGCGCGCCGGCGACGAACCAGGATGCGGCGATCACCCACAGCGGGAATTCGGCGTTGTTCCGCGGATACCCCCAATGCATGAGCCGGTACAGGAGCAGCCACAACAGGATGCCGCCCATCCATGTCGGCTCGAAGACTTCGAGCTTGGACTGCAGGAAATGGTGGATCATGCCGAGGAGCGCGATCGGATAGACCCACCAGTGAAGGTTGCGCCAGCGGATGCCGCCGAGCCGTCGCACCATCCAATCGTTCGATGTGGCGGCCAGCGTCGCCATGCCCACCCAGGCGGTGAAGCCGATCGTCAGGTAATAGCGCAGCACGATCTCGGCGGTCACCTTCGGCAGATCGTAGGCCTGATCGATGATGAAGAGCGTGAAATGCAGCAGCAGATAGAGGAACGCCGCCACCCCGATCATGCGGCGCACATCCACCAGCGGCGCATAGCGGGCGATCCGCCTCAGCGGCGTTATGAAGAGCGCCAGGAATAAGAGGCGGATCGCCCACGAGCCGATCTCGTGGATGGCCTCGTTGACCGGCCGGGGGCCAAGCTGCTGGGTAACGGCGTAATAGGTGACGATCAAGAGCGGCAGCACGAGCAAGGTCAGCGTTCCTGCCCGCAGGGGCGAGAAGCGGCCACGCCTGTCATGCCAAAGCGCCATGATCGAACCTATCAGGTGCGGAGTGTACCGCCGGTCGCCTTGGTGACCGCGGTCACGATTTTTTGCGCAACCGCTTCGATCTCAGCGTCCGTGAGCGTCCGCTCCTTGGGTTGCAGCCTGACCGCGATGGCGAGCGACTTCTTGCCCTCCGGCACGCCCTTGCCTTCGTAGACGTCGAAGACATCGACCCTGTCGATCAGTTGGCGATCCGCGCCGCGCGCGGCTTTGACCAAATCCTGGGCGGCGACGCGCGAATCCACGACAAAGGCGAAGTCGCGCTCGACAGCCATCAGATCGGAGAGGTCCAGCTTCGCCCGGGCTTTGCCGCCGCGCGACTTTGATTCCGGGATCGCGTCCAGAAAGATTTCGAACCCTGAAACCGGACCCTTGAGGTCGAAGGCTGCGATCACGCGCGGATGCAGCTCGCCGAAATGGGCGAGGGGCTTCGGTCCGAGCGCAATCGTCCCCGAGCGGCCTGGGTGATACCAGGACGGCGCCGCCGCCTGCACCGGTGCGCCGACTTCGCCCCATGCGGCTTCCAGCGCGGCGATCGCGTCCGCCTTGGCTGCGATCCAATCGGGCCGGACCACGATCTTCGCCCAGTGACGCGGCGGCTCGCCCGCGCGAATCCCCGCCGCGACATCGGTCTGTGCGCCCGGCGTGCCGGTGAGAAACTGCGGGCCGATCTCGAACATCATGGCGTGCGCGATTCCGCGCGCCTGGTTCCGGCCCGCAGACGCGAGCAGCGCCGGAAGGACGCTCGGTCGCATCGCATCGAGATCGGCCGAGATCGGATTCTCCAACTGACGCGCCTCGTCGCCGCCGCTAAACAGCGTGGCCGCTTTCCTCGCGATGAACGAGAAATGCACCGCCTCGTTGAATCCGCGCGAGGCGAGCGCGCGCCGCATCGTGCCGATCCGGCGTTGCGCGGGCGTGAGGATGGGGCGTGCGACCGCCGAGGGACGCGTCATCGCCGCGGACGGAACCTTGTCGATCCCATGGATGCGGACGATCTCCTCGACCAGGTCGGCGGACCCATGGACATCGGGGCGCCAGGACGGCGGCGTGACCTCCAGCGCATCGTTGCCGGCGACGACGAAACCCAGACTCGTCAGGATACGGACGATCTCGCCGCGCGGCAGGTCGATGCCCGCCAGGCGCTTCAGCGCCGTGGACGGGAACGCAATCGTGCGCCGCCACGCCGTCGTCTGTCCGGCCACGACGATCTCGGACGCCTCGCCGCCGCAGAATTCGAGAATGAGCTTAGTCGCCAGCTCCAGCCCGGGCACCACGAATTCCGGATCGACGCCGCGCTCGAAGCGGTAGCGCGCATCCGAGACGATGCCGAGCGTCCGTCCCGTGCGCGCCGTGCGTGTCGGATCGAACATCGCCGACTCGACAAACACATCGGTCGTCGTCTCGGTACAGCTGCTGTCCTCGCCGCCCATGACGCCGGCAATGCCGCGCGCCGCTTGATCGTCGGCGATCACCGTCATCTCGCCGTCCAGCGTGTAGGTCTTGCCGTCCAGCGCGACCAGTTTCTCGCCCGGCTTGGCCAACCGCGCACGCATGTTGCCCTTGAGCTTTGCCGCATCGAACACGTGCAGCGGCCGGCCGCGCTCCTGGGCAACCAGATTGGTGACATCGACGAGCGCTGAGATCGGACGCAGGCCCACCGCCTTCAGCCGGTCCTGCACCCATTTGGGGCTCGGCCCGTTCTTGACGCCGCGAATGAGCCGTCCCGCAAACATCGTGCAGGCGCTTGCGGCGCTCTCGGGAAAATCCAGGCTGACCTTGATCGGCGAGGGGAACGCGCCTTTGACCGGCGCAATCGCCCCGTCCTTCAGCGTGCCCATGCCCGCCGCCGCGAGATCGCGTGCGATGCCGTACACCGACGCGCAATCGCCGCGGTTGGGTGTCAGCGCGACGTCGATGACCGGATCGTTCAAGCCCAAGGCCGCCGCGGCCGCGCTGCCGATCACGGCGTCTTCCGCAAGCTCGATGATCCCGGCATGCTCCTCGGACAGTTGCAGCTCACGCTCCGAGCACATCATGCCGCGCGATTCCACGCCGCGGATCTTGGCGATGCCGAGCGTGAAATTGCTGCCCGGTATGAACGTACCCGGCGGTGCGAAAACGCCGACGAGGCCGGGGCGCGCATTGGGCGCGCCGCACACGACCTGCACGGTTTCGCGCCCGGTATCGACGCTGAGCAGCTGCAGCTTGTCGGCGTTGGGATGCGGCGCCGCCGTTATCACCCGCGCAACGCTGAACGCGGAAAGCGCCGCCGACTTGTCGTCGAGGCTTTCGACCTCGAGCCCGATGCTCGTCAGTTTGTCGGCGATGGTGGCCGCAGCGGCGTCGGTCACGAGATGATCCTTCAGCCAGGAAAGCGTGAGCTTCATCGGCTGATGCCCCCGTCCAGCGTCGGGATGTCGAGCGGCACGAAGCCGTAATGCTTCAGCCAGCGGAGGTCGGACTCGAAGAACGGCCGGATGTCGGGGATGCCGTATTTCAGCATCGCCAGGCGATCGATCCCGAAGCCGAAGGCGAACCCCTGATAGCGCGCCGGATCGATGCCGCACATCTCGAGCACGCGCGGATGCACCATGCCCGACCCGCCGATCTCGAGCCAGTCCTTGCCCTCGCCGATCTTGAGCGTGCCGCCCGAGCGGTCGCATTGCACGTCCACCTCCATCGACGGTTCGGTGAACGGGAAGTAGGACGGCCGCAGCCGGATCGCGACGGACGACACTTCGAAGAACGCCTTGCAGAACTCCTCGATCAGCCACTTCAAATGGCCGAGATGGGTCTCTTCGTCGATCACCAGCGCCTCGACCTGATGGAACATCGGCGAGTGCGTGGCGTCGGAATCGTGGCGATAGGTGCGTCCGGGCGCGATGATGCGGATCGGCGGCTTCTGCGCCAGCATCGTGCGCACTTGCACCGGGCTGGTATGCGTCCGTAGCAACGGCCGCGACCCGTCGCCTTGCGGCTTCAGATAGAACGTGTCGTGCATCTGCCGCGCCGGATGTTCGGGCGGAATGTTCAGTTTGGTGAAATTGTAATCGTCCGATTCGATGTCCGGACCTTCGGCCACCGCGAACCCGAGATCGGCGAAGATGGCGGTGATCTCGTCCGTCACCTGGCTCACCGGATGTACGGTGCCGCGCAAGGGTTCCGGCGCCGGCAGCGAGACATCCACGCGTTCGGAGGAGAGCCGCGCATCGAGCGAGCCCTGCTCCAGCTCGGTCTTGCGCGCGGCGATGGCGTCGGCCACCCGGTCGCGCAGCGCGTTGAACGAAGCGCCTTTCGCTTTGCGCTCGTCCGGGTTCATCGCGCCGAGCGTCTTCAAGAGCTCGGCGACCGCGCCCTTCTTCCCCAGCGCCGAGACGCGAACGTCGTCGAGCGCACGCTCGTTCGCGGCCTCGTTCACGGCCGCGAGCAGATCGCGTTCGAGTTGGGCAATGTCGGTCATGCGAATCCCTCAGCTAGATTGCCGCAAAGGCCCGTGTCCGGACCAGTCCGGCGATGGGGCCGCGCGAGCAGTCTGAGGACGTAAGCTTCAGGCGGTCGCGGTCGCCTGGGTCACCAGCGCCTTGAAGGCGTCGGGTTCCCTGACGGCGAGATCGGCCAGCACCTTGCGGTCGATTGCGATGCCGGCCCGCTCGAGCGCGCTGATAAATCGGCTGTAGGTCAGGCCGTGCTCGCGCACAGCGGCGTTGATCCGCTGGATCCACAGCGCGCGGAAATTCCGCTTCCTCAGCTTGCGCCCGACATAGGCGTACTGCATCGAGCGGTCGACCGCGGCATTGGCGTTGGTGATCGTGTTCTTGCGGCGGCCGCGGAAGCCCTTGGCCTGCTTCAGGACGCGCTTGCGTCTGAGGCGCGAGGCGACGGCGCGGGGAGCTTTTGACATCGGTCTCTCCCTCAGCCCACGCGATACGGCATCCAGCGCTCGACGCGCTGGGTTTCGGTATCCGACAGAACGCGGGTGCCGCGCAGATTGCGGATCTGCTCGTTCGACCGCTTGATCATGCCGTGACGCTTACGGGTCTGGCCGTGCTTGATTTTGCCGGTCGCGGTGAAGCGGAAACGCTTCTTCGCGCTCGACTTGGTCTTCAGTTTGGGCATTTCGCTCTCCTGTGCGCGGCTCTTGCGAACCGGTTGCGTTTTGAACCGCCTCGGCATGCCCTTTCGCCGGCCGGTTCCCTAAAAAGGAGGCCGGGTTATACGCGAGGCCATAGGATTTGCAAGGCGGCCCCCGGTGCGCCATGAACCCCGTCATGGTGAAATCCCCCCGGAAGATTTTGCACGCCGCGCGCCTCGCCGATGCCGTCCTGTTCTGGCCGGTCCTCGCCTATGTGCTCTGGGGCCAGCTCCAGCCGGACGTACCCCCGGTGCTCCAGGGGATCAACGATAAGCTCCTGCATTTCACGGCTTATTTTGTCCTCGGCGCGATGGCCGGGGGCGCCGTCAGGCGGCCCGGCGCGGTGAAATGGGCGGTGCTCGGTCTCATTCTCGCGGGGGCTGCGATCGAGCTTATCCAGGCCTATGTCGGCCGCGACACCTCGGTGCTGGACGGGGTGGCCAACGGGGCGGGCGCCATCACCGGGGCCGCGTTCGCCCGGTTCGTCGTCGATCCGCTGCGGCGGCGCTGGGGTTACGAGACGGACACGCTGTCGATGTGACCAAGGTCAGAGCTTTACGGCGGCGCCCGCACCGGATGTAATAGGGCGGGGCTGTCAATCGAGGGGTGGAGCATGAGCATTGTTTCCGAATTCAAAGCCTTCGCCATGCGCGGCAATGCGATCGACCTGGCCGTCGGCATCGTGGTCGGGGCCGCCTTCACGGGCATCGTCAATTCGCTGGTCAAGGATCTGATCAACCCGCCGCTCGGCCTCGCGCTCGGCGGCATCGACTTTTCCAATTTCTTTTTCGTGCTGAGCGGGGGCGGTCCCTACGCAACGCTCAAGGAAGCCGCCGAGGCCGCGGCGGTCACCGTGAACTACGGGCTGTTCCTGAACACGCTGATCAATTTCGTAATCGTGGCGCTGGCTCTCTTCATCCTCATCAAGCAGGTCAACCGCCTGACGGCGCCGCGCGTGGTCGAGAAGCCGGGCGATCCGCCGCCGCCCGAAGACATCCGTCTCCTGCGCGAAATCCGCGACGCCTTGAAAGAGGGTAAGCCTTAAGTCATCGTGTGTTGGTTCGTAGTGCTAACAAATTGGGGGGTGGAAATGGCTTGGAAACATCCAGAGTCCACAGCTGCACTGGGACTCACCATTTATCTGCTGATCGTGGGATTGGGGGCAATGTTGCTCATTGCCGCCAATTTTCCGACGACTACAGCAGACGGCAACGTAGAGTTTGCGACTTTCATACCACTAAATTGGGTACCCTCGGACGATCAAGCCATGGCGCTTATGGCATTTCTCGCGGGGGTCACAGGAAGTTTCCTGCACGCCTCGCAGTCGCTGGCGTCCTATGTTGGCAACGGTGAGTTTAAGACCTCTTGGGCAACGTGGTACTTCTTGCGCCCTTGGATCGGCGGAATTCTGGGTTTCTCGCTGTACTTCGTGTTCCGCGCGGGCCTCATCGGGGGAGCGGGCACTTTCAACCCCTACGGGCTGATCGCAGTCGGGCTCTTGGGAGGCTGGTTCTCGAAGACAACGACGGACAAGCTGCAGGAGGTCTTCGAAACTCTCTTCAAGACCGAGGCTGACAAGGAGCGCAAGGACAAACTTACGCCAACAACCCGAACAGCAACAACCCAAACAGCAACAACCCAAACAGCAACAACCCAAACAGCAACAACCCAATAATCTAACCCGTCACCAGGAACTGCTTCCAGCGGTCGAAGAACACGCGCTGCTGCGCGACCAGCGCCGCGGTTTGCGGGGCCGTCTTGGGCAGCATGACGACGTCGTTCTCCTTCGCCCAGGCCACGACCTTGGGATCGACCACCGCTTTGGCGAGCGCGTTGGAGAGGATCGCCTGGATGTCGGCCGGAAGTCCGGGCGGCGCGCCGACGACGCGCTCGATGCGGATCTGGTCCAAATCCGGCTGGCCGAGCGCGATGGCATCCGGCGGTCCGCCGGGAACCGGCTCCTTGCGGAAGCTCGCGAGGATGCGGATGGCGTTGCCGCGCGCGAAGCGCATCGCCGTCGGAAACCCCGCGATCACCGCGTCGGAATCGCCCCTGATCGCCGCGACCACATAATCGGCCGAGCTCTTGTAGCCGGTGATCAGTTGCGGCCGGATGCCGAGCAGACGGGTGCCGATGACGGTCGCGGCATAGGCCGTGCCTTCGGGCCCGGTGACCGAGAACTTGACCGGACGCTGCGCCGAGAGCGCCTTCAGATCGGCATAGGATTTCAGCGGCGAGTTGGCGCCGACGGCGATCACATAATGCTCGCCCTCGCCCATCGCGCCGATCCACGAGAATTTCGCCAGATCGTAGGCGCTGCCGCCCTGCTGCTGCTGGAGGATGAACACGCCCGGAATATTGAAGATGCCGATCGTGTAGCCGTCGGGCCGCGTGCGGTAGAGCTGCGCGATGCCGCGCGCGCCGCCGCCGCCCGAGATGTTGGTCGGGATGACGGTCACGCGCTTGGGCAGGAA
>Ga0137427_10000855_pt1 | contig 14622 bp, 12 predicted proteins | sample EasRivERMZT700_2_FD_102309 | JGI IMG/M metagenome (GOLD analysis project Ga0137427, IMG submission 102309) | Soil microbial communities from meander-bound floodplain in the East River, Colorado, USA - East River MetaG ERMZT700_2 | ecosystem: Environmental > Terrestrial > Soil > Floodplain ...
CAGTGGGCATGGATGTACGGCGACCTTTTCCGGCTCAGCAGTGACACCGGTTACGGCCAGAAGGCGTTTCATTTCTGGAACAAGGAATGGCTCCGTGTGGACAGGCCGTACAACGAAGTCGTCTACGATTTGCTGGTTCCCTCCGCGAAGAGTCACGCGGCGATTCCATCGCTCGGCATGGTGGGCCGGAACAATATCGGTCTTAACACTCTTCCTTTAACTCCCGACGATTTCCGCGTCTCCAACCGGCTGGACGTCATCGACGCGTTGAGCATCGATGCTTCGCGGCTCTTTCTCGGCGTCAACACAACATGCATCTCCTGTCATGATGGCGCCGGCCATCTCGAACCGATCAACGCTTACCTTGCGGAACGGACGCGCGACCAGTTCTATCAGATGGCTGCTTTCTTCGGAAAAATGCGATCGCTAACCTGGTGGAACGACCGTGGCAAGAACACCGGCAACGACGATCAGGTCATCGACGATCTCGGCCCCGGATACACCACCGGATCCGACGCGCCGTTTGTGACCGAGAGTCTCGAACACTACCCTCGTGATGGAAGAACGTATCAGCCCGCCTTCCTGCTCACGGGAGAAAAGCCCAAGCCGGGTGCGAATCCGCGAGAAGAATTCGCGCGAATGTTGACTTCGCATATCCAGTTTTCGCGCGCGACCGTAAATGTGTATTGGAGCAAGCTCATGGCTGTAGGGTTCGTCGAACCGTACGACGGTTTCGATCTTGCCCGACTCGATCCGAAGAACCCGCCGAAGAAGCCGTGGACGCTTCAACCGACAAATCCTGAACTGCTCGAAGCGCTCGCGAAAGATTTTCAAAAGAATAACTACAGTGTTCAGAATCTGGTTCGTACCATCATGAAGTCGAACGCATATCAGTTGTCGGCCAGATTCCCCGCGGAATGGAAAGACACATACATTCCGTATTACGCCCGCAAATACACACGCCTGATGTCGGGTCCGGAAGTGTTCGACGCGCTGACGAAGGTGACCAATCGGCCGGGACAATTCAACTTCGCGGGTACGCAGGTATCGCGAATCAAGCAACTGGCCGCGCCAGGCGATGCCGGTGGCCGTCGAGGCGGCGAGGGCGGCGACATCAACAGCCTCCTTCAGGCTTTCTTCCAGGGCAATCGCAACACGCAGGTGCCTGACGGCAACAAGCCGTCGACGCTGCAGGCGCTGCTGATGACAAGCCTCAAGATCGTCAACGATCGCGTCCTTGCGGAGAAAGGCAGCACGGTCCAGATGCTGCTCGAATCCGACAAGACGAACGATCAAATCGTCGAAGAATTGTTCCTCACAACGTTGTCACGCTGGCCGACGTCTGCGGAAAAGCAGGTGGCGCTTCAGGCCCTCGAGAAGGATCGGAAGCGCGGAGTAGAGAACGTTCAATGGGCGTTGTTGAACAGTATCGAGTTTGTTCTGAACCATTAGGTGGGATGGGACATTTGACACGTGACAAGTGACGTTTGACGTTTGACATCCGAGGGCGGTGCCTCCCCGGATGTCAAAGGTCAAACGTCACTTGTCACGTGTCAAATGTCCCCAGCTGGGAAACAATACGGGTGAATGTATGGAAAAACGACTTTGCGACTTGATGCCAACTCGCCGCGACGTCCTGAAATGGGGCGGCCTGGCGCTGGCGGGAAGCTGGATCGAACGGACGACGTGGCCATTGAAGGTCGAGGCCGCAGCAGCGGGAAAGCCGCGAGGCACGGCGCGGCACTGCATCATGATCGAGATGGGCGGCGCCATCAGCCAGCCGGATTGCTGGGATTTCAAAGAAACCAAATACACACCGAAAGATCTGAACGTTCAAAAAGTCTCATCCGACCTCTTCCTCTCGAAGACATTGTTTCCGCGAATGGGCGACTTCATGGACAGGATTTCCCTTGTTCGCTCGATGCGCGCAAACGAAGTCATTCACTTCGTCGGCCAGTATCACACTCAGACCGGTCGCGCCCTCAACGTCGCCATTGCCCGCGAGATACCGGCTTTTGGAAGTGTCGTCGCTTACGAACTCGAGTCGCGCCGCAAACCAACCGATACCTTCCCGACGTATATGAGCACCTACCTTACAAGAGCTCGCGCGGGATCGATCGGATCGGGCTTTCTGCCGACACGTTTTTCAGGGCTGGATCTGGATCCAACCGTAGTCTTCGATTCGTTCGGAGGGAACAACGAAGGTCTCAATCAACTTCTGGAAGAACGATGGCGATTGCTCGAAGAGTTTGCCAGGGTTTCCGACAGCGAACGCAATTCACTCGGCAAAGCCGCATCGGATTACAAATCGTATTACGGTGACGCGCGCAAGCTTCAGTACGATCCACGATGGCACGGCCTGTTTAAGGCATCGGCGGACGAGAAGAAGCGTTACGGCGAAGATGAATTCGGAATGGGCTGCATTCTCGCTCGAAACATCGTCGAGGCTGACGCGGGCTGCCATTTCGTTTACATCTATGATGGCGACAAATGGGATCACCATAGTTACATCTTCGACCGCAACCGCAGCTCGAATCATTACTACACCTGTAACCGCCTGGACAAAGGTCTGACGGCACTGATCGAAGATCTTTCTTCCAAACCTGGGAACCAACCGGGCAAGACTCTGCTCGACGACACGATGATCGTCTGCAGCAGCGAATTCGGCCGTACTCCCTGGATGAACCCGGTCGCCGGTCGCGATCATTATCGCGATGTGTACTCCACACTCTGGGTTGGAGGCGGCGTGAAGGGCGGACGAGTGATCGGCAAGACGGACGAGCAGGCCGCCAAAGTCGTCGATACAGGTTGGAACCACAAAGAACAGCCTTTCATGGATAACATCGTTGCCACGATCTATTCCGCCCTGGGCATCGATTGGAAAAAGCAAATCAGCAACACACCATCCGGTCGTGGGTATGAATACATTCAGACCGCACCCGTCGGCGGCGCCGAGTTCATCAGCAACGACGAAATAGCACCGCTGTTTGAGTGAGGGGAAAGTAACCACAAGATGCACAAGAAGCACAAAGCGGGGTCAGGCACTTGCTTTATCAGTCTTACGTGCCTGACCCCGACTTTTGCGCTTTTTGTGCTTCTTGTGGTTACGGTTCCCGTCTTTTCACAGGATATGGTGCGAATCCCCGGCGGTGAGTTCTGGATGGGGCGCCAGCACATGTGGTTGATCGACGAACTGGGTATGCACCTGCGGCTGCGTCTCGACGATACGCCGGCGCATCTCACTTACGTTGATGATTTCGAAATCGACAAGTACGAAGTCACGAACGATAAGTACTTGCGGTTTGTCGAGACGACGAAGCGTCGTAAACCATTTCATTGGATCGGCGGTAAGGTACCTGCAGGTAAGGAACAATTTCCAGTCTATAACGTGACCTGGGATGGCGCAGATGCATTTTGCAAATGGGAAGGCAAGAAACTGCCGACCGAGGCGCAGTGGGAAAAAGCGGCGCGTGGTGGTTCCGAGAAGACAACCATGTATCCATGGGGCGACGAACTGAATCCGGGTCAACGCGGTGCGCGCGGTGGCGGCGGAGCGCCTGCCGGCAAGCCCGCCCACTTTGGTTTTCCAAATGGACCCGCAAAAGCGGGATCGTACCCGCCGAACGGCTACGGTTTATATGACATGCTGGGAAACGTCGCGGAATGGACCGCAGACTGGTATGGCCGCACGTACTACAGCATCAGTCCTGAAAAGAATCCGACTGGTCCGGATAAAGGAATGTACCGTGTCTTTCGCGGCTCGAGTTGGGCCGACAGTGACGACAGAATGCTCGCCACTCACTACCGTAACTATACGAACACCGATCTCCGAACCAACGTCCTCGGCTTTCGCTGCGTGAAGTAAAAAAGCGTGCCGCGGGGCTTTAGCCCGCGGCACGCTTTTGCAGCGATGATTAGCCTTTCGAGTCCGATGTATTCACGCGAGACCAGGTTCGAGGAACCGGCCGCAATGAATACCTGGTCCCCCGAGCCAAACTCGCGCTCGATGTTGCGCGAATCGCGGAATTGCGGATCGTCGCTGGTGAAGAAAAAATCGGCCTGCACTTTCGGATCGAGATCGACGAAGGCGAAAAGTACGATCCCGAGACTGATGGAGACTGCAATGGCCGCGCACTGTGAAAAAGACTGCAAGCGCACGACTACTCCCGATCGATGAGCCAGTCCACCTAAGCAGCCTTTTCTTTGGCTTCGTGGCGAGGCGGAATTGCCAACACCGGACACGGCGAGCCACGAATGACTCGCTCAGCCGTTGTGCCAAGCAGGAATCGCTCCAGCGCTCCCCTGCCGTGAATATTCATCACGAGGAGATCCGCGCCAGTCGTCTTTAAGACTTCAATGATCTCCTGATACGGGACACCACTCTCCACTCGCGCAAAGACATTTGGTTTGTGAGGAAGGTGCTTAAGCATCTCCTCACGAACCTCTTCCTTGCTCTGCGATGGGGCAAGAAGCACGCCGCCGAGCGGAAAGGCGATCGACGAAGGCCAGTCTGCGATGACGTGCAGCAGCGTGATACGGGTTTCCTCACCCTGCACAAACGAAAGGGCGGCATCCAACGCGTCATCGGGAGTTTGGGGATGGTCGGTCGTTACAACAATGCGTTTGAACCCACCAGGGCTCAGTTTTGCGGCTTCGCCCTCTGGTGTGATGAGCAGTGGTATTCCAGAATGACGCAGCACCCGTTCGGTAACCGAGCCCATGAACCAACGCTCCAATTTTCCCTTACTGTGCTTGCCCATCATGATCAGGTCCGCTTTAGAAACCTTCGCGGCTTCAAGGATTTCATTCCCGGTAGTCCCGACTCTTACCCGGAAACTGGCTTTCACCCCTGCATCCATCGCGCGCACTCGAAGTCGATTCATATGCTCCTCGGCCTGCGTCTTGAGTGCTGAAATCAGTCTGTTTATGTCCACATAGCCCGAAAGTTCCGTACTCGGGACCATTGGAGACACCACGTGAAGAAAAACACAACGCGACTGATGATTCGTTGCGAATTCCAGTGCGTAATCAAACGTTTCCAGCGAAGCAGGAGAAAAGTCCAGGGGAACGAGGATTCTGTTCAAGCGAGTCATATAAGAATCTTGTTGCAAGAACTGTGCCGAAATTCTTACGAAGTATCCATTGGGGTGTTGCTTGAAGGAAGGCCGGTTGCCCCTCGGCTGAGAATTGAAAATTGATTGTTGAATATTGTCTATTGGCAGATAAGATTCGGGGTCTGGCGCTTGTCTTATCAGGTTTACGTGCCTGACCCCGAATCCGTATCTGCCAATAGACAATATTCAACAATCAATTTTCAATTCTCAGCCGAGGGGCTGCGTCAAGTATGTTGATGCCTCCTCGATAGGAGGGGAGCTAGCTAGCCTTAATCGCTTTTCATCGCGGTCATGGTCTTCACTAATTCGTTGAACGGAACGATCGTTCCGTGAAGCGGCACGATGCGATCGACCCGCAGCTTTCGCTTCGTGATGTTCTCCAGAAGATTCGCTGCATACGGTTGAACGGCAGAGCCAGGGCTGAAGGCATCCACCTGGACCAGCACTCGCTCCTTCGGGATGTAAGCCATCAGCATCGTGTCGGAGTGCGGATTTCCCGCGACATGATACAGATTGACGGTCATCGTCGCGTCCTTCACTTCCATCTCGCCGTCAACCGCGACGACCGTCACCTGCTTTGCATTCTTCGAAAGCGCATCGGGTTGGATGGTATGCGCTCGCTTCGACATCGTTTCAACGAAAGCTTTGTTGCCGCTGTGTGTAATCACAGCGAGACCTTCTGAAATTGCGGCGCGCAGGCCGCCCGTGTGATCGAAATGATGGTGAGTGGTGACAAGCTGCGTAAGCGGCTTGTCCGGTTTGAGTTCGCGCGCTTTCGCGATCACCGCAAGAGTTCGTGCCTCGTTCTGTGGAGCTTCGATCAGCATCAGATGATCGCTGAACTCCACGAGCACGCTGTGATGGGACTGTCCGGCCAGAAACCACACGCCCGGACCGACGGGCTCCACAGCCACGTTGACGGGCGGAGGCCCGACTGCAGGCGCTGCCGAAGCCGCGGCAGCAGGCGCGGCGAGGTCGCCAGCGTCGCCGTCGATTGTTTGTTTGGTTGCGCGGATCTCAGCGGTCGTAAAGTCGTCCGTCTTCGTCGTGATCTTCGTGGGAAGCTTCAGCCCGCCGAAGTCCTGATAATCGGCCAGGGAGGTCGTGATGACGACGTCGCCGAGATTCGCATTGTATGAGGTCGACGAGACGCGAGTCGGAAGCCCAGCGCCATCGATGGCCAGCGTCGCCGCAACGCCGTTTGGTAACGCGACGTCCACGACCCGCTCGGATCCAACAGACTGAACATTGCTCAGCTTCGCCGCAGGATCGAGCGCAAATCTTACGATCGTCAGCGGATGATGATAAAACTCGGTACGGCGATCGCGCGCAACAGCGTTGGACGCTCGCGTCGCATTGCCGTTCGCAGCAACGTTGTAGGCCACATCGCCATCCACGCCTTGAACCTGCTTCTGAGGCTGCATGCCCTGGAAAAAGGCAAAGTTGGGCGTTCTGGTTTGTTCCTGACGCGATCGACCGCCGGGAATATCCAACAGGCGTTTGTATCCGGCGACCGTGAATGTCTGGCCCGAGGCACCGGGAACCATATCCTGACCCAAATTGAAATTCGTACCTTCACCTTCCAACGTCAACGTGCGCACGGACTGTATCTTCGCCGCGCCGCCCATGGCGGCGGCCGCAGCATTCACGATTTCCTGTTCCGGAGTTGGCCGAGCGCAACTTGCCAGGCCAACAATTGCTACCAGAGCACACAAAGCAATTCGTGACATTTGAACCTCCCGGTTACGTTTAGTCCCTTACAGGTGATAGAGCCACCACACTATACGCGATCGTGGTCTGCGACGACTCATTTCGATATCCGTGTTTTTGGTCGCCGCGAAACACAACCACGTCACCCGATTCCAGATCCCAGGTCTCTCCTGCAACGCTCAATTGAACGCGGCCCGATTCACAGGTCAGATACTCCCGAGTCCCAGGCGTGTGAGGAACGCCCGCCATGTATGCGCCCGGCGGAAGTTCCAAGCGATCGATTTCAAAGCCCGATATGGTGTCCGGTAAAAGCCGGCGCAAACGGACCTTCCCGCGTTGTGTCGTCTGCAAGCTGCGGGACTTGTACAGTTTCACAACTGCTCGTGGCGCAGCGATCAACTCCTCAACCGGAACCTGCAACGCACCAGCAACCTTGATCAGGACGGAGAGCGTCGGATTCGACGCACCGGATTCGAGATTCGCCCACGTTGGCCTGGGAATTCCCGAAATCCGAGCCATCTGATCCTGAGTCATTCCCCGCGCTTCTCGCAGTTGCCGGATATTTGCCGCGAGGTTCGCTGCTACCGATGTCATTCCAAGACAGTAGCCGCTTGCTAATGTGTTAGCAAGTATGATGAATAAATAACTACCGACACCCTACAATCCTTATTGAGGGCAGTAACATACCTGAGCAGCATCCTCGGCTTTCAATCAGGGAGTTGCGGTTTCAAACGTATTGCAGCCGGAAACCGTTCCGGAGTCGAGTCCTTTCTTAAACCAGCGGGAACGTTGCTCTGCTGTTCCATGCGTAAAGGACTCGGGAATGACATAGCCGCGAGATTGCATTTGCAGTCGATCGTCGCCAATCATCGTTGCTGCGCGCAGTGCTTCGTCCACGTCACCGCTTTCAAGAAAACCTTTCATCTGCGATTGCTGCATCCTTTCCGTTTGATTGGCCCAAACACCTGCGAAACAATCGGCCTGAAGCTCCAGTCGCACAGATGCGCGATTACCTTCACTCTTACTGGCCTGGCGTTGGTCTCGTTCAACCTGATCAGTAATGCGGAGTAGCTTCTGGAGGTGATGGCCAACTTCATGAGCGATCACGTAAGCCTGGGCAAAATCCCCCGGCGCGTGAAATCGATCGCGCAACTCCTGAAAGAAACTCATGTCCAGGTATACTTTTTCGTCGCCAGGGCAGTAGAACGGACCCGTCGCCGCCTGAGCGAAACCGCACGCGGATTCCACTGCTCCGGTAAATAACACGAGTTTCGGGGCATGATAGGTTTGACCGGACCGCTCAAACAAGTCGGACCACGTGTCTTCTGTATAGCCGACTACCGTTGCAACGAAGTCTTTGGTTTCCTGATCTGCCGGCGACGTAGTTGCCGGATCACTGGCATTGACGGCAGCATCCGGATTAACAACAGCGGGGTCCATACCGAAATACAAGGAAATCAGCAAAAGAATCAGGCCGCCCACGCCTCCGCCAACCAATCCCGTGCCAACGCGCATTCCGCGTCGATCTTCAATGTTCGAGCTTTGTCGTCCACCGCGCCAGAGCATGTTCTTCCTCCCACCCCAACTACCTTCGGGCAATTGTTAATCTGAATCTGTGCCGAAAAGCACAGGAGTTCATGTCCGGAGCATTGAATGGTGTGCCGATGTTTGTTCAAGAGTGCACAGACCTCCCCGTTCGCCTCTTCTAGGATGGTGGCTGCACTGGAAGCAAGCTTCACCCGGTGAGTTCGTATTGCATCGCTTGCCAACTTTTACTCATCGATATCAAGGAATTGCGGCTTCGATTCCCTCCACGCCGTGGATCCTCGGGCCGCCAGATCCGCACTAAGACTGGAGACAGGTTATGAGCACAGGGTTAACTACGACGGAATTGACATTAATTATCGCTTTCGTTGTGGTCGCGGCCATCGCGACGTTGCTCTTTCTGCGAAAGCGCCGGTCCGAAAGACTGAGAAGCAAGTTTGGTAGCGCTGAATATGCCCGCGCTATAGAGGAAAGCGGTAACCGTCGCCATGCGGAAGCGGGACTCGAAAAACGTACGGAACGAGTCGAAAGTTTCCACGTTCGGCCGATCACGCCCGGGGATCGGGCGCGGTTCGCGGACTCCTGGCGCAGAATCCAGGCGAGGTTTGTGGACGGTCCCTCCAGTGCGGTAGCGGAAGCCGACCAACTACTGGGTGATGTGATGTCCACGCGTGGTTATCCGGTAAGTGACTTTGAACAGCGTGCAGCTGATATCTCCGTGGACCATCCGTTGGTTATGGAGAATTATCGGGCGGCCCACGAAATCGCGCTCCGCCAAGTGAAGGGCAAGGCCAGTACAGAAGACTTGCGCCAGGCGATGATCCATTACCGGGCCCTCTTTGACGAGCTGGTCAGCGAGCCGGAATCGCCTCACATGAAAGCAGTGTCATGAACCGCCTTATTAAGAACAATGAACTCATGTTGGAACGTTGAACGCACCGAAGACAAGATGGAGACAATGCGATGAATGAAGAATACAGGAAAGAGGAACCGAGAGATGCGGGACTGACGACTGCCGCCTTTGCTGCGGCCGTCGAGCCAACGGCGTCGAAGAAAGACCCTGATTTGCGAGCCCGGGATACAGAACCAAAACGAACTGAGGTTCACTTGGCCGCTGCGTCAGCCAGGGATGGCAACCACGTTGCCGACGCCCGGGCTGTAGCCGCTTTACCCGAGGACGGACAGGGGGCACCCCTCTTTTCTTCTGAAGAGGCGAAAGAGTTTCGAGCTCGCTGGGACTCGATCCAGGGGAGCTTTGTGGATGAACCGCGCCAATCGGTGGCGCAGGCGGATAGTCTGGTCGCGGGGGCCATGAAACGCCTCGCCGAAATGTTTGCGGACGAAAGGGCGAAGCTTGACGGCCAATGGGATCGCGGCGACAGTGTCTCGACCGAGGATCTACGCCTTGCACTGTGCTGCTATCGGTCGTTTTTCGGCCGCCTTCTTTCGGTCTAGCGGGGCGTCTGAAAAAACCTGGGAGCAATCGAGAAGAAAGGAGGAACTGACATGAGCAGAGTTTTCTACTTCATTGGTTTCGTGGTCGTAGTGGTCTTTGTTGCCCGCTTTCTCGGACTGATGTAGATCGCAACCTGAACCACAATTCACGGTCGTGTAAGGGAAGGAAAGGACACTGCTCCTGTCGTTGCTAAAAACTTCATCAGAGGTCACGATTGTGGTGTGACGACCTGTCAGTGTCCTTACTGAACCTTGCGAGTTCGAGCGATTGTGTTTTTCTTGAGGCGTTTTAATGACCCGCCTTAAGTTCGAATCCATTTTGGGGTTGCCCACGGACGGCTGCCAGGAGGTGAACTATGGGTTCTCGAGTTGTCGTTAAGATCCCATCAAACGACCGTTGGATTGAGATGAAAGGCTATTTGCAACAGTGGAAACTCACGTTGCCACCAAAGTTTGTCGTTGAGCATGCAAATCGACGCGAGATTCGAGACACAATCGAAAGGGCGCACCGGATCGTCAAGACGCATGAATGTGCCGCTGAGTTCGCGCAGATGCTCGATTCGATTGCGATTGATCCGGCTAAAGGGCCTGTCTTGCAAAAGTCGTCGACTAATAAGAGTGCCAGCAGATCGCAAGGAACAGGTCTACGAAAGAACAATGCACGCAAGGTCGAACGTGTAAAGTCTCGAGCGCCTTCGAATTGAAGACGCTCATCGTTCAGGGAACACTCGACGCGATATTGGCAAAGTGAAACAGCAGCGTTTGTCTCTGCAGCATTAGAATCAAACCCTGCAAAATCGTGCCGCGGGCTAAAGCCACGCGGCCTATGGGAGAGTCCTTGTAGGAAGGCCCGCGGGAATGTGCAAGACCTTCATCCAACGCTCAGCCCTTCCATCTCATCAACGTGTTATCTTGCCGACGTTGAGCTGCAGTTCCATACCCTTGTCGCTATGACCGAACGGCCCGAATCCAATGGGACAATTCACTCTGTAGACTCCAGGCTTAAGATTTACCTTTAACTCAGACGTTTCCCCCGGCTTAAGGTCCTTCTGTAGTTTCCTTTCCAAACCCTTGTTCTTGATCTTCAGTGTGTGGGAATGGTGGCCGGCATTGGTGATCTTGAAGTTGTAAAGTCCAGGAGGCAATGTCGTCGGCATATCGATTTTCCATTCCGTAAGCGTGACCTCGACTACTTTTTCTGGATTTATCTGCCATGATCCAGGAAAAAGAAGCATCGCAATGACGCTTGCAAGTATGGCATTCATGTGGACCTCCTTATCTTGCAGCAACTGCCGAGATCTTTACTGCAAGTGACGAGCCACGTGGACATCGGCCTCGATTAGGCGAGGATGTTGCCGAATCGTTCCGGCAGATCTACGGAATATTCGTTGGTTTAAGTGCAACTTGTACGGTTGATCTGGGCTGAACGTCAACCTGTTGAGATCGTGATCGTGCCCGCATCAAGAGGTGAAGAGTCTCTGGGCTTTTTCTCGAGAAGGAATCTGCGCTGGTAATTAGAACCACTCCCGGCGGTGCGGTGTTTATGGCGATGTACAGGAGTATTTGTATCTGCCTCCAAAACCTGGCCGCTTACGGATGCGGTGTTTCCCAGAAGGAGAGTCGGTAAGATAAAAAACTGCAAAAGCCCGTTGAACACGCAACACCTTTCAACGAAACGCTATGAATCGGGGCAGTTCCGGCACGATACTCCATAGTTTAACAGCCCGGATCGTTGATGTTAATGTTCGGCCCTGCCGGCCGTCTTTGGTTGTATATGCTTGACGACCTTCGCCACGCCATCCGAAGTTTACTCGCTCAACCCCTGTGGACGTTCTCAGCCATCGCGTGTCTCGCTATCGGTACCGGCGCCAATACCACTGGTCTCAGCGTGATCAACGCGATCCTGTTGCGGCCGCTGCCGTTTGCCGATGCGGGAGAACTGGCAGTCGTTCGTATGCGCGACGCCAATCCTCGGGCGGTTCGGGTGTTCACGCTGGCCGAGTATCGCGATGTTGCTCCACACGCATCTTTATTCAGCGACCTTGCCGCAAGAACATTTCTGCCGGTGAGCGTTTCCGCGGGCGACCCGGCCCGCATGGTGCAGTCGGAGATGGTGAGCGACAACTATTTCCGCATGCTCCGTCTGACACCGCTGGCCGGACGGTTCCCCGTCACTGTGGACGAAGCAATTGTGAGCGAACGTCTGTGGCGTGGACGCTTCGCACGCGACCCGTCATTGGTGGGACGAGTGATTCGAGTGAACGGCCGCGAGGTGATGGTTACGGGCATTGCGCCGGAAGGATTCACTGGCGTGACGCAGTTGATCGCCGCGGACATGTGGCTAGCCGCGGACTTCGCCGGTGAGAACATGGGAGCACAGTTCGGCGTTATCGGACGTCTGCAATCGGGAACGACGCTCGAACAGGCTCGGTTGCAGCTTGACGCAATTCTTGCAAGGACCCTGCCGGCACAAGGCCGAGCCTCAGCTCCAGTGTCGGAAGTCGACGAGGCGGCGGGGTTCGGATTTCCGTTGGCGGGGCGCGCCCCGTCGGCGTTGCTGTTTGGATTGGCTGGGCTGGTGATGGGTGTCGCGGTGGCCAACGTCGCGGGACTGATGCTGGCGCGGGCCCCCGGCCGCCGACGCGAGATAGGTGTGCGATTGGCGCTGGGCGCTACCGCACCGCGCATCGTGCGCATGATTCTGGTCGAGAGTCTGGTTCTCGGATTCGTCGGCTCGGCGATCGGAGCGGGGCTGGCCTCGGTCGTGGCATACGTGGGGCCCGGACTCGACGTGCAATTACCTGAACACTTAACTTACGTGGTCGACGTGCGGCCCGACGGACGTGTGTTCCTGTATTCGGCGATGACAGCCGTCGTCGTTTCGATCGCGTTTGGATTAGCGCCCGCCAGACAGGCCGCGCGGACCAACTTAGTCGAGGTGCTGAAACACACGGGAACCCACCGCGCTTCGCGTGGCTCGTCGCGGGCATTGAATGCACTGGTGATTGGACAGATGGCGATCTCGACGGCACTGCTGCTGGCCAGCGGACTGATTGCGAAAACATATGTGCAGGCGGCGGGCGCCGACCCGGGAATTGACACGCGCAACGCTCTCAGCATCACGATGGATCTCGATCAGGCGGGTTATGACGCATCATCCGGGTTGCGATTCTACCGGCGACTGCTCGACCGAGTGGCCGCATTGCCCGGCATCGAAACCGCTGTCATTGCCGGCGAGGTACCACTGGTGCCGAGCGCATTTACCGGAAGCGTATCCGTCGAGAGCACTGGGGGAACGCGCAACGTGGAACGCAAGGCGGTCACGCCCGGATTCTTTGATCTCTTCCGGATTCCGCTGTTGCTGGGCCGTGATTTCGTTGTAGGCGATCGTCGCAAGGCGATTGTGAATGAGACCATGGCGGCGCAACTCTGGCCCGGCCGTTCGGCGGCGGGTGAAACGTTCCGCTTGAACGGAGAACTGCTCGAAGTGATCGGCGTCGTGAAGGACACCAGGTACCGGTCTTTGGTCGAGACGCCGCGAGCGGCTTTCTACTGTCCGCTGGAGGACGCGTATAGGGCACGCATGGGATTGCTGGTGCGTGCGGGAGATGTCCAGGCGCAGGTGAGTACGATCCGCCGGGCGATTCAACTGGAAGATCCCGATCTGGCAGTCGTGGATGTACGCACGATGGATGAGGTCCTCGATGGCGCTATCGCGCCGCGGCGTCGCCTGGCGCAGGTTCTGGCGACGATATGCGGCCTGGCGCTGGTGCTGAGCGCAGCAGGACTCAACGGCGTTGTGGCGTTTGGTGTGCGCGAACGGGCCCGGGAATTCGGACTGCGCGTCGCTCTTGGCGCGCTGCCGCGTGACGTGACATGGATGGTGCTGCGTCGCGGTCTGCGATTGGCCCTGGCCGGATTCCTGATCGGATTAGCGGCTTCGTTCGGCCTGGTCCGTCTGTTGTCGAGCGTGATTGCCGGAGTTGGGCTGCAGGATACGGTCACTGCCGTTGTTGTCGGTTGCGTTCTGATGGGAGTCGCGCTGGCAGCTTCATACCTGCCGGCACGTTGGGCGACACGCGTGGATCCTGCCGTCGCACTACGGAATGACTGATGCATTCATCGCCACTGCACTTGTCGATAGCCGACAGGCTTTGCAAAGTCGGATTTCAACGCCGTAATACCGACGGGTGTCATTCCTAAGACGAATGGTCCTTCGCGCGGATCCGCGAAATAGAACATCGCGTAGCCGGCAGGGTAGAACACCAGATCGCCGGTTTGGGGCTGGGTGGTTGGCGGTAGTTTGTCGTACAGGCTGCGACTGGCCTCTGACAGCGATTCGCCGACCCGCAGTTCGATTCCCAAAACACGCTTTTGCCTCAATATATACATAGCGAAACTGGGAGAATCGAGCCCTTCCTGGAGAGATTGCCCGCCAGGCTTCCATTTGATCCGCCGCTGGCGGAGATTGAGAATGTCCAGCAGCAGGCTTTCGCTACCAGGGAAACGGCTGGCAAATTCTTTGGCGTTCGCATAATCGATAGTGCGCAGGGCTCGGCTCAGGTTCACAGCTTCGGAGAGTGCCTTTTGCGACTCGGCCAGTTGAGCCTGCAAATCAGTCACCTGGTTTTTCAGGTTTTCGGCGTCCCCTTGCGAGGATTGTGACTGGGTCTTGTAGGTCTCCGTATTTTTCTTCAATGTGTCCATCTGTGTGGTGTAAGTCGTTGCCTCGGTTTTCAAGGCATCCACCTGGTTTTGGGCGTTTCGCACGCTTGAGGAGGTGTAACCGAGCAGGACG
>Ga0137427_10000858_pt1 | contig 14593 bp, 11 predicted proteins | sample EasRivERMZT700_2_FD_102309 | JGI IMG/M metagenome (GOLD analysis project Ga0137427, IMG submission 102309) | Soil microbial communities from meander-bound floodplain in the East River, Colorado, USA - East River MetaG ERMZT700_2 | ecosystem: Environmental > Terrestrial > Soil > Floodplain ...
AAACCGTCAGTAGCCAACCGCGGTTCAACAGTTCAACGGTTCAAAACGTCAAGGGACGGTGTCAAAGGCGAGACGGTCTACAGAAGCGCGCGCCCGCCAAACGGCCCTCGCGGATGCGCACCGTTACGCTGTCATTCCCATCGGGCCGCAAAGCTGAGGAGATCGTGGTCGATAGCGCGGCGGGGCTGGTAGATCGTTAGGGGATTTGACTTGAATATGTGAATGAGCGGATCTCCGGTCACCATGAACCGGCCGGTAGGGTCACACCTTGACTTTGGTAGTCGCGACTGAGAAGCGCGTTAGATATCTATCAGCTGGAAAATCGCGCGCTCAGCCTTGCTAGTGGATTCAGCAAAAGGCCGTTAACGTCCGAATATGGCTACTTCGGGTCTTGCGTAGCGGCTTGGCGTATTCCACTATTGTTTCCATCAATGAAAGATTTGTACGAAGCGGTTCTTGCGCGAGACCGCCGCTTTGACGGCAAGTTTGTCGTCGCGGTAAAGACCACCGGTGTGTACTGCCGGCCGATTTGTCCGGCGAGACCCAAGCCGGAAAACGTCGAGTTTTTCCCGGACGCGGCCGCCGCGGAGCAGGCCGGATACCGGCCCTGCTTGCGCTGCCGCCCGGAATGCGCCCCTCACTCACCTGCCTGGCTCGGCAAGAGCGCGGTGCTCCAACGAGCGCTCAAGCTCATAGCCGGAAACGAGTTTCATCGAGCCAACGAAGATGAGTTTGCCGCCCGGCTGGGCGTCAGCGGCAGACATTTGCGACGGCTTTTCGCACAAGAGATCGGCCAAACACCGAAACAAATTTCCGACAACACCAGGCTTAATTTTGCCCGCAAGCTGATTGTCGAGACTGACATCGCGCTCACGACCATCGCGCGAACGGCCGGCTTTGGTTCGCCTCGGCGTTTCAACGACGCATTTCGAAAACGTTTTCGCCGGCCGCCGTCGCGACTGAGAAAGGCCGGTCTAAAACGGGTCGGCGCCGACGGCATCGATCTCAAGCTTTCTTTCCGGCCGCCCTACGATTGGCTGACCATTCTACGGTTTTACCAAACGCATCCGATTCCCGGGGTGGAAACCGCCGCGGAGAACTTTTTCGAGCGGGTTTTCCGCCTTGGCGGCACGATCGGACTTTTCCGGGTCCAGCCGGTGCCCGGCGCGGCGCACCTAATTCTGAGAATCGTCACGGAGGATCCGCGGGTGCTTTTTGATGTCGTCCATCGCGTCCGGCGGATGTTCGACCTGGACTTGGATCCCATGCTCATTGCGAGCCGCTTTGCGACGGTCCCACTGCTCGCCAAACTCCACAGACGCTTTCCGGGTTTGCGCCTTCCCGGCGGATGGGACGGTTTTGAGACGGCGGTCTGTACCATCTTGGGCCAACTGGTTTCGGCGCCACAGCGGGCGCAGCTCGTCGGCCAGCTCGTGCGCGGTTACGGAGAGGAGATCTTTCATCCGATATCCGGAGACAAAGTCCGGTTATTTCCTCGCGCGGAAATCCTGGCACACTCCGATCTCAGTGAGGTCAAGACAACGGCGGCTCGCAAAGAAGCTATTCGCGATTTCAGCCGGCGGGTGTTGAGCGGAGCGATCTCGCTTTCGGAAGCTCAAGACCCTATGCCGTTTCGGGGATCTCTGCTTGAAACCAAGGGCCTTGGCCCCTGGTCGGCCGAATGCATCAGCCTTCGAGCCATCGGCGATACCGACGCATTCCCTAAGACCGACCTGATTCTTCGGCGGGTAGTCGAGCTTCATCCGGGTCTTGATCTGGAAAAAGTACGGCCCTGGCGATCCTATGCGGCGATTTATCTCTGGAAAGGATTCGCGCAAACTCTCAGCAAGCTGGAAAGGACCAAAAAACATGGCGCTGTCTTACAAGGAAGTAAACTCGCCGGTGGGCAAGCTAAAGCTGATCGCGAGCGCCAGCGCGCTGGTCGGTGTGCTATGGGAACGGGCGCCGGGGTCAGACTTTTACGACTTGACTATCCTTGCTGACTTGGGGTCGGAATCTGACGCGATCATCTGTCATCTTGTGAGCTGCTGTAGTGAGAAACTCCGTAAAGCGATAGCACCAAACCCACAAGGGACGCCCCATAGGCCGAGAAGTTCAACATCAGGTTGGATTCCAAAATCTGCAGCACCATCAGAAAGGGCAGAAGAAAACCTGCAATGATGAGAACGAATCCGACGGCCAGCGATGTCGCGGGACTCATGGGGTCTTATCGTAGAGCCAGCACATTGCGAAGTGGCCCGGGCGCGGCTCGAATTCCGGGGGATCTTTTACTTCGCACAATCCCTTCATGAATTCTTGGCAGCGCGGGTGAAACCGGCAACCCGAAGGCGGCTGCACGAGACTGGGCGGCTCCCCCGGCGGCACCGCCTTAAGCGTCGCGGCGTTTTCGGCATCAGGATCCGGAATCGCCTCGAGCAGCGCCCGGGTGTAGGGATGGAGCGGGTTATGGATGAGCTCGCGAACCGCCGCTTTCTCGATGATCTTGGCCGCATACATCACGAAGACGCGATCGGAAAAATGCCGGACCGACGACAGGTCGTGGGTGATGTAAATGACTCCCAGATCATGCCGTTGCTGCAAGCCATGGAGCAGCTCGAGGATCTCCACTCGCACCGAGGCGTCAAGCATCGATACCGGTTCGTCGGCCACCAGGAGCTTCGGCCGCAGGATCATCGCCCGGGCGATGACCACACGCTGCTGCTGCCCGCCGCTTAGCATGTGAGGAAACTTCGGCAGAAAATCCTGCACTGGGGTCAGCCTCACTTCTTCCAACCCTTCGTGGATGCGCCGCTCCCTTTCAGTTCTTGTGCCGGCGCCGTTGACGATCAGCGGTTCTTCCAGAATCCGCCGCACGCTCATGAAAGGCGGCAGCGCGCCGTAAGGATCTTGCTGCACGTAACCGACCTGGGACCGATACCAGCGCAAATCTTTGCCACTGAGGCCGGCGAGATTCTTGCCTTCAAAAACTACCTCGCCGTGGGCGGGCCGATACAACCCCAGGATAGTCCTGGCTAGACTGCTTTTGCCGCAGCCGCTCTCGCCGACCACCGCGATGGCCTCACCGCGCTTGAGCTCGAAGCTCACGCCGTCGACAGCACGAACAAAGCCGGCGCGGCCGAACACCCAGCGCCTGAGCTCAAACTCCGTGCCCAGCTCTTTGACGGAGAGCAGGACTTCCTCTCCAAGTTTCGAATTGCGAATTTCGAGTTGCGAATTTTCACTCATTGTCATCTGCTGCCCTTTAATCCGGGCGGTTTCGGGTTTCAGCTTTCGGGTTGGGAACTCGAAACCAGGGACTCGGAACTCGAAACTTCCTCCTCGTACAGCCAACACTTCACCTGCCGGCCGTCTTTCACTTCGATCACCGGCGGTTCTTCGTCACAGCGCTCGAACCGTCGCGGGCAGCGCGGCGCAAAACGGCAACCGAGCGGCGGGCTCAGCAGGCTCGGCGGTTCGCCGGGTATGAACTCGAGCTTCTTATCGTCCCGCAGCCGGGGCACGCTGGCCATCAGCTTCTGAGAATAAGGATGGAGCGGTTCGCGGAAGAATCGCGCCGCGTCGCTCAGCTCCACTATCTGTCCCGCGTACATCACGGCAACACGGTCCGCCAGCTCGCTCGAGGTAGCCACATCATGGGTTATCAGGATGAAACTGGTCTTGAACTCCCGCCGGATCTCTTTCAACACATTCATGATGTTCGCCTGGGTCAGCACGTCTAGCGCCGAGGTCGGTTCATCGAGGACAACCAGTTGCGGCCTGGTTACCAGCGCCATGGCCAGGGCCGTGCGTTGCCGCATGCCGCCGCTCAACTCGAAGGGATAACGGCGCAGAAAATCCGCCGGCAAGCCGACACGCTGCAGCATCTCCTGAGCGCTCTGCCAGGCCCCTTCCTTCCCCAGCCCGCTGTGGATCATCAGGGGTTCCGCCACTTGATCCCCGACTCTCACCACGGGGTTTAAAGCGTTCATCGCCGCCTGGGGAACAAAAGAAATTTTCACCCACCGGACCTCGCGACGGAAACGCTCATCGTCCAGAGTCATGATGTCCAGATCGTCAACAAAGATCCGGCCGGTATAGGTCTGCACGTTGCGCGGTAAAAGGCGCAAGAGCGCGCGCGCCAAGGAGCTCTTGCCGCAACCCGATTCGCCCGGAATGACCAGCGCGTGGTTTTTATCCAACTCAAAGTTGACCCCATCCACAGCTCGAAGCACCCCTTTAGTGGTGCCGAAGTGGAGGCGCAAATCTTCCACGCGGAGCAAAGTCTCCGTGCTCACCCCGATCCGAGATTCTTCCAAACCTTGAATCGACATAACTACTTTCGCTTTATTCGGATCGGGGCTCATAGGGTTCTCAACCTCGGATTGAAGACGCGGTCGAGCGCGAATCCCACCAAAGCAAAACCGGCTCCCGTCAACATCAACAGCACCGAGGGCGCCAGCACCCAGTAGTAATAACCTTTGTAAAGGGCTCCATTGGCATAGGCGTCGTTCACGACTTTGCCCCAGGTGGGCAGCACCGGATCGCCCAGACCCAGGACGGCCAACCCCGCCTCCAGAAACACAAACGAAGGAATCAGGGTGACGAACTGGGGGATCAGCACCGGGATGATCCTTGGGATCATATAACGGAAAATAATCCGAAAATTGCCGGTGCCATAGGTCCGCGCGGCCTCGATGTAGGGCGCTTCTTTTACCTGCAAGAGAATTGAACGATAGGTTTTGATGCCAAGGCTAAAGATGCTGAGCAGGATGATCGCCCCCAGCATCACCCAGAGACTTCGTGAATAGAAGATTCCAATCATGATGAGAATCGGCAGCACCGGCAGGATCGCGTTCACTTCGGTGATCCGTTGGATGATGGCGTCGACCCACCGGCCGAACCACACGCCGATAGCGGCGATCAATAAAGTCGTCAAGGTGGAACCCACCGCCGCCAGAAACCCGAACGCCAGCGCCACCGGAGTCCCCCAAAGCAGTGCCACCATGAGGTCGCGGCGACGATGGTCGGTGCCAGCCAGTCCATACACCTGGCCATAGACCACGAGCTTGGCGTCGAGGGTCGAGCCCTCCTCGAAGAAGAAACCTTCGAGCTGCAACTGGTACTTCCCCTTGAGCGGCACCGCGTTCTCCACGGGTGCATTGGGCGCGGTGAATAATCCGATCTCCGGCGGACGCCGTCCAAGTCTTTGCGCCAGGTGGCGATCGAGGGAAATGCTATAGCGCTCCGCGGCTCTCACGCTGCGCTCTCCCAAGGGGATCCGCTGGCCGTCCGGGGTCAGCCAAAAAAGCGCGATGTAGGGTCTGCGCTCGTCAAATTTTGCTTTGAGAAAAAGGTTGATCTCACTGGGAAACCCGTCATACGGGTAATCGAAGGCGAGCGCCATTTGCACCGCACGCAAGCCGCCCGGCAACGGCGGCCCGACGTTCACTGTCCCCGGCTGGGTGTTCAGGATGATGGTCTTAGGCAGACCTTGCTTTGAGAAAAAATCCACCCAGGTGGGCCGGGCATTCCTCGGGTTCTCGATCCAAATGTCTTCTCCCCCGCGCCACAGCCTCATGCCTTCGCTGTAAGGGATCGTGATCACCGTGTAAATCGCCAGCAGGATCAACGCCGTGATGATCACCAGTCCCATGATGGCGGACGGATAGCGGGCAATCTCTTTGAAGGCGTCTCGGAGCGCGCTCACAAGCTTCTTCCCGCTTCTCCTCCCACCTTCACCCGCGGATCCACCAGCGCGTAAATAATGTCCAACAGAAAGACCGTCAGCGCGAGTAGGTAGGCATAGATGACCACTGAACCGATAATAACCGGGGTATCGAACTGGCCCACGGCCTGAAAAAGCAGACGCCCCAAGCCCGGCCAGCTGAAGACGGTCTCGAGGATAATCGCCCCGCTCCAAAGCGAGATCAAAGTGAAAGCGAAGCTCGTAATAATGGGCGGCAAGGTCGGCCGCAAAATGTAGCGGCGCTCGATCGCTCCGGAGGGCAGCCCTTTGGCTTTGGCCACCTCCACATAATCCTCGCTGGAGTAGATCAGGAAAAAGGTTCGCCAATTGTAAATCGAGATGAAGAGCGAGCCGACGAGGATCGCCGCCACCGGCAGGATGAGGTGTTCCAACACGCTCAAAGCATAGGCCCCAGCGGTTTCGGGAGGCGGCACGTCGACCATGCCCCCGAAGGGCAAAACCCGCAACAGCGAAGCAAATATCAGAATCAAAAAGATTCCATAAAACCACGCCGGCGCCGCCGAAGTCGGAGCCAGCGCAACCACGACTTTGTCCAGTAGGCTGCCATAGCGGCGGGACAGAAAAAGCGCCGCAAAGATCGCCACCGAAAAAACGATCAGGTCGGCGGTACCGAAGAGCAACAGGGTCGCCGGCAGGCGCTCAATAATGATGTCCCGAACCTGTCTCGAGCCAGTGTCGCTGGTAAGTCGTTCCGCTCTTCCCAATGAAAGCGTGAGCGCATCTCTGAGGTAAGTGAAACTACGGAGCAGAAAGGGCCGATCCAATCCCAGACGCTTTTCCTCCAACTCGATCTGTTGGTCGATGACTTGTCTGACTTCGCTGGGCGGCAAGGTCCGGAGCTTGAGATCGGCCAACATGGTGGCGCCGATTTGTTCGCGAATCTGCGCTTTGCGGATCTCATCCACATAACCGCCCATGTTGGCGATGAGGATAGCAAGGTAAACGCCGATCACCACCGTAACGAATAACGATAGCGCGCGCAGGATCACGTAGCGCAGAATTCGGACTAAAGTCATAGCTAGCTAGCCATCATCAAGTACCAGCAACATTTCGAGGATAGAGGACTGAGTATAGAGAATCGCGACTTTCCATCCTCGATTTGTGGAAACCCATCTTGCCGCCTCCGGTTTTGCATTGTGGCACTAACTCATTTTCCCCGAACCGTCACGAAGCGAAAAGTTTTGAACGAGGGCAGGGCCACTACCCGGGAAGTCACGGCGACCTCTAGGCGGTTGGATCCTGAGGACAAACGCTCCGTTTGCTTGGCGTCAAGAGGGATCAGCCACATGCCATCTCCAGCAGCTTCGGGCTCGGCCAAAGCAATCATCTCGCCACGGGCATCGAACAGCATGAAGCGGACGAATTCCACGTCCTTTGCCGGATAGGGCTTCCCTTGAAAGCTTACTTGCACTTGAAACTCCGCCGGCGATCCGACCTTGACGATTCTTGGACCCGTGACCTCGACGTCGGCGATCCGCGGCTCAACGAAACGCACCCATTTATCCGCCGGATCAGGAAACAATTCGGATCTCCGGATAACTACGATCTTCTCCACGGGATGGACGGAGTTTAGATAGAATGGCCCGTTGCTCACCCAAAAATGGCGCTTCGCCTGGCGCCAGGCGCGGAGCTTTTCATATCTCTCCGTGGCCTCCTGCTGGCTCACATGCTCGCCGAGGGTTTTCCTATAAGGGATGAAACCCTCTTTGAGAGCGGCAGCGAGTTGCCGGTCCAGTACCGCCAGGCTCGGGCCGCTGATATAGCTCAGCCATTCCACTTTGAGACGGTCCGCCTTGGAGGCGGAGAAGGCCAACTCTCGATTCCTTTCGGCCAATACCCCCAACGCCAACTCGTGCCAGGGCACATTGGTGTAGAAGTCGCCCGCCCGCGTGGCGGCGATGGACTCGGCATCGGGAAACAGTTGATCGCTATAAATCTCCACGACCAGGGGATTTTTCTCGACGATGCGCGCTCCTCTGAAGTGGCTCAAAAAAGTTTTGAAAGCCGGCACCGCGGCCTCGTCGAAGATCGGGCTTTTCGGGTTCGCCCGGTCAAAGCTGAGGATGAAGGAAAAGAGAAAGTCCGCCAACGATACCTTGTTGCCGTCGTGCCAGCGGGTTTCCCAAAGGTTGTCGGCATAGCGAACCACCGTCTTGGTCCGTGCCTTGAGGCCCTTAGGGTGCGCCTCTCCAGCAGCGATGAAACGCTCGCCGGCAGCATCCCAAGCGATCCACGCATCGCGCGGGACATCGATGGCAGGCACAAAATTCAAACTCAGCCAGTCAAGGGTCTTCGTGACGGGCAGCCCCTTCTCCACATAGACTTCCGCAGACTTAATTCTTTGGGGCCAGAAAAGCCCTGTAAATGGATCGGGAAAGGCCGCCAAGTCCTGGGTCCCGCGGGTAATGATGTTATCGAATATCCAGTTGCTGCCCGCCACCGGGTTCCAGGGTTCCGTCAGCATGCTCGGGTTAGCGAAATTTACCCTCCGGCCGTTGCCATCGGTAAACCGTATAGTGTAGGGCCAGAGAATCGAGCCGGAAATCCCCCCCGCAAGATCCGCCGCTAACACCACTTCTTTGCGGCGCGGCCAGATGTAGACGACGTCCACCAGCCAGACGCGCACCGAATCTTCCATCGCCAGCTTGAGCGCCTCGGTCATGAGCTCTCTGCGTTCTGCCGATGTGCTGTAGTCGCGACGGTCAAGGATCTCGGCAACTTTATCGAGCCTTGGGCTCGGCGTATACGCCTGCCAGAGCGGGTCCGGCCTCCCCCTGGGCGTGTAGTAACCGTTGAACATGTCCGCCTGATCGCGATCGATGGACAACGAAACCCAGCCGCCGGTGTAAATGTGCCAACGGCCGTCGGCAGGGTTACTGCCGATCCAGATCGGCGAGCTCTCAGCAGCGGTCTTGTATTGACGGTCGACCACAAAGCCCGCGTTCTCCAGCAAGGTGGCGAAGTAATCCCCTATCTCCCGGCGCTGGTCTTCCGTCCGAATAAGGAAAATAAGCTTTACCGGCTTGCCGCGATAGTGCCAGCGCCCATTCGTCAAGGTTGCGCCGAGTTTCGCCATCTCTCTGGCGATAACGGTCTTCGCCTTTTCGGTATTGTAGCCGTAGTGGAGTTCCAGGCGCCGGGCCACATCGGCCAAACGGGCGTAGTCTGGGAAAGCGGTGGTCAACGGCAAGAATCTCGGGACGGCAAGCCCCCCGTAGATCTCCTCGGCAATGTATTCGCGATCGAGGAGCCAGTTGATGGCCTCGCGAATTGCCGGGACGTGAAATGGGTTAAGATCGCCGGTTTTGGGAAAGGTGGGCCCGACAGGGTTAAACGTCAATTCGGCACTGGAGCCGTAGGATATTTCGTATTGGATAACTCGCGAAGCTTGTATCCTGCGGTAAAGCTCAGGGTCGGTTATGCCTAACCCGTAGACTTGGATCTCACCGGCCTCGAACATGTTGATGGCCTTCGCCCGGTCGGCCTCTTCACGAAAAACGACCTCGTCGACCCACGCGCCCAAGCGCGGCGATTGGGCGGCCGTGGCTTCGACGGTAGCCGGCTTGATCGCAGGAGCCTCCCGCTTCGAAAAAAAATAGGCCCCTCCGCCCAGCAAGACGAGCAACGCGAGCGCTGCCACGCCAACGCCCCTTTTCATGCTTCGCCCGTCTCCATCCTGAGACTCTTATTCGATGATATTTTCATGCTGCCTGGTTTGGTTTGAGCAAGAGAGCAAAAATTCAGCGCGGCCTATTATGGTGCTGAATTCTTTACTGCCCCTAAAGCCTCGATGGGGACTTCCTTTACGTTCGGCGGCTTTTCCTGGACAAACAGAGACGGGGCGAGTTCGACGTTGACTTCCGGTTCTTGGTAAATAATCTCTAAGGACCGCTGTTGAGGCCCCGCTTCTAAATTAATCTTCAAAGGAAACAGCCCCACCGGGGTGGCGGAGAAATTATCGAAGGAGGCGCTTAGTTCAGGGCTTCCGTCGGCAGCCAACCGATACCAGCGAACCGGAATTTCACGGCCCAGATCGAACACCACGATCTCTTTCCCTTGCCCATTGAATGGACGATAAAGCGAGCTACCACCAATCTGCCAATCGGCCCCCGTCGTGACCGGCGGCAACCCCATGAGTAATCGCGTCATTTCTTGAAGCTCCAAAGGAATGCGCGTATAGCGATAGAGATTCTCCTTGGAACTCTTACCACGGAGATAAAGCCCTTCGCGCGGATGTAGCCCGGCGATCTGATCCGCATTAACGGTCACGATCAGGATAGCTCCTAAAAGCGTCAGCGTTTCCAGCCGCGCTTTGTCAGGTCGTTGGACTAAAACGGCCTCCTGGAATCCTTGGTTTCCGTCAGGCCCGCGATAGGAAACCGCTGCAAGAGACCGAAGAGACTTAAACTCTTGATCTCTCCTTGCAAGGACCCCAACGAGTTTTTCCACGGTCCAGCCAGTACCGGGAGCTTGTTGCAAATCAATCTCTGCCGGGGACGGAATTTTGGTGACAACTGTCGTGCAGCCGATGATCGCCGCTGGAATAACTGCGAAAAGAAACGAACCGGTGATTTTGCGGAGGGCGCCTCGCGTCGGCAGCCGACGCGAGCTCAAATTTTTCTCTCCAGGCGCTGGATTTTCTCACGCAGGCGCTTGCTTTGCTCGTCTTCCTTCGTCTTCTTGAGCGCATCGCGATAACGGACGACCGCCCGGTCGATCTTGCTGGTCTTCTCGTAAGCGTCGCCAAGATGTTCGATGATGGTAGGATCGTCTACGGTAATTTCCACCGCCCGCTCCAGGAACTCTACCGCCTTATTGTAATCACCTTTCTGATAGTAGACTTAGTTTAAACTATCGATATAGAAACCGTCGTTGGGCTCGATCTTCAGCGCCCTCTGGATCAGGATCTCCGCTTCGTCGAGCTGGATGCCCATTTCGGCCCAGGTATAACCGAGATAATTCAACGCCGCAGCGTTCTGGGGGTTGATCTCGATGGCTCTCTTCATGTTGGCGATGGATTTCTCTTTGTTTTTATTTTCGTCGTAGAGCGCGCCCAGCTGGAAGTGGGCCTGATCGTTCCTGGAATCGAGCACAATCACACGTTCCATGGCTTCAATGGCTTTGGGGTAGTCCTTCTGCTTGCGATACAGCGAGGCGAGTAATCCAAAAATTTCCGTTTGATCGCTCTTCTTTTTCAGCGCTGACTGTACCGCTTCGATGGCCTTTTGGGTCTGATCCCGCCGGTCATAGAGATAGGCCGCCTGGATGCGCGCGTCGACGAACAGCTCGCTTTTCTCCGGCACGCGCAGAAATTCCTCCACGGCTTTGTCCTCAGACTTCATTTCCACATAGGTGGCACCCAGGTAGTAGTGGGCACGGTCGTTCTCCGTGTCACCGGCCAGTACCAGATTGAACTCCGTTGCGGCGCGTTCAAAATCACCTTTTTCGTAGTAGATGAGGCCGATCTTGATCCGCGTTTCCCGCGGGTCCGCTTCCGCGCTTTCGAGTCTTTGGAAGTGGCTGAGCGCTTCATCCAATTTATTCTGGCCGACGTACAGTTCCCCCAACCGCTTCCGCGCCCACACGCTTTTCGGATTTACCTGCAACAACCGTTGATAAATCTGGATGGCGTCTTCGGTTTTGCCCTCGAGCTCGTACACCAAGGCGAGATCCACGAGCACCGCCTCAGACTTCGGGTTGATCTCCAGAGCTTTCCGGTAGCTTTGCTCGGCGGCCAAATAGAGCTTCCCTTTGGCGCGCACGCGGCCAAGATAGTAGTGGCCAAGGACGGAATTCGGGTCCAGTTTTAGGAGCTCTTCAAGATTTTTGGTCGCCCGATCGTAATCTTCGAGCTGTAAATAAAGCGCGCCCAGGTAGAGCATCGCTTCCTGGTTTTGAGCATCGAGTGCGAGCACCTCGGTGTATTCACTGATCGCTTTCTGATTCTCACCGAGGGACGAATACAGGCCGGCAAGGAGGAGATGGTTGTCGACGCTTTTGGGATCCGACCGTGCGGCCGCCTCCGCCTCCGCTAGAGCTTTTTTGAGATCTCCTTTTCGGAGGTAAAGCGTTGCCAGGCGAAAGTGCAAGAAGGAGTCGTCGGGATTGTCTTTGGCAGCGGCTTCAAACTCCTTTAGCGCCTCATCGAATTCGCCTTGCCCGAGCAACAAATGCCCCTTCAGGAAGTGAAACAAGCCGGCGGCTTCGGCGGGAATTTCGATCTTTTGCTCACGCGCGAAGGGCGCTTCGGGAGTCCAAACCAGAGCGTCCGGGGGTGACTTGACGTCGGGTACAGTGGAGGCACAACCTGATAGCAACAGGAGAAAAACCACCCTCCAAATAAAGCGTCTACCCATTAGTGACACGGTTAACATACTCACCAGAGACGGTCAATGTAGCGTCGCGTGAACTTCATTCGCTGGATTAATTGTGCTAGTTTTTTTGGTGATTGAGAGACTAAAGACATGGCTCTGTCTAAAATTTCACCGCATCCCACCACGCCGGAATCCCGCGCCGCCGCGGAAAAGGAAATCGTCGAGCTTCGCCGGCAGATCGAGAAACACAACTTTCAGTACCACGTCCTCGACGACCCGACGATTAGCGATGCGGACTACGATCGGCTCTTTCGCCGGTTAGTAGAACTCGAAAAGACCCATCCGGAGCTTGGGTCGCCGGATTCGCCGACCCAAAAAGTCGGCGCGCCGCCGTTGCCCCAGTTTAGCACGGTTCAACACACGCTGCCTATGTTATCCCTCAACAACGCCACCGATGGGCAAGAGCTGGAGGAATTTGAGGCACGGATTCAGCGTTTTTTGAGGAGATCTGAACCCATCGAATACGCCGTGGAGCCGAAGATCGACGGTGTCGCTGTGGAGCTGCTCTACGTCGATGGCCGGTTTACCGTGGGCTCGACCCGAGGCGACGGGATTTATGGCGAGGACATTACCGTAAACTTGAAAACCATCCGCTCGATCCCGCTCGCGCTCCGCGCCGGAACCCGGGAGCACCCCCAGCGGCTCGAAGTTCGGGGTGAGGTCTTTCTTTCGCGGAAGGCATTTCAGCTGATAAACCGCGAACGCGAAGAGGAGGGTCAGCCTCTCTTTGCCAATCCACGCAACGCCACCGCAGGTTCCTTGAAACAGCTCGATTCCACCATCACGGCGAAGCGGCCCCTGGACATCTTTTGCCATGGGATCGGCGCCATTACCGGGGCACAGTTCACCAGCCATCTGGAATTTCTCGCTGCGATCAAGGACTGGGGCCTGAAACCGATACCGGGAGCCAGAATCTGCCGTAACCTGCACGAGGTCCTGGACTATCAGTCGGAGATGGGAACCCACCGCGATGAGCTTCCCTATGAAATCGACGGCCTCGTCGTTAAGGTTAACAGCACCGCACTACAGCGACGTTTAGGAGAGATCGCGCGCTCACCGCGCTGGGCCATCGCCTATAAGTTCAAACCGCGCCAGGCGAGCACGCGCATCCTCGACATTCAGCCCCAGGTGGGGCGTACCGGCACTCTGACACCGGTTGCGAGCCTGGCGCCCGTGCCCATCGGCGGCGTAACGGTCAAGAGCGCATCGCTTCACAACATGGATGAAATAGAACGCAAAGATATTCGCATCGGCGATGCCGTCGTTGTCGAGCGAGCCGGCGACGTGATTCCCTATGTCGTGCAAGTTCTACCCGACCAGCGCACCGGCGACGAGCGGCCTTTTATCATGCCCGCCCAGTGCCCGGTTTGCGGCGCCGAAGTTTACCGCGAGGAGGGAGAGGCTGCCTACCGTTGCATCGGCATTTCCTGCCCGGCGAAAACCAAGGAGAGCCTCAAGTTCTTTGGCTCGCGGGGCGCCATGGACATTGAAGGACTCGGTGAAAAACTCATCGACCAGCTGGTGGAGCGCGGACTGGTCAAGGATATCGCCGATCTCTACCACCTCAGGATGGGAGACCTGGCCAACCTGGAACGCATGGCGGAGAAGTCGGCCCAGAATCTTCTGAACGCCCTGGAACGCAGTAAGGCAGCGACTTTGTCGCGCGGTTTGACTGCGCTAGGGATTCGCCATGTGGGTGAAGCAACCGCCAAGCTCTTGGCCGAACACTTCGGCGATCTGGCATCGATTATGGCGGCCTCCGAGGAACAATTGACAGACGTCAGAGAGATCGGTCCCCAGGTAGCCAAAAGTATCGCTTACTTTTTCGCGCAAAAGGAAACCCGGCAAGTCATCGCGAAATTGACCAAAGCCGGCGTCCAATTTAGACCGGAGCCGAAAAAGCAAGGCACCTTGGCAGGAGCGATCTTCGTTCTGACGGGGGGACTGGAGAGCATGTCGCGGTTGGAAGCACAGCGGCAGATCGAGGCCCTGGGCGGTCGTATCGCCTCGAGTGTAAGCCGTAATACAACTTACGTTGTCGCCGGGGCCGATCCTGGTTCCAAACTCAAGAAAGCGCAGGAACTGGGGCTGCGGATTTTGGACGAAGAAGAACTCAAGAGGATGTTGGCGGGCTGAACTAATAGCGATTGCCGCCGGGCGGTCTCCCGCCTCCGAAACCGGATCGCGGCTCTCGAGGTTGTTGCGGTCTCGCTTCACTGACGACAATGTTTCTGCCTTCGAAATCCGTGCCGTTCAGAGCCGCTGTTGCTCGTTCCGCCTCCTGGTCGGAACTCATTTCAACGAAACCGAACCCTTTGGATCTCCCACTGAACTTATCAGTGATGATCCGAGCGCTGAGCACGGAGCCGTGCTGGGCAAAATGTTGCTGAAGCCGTTCTTCGGTCACCGAGTAGGGAAGGTTTCCCACGTACAGCTTTGCTCCCATATTGTC
>Ga0137427_10000859_pt1 | contig 14584 bp, 11 predicted proteins | sample EasRivERMZT700_2_FD_102309 | JGI IMG/M metagenome (GOLD analysis project Ga0137427, IMG submission 102309) | Soil microbial communities from meander-bound floodplain in the East River, Colorado, USA - East River MetaG ERMZT700_2 | ecosystem: Environmental > Terrestrial > Soil > Floodplain ...
CGACATTGTTGGCGGGTGCACTGGTGTCGGTAGCCGGCACGGCCATTGGGCCGTGCGAGGTTTCGGGCTCAACGATCTGGCGATTGATCTTGCTAGTGGTGCTGGTTGGGGCAATCGGGGGGCTTACTCATGCCATGGGGTCCTTTGGAACCTACGTGGGCAACCGTGAACTCAAAGTGAGCTGGCTGTGGTGGTACGCACTAAGACCCGCTTTGTCTGCGGCTGTCGCCGTAATCGTGTTCTTCGTCTTTAGGGCTGGGTTCGCCACGCCGGATCTGGGACTCGCAGCGGACGAGTGCCTCACCGTGGCGGGGTTCTCCGGGTTGGTGGGCTTGTTCGCAGAACCAGCCACCGTCAAGCTGAAAGACATCTTTGAAGCGATCTTCACGCCTAGGCGAGATCTTCGTGAGGACAAGTCCGGACAGGCGACGTCGAGCCCGCTTCCGGTGATCGACAGCATCAATCCCGGATCGTTCAAGGCGGGCCAGGCGGCCCCATTGACGATCACGGGCAAGAATTTTTCAGAGAGCTGTAATGTTCAGATCGGCGGACAATCGTTCGAAACGAAGCGGCGCTCTGCCTCGGTGTTAGATGTCAGCGTTCCGAAAGGTCATACGCTGCAGCCCGGAATACGGGATGTGATTGTGTTCAATAAACCGCCGCAAGGCGATGCATCGCAACCTGCAAAGATCACCGTGGAATAGAGAGCTGTTTCCAGGACTGTTCGCCGTTGGGGGCCGACGATGCGGCGTAGTCGACACCGGCCTCGACAGACACCGGATTTCGGTACCGGATATAGGAACCGATTACTCTGCGATGGAGGGTGCTGTGAATATCAAAGACATCCAAAAAGAGCTCAAGGTCAAGGGTTTCGATCCGGGCGATATCGACGGAATCTGGGGCCGCCGTTCCATTACCGCCGTTAGGGCGTTCCAGAAGGCGCGCGGTCTGGGAGTCGATGGCGTTGTCGGGCCTGAGACGATCCGCGCGTTGTTCCCGCCCGCCACTGCATCGGCGATCGCTGTTGCGAGCAACAGTAGCGTACCGCTTGTCTGGTTCGAGCAGGCGCTGGCACTCGTTGGCACCAAGGAGCAATCCGGATCGGGTTCAAACGAGCGGATCATCCAGTGGGCGAAGGGCTGCAATATCGACTATGACAGTGATGATATTCCATGGTGTGGGCTATTCGTCGCCCATTGCATCGGATCGACCCTTCCGGACGAACTCCTGCCGAACTCGCCGCTCGGCGCACGCAGCTGGCTAAAGTTCGGCCAACCCTGCGATCCCGTACAAGGCTCCGTGGTTGTTTTCTGGCGTGGAAATAAAAACGGCGCGCTCGGCCATGTAGGCTTCTATCGCAGCGAGGACACGGAGGCCTATCATGTCCTGGGTGGCAACCAGTCAGACATGGTGAACACGTGCCGCGTCGCTAGGGATCGCCTGCTGGGGGCGCGCTGGCCGAGGACCGCGGCAACTTTCCGCGGAGAGACTTTGTTGGCCGAAGCAATCGGAAACATGTCGCACAACGAAGTGTGATGGCTGCGGCGCAAATTCGCTTGCATACGAAATCGCTCCGGGATCGGTTGGAAACAGAACGGAGAAGATTACTTTTTCAACAGCCGTTTCGTCTGGAGCAGCGCAAGCGAAGTGCTCTTGTCCGTCGAGAAATCAGTTCCAAGCTGCTCGATCTCGTCCGCGGTCCAACCCACGGTCGCCGCAGCGTCTTCGATCGAGATTCCGTGCTGCACCAGGCCCAGCATCTGGCTCAACTTCGCGTGCGCCAGCCGCGAGCGGAGAAAGTGTAACTCCGCGGGCATGCCCTGCGCCACGTCCCAGGTTCGGCTGAACGACAGCCCCGCCCGCTCCTCTTTGATCCATGCGATGGACGCGAGATACGCAGCCTGACTGCGAGGAACCAGCAGGTACATTTGCTCGCCGAGCTCCAGCGGATTTTTCGCGCTGATTTCAGCGCCGCCTTCGCTGATGTTCCTGATGACGCAATTGAACGCTTTCTCTTCATTGCTCCTGGCGATCAGTCCGCTCCACAGCACGCTGGTTCTCGGAAACGCTCGTGGGGTAACGGATTTTCTCCGCAATTGCGGCTTTCGATAAAGGTGCATCGGTGGGGTCTCTGTCACAATCTTCGCGAGGGGCAGATACCTACCAAATTCGCGGCGGCGCTCGGTAGCACTCGAACGGGCCAAGCTGAGCGATCCAGATGGAAACTAGAGACATTTTTCCACAAATGAGGCGCAAAAAAAGGGCGAAGGGTGGGTGCCCTTCGCCCTTTCGAACTTAAAACGCGTTGCTCAGTTCGGCTTCTGCACGAAACGCAGGAACTCGGCCCACGGGACCGACCGCCCGTGAAGCGGCGCGATGGTCTGAACGTCGATCTTATAGGCTTTGATGTTCTCATAGAGGTTCAGAGCCGAGGCCGGCGGCATGGCCGGCATCGGTGCGCCCATCGCCGGCGGCGTGTAGACGTCGGCCACCATCAGGATCTTCTCCTGCGGCAGATACGCCATGACCATACCTTCGGCATGCGGGCTGCCCTGCACATAAAGAACCTGCAGCTGCCGCGTGCCGTCGCTCAGCGTGTACGAAGAGTCCACCGGCTCGAACTGGTAGCCCTCGTCGAATTCGGTGGGCGGATGGAGCGAAAGCCGGTCGGGCTCCAAGCTCCACGTTTCGTGCGAGAGCACCTCGTTCTTGTAGAAGAGCACGTTGCTGGAGTGCGTGACGATGGCCGCGCCTTCATGGAAGGCGGCGCGGATCCCGCCCAAATGGTCGAAGTGATTGTGTGAGTTCACCACGTATTTGATCGGCTTGTTCGGATACATGCCGCGCACATGGTTGAACACCGCGACCACGCGGGCTTCGTTCAGCGGCGCTTCGACGAGCGCGATGTAATCGCGGAACTCGACCGCTACGCTGTGATGCGTGCCGCCGGTGAGATACGTTATGCCCGGCGCGAGCGTCTGTGCCGTGACCGTCGGCGCCGGGGCCGGAGCACTCACGTTCGCCGGAACCGTCAGCGCCTGGCCGCAATCGTTCGCCCGGACTTCGGCCACGTCGAAGCCCAGCGAGTTGTGCCCGCCGTTGTAGTTCGGCGGCTGGGTCTCATTGTCCCAGTCGGTGTGCTGGTGGTAGTTGCCGGGATATTTTATCCCGCCGACCGTCCGCCAGTTGCTGTATTCGATTTCGTAGTTCAGATCGCCGCGGACCGGATTGGGAACGCGCGTCTGGATGCGCTCCGGAAGGTTCTCGTCATTGATCGTGGCGTTGACCCGGTACTTGCCGTTCACCATGATCGAGATGATGTTCAGCTTGCGATAGCGGTGTCCGGCGAGCGTTCCGACCGCTCCGTTCTCCCAGCGGGTGAGCAGAACGGGGTTGGCACCCGGGGCCATGGCTGCCTTCACGAAGCCATGCGGGTTCATCACGATGTCCATCGCCCGCACGACGGCCTGGGCCGGTTGCGGGTTAGCCGAGTTGTCCATCGGGTTCACGTTCCACGCCGTCTGGTCGACAACCGCTGCGATCTGCCGCTGCTCGCCGTTGATCGGGATGCCGCCGCCGCCCACGCGCGGGAAGTTGCCCTGCGTGATCGTGCGGTCTTCCAACGAGGACTTGGCGTCGAAATTGACGGTCCGGCTGTACCGGGCGATGGCGACCCTCGGCCAATCATCCCTGATGTTATGCGCCTGGCCCACGATACCGACATAGCCGCTGTTGGCCGTGTAGGTGACGCATCTCAGACTGGCGGTGCCGAGGTTCTGCGCGACCGCTTGCAGCAACGATTGCGCCGTCGGCGCCGGTTGCCCGGACGCCGCCACGCTCATCAGCGTCAGCGCCGTACCAGCCAAAATCCATACCTTGCGTGACATGACCCCACCTCCCGATGTTTCTTGATCCGCCGTCTTTCGGACGAAGGCGATCATGAGCGCCCCATCCAGACTTGGACGGGATACTATCACAGCCCTCGCGTTCGCCAACACCGTGCGCGCTTGCGCCCTGACACGAGAAGGAGACGAACCGCCATGCGATACGAGCTCCATTACTGGCCGCAGATCCAAGGCCGCGGCGAGTTCGTGCGTCTCGCGCTGGAAGAGGCCGGCGCGGACTATGTCGATGTGGCGCGGCGCAAGGGGGGGATGGCCAAGTTGCAGCGGCTGATGGAGCCTAAGGTGTCGCCGCGGCCGCCCTTTGCACCGCCGTTCCTGAAGACCGGCGCTCTGCTCATCGCCCAGACCGCGAACATCCTGCTCTTCCTTGGGCCGCGCCATGGGCTGGCGCCGAAGGGCGAGGCGGGCAGGCTATGGGTTCACCAGCTTCAATTGACCGTCGCCGATCTCGTGACCGAGGCCCACGACACCCATCACCCGATCGCCGCGAGCCTCTATTACGAGGACCAGAAGCCCGAAGCCCGCCGGGCGGCGGAATGCTTCATCAGGGAGCGGATGCCGAAATATCTGGGCTATTTCGAGAGCATCCTGGCGAAGGGCGGGAAGGGGTCATACCTGGCCGGCCGTACCGTCTCCTACGCCGATCTTTCGGTGTTTCAGGTCGTGGAGGGCCTCCGCTACGCATTCCCCAAGGCCATGAGCGCTCTCGAGCGGAAACTGCCCCGCGTGATCGCCCTCCATGACCGGATTGCCGCCCGCCCGAACATATCGGCCTATCTCAGGTCGCCGCGCCGAATCCCGTTCAATCAGCACGGGATATTCCGCCACTATGCCGGATTGGATGCGTGGCAGCCGCTTTGAGCGGGACGCGTTTCAGGTGCCGGTCGAAGACTGCCAATTCCCCGTGATGGCGGGCGGGGTTCCGGTGGTTGCGGCGTACTCCTTCGTGATAGCTGCTCCGTCAGCCGCCACGGCAAGTCACGAGAAGTTCATGACATTTCCTTCTGCAGCGAGTGAAAACCTGGGTCCCCGACGGAACGTCGCCCGCCGGCTGTGGTTCGTCCTGGTCGTCATCCACCGCTATCTCGGCGTCGTGCTGGGTCTCCTGATGCTCGCCTGGTTCATCTCGGGCATCGTGATGATGTATGTGCCCTACCCCCAGCGCGGCGAAACGGAGCGGACGTCGGCTCTCGCGTCGATCCCCTGGAGCCGATGCTGCAATTTTGCCGGCGTGCCGCTCGCCGGCGGCAACCTCATCGAAGCCGCACAAGTGGAAAACGTCGCCGATCAGCCGGTGCTGAGGCTGCGCAGCGACGGCAAGCAGATCATCGCCGGCCTGACGGCCGGACAGGTCCTTGCGATCGGCGACGCCGAAGCCAAGCGCATCGCCGAAATCAGCGCGGAACGCATCATCGGCTCGGTGCCTGCCATCCTGTCGGCGGAGAAGATCGAGAACGATCAGTGGACCGTCGGCGACAATTCCGTGGGTCGCAGGCCGCTCTATCGGTTCTCGTTCGACGATCCGGACGCGACCCGCCTTTACATCTCGAGCATCACCGGCGAAGTCGTCGTGTGGACCACGCGCGGCCAGCGGTTCTGGAATTGGCTCGGCGCGGTACCGCATTGGCTCTATTTCACGGAGTTCCGCCGCAACGGCGCGCTGTGGGTACAGACCATCATCTGGACGTCGCTGCTGGGGACGTTCCTCACCGTCATCGGGCTCTATCTCGGCATCGCACGCTTCAGGACGGGCAGGGACGGACGCCTGTCGCCCTACTATGGCTGGTTCTACTGGCACCATCTGACCGGTCTTTTCTTCGGCATCGTCACGCTCACCTGGGTCATGAGCGGACTGTTCTCGATGCAGCCCTGGGGGTTCCTGGAAGGCGCGGGCGGCAACGAGCGCCAGCGTCTGGCCGGCGCCTATCCGCAATGGGCGCAGGTGCAAACCTCGCTCGATGCCATCCGCGGTCGCTTCACGGGCGATGTCGTCAGCGTCAGGGCTGCACCGTTCGGCGGCAATTTGTTCTGGCTCGCGACTGGCGAGGATGGCCGCGTCGTGCGCCTCGACGAGCGCGGCAATCCGGCACCCATCACTCAGGACGATCTGGCGAACGCGACGCAGCTCCTCGCCGGCGAGCGCGGGATCGAGTCCGCCAGCCTGCTGCACGAAGAGGATGCGTATTATTTCCGCTTCCAAGGTTTCGCCGAACGCGATCCGCTGGTGCTGCCCGTGTATCGCATCGCGCTGAACGACGAGGAGCGGACGCGGTACTATCTCGATCCCTCCACCGGCGCGCTGCTCTTGCGCGTCGATGGCGCCGAGCGCGGCTATCGCTGGCTGTTCAACGGCCTCCACCGCTGGGACTTCACGGCCACTTTGCGGGCGCGGCCGCTGTGGGACATCGTCGTCCTCTTCCTTATGCTCGGCAGCACGGCGGGTGTCTTGACCGGCGTCTATCTCGGCGTCCGCCGCATCCGGCTCGACCTTGGGGCCTGAGCGGCTCTAGGATCGGCAATTGGCCCGGGGGCGTGCGAGGTCCAGATGCTCGATATCATCATCAATCCCCGGAAAAAAAGTCTGGGCGGGTTTGACGTCAACCGGCTGCTTCCGTTCGCGGAGCGTCGGATGGTCGGCCCCTTCATCTTCTTCGATCATTTCGGACCGGTGACCTTCCCGCCGGGCATTCCGCGCGACGTCGATGTGCGGCCGCATCCCCATATCGGCCTCTCCACCGTCTCCTATCTGTTCGATGGCGAGATCATGCACCGCGACAGTGTGGGCTCCGAACAGCCGATCCGTCCCGGCGAGGTCAACTGGATGACCGCGGGGCGCGGCATCACGCACTCCGAGCGCTTCGAGCGCGCGCGGGCGGAGGGCGGAGCGATGCACGGCATCCAGGCGTGGGTGGCATTGCCGGTCGAGGACGAAGAGACCGATCCGGCCTTCGCCCATCACGGCGAGAAGGACCTCCCCACCTATGAGGGCGGCGGGCTCTGGGCGCGTCTGGTTGCGGGCGAGGCGTTCGGCGCGAGGGCGAGCGTCAAGACGCACTCGCCGATGTTCTATGTCCATTGGCGCCTCGACCGGAACGCAAAAGCGCAGCTCCCCGCCGAGTACAGCGAACGCGCCGCCTTCATCGTGTCGGGAGCTGTCGAGGTCGAGGGGTGGAGCTACGCCGCCGGAAAGATGCTGGTGTTCAAGCCGGGACAGCCCGTGCTGTTCACCGCGGGCGAGCCCTCCGTCGTAATGCTGCTCGGCGGGGAGCCCGTCGGCCAGCGCTTCATCGAATGGAATTTCGTCTCGTCCTCGAAGGCGCGCATCGAGCAGGCCAAGGCCGACTGGCGCGCCGGCCGCATGAAGCTTCCCGATCTGGACGATCAGGAATTCATTCCGTTGCCGCCCGACCCCGCGCCGCCCAATCCGATGTCGTGAGCTCGTGCGCGAAAGCTAGTCCTCGGCCAAAGCCGCAGCGATGTCGGTGCGTTTGATCGTCGTGCCGTGCCCGCCGACAAACGTAAGATCGTCTTCGATCTCGAATTCCCTCAACGAGTTACCGACCGCAATCGTGCCCTCCGAACGCGCCACCGGACCGCGCGGGGAGATGAGGTCGGTGACATAGATGAGCTTGCTGTCGATCACATGACCGATGATCATGCCGTTGACATGCGAATTGCGCAGCCTCGGGTCGCCTTCCGAATCCGCTGCCGAAAGATTGTAAAGGCGGACTTCGGCCGTCTCGTCCTTGATCGACATATTCTCGTACACCCCGTAGATCACCGCGGTGCGGGGGTTCTTTTGCAGCTCGTCGGGAACCACGGTGTGCGGCGCTCTGACGACCTTTTCAAAGTATTCCACGCTCTCGCTTGGAACCACCACGGTCGCGCCTTCCGCCACATAGGTACGCAGCCCGCCCGTATGATCCATATGGTGGTGGGTGAGCACGATGTAACGGATGGGTTTCCCCGGATATTTCGCCTTCGCCGCGTCGATGGTCCAGCGCGATTGCGCCTCGCCATAGGGCGCATCGAACACGATCAGGAAGTCCTTCATGGCGACGATCAGATTGTTGGCCGTGCCGCCCTGGACGTGCTGCACGTTGGGCGCCAGCTCGACCAGGGTGAATCCGCCGCCGTCCGGGTAGACGACCGCATCGCTGTCGAGGAACCGCGTCAGGTACAGCCGGCGCAGCACCCATTGATACGGCACGTTGCCGGTGGCCGGCGGTTTCGCGGCCGCCATCACCGCCTCGGGAACGGCAAACGCATCCTCCGGAATCGCGGGGTTCGGCGTGACCTCGGCATAGTTGAGCCTCGCCACTTCGGTGCCGTTGAGGCGATAGGACAGCAAGGTCGCGACCTGCGCCGATCCGGCCGGTTTCCAGCCGTCGAGCACGAGATCGAAATTCGAATCGCCTGAGATGTTGTCGTCGTCGCGCGTGCGGATCGCGGCGGGCAGATGAGTCATGGGATCGAACAGAATGACGAAGGTCGTTCCCCCGTCGGTATAGGAGGCCGCGGGCAACGACCGGTCGCCAAGCTGCTGGGCTTCCGTTTCTTTGAGATTGCCCGCGTCCTCCATGGCCTTCAGCAGAAGACGGGGCGACGCGCGCTCGAGCTCGCGCAGGTGCGTGGCGACGCGAATGCCCGACATCGGCTTGCTGCCCGTGCTGTCGGTGACGAAGCCGAGCGTCGGCAAGGCGGTTTCGGTATAGTTCAGCTTGACCGCCGGGGGCGGATATTGCTGATCGCGGTCCCAAGTCGTCCGGGCCATACCCTTGGCCAGATCCCAAATTGTCTCGAAGGTCGCGGTGCCGAGCTCGCGTGGGTCGCCGCCGGCTGCTTGTGATTGTCCCGGCTCCCAGAACCTGGCGTCGCCCCTGACGTTAAGCCCGGTCAATCCGCGCAGCGCGTCGTCGCCGCCTTGGGCTGTCACCGCTTGATTGACAAGATCGCGGGCGCTCCCTGGGGCAACCTGCTCCTGGCAAGCGGCCAGCAATAAGGCTGCAATCGCCAACATCCGTCTCATGGCGGCTCCTCCCCCGGGTTTCCCGAAACTGTACGCGTTCGCCCAAGCAGGCTTCAAGAGGCGGGGCTGACCACGCCGAACGCTGCTAGTTCTCTGCCAAGGCGGCGGCCATGTCGGCTTGTTTGGCCGTCGCGCCGTGCCCGCCGACAAACGTGAGGTCGGTATCTTCGACGTCCCATTCCCTCAAGGTGTTGCCGACCGCAATCGTGGCCTCCGAGCGCGCTATGGGAGCGCCGCGCGGCGAGATGAGATCGGTAACATAAATGAGCTTGCTGTCGATCATATGGCCGATAAGCATGCCATCGACATGTGGATTGGCGAGCCTATCCGCCGTAGCACTTGACGCGGCGGAAATGTTGTAAAGACGGAGGTCGGCCGTGTCGTCCTTGATCGTCATGTTTTCATAGACGCCGTAGATCACCGGGATTCGCGGGCTCTTTTGCAGGTCGTCCGGAACCACGGTGTGGGGCGCCCTGACGACCTTTTCGAAATACTCTTGGGCCTCGCTGGGAACGACGATCGTCGCGCCTTCCGCCACATAGGTCCGCATTCCGCCGGTATGATCCATATGGTGATGGGTGAGTACGAGATACTTGATCGGCTTGCCCGGATACTTCGCTTTCGCCGCGTCGATGGTCCAGCGCGATTGCAGCTCGCCATAGGGCGCATCGAACACGATCAGGAAGTCCTTCATGGCGACGATGAGGTTGTTGGCCGTGCCGCCTTGGACGTGCTGCACGTTGGGCGCCAGTTCGACCAGTTTCAATTCTCCGCCGTCCGGATAGATGATGGCATCGCTGTCGAGGAAGCGCGTCAGGTACAGCCGGCGCAGCACCCATTGATACGGCACGTTCGCGGTGGCCGGCGGTTTGGCGGCCGCCATGACCGCTTCAGGAACGGTGAACGCATCCTCCGGGATCGCGCCCGTCGAGGCGCTCTGATAATTGAGCCGCGCCACCTCGATGCCGTTGATCCTATACGACAGCGATGTGGCGACCTGCACGGAGCCGGCTGCCCTCCAGTTCTCGAGCACGAGATCGTAGTTCGAATCGCCGAATATGTTGTCGTCGTCGCGCGTGCGGATCGCTGCCGGCAGATGCGTCATGGGGTCGAACAGGATCACGAACGTCGTTCCACCCTCGGTGTAGGAGACCGCGGGCAACGAGCGATCGCCGAGCTGTTGGGCTTCCGTCTCTTTGAGATTGCCCGGATCGTCCATAGCCTTCAGCAGAAGACGGGGCGAGGCGCGCTCCAGCTCGCGAAGGTGCGTGGCGACGCGAATCCCCGACATCGGCTTGCTGCCCGTCCCGTCGGTAACGAAGCCCAGCGTCGGGAGGACGGTCTCGGTGTAGTTCAGCTTGACTGCCGGGGGCGGATATTGCTGATCGCGATCCCAATTCGTACGCGCCATGCCTTTGGCAAGATCCCACGACATCTCGAAGGTCGCGGTCCCGAGCTCTCGCGCATCGCCGCCGGGCACCTGCGATTGTCCCGGCTCCCAGAACCTGGCGTCGCCCCTGACCGTGAGCCCGGTCAGTCCGCGTAGCGCCTCGGCGCCGCCTTGGGCCGCAACGGCTGCGCTGACGAGACCGCCCGCGCTGCCTTCGGCAACCTGCTCTTGGCAGGCCGCGAGCAGCAATGCTGCAATCAACACCATCCGTTTCATAGCGGCTCCTCCCCAACATATCGGGAAACTGTACGCGCTCGCCGAAGGATGCTTCAAGAGGCCGAGGGACGACGAGGCGCCCAGGCGGGCCGTTTTGCCGCGATGCTCACTATCGAGTGATGAGCAAACGCGACGCTGGTCCAAGGAGGCCGGCGAGATCCACTCGCGGTTTCTCACCGCCGAGCGGGATGCTATCGTGTGTCTTCAAACGTGTCTGAAAGTGCCGACGAAGGGGAGTAGAAGCCGCCATGTCCAAGTTTCGTCTGACCCAAGCCGTTCTTGTTTGCGCGGTCGCGTCCGCCTCGTCCATGGCCTTGGCCGCCCAGAACGCGACGGTCACGACCGTCCCGAATTTGCACGTCTTTTGCCAATACCGCACCGCGGCGATTTTCCCGGGCGAGCCGAAGATCGAGGACATCATGTACACCAACGGCGACAGGACAGTTCCGGCGCGGGTGTTCTATGTCGAGGAGGGCATGAGCAGGTACAGCATCACGGTCGCCGATTTCAGTAAGGGCGGCCCGGCTATCGACGATACGATCGTCGAGAATGCAGCGATCGCCCTGCGTCGGACCGGCGAGGTCCGCATCCAGTTTCCCGAGGATTACACGCCGGGCATTCCGGGCCGCCAGTTGAATATACTCGCGCCCGACGGCCGCCACCATCGCGCCTCGGTCTATATGGCCGATCACCACCTTATCATCACCGAAACCTTGAGTGATCCGAACGATTTCCGCGCCATTCAGTTCGAGCAATCCGTCCTCATGCTCGCCGCCGACGGCCGCGACCTCAACAACGCCGGCACAAACCGGTATGCCTGCGGGAGGTAAAGCCTGAGCTTCAACCCGCGATCAGAGCTTCGCGCTTGACGGAGCCTGGTCGCGGAGGAATTGGACGAGCAACCGACTCACCTGTTCCGGCTGCTCCTGCTGCACCCAGTGTCCGGCGCCCTCCAGCAATTCAAAGCCGACCATGCGCGTGCACGCGCTTGTCCGCATGCGATCGACGGCGCCCGGAGTCTGGTAGGTGCCCCAGTCGCTCTTGCCGCCGATAAACATCGACGGCACATCGATCGTGCGGCCCGAGAATGTGCGCATCTCGGCAAGGCTCTTGGGGTCCGAGCCGCGCCGCACGCGATAGCCCTGCAGCGCGCCGGTGAATTGGGTGCGCCCGTATTCGGCCGCGTACACGGCGACTTCGGCCTCGGTCAGCCATTTGCATGACGCGATCTCGGCCGCCGACGGCATGAAGGGCGCCACCGTCTCGGCCATGGTTTTGTTTTTTTCCATCACGTAGTAGGTGGGAATTTGCGCCATCTCGGCGGCGGTCCGCACCTTCAAGGGATGCGGCTGGTTCCCTTTCCAATCGACGCTTTTGTAGTGGTAGTAGGCGCGGAAGAACGCGTGCAGGCCTTGAGGCGCATGCAGCATATCGTCGTTGGCGCCGGGCGTGCGCTGGTGGTTCTGATAATATTTCCGCGGCGGGTTGAGCTTGGCGAGCTCGGCGTCGAGCTCGTCGTCGGTCGGCGCCGGGCGCGGCGGCGCCGCGCCGTTCGCGGTGTTGAACGGCAGCGCGGGCGGTCCTTCGAACGGCGAGCTCATGATCGTGATGCTGCGGAAAATGTCGGGCCGCACAAGCGCGGACCAGGACGCGACGGGCGCGCCGGCATCATGTCCGACCACCATCGCCACCGAGCGGTAGCCCAGCGCGTAGATGAGTCCCACCGCGTCCCTGACCATATTGAGGATGCGGAAAGGATCGGGATCGGCGTCATAGGAATCGTCCCAGCCCGTGGTGCGCCCATAGCCGCGCTGGTCGGGAGCGATGACGTGATAACCGGCCGCCGCCAATGGCAGCATCACCTTGCGCCAGCTATAGGCGAGCTCGGGAAAGCCATGCAGCAGAAGCACCGCCGGCCGGCCCGGGGTTTCGAACCCAGCTTCCAGGATGTGCACGCTGAGGCCGTTGACGTTGGCGATGGCCCGGGAACGAATGCCTGCCGGAACCGTGCCATTGCCGTAAGGCGGAAGGCTCGCGATGTCGGTGCGCACGATAGCGGCGCGTGCCGCGCTTTGCGCAAGCACCAATCCGCCGGCAGCCGAAGCCGTGATCAGAAGGCCGCGTCGTGAAAAATCAGGGGTCACGGTCTGCTCCTCTCAGAAATCCGGTTTGTTGGCGACCGGCATGCCGTAGTCGAACAAATGCAAATTGTTTTCGGAGCAGATGACTTCCGGAAGCTCCTGCTGCACGCGGTCCCAGCGCAACATCACCTGCCAGGGCTGATTGAACGTGTCCTGATCCTCGATCGTGATGCGGACTTCGAGCTTCTTTCCGTCCTCGATCATCTTCCAGCGCTCGATCACGTGGAGCTTCTCGGTATGCGGTGTGCGAAAATGGTCGACGAAGCTCTTGTTGTTCATTCCGATCGTATCGACGACCAGTGTGTCGCCCTCGTAGTGGCCGACCGATTCTCCGTACCAGGACGGTTTCACATTGGCCGAATGCGGCACGTTCAGATAAATGTGCCGTACGTCGGTGTCGCCCTGATGGATGATCGTCACTTTCTTCGGCGTCTGGACGAAATAATACGGCCCGCCGTCCAGCATGTAGGCAGGCACGCCCCAAGGCTTGCAGGACGAGCCCGGCGTGTAGCCGATCTTGCCGGCGATGACCTCGTCATTGTCCTTCTTCATCACCTCCTTCGCCCACTGTTTGAGGTTGGGATTGCTGATGTCGGAGATGCGGTAGGTCGGCTGGATGCCCCTGCGATTGGCTTCGCCATTGCCGACATGGGGGTACTTCGGATCGTTTGTGATGGGGGGCGGAGAGCCCGGCACCGCGGCGAAGTTGACGCCGTTTCCGCCCTGCCAAGCCGTCCGGTTCGACGAAAAATCGGGTGGGGCTTTGGCGCTTTGCGCCGTCGCACCGGCGACAAACACGGACGCGGCGATCAGAGACGCGGCACCGGCAAGCAAACCCGATCTGAGCACTCTTCCCTCCTCCGCGTGCACAATCTGCACACTACCACTCCCCCGGGGCCGCCTATAAGGCCCTTGCCCGCGCCCCGTCAGAGGAGATCGAGAACCGCCGCGGCGACGGCCGTAGGGGCTTCCTGAGGAACGTTGTGGCCGATGATGGGGATCAACCGCCGCTGATAGGCACCCGTGAAAAACCGGGCTTGCGTGTCGGAGGCGGCAGGAACATTGATCCCGTCGCCTTCGCCTTGGAGCACGATCGTGGGTGCCGGGATCGTCGGCTGGGCGGCCAGCCGCCGCTCGATCGCCTCGAGCGCGGGATCGCCCGGCGCATAGCCGAACCGGTGGCGGTAGGAGTGGATGACGATGTCGACGAAATCGGGGTTGTCGAACGACCGTGCGGTGCGTTCATACGTGGCGTCGTCGAATTTCCAATTCGGCGACCACAGCCGCCACAGGAGCTTGCACAAGTCCCGCCGGTTCGCCTGCAGGCCGGCACGGCCGCGCTCGGTGTGGAAATAATACTGATACCAGAGCCGGTTCTCCTGCTCCGGCGGCGCGGGCACCTTGGACGCGGCGATGTTCTGGATGGAATAGCCGTTGGCGACGACCAGACCGCGCACGCGCTCCGGCCACAACGCGGCGACCACGCAGGCGGCGCGCCCGCCCCAGTCGAACCCCACGAGCGTTGCACGCGGCAGCCGCAGTGCATCCATGAGGTCCAGCAGATCCTGCCCCATCGCCCCCTGTTGTCCGGAGCGGAACGTGTCGGCCTTCAGGAATCGCGTCGGACCATAGCCGCGCAGATAGGGCACGATCGCCCGGTGTCCGCGCGAAACGAGCGCCGGGACCACCTCGTCATAGCAACGCGGGTCGTAGGGAAATCCGTGCATCAGCAGCACGGGGGAACCCGTCTCCGGTCCGCTCTCCTCGTAGGCGATCTCGAGCGTGCCCGTGCGCACGCGCTTGATCGGCCGTGTGGCAACGGGCTGGGCGAACGCCGGAGCCG